>Ga0209755_10000827_pt1 | contig 53232 bp, 41 predicted proteins | sample TergutCo191P1_FD_187301 | JGI IMG/M metagenome (GOLD analysis project Ga0209755, IMG submission 187301) | Cornitermes sp. P1 segment gut microbial communities from Petit-Saut dam, French Guiana - Co191P1 (SPAdes) (version 2) | ecosystem: Host-associated > Arthropoda: Insects > Digestive system...
GTAATCATTAAGGAAATCGGAAACGCGCATATACTCTCCTTAAATAATAATAAGATTTTCAAGCTTAAACTTGACTTATAACAATGTACTACTTTTTAAGACTTTTTACAAGTGGAATTTTTAAGAAATTTGGGGGTATCTGGAAGAGGTTCTCGCGGAGGCGCAAAGTTAATTATAATTGACAAAGTAAAAAGATGAATTATAATATAAAAATGGAACTGGATATACCCGTAAAATATAAGAAAGATATTGAAATTGCTACAAATTTACTCAAAAAAGAAGGATGTGAAGCAATTTTTCTATTTGGTTCGCTCGTTACTGGTAAAATACGAGAGGATTCTGACATAGATATTGGGGTAAAAGGTCTTCCCAAAGAAAAATTTTTATATTTGTATTCACAACTACATTTTGATTTTGAAAACAAAATTGATTTGGTTGATTTTGATACTAATTCAGATTTTTATTCAATGCTTGATAGTATAGAAGAGGTCATACAAATTGGATGAAAATGTTAAAATTAAAATTAGACATGAAATTTCCCGAATTAATAAATCATTAAACGAGGTTAGTTCATTATTAAATTTGTGTAAAATAAAAGAGCAGCCTGACATTATTGAGAAAACAGCAGCAGCTCAAGTTTTACATTCATTTTATAATGGAGTAGAAAGTATAATTGTACTTTTATTCAAGTATATGAATGAAAAATTACCTAATGATCTTAGGTGGCATAAAACATTATTAGAAATGGCATTTGGTGAAAATCCAAAAAATGTTATAATATTTAATGATAAAATAAAAATTAATTTGGAAAAATATATGTCATTTAGACATTTTATAAGACATTCATACAGTTCGGAATTGGATTGGATGATTATGGGACCATTAGTAATAGGAATTGAAAATATTTGGCAAATAATAAAAACAGATTTTGAAACATTTATGGAAAACAATTAAAAAAACAAAAAGAAATGGCTGAAACTATTTAATGCTTAATTTATTATAAAACAACCCCCTAACTAATCAGCATTACGCACGACGCGGAAGCCGTTACCTTCATTTATAGAGAGCCAATATGTTACGCCACGGTAGATGACATCAAATTCAGAAGAAGGTTTGTTGTAAAAGATGCCTCCGCCTCGCATTAATCTATTATTGTTATGATCTGATGGTCCCAGCGGATCTATTCTAGCGCTGCCGGTATAAGCCTCAGGTGAACCGTTTGACGCTGCATTGTCCCAGATAAATTCATTCACGTTTCCTGTCATGTCGTATAAACCCAATTGGTTTGGCTTCTTTAATCCAACCTCATGAGTAATTGCGCAATACCGTTCATGTTCACTTTCATTATGAGAAAACATACAGCTGTTCCCTACATGCCATGCCGCTTCATCTAAATCATCGCTTCCCGCGTAAGTATAATAAGGCGCTGCGGCTAAGGGACCGCCTTTAGCGGCATATTCCCATTGCGCCTCTGTCGGCAAGCGGTAGCCGTTGGCGCTCCAGTTACATACAAGAGTACTGTCATTTCCCTGAAGCCATTTATTAGGTTCCGTAGTTCCTTCCATGCTGTATACAGGTTCTAAGCCTTCTCCGACGCTTAATATGTTACAGAATCTGGCAGCATCCAACCATTCTAAATATTCCACCGGTCGTCTACCCTGATTTTCTCCTGGGACGGCTTCCTTGCCTGATCCGCCGTTAAAATAGCTGGGATTTTTTGCCATTACTGTTATGTACTGTTCCTGCGTTACTTCGTATTTTCCTATGTTAAACGCGCTTAGCGTTACTGTGTGCGCAGGGCTTGCCCCGATTTCTCCTCCGTCATCACTCCCCATTGAAAAACTTCCGGCTCCAACGCGCACCATTTCTATTCCTGCCGTTACTCTGACATTTACTCTGACGGTATACGATTCATAATTCCCGTGATCGTTAGGAATAAAAGTTAGTCTGTGCTCATGTAAACCAATAGTGGCTGTCTCTCCCGTATATACCCGATCCCCGGGCGCGTCCCATTCAAATTTGCCCGCGCCGTTACTGGTATGGGCGGATAGATCAATATCTGAAAGGATCTGTTTAAAGGATGCCGATAACATGGACGGCCATTCTACGACCGTGCCCGCTTTATAAACGGTTAAGTTCCAAGTTTTAGCTGCTTTGCTTTCCAGCTCAGGATCGGCAGCGGCGGCGGCAGGCACCTGCTTGCAGGTAATCTCTACAGGCTGGGAATTATTATCAATAAAGGTTAGCATATCGCCGTTTGCGGGGCTTGTTGTTATATTATATTGCTCAAAATCGGCAAGTTTGATAATTTCTGCAGGATCTCCGTAATCGTAAAAAATTGCCACTTCAAGCCCTGTAAGGTCCAGGGTATCGCCATAAGTATAAATAAATTTTTCAGGCTGAGAAGTGATAATTACGTTCGCTACAACCTTATAAGGCGGTTTAAAAATAGCCGGTACGGAAGAACCAAGACCTATAATACCGTCACACGTTGTAAAAAGCAGAGAAAAAGAAATTACAAAAATTAGAATAGTTAGCGGAAACTTTTTAGGATTTAATGGGGGGGGGGGGGGTAATCATTAAGGAAATCGGAAACGCGCATATACTCTCCTTAAATAACAATAAGATTTTCAAGTTTTAACTTGACTCATAACAATGTACTACCTTTTAAGACTTTTTACAAGTGGAATTTTTAGGAAATTGGGGGGTTCTGTGCGGTAATCATTTCTTCTTAGTTTTTTTTAGCAACAGGTTTTTTAGGTTTTGGCGCCGAAGCTTTCTTGGATTTATCCGGTTCACTCTTTTTGGGTTTACCTGCGGCGGTCTTCGGCTTGGCGGCAGTTTTTGGTTTATCGGCGGCTGCCTTTTTTTCCTTTGGCGCGGCTGATGTTTTCTTCGGCGCCGCCTTTTCTTTTTTGGGCGATTCTTCTTTCGGCGTTTCTTTCACCGGCTCTACCTTTACTGTTTCTTTTTTCGGTTTTTGTAAAACGGTATCGGAAATATCGGGCGCGTCATATTTGTTTCCTGTCGGCGCTTTCATTCCCTGCGCTTTGAAAGAGGCTTCGTATAACTCTACATATTTTACAGCCGAGCTTTCCCACGAAAAATCTTTTGTCATGCCGCGTTTTTGCATTTGAGCGATGTCTTTCGGTCTGTTGTAATATGCCCAAACTGCCCAGCCTGCGGTGTTGTATATCGAAGACGGATTTAACTGCTCGAACATAAAGCCGGTTCCATCGCCTGTTTTTTCATCGTAATTCTGAACTGTATCTACAAGACCGCCTGTGCTTCTGACTATTGGCAGCGTTCCGTAAACGAGTGAGTACATCTGGTTTAATCCGCATGGCTCGTAACGGCTCGGCATCAGGAAAAAATCAGAACCCGCTTCTATTAAATGGCTTATTTTTTCGCTGTAACCTATTTTCGCTCTGAAGTTTGAAAGACGCGAAGTAAGACCTGAGATTTCATTTTCACACCAATATTCGCCTGAACCGAGAAGGATCATCTGTAAATCCATGTCTCTGCAGATAGACCATGCCGAACCGTAAGTGGGACCGAAAAGTTCTCCGACGCCTTTTTGATCGGTTAAACGGGTAACCATGCCAATTATAGGAACGTCAGGATTCTGCGGAAGACCGAATTCTTTTTGCAGTGTTTTTTTAGCGACCGCCTTTCCTTCCATGTCTTTAACCGAGTAAGTTTGAGGTATGTATTTATCTTTTGAAGGATTCCATACCTCGGTATCGATTCCGTTCAATATGCCGCAGTAATCGGCGTTGCGGTAACGAAGCACGCCGTCCAGCCTGAAACCGTGAGCCTGCGTCATTGTTTCCTTCGCATAGTTAGGTGAAACTGTATTGATCTTGTCTGCGCTGTAAAGACCGGCTTTTAACATATTTAACATGCTCCAGTCTTCAAAACCGCCGTTGTAAAAAACATCCCAGCCGAGACCCGCGTAATCAAAATTGTCTTTATGATAAATACCCTGATATCCAAGGTTATGTATTGTAAGAATGGAAACGGTTTTTTTAAACTCGCCTCTTGCGCCGGGAACTCTTTCCGCGAATTTTAAATAAACAGGCGCGACGGCGGCAGGCCAGTCATGAGCATGAAGAACATCGGGATACCATTTTATTTTACGGCAAAGTTGAAACGCCGCTCTGCTGAAAAATGTAAAGCGTCTTGAGTTATCGATAAAATCCGTCTCTATCGCGTTTCCGTATATGCCGTCTCTGCCGAAAAATATTTCATGATCGATGAAATAGACTTTAACAGGATTTTTTTTATCGTTGCAGGGCATATCGGTTGCGTAAACGGCGCTCCATTCCTGAACGCCGCCGCCCATGGGAGTGCCCATCGCTTCGGGAAGCAAATCCAGTTTACTGCGATCGATATTGTAATAACGCGGAATTACGATTCTAACATCATGCCCAAGATTCGCAAGACTTATGGATAAAGCCGAAACCATGTCCGCAAGCCCGCCTGTTTTAGCCCAAGGAACAGCTTCGCTTGATACCATTAATATTTTCATTAAAAGTTATCCGCCAGCTTTATATTATTATCGCTTAATATTTTCTGCCCTTTTTCGTGATCTTTGATTTTAAAAATAACCACCGCTTTCCCTATCTGACCTTCAAGCGAAGCGTAAAGATATTCGATGTTCACCTGCGATTTCTGGAACAGCTCCATTAATTTTGCAAGACTGCCGGGTGTATCTTCGATTTCCACAGCGACAACATCGGTCTGCCTTGTTGTAAAACCTGACGTGTTTAACGCTTCCACCGCCTTGTCATTTTTATCCACGATGAGACGTAAAATCCCAAAATCAGCGGTATCCGCAATGCTGATTGCGCGTAAGTTTACCTGCGCGTCTGCGAGCGTTTTTGTAACTTCGCCAAGTCTGCCTGTTGTATTGTCAAGAAAAACCGATATCTGTTTAATCCCCATGTTTTACTCCCTCTATTATTGTAATGTCAAATCTTCCTGTTGTCGATAACTCTTTTCACCTTTCCTACTTCCGGTCTTGCAAGCGTTTTCGGCTCCACAAGTTTTACCTTTATACTGATTTGCAATTTGCTCTTCAGCGTTTGTTCAATGCGGCTTCTAAGGTTTTCAAGCCCGCGTGTCTCGTCACTGAAAAACTCTTTTTTCACCTCAACCTGCAATTCCACTTCGTCAAGATGATTTTCGCGGGTGATAATTATCAAATACTGAGGCTCCGTTCCTTCAATTTCTATTAAAGCCTGCTCGATCTGGCTCGGGAAAACATTAACGCCGCGGATGATTAGCATATCGTCGGTTCTGCCGAAGAGGCGGTGTATGCGCCTTGTGGTGCGTCCGCAGGAACAGGGTTTATCGATAAAGCAGGTGATGTCACGTGTGCGGTAGCGAAGAAGAGGCGTACCCTCTCTTGTAATGGTTGTAAAAACAAGCTCGCCTTTTTCTCCTGCCGGAACCGCTTTCCCTGTTTCTGAATTAATTATTTCAGGATAGAACATATCCTCGTTTACATGCATTCCGTCCTGCGCTTCACATTCAAAAGAAACGCCGGGACCGATAATTTCCGTTAAACCGTAAATATCATAAGCTTTCATGTTGTAGCGCGCTTCAATTTCGCTTCGCATATTTTCGCTCCATGCTTCCGCGCCGAAACACCCTTTGCTTATCGGAAGGTTTTTCAAATCGATGCCTCTCTCTGCCGCCTGCTCCGAGAGATACAAGGCATAGGAGGGCGTGCATGTAAGCATAGTCGAGCCAAAGTCGCGCATGATCATAAGCTGCCTTTCCGTAAGACCGCTCGACATCGGAAGAATCTCCGCGCCGATTTTTATGGAACCGTAATGCGCTCCCAAGCCGCCTGTGAAAAGTCCGTAACCGTAACAATTCTGAACAATGTCATCACGGGTGCAGCCGGCTCCGGCGAGAGTTCTTGCCATCGCCTCGCTCCATATTTCAAGGTCTTTGCCTGAATATTCGTTTACAATTGGTTTTCCCGTAGTGCCTGTGCTCATGTGAACTTCAACAATTCTTTCCTGAGGACAGGCGCGCAGCCCGTGAGGATAATTTAATCTGAGATCATCCTTCGTGGTGAAAGGGAGTTTTTCGATATCCTCTATTTTATGAATATCGCTCGGCTTGATTTTCATATCGTCAAATTTTTGACGATAAAACGGCACTCTTGAATAAAGAGTCTGCGCAAGATTTTTTAAAGACGCAAGTTGAATTCTTTTTCGCGCGCCTTCTTCCATACATTCACACTCAGGGTTGAAAATCATAATGTCTCCTTGAAATATTTTAAAAACCGAAGTCTTTAAAAAAATTATATTAAAACAGGCGATGAAGCTAGTTTCTCGTCCATTCTGCGCAGACGTCTTGAAAGATCGCGCGCAAGATTCATAATCATCAAAGAAAAAGTTTTAGTATCGAATTTATAAATATCTCTCAGAGCTCTGTTGGAAATCGATAAAACAGTAACATGAGAAAGCGCTCTGATACTGGCGACCGACGGCATTACATCAAGAACTTCCATTTCGCCGAATGCTTCACCCTCGCTGAATTTGGAAAGTTCAATATCTCCCTTAGTCACAGAAACCTGCCCCTTGGTAAGAAAAAATATTCTATCATTGGGTTTTCCTTCGTTAATGATGTACTCATTGGGCTTGAATTCTTCTTTAGTCATAAAGGGAATAATACCTTCTATTTGTTCTTCCAGAAGTCCGCCGAAAAGAGAATACTTCTGCAACGCTGTAGGTTCTACCATCTTATTACATATTACCAAAAAACAGGCATTTCGACAAGTATTTTATATTTTATAGCCATATTTACGCGGCATTAAAGGTTAAATCTTCGCCATATTCTGCAAATATAGCCTAATTACCGCCGTTCACGGCGCAGAATACCGCTGAACAGACGTATTTTACAAAACCTTGATTAACTTATTACGTTAAAAATCAAATATAAAAAATGATAAAAAATGTCAATTAAGAAACAATCGTATATGATATAAATATTGTTAAAGGAGCGAATTATGCGCTATAGATTTTTGTTTTCTTTTTTAATATTTGTCCTGCTGACTTTATCGGTAATTTCCTGTTCAAGAAAAAGCAATGCCGAAGAGACAGATGAAATTTATTCTGTTACAAGAATTGATTCATGGCTTTACAGCATCATGGATGTTAAAAACAAAGTATATTGCTATCTGCTGTTAGGAGAAGAAAAAGCTTTATTATTTGATACTACATACGGATACGGAAGCCTGCACAGCGTTATAAGTGAAATAACGGAACTGCCTGTAATAGTTATATTGGGACACGGACATAAAGATCATTCGGGCGGCGCTTCGCAAATGAAAGCGTATTTAGACAGCGATATATGGCTTCATGAAGCTGATTTTGAAATGTATGAATATTATTATCAGGAAACAAGATTCTTAAACAAACTTGAAGCGGGAATGATTTTTAATCTCGGCGATTTGACTGTCGAAGTAATCGGCATGGGAGGACATACCCAAGGCTCTGTCGGAATACTGGTAAAAGAATACCGTACATTATTTACAAGCGATTCCGCCAATTATCATATTTGGCTTTTTATGAAAGAATCGCTTTCTTTAGAGCAGTATATCGCAATGCTGGAGCGTGTGCAGAAATTGGAATTTGATACCTTTTATATCGGACATGATTATCTTGATTCTCCGAAATCAGATTTTCAGCTTCTCATTAACGCTGCGCGCAACGCAAAAGCTGAAAGGTCAGAATTTATTGAAGAATACAACGCTTTTCATTATGAAGAAAACGGCGCGAATGTTTATTTTAACGATCCTTTGGCGCCGGATGAATTGCGCGTATCGCCTTTGAGACGCAATTCCTATCTGACAGACAGATCTTTACCTGCCGGAAATATGGGCTCTTTTGATCTTCTTCTCAGAGATAATTTTCGTTATGGAAACGGTTATCAGGGGCTTGTAAGAGATCGTTTATTACTGAATAACAAAAGATTAAAAAAAGGAGATACTTTCAAATTGAAAGTTACCTACACCGCAAGCAGGGATTTGGAAAGCGAATTACTTGTAGGATTTGCCGATATGGATAGAGGAAAATGGAAAACGCTCAGTTATACGCAAAAAGATATAGAACCGCCGAATGTAATTTTGGGTCCCGCTTCAAAAGCAGGCGAAGAAGTTTCATCAGAAGTAATTATAACAATTTTAACTAATGCAAGCAGCGTAAGACCTGCGGCAAATACTCTTGTTTTTGAAAACATAGGACAGGGACGGCACGGAAGAGCGAATACAGGCATACAGGGACCAGTAACAATCTCATTTTCCGAATTTATTCTTACCAAACAGTAAAAATATATACGGCGTAGATTATTAGATAAAAAAAATGTTTACACTCTGTGTTTAGCAGCAGGAGAAACGCTGCGTATTTCTTCACGGTTTTTTATAGAGCGCATACATGCGCCCCAAAGCGACGATAAAATTAAATATTAAATTTAAAAAACATCACATCACCATCCTGAACAACATAGTCCCTGCCTTCAAGACGGTATTTGCCGGCTTCCTTTATTTTGGCTTCTGTTCCGTAGGTGAAAATATCTTCGCATGTGTAGACTTCGGCTTTTATAAAACCTTTTTCAAAATCGGTGTGGATAACGCCGGCTGCCTTTGGAGCTGTGTCTCCTGCGTGGAAGGTCCATGCGCGGCATTCGTCTTTTCCCGATGTGAAAAAGGTGCGAAGCCCGAGCAATTTGTAAGCGCTGTGAATGAGAGAAGAAAGTCCTGTTTCTTCAAGACCGAGGTCGTCAAGAAAAGCTTTTTTTTCTTCGGGGTCTTCAATGCCGCAAAGATCGGCTTCGAATTTTCCGCAGATACTGACAGCTTCGGTGCCTTCGCTCTCGGCGCGTTTTTTAACCTTTTCCGTTAAGGCGTTGCCGGACTTGATTCCGTTTTCGTCAACATTGCAGACATAAAGCTGAGGTTTTGCGGTTATAAAATGGCAGTCGTAAACTGCGGCTTTTTCTTCGTCTGTTAAACCAAGCGAGCGAATGGGCTGGGCATTTTCAAGAGCGGGACCGATTTTATCTAAAATCGAAATAACAAACTCGCTCATTTTTTTTTCGTTCGGATTTTTCAATGTTTTTTCCGCGCGTTCGCGGCGTTTGGCAAGAGTCTGCATGTCGGCTAACGCAAGTTCAATATCGATTGTTTCGATGTCAGACAAGGGATCGAGTTTTTCCGTTACATGGACTACATCGGCGTTTTCAAAACAGCGCACAATATGGGTGTAAACAGCGGCATCGCGTATATGCGACAAAAACTGGTTGCCTAAACCCTCGCCTCTGGACGCGCCTTTCACAAGACCCGCGATATCAACAAATTCCATGGTTGCGGGAATTGTTCTATCGGGCGCGAAAATCGCCGTCAATTTATCCAATCTTAAATCCGGGACATTGATAACGCCCACATTCGCCTTTATGGTGCTGAAAGGGAAATTCGCTGTTTCCGCCGGAGTGCCGCATAAAGCGGAAAAAATAGTGGTTTTTCCCACATTTGGCAAGCCTAAAATGCCGCAATTTAAAGCCATGCCGCGATTATATCATTCCGGTGTCTTTTATGAAAGCGGTATTTAGACATACAATTATTCCGCTATCCATAGTATAATGTAACGACAATCGGCGTCTTTCGGACTGCCGGCTTTTTCAGGGGTATAAAATGGGGTTGTTTAAAACATTTGTATGTTTTATTAATATTATTTTACTTTTTTCCGCAGTATTTTTTAACGGCTGCGCGAAAAGTGAAAAAAATCAACCTGAAAAATTCAGCGTTTTTTCCGATTATAAGCAAATCCCGGGTCTTACTCAGGAAGAAATAGACGCAATAGAAAAACTTCGGGAACAGACCGGGTTTTTTACATACGCCATGCCCCTAAGCATCGAAGCGTTTCAAACTGACGACGGAGAAATCCGCGGTTTTACAGCTCTGTTCTGCGAATGGCTGACAGAGCTTTTTAAAATTCCATTCAAACCGCGGCTTTTTGAATGGCAGGATTTACTTGAAGGTCTTAATACGGGAGAAGTTTCTTTTTCGGGTGAGCTGACATGGACGGAGCCGCGCAGCAAAATTTATCACATGACAACTGACATTGCTTCGCGTCCTTTAAGATATTTCCGCCTTGCCGGAAGCAAACCTCTAGAGGATATTACGCGGGAACGGTTAATGCGCTGCGGCTTTATAGAAGGAACTTCCACAATTATAACTGTTTTGGCTGAACTTACTCCGGGAACGTTTGAAGTTGTTAATCTAAGCGATGTAAGTCTTGTATACGACGCGTTAAAAAGCGGGCAAATCGATGTCTTTTATTACAGCGGCACTATCGCTATCAATTTTATACAACACAACGATGTGATCGCCTACGATTTTTATCCTTTAATATACCGTCCTGTTTCATTAACGGCAAAAGATGACTCGTTAAAACCAATCATTTCGGTAGTGGAAAAATTACTGCTGCACGGCGGGCTGCGCCATCTTGTCACGCTGTACAATCAGGGAGAACACGAATATAAAAAATTCAAACTGCAAACGCAGCTTACAAGCGAAGAGCGGGAATTTATTAAAAACAATCCTGTTATACCGATAGGAATTGATCCCGGAAACTATCCAAGCAGTTTTTACGATTCCCGCGATAAAAAATGGAAAGGTATTTTTATTGATATAATAGACGAAATTGAATATCTTACAGGACTTAAATTTCAGCGAATGAATGACGAAAAAACCGTATGGCAGCATATTCTGCAAATGCTGGAAAAAGGCGAAATAAAAATGGCGCCTGATTTAATTCAAATCCCGGAACGTTTAGATAATTTCATTTGGCCTAACACGGAAATGCTGACGGATAATTTCGCATTAATTTCAAATTCAGATTATCCTAACATCAAGGTAAACGAAGTCCTGTATGTAAAAGTAGGTCTTGCGAAAAACACCGCGTATGCATCAACCTTTAAAAAATGGTTTCCCAATCACATGAATACTGTCGAATATGAAAGCACAGAAGAAGCTTTAGCCGCTTTGCAGAAGGGCGAAGTTGAAATGGTTATGTCAAATCAAAGAGTGCTTTTATATTTAACCCATTATCTTGAACTTCCCTACTATAAAGCGAATGTGGTGTTTGATTTTACAATCAAAACACACATTGGATTAAATAAAAACGAAGAAATACTCTGCTCTATCGCAGGCAAGGCGCTTAACAATATAGATTCAAAAGGCATTTCAGATTACTGGATGAAAAAAACCTACGACTTCCGAAGCAAGGTAGCCGAAGCTCAGATACCCTGGATTATAGGCGCTGTTATTATGTCACTGTGCATTATAACCCTCTTTATTACGCTTTTTATAAGAAGTAAAAATCAAGGGAAACAGCTTGAAGCTCTTGTCATAAAGCGCACGCACGAGCTTGCTGTTCATCAAAATACCGTTACTACTCTTTTCGACTCTATTCCCGATTTGGTTTTCATGAAAGATCTCAGTATGCGTTTTACGCTTTGCAATAAAGCTTTTCTTGATCATTTTGATAAAACTATTGATGAAATAAAAGGACATACAAGCGAAGAATGCCTTGGGGTAAGTTTAAACGAAGCCAAAGAATACGATTCGTATGATCGTCAGGTTTATGAAGAAAAGGAAGCCGTTACTGTAGAAGAAATAATACCGCGGTTCGACGGAACTAAACCCTTGTACGAAACAATTAAAATGCCGCTTACCGTGGATAATAAAATTGTCGGAATTCTCGCGATAGCGCGCGATATAACAAAACGCAAAGAGATGGAAGACGCCGCGCTCGCCGCCTCACTTGCGAAATCTTCTTTCCTCGCGAACATGAGCCATGAAATCCGCACGCCCATGAACGCGATTTTAGGCGTTACGGAAATATTAATTCAATACGAATCACTTCCCTCCGAGATTGAAGAAGGGCTCGGAAAAATTTACAGCTCCTGCGATCTGCTCCTTGGCATAATCAACGACATACTTGATTTTTCGAAAATTGAAGCCGGCAAACTCGACATTATGCCCGCCGAATATAAACTCGCAAGCATGATAAACGACTCTGTTCAGCTTAACATGATGAGAATCGGCAGTAAGCCGATAGAATTCGAGTTAAATATAAGTGAAGATATCCTTTCAAATTTATTAGGCGACGAAATCCGAATTAAACAAATTTTAAATAATATGCTTTCCAACGCGTTTAAATATACTGAAGCAGGCAAAGTTACTCTCACCGTTAAAACCGAATATCCGCCTAATCCTTCACCCAATGATCGTGTAACGCTTGTATTAAGCGTGCAGGATACAGGTCAGGGCATGACCAAAGAACAGCTTGCAAAATTATTTGAAGAATACGCGCGTTTTAACCATGAGAAGAACAGCGCCGTAGAAGGAACAGGTTTGGGGCTTGCGATTACTCAGCGTCTTTTATCTTTAATGAAAGGAGAAATTAACGTAAACAGCGAACCCGGCGTCGGCTCTTTGTTTGTTGTGCGGCTGCCGCAGGTTTATGTAAACTCGGAAGTATTCGGCAAAGAACTGGCTGAAAACCTTCGAAAGTTCCGCATGAATTATATAACGCAGAAAAAATGGGGGCAGATCACCCGCGATCTTATGCCTTACGGCAGCGTCCTTATTGTTGACGATGTTGAAACGAACATTTACGTCGCTGTCGGCTTAATGAAACTTTACAGGCTGCAAATTGATACCGCAATGAGCGGACAGGAAGCTGTAAATAAAATTGAAAGCGGCAGTAATTACGATATTATTTTCATGGATCACATGATGCCCGAGATGGACGGCATTGAGACAACAGAAAAAATCCGCGCTCTTGGATATAAAGCTCCGATTGTCGCTCTTACTGCAAACGCTGTGGCGGGACAGGCGGATATATTTTTACATAGAGGCTTTGATGATTTTATTTCAAAACCAATTGATATACGCCAGCTTGATATGGTTCTTAATAAACTTATCCGCGACAAACAGCCGCCTGATGTAATCGAAGCTGCCCGCAAGTTAAAATCTGAGTTAAGCGTAAGCGCTGAAATTCCAGCGCAGGATGATTCGATTTTAAGGGAATCTTTTATACGGGACGCGCGTAAAGCGGCTGACTGGCTTGATGAGCATAAGCATTCGGAATATAACGATGATGAAATTCTCAGAAAGTTTACGGTATTTGTTCACGGCATGAAAAGTTCTCTCTTTAACATAGGCGAGATTGAGCTTTCCGCGATAGCGCTTAAACTGGAAAAATACGGACGCGAAAAAAATATTAAAATGATAAAAGAATCTTCTCCCGATTTCTTAAAAAATCTCCGCTCCCTTCTGGAAAAACTTGAAAACATGGGTAAAAATGAAACCGGCGCGGAATTAATATCAATGGAAGAATTATACGAAAAACTTCTTGCGATCAAGGAAAAAGCTTCGGATTACGACAGAAAAGGAACTTTGGATATTCTTTCCGAAATAAAAAACTGCTCAAAGGAAACAAAAGATGTTCTTGATAAAATTATGGAGCATGTAATACACAGTAATTTTGAAGAAGCGGAAGAAGAAGCCGGCGCCTTTATTGCCGCGATAAAAGAAGGAAAAATATGAATATAAGGCTTACCTCAATAATCGCAATAATTTTAACCAACATGGTAATAATTCTATTCAGCGTTTTTACGGGAATTAATTTCGTTGATAAAAATATAGATATATCGCTGGAAACTGACTTATCGGTAATGGCGAACATTGCGGATCATTTTGTCAGCAAAGAAATTGAAATCATTAAATTGAGAGCGTCTCATGCCGCGGAACTTTTGGAAGAATCTCCTGAATCAGGATGGGGAAAAATTCTTTCTGACAGCGATATAATGCATCCGTTTAAAGGAATAGCGGTAATAGATCAAAATCGCGGAATAATCGCGTCCGCGGGAGAACACGCTCAAACAGACATAATAAACGAGCCTTTTATAAAGAATTCTTTTTTACCTGCCGGAGCCAAAATAGGATATAAAAGAATTTCAACTACCATCCCGGCAGACGAGGGAGTTGTATTCCATGTTACGATTCCGTTTTCACATAACAATGTTCTTGTTGCGACTCTTCCCGGCTTGTACTTTACGCAAAAACTCTCGCCGTTTGTTATATGGAAATCAGGTCATGTATTCCTGAACGACAGCGAAGGTTTTGTAATCGCAAACCCAAGAGAAAAGTGGGTGCAGGAGCGGATGAATTTTATAGAAATGGCGAAGACCGACAATGAATATATACAGCCTGCGCAGGTAATTTCACGCATGATGAATCACGAATCTGGAAAGTTTAATTACGTTTTAGAGGGAGTTCACCGCATAGGCTCATTCAGACCGGTTTCAGGCTCGCAGGAAGGATGGAGTCTTGGAGTTATAGCTCCGCTTGTTGAAAGCCCAATCAACGATATTGACATAGGTCTTCTTGTTGTAGCTCTTGTCAGCATAGTACTAAGCATAATCGCCGCGCTTATTGCGTCTAACTTTATAAGAAAGCCTTTTGAAAAAATTGCGGTGTTAAAAGAAGAAGCTGACGCGGCGAATAAAGCGAAAAGCGCGTTTTTAAGCACAATGAGCCATGAAATCCGCACGCCGATGAACGCAATATTGGGCATAAGCGAAATACAACTGCATAAAGATTCACAAGACTCGGAAGCGAAGGAAGCCTTCGAAAAAATTTACACATCGGGCGATTTGCTTTTAAGCATTATAAACGACATTCTTGATCTTTCAAAAATTGAAGCCGATAAACTTGAACTTGTTATCGGAAAATACGATGTCGCAAGCCTTATAAGCGATGCGGCTCAGCTCAATATGATGAGAATAGGCAGCAAGTCTATCGACTTTGAGTTGATTGTAAATGAAAAAATGCCTTCGCATTTAATGGGTGACGAGCTTCGAATTAAACAAATTTTGAATAATTTGCTTTCAAACGCTTTTAAATACACAGCCGCAGGCGCCGTAAAACTTTCTATTGACGTTAAAAACGGCAGCAACGACAGCGAAATTATACTTGTAATTACCGTAATCGATACCGGTCAGGGAATGACAAAAGAGCAGATCGATAAACTTTTTGACGAATATTCGCGCTTTAATCAGGAAAGCAACCGTACAACGGAAGGCACCGGACTTGGCATGAGTATTACGCGCAAACTGATTAATTTCATGAACGGCGAAATCACCGTAAAAAGCGTTCCGGGCGAGGGTTCTGTTTTTACAGTATGTCTGCCTCAGGGAAAAGTTGAATGCGAAGAGCTCGGAAGCGATGTCGCGCAGAATCTCCAGCAGTTCCGCACGCATTCAAGGAGATTTATGAGCAGGGTTCAAATCTCGCGCGAACCTATGCCCTACGGAAATGTTCTTGTCGTTGACGATGTAGAAGCGAATATTTATGTCGCCAAAGGATTATTATCTCCCTATCGTTTAAAAGTAAAATCATCGGATTCGGGAATTGCCGCCATAGAGAGAGTAAAAAACGGCGAATTCTTCGATGTAATTTTTATGGATCACATGATGCCGGAAATGGACGGACTTGAAGCCGTAAAACATATCCGCGAACTCGGTTACACGGAGCCTGTTGTCGCGCTTACCGCAAATGCCGTATCCGGGCAGGCTGAAATTTTCATGCAAAACGGTTTTGACGATTTTATTTCAAAACCCATAGATATACGCCAGCTCAATTCAATTTTAAACAAATATGTGCGCGACAAGCAGCCTCAGGAAGTGATAGACGCGGCTCGCGCTCAGGCGGTAAATACAGTCAGCCACGACGACAGTTCTCCAAAAGTTGATCCTCTTTTAATTGAGGCGTTTTTAAGAGACGCGGATAAAACTCTTGAATGGCTTGAAGAAAATAAAAACTCGGGATACAAAGACGAAAACGTTCTGCGCAAATATACCGTTTTGGTTCACGGTTTAAAAAGCACCCTTCATGTTATAGGCGAAACCGAACTTTCGGCTTTTGCCGCTAAGCTTGAAAAAGCCGGACATGAAAAAGCCAATGATATAATTAACGCCTATGCTCAGGATTTTATCAATCAACTGCGCGGTCTTCTTGAAAAACTTCATTCTAAACAGGATGAAACGGACGAAGATGTAAATCTTGAAGATGCAAAACTTACAGCAGCTGATATAGAAAGTCTCCGAGGGAAATTTAAATCGATTAAAGAAGCGTGCTCCGATTATGACAGAAAAACAGCTCTTGATTTAATCGCCGAAATTAAAAAATGCGCAAAAGAAACAAAAACCGCTCTTAAGAAAATATCAGAGCACGTAACGCACAGCGATTTTGATGAAGCGGAAAAAGAAACGGATGAGCACTTGGCTTTAATTGATAATATTACGCCTTACGTTTGTCTGACAGATATCGAAGTTTTCGGACTTGATATACCAAAGGGTCTTGAAAGATACGAAAACGATGAAAAAATATATTTAAAAATCCTGCGCACTTACGCTACAAGCGTCCGTTCAAAACTTGTCGATATGGAAAAAATATTTAATCCTGTTTTAACAAAAGAAAATCTTAACAGTTACAGAATAATGGTTCACGGCATCAAGGGAGTAAGTTACGGCATTTGCGCAAACGGAACAGGAGCGATAGCAGGAACGCTTGAAGATGCAGCGGTCGCGGGAAATCTTGAGCATATCAACAGTTACAACACGGCGTTTATGAACGAAACATGGAAACTGGTCAAGTCCATAGAAGATATGCTCTCAAGAATCGATCCCGAAGATAAAAAACCTAAAAAAGAAAGACCTGATCTGCAGGCGCTTTTGAATCTGCGTACAGCCTGCGAAAAATATGATATAGACGAATCAGACAACGCAATGGAAGAGATTGAAAAGTATCAATATGAATATGACAACGATCTTGTAAGCTGGCTCAGAGAAAGTCTTGATAGAATGGAATTCAGGGAGATATCAAAAAAACTTGCCGGACAAAAATAGAAAATAAAAGGAGAGGTTATGGATAAACTTATTTTTATTGTGGATGATAATGACGCGAATCTTACAGTCGCCGCATCCGCGCTTGAAAACGATTTCAAAATTTTAACAATGCCGTCAGCTCAAAAAATGCTTACGCTATTGGAAAAGAAAACGCCGAACCTGATTCTTTTGGATATAGAAATGCCTGAAATGACAGGTTTTGAGGCAATCGTGAAATTAAAAGAAAACCCGGCATGGAAAGAAATCCCTGTTATTTTTCTGACGGGTTTGGAAGACGCCGGTCTTAAAAATAAAGCATTGGAAGCCGGAGCAATTGATGTTATAATAAAACCAATTGTTAAAACTACTTTATTGGAACGTGTAAAAAATTTCTTTTAAGTGAGCAATAAAATGAAAAAGACAATTTTTATAGTTGACGATAATGCCACCAATCTTACAACAGCGGAAAACGCGCTTGCGGAACAATACCGCACAATAGCGCTTGGTTCGGCATCCCAAATGTTTGCCGCTCTTGATAAATTTACGCCTGATTTAATTTTACTGGATATCGAAATGCCGGAAATTTCAGGCTTTGAGGCGATGAAAATGCTTAAGGCGATCGGCTCCTACTCCACGATTCCGGTAATTTTTTTAACAAGCATTACAGACCCGGAAAGCGAAGCTTACGGCATTGAACTCGGCGCTGTGGATTTTATCATGAAACCTTTTTCAAAACCTGTGCTGTTAAACCGCATAAAAAATCATTTGAATATAGATGAACTGATCCGCGAGCGCACAGAACAGCTCGCGCACAGAACAAAACAGCTTGAAACTCTCCAGAACGGAATCGTATACGCATTCGCTGATCTTGTCGAGAACCGCGATAAAAACACGGGAGGTCATATAGATCGCACAGCGGTTTATTTTAAAATTTTAATTGACGCAATGATTAGAAACGGAGTGTATACGGATGAAATAAAAAGCTGGAATATGGAATCCGTGATTTCATCGACGCGTCTTCACGACCTTGGAAAAATCGTTATATCAGATACAATCCTAAACAAGCCGTCTTCATTAACAAGCGACGAATTCGTAGAAATGAAAAAACATTCCAAAGAAGGCGAGCGCATTATAGATGAAGCTATCAAGCAGACAGGAGACGCCGAGTTCCTGCATAACGCGAAAATGATCGCCACATATCATCATGAAAGATGGGATGGAACAGGATATCCTTACGGAATAAAAGGAGAAAACATCCCTCTTCAAAGCCGCTTGATGGCAATCATTGATGTTTACGACGCTCTTGTATCGGAGCGTCCTTACAAAAAGGCGTTTACCCATGAAGAAGCGCTAGACATAATTAAAAACGGCTCGGGATCCCATTTCGACCCGCAGGTTGTTAAAGTTTTTGATGATATCAACAGCCTTATAAAAACGGTAAGGGCGAATTTTGTCTAAAAATATAGTTTAAGCATATCAAACCTATTGACAAAACGGAAATTTTTGTTTAAGGTTAAACAACAGCGCGGGAATAGCTCAGTGGTAGAGCGCGACCTTGCCAAGGTCGATGTCGCGGGTCCGACTCCCGTTTCCCGCTTAAATGAACATTCGCGTGCGAGCGATATTAGTAATAGTCTTAACGAATCTGCTAATAGTTTTATTCAGCGTCTTTGTCGGTATAATTTATGTCAAAAAGAATATTGATATATCTGTAGAAACCGATCTCAGCGTAATGGCTAACATTGCGGATTATTTTTTAAGCGCCGAAATTGAAAAATTAAAACTGACAGCGCAATGGGCGGCTGAATCTCTCGAAAAAACCGAAGAAAGCAAATGGCAGCAGCTCTTTGAAAAACTGATAAAAGAAAATCCTGAATTTATAGGAGCTTCGGTTTTTGATTCCGTTAAAGGATTAATTGCCTTTTCGGGCGACAATCATGCCGAAATAGAAATTACAAGAGATAAATATATCAGGAACGCTTTTCATTCAAGCGATGGAACTCCCGGAAAGAAAACATTTTCTTCCACGAGAGACACAAGCGATGGAGTGGTTTTTTATCTTGCATCTCCCTTCCCGTCTTTGAACAGCAATAAAATACTGGTTCTGACTCTCCGCGGAATGCATTTCAGCAATCTTCTTTCTCCCTTTGTAATCTGGCAAACCGGACATATATTTATGAGCGACATTGACGGCTATTCGATATCCAATCCCCGCGAACATTGGGTGCAAAATCGTTTTAACTATATAACTGTCGCGCAGATTGATCTTGATTTTATTGAACTGTCGCAGACTGTGTCGCGAATGGCGCGCGGAGAATCAGGCATTGGATATTATTCTGTTTACAGAATACCGAGAGTTTGTTCATATCTTCCCGTTACAGGATCAATCGAAGGATGGAGCCTTGGAGTTGTCGCGCCGCTTATGGAAAACCCTGTCAGAAACACAGACATAGGTCTTATCATTGTAGCCATTGTCAGCATTTTATTAAGCATTATCGCGGCAGTCATCGCGTCAATATTCATAAAAAAACCTTTCGACAGAATAGTGATATTAAGAGAAGAAGCTGAAAACGCGAACAAAGCGAAAAGCGCGTTCTTAAGCACAATGAGCCATGAAATCCGCACGCCTATGAACGCGATATTGGGCATAAGCGAAATCCAGCTTGAAAAAGATTCGCTTTCCCGCGACGACAGAGAAGCGCTGGAAAAAATTTATACCTCAGGCGACCTTCTTCTCAGCATAATAAATGACATTCTCGATTTATCAAAAATAGAAGCGGACAAGCTTGAATTAATTAATAAAAAATACGATATCGCAAGCCTTGTAAGCGATTCAGCTCAGCTTAACATGATGAGGATAGGAAGCAAAGCCATCGAGTTTGATCTTTATGTAAACGAACATATCCCCGCGCAGATGGTAGGTGACGAGCTTCGCATTAAACAAATTTTGAATAATCTGCTTTCCAACGCTTTTAAATACACTTCGCAGGGAACGGTAAAATTATCGGTTTATACCGAAGACTGCAGCAGAAAAGACGAATTATCGCTTTTTATAATAGTCAGCGACACAGGTCAGGGAATGACAAAAGAGCAGGTAGACAGAATATTCGACGAATATTCGCGCTTTAATCTTGATACAAACCGGAAAACCGAAGGCACAGGTCTTGGCATGGCAATCGCGCGCAAACTTGTAAAAATGATGAAAGGCGAAATCAAAGTGGAAAGCGAAGTTGGCAAGGGAACAACTTTCAAAGTGCGCCTGACTCAAAGCAGATGCGAATCTGAACCAATAGGCGCTGATATCGCCGAGAATCTGCATCAGTTCCGAACGCATACGCGGGCGATCATGAAAAGAGTTCAAATCTCACGCGAACCTATGCCCTACGGAAAAATATTAATAGTAGATGATGTTGAAGCTAATATTTATGTCGCAAAAGGATTAATGACGCCTTACCGTTTAAATATAAATACCGCAAGCAGCGGACGCGAAGCGATTAACAAAGTAAAAAGCGGCGAAAAATTCGATGTAATTTTTATGGATCACATGATGCCTGAAATGGACGGCATGGAAGCTACAAAATTAATCCGCGAAACGGGCTACAATGATCCGATTGTAGCTCTTACCGCAAACGCTGTCGCGGGGCAGGCGGAAATATTTTTAAAAAACGGCTTTGACGACTATATTTCAAAACCAATAGATATAAGGCAGCTAAACGCAATCCTTAACAAATTTGTGCGTGACAAACATCCCAAGGAAGTAATAGAAGCAGCCCGCCGGGAAAATGAAACCGCAAATGCAGCGCGTCAGGAAACCACGGAAGTATCGTACACAGACTCGCTCAAATCGCGCCTTCTTACAAAGGAAATCCCGGGGCTTGATATTCCCAAAGGGCTTATACACTTCGATAATGATGTTGAATTCTATATAAGGGTGTTACACGCTTATTCAATCAGCATCCGCAGAGCTTTAAATGCCGTAATGAACACGGACAGGGAAACTCTTAACCTTTACAAGATAAATGTGCATGGAATCAAAGGGACAAGCCTCGATATCTGCGCTCCAAAGGTAGGTGAAACCGCGGCAGCCCTTGAAAAAGCGGCGGCGGAAGGCGATTTGGAATATATAAATGAACATAATCCTTCTTTTGTAGAAACAATAAAAAAACTGGTGTATAATATAGATGAAATGCTCGCTGTTCTTGAAGCGAAGAACCTCAAACCGAAAAAAGAAAAACCGGACGATGTTTTCTTGGAGGATCTTCTCGAAGCCTGTATTAAATATGACATGGACGGAGCGGACGAAGCTATTTCAAATATCGAATCATATCAATATGAGTCCGATAACGATCTGATATTCTGGCTCAGAGAGAACATCGACATGGTAAACTTTGACGAAATTGCGCAGAAGCTTAAAGACATATTAAAAAAGGAGAGCTAAAGTTAATGGCAAAAACCGGTTTTGTGTCTGCTTCTGCAATTTCAGGCGGTCGAAAAAAACTGCTTTATGTAGACGACATGAATTACAGCTTAATTTCTCTTAAAAAAGGGCTCAGCAAACATTACGAAGTTTATCTTTGCGAGTCAGCGGAGAAAATGTACAAAATACTGGAAAAGGTTACCCCTGATGTTATTTTACTTGATGTTAATATGCCGGAAGTTGACGGTTATGAAACCATAAAAAATCTGAAAGCCGATGATCGTTACGCGAAAATACCTGTAATTTTTCTTACAACTAACAGCGAAAGAGAAAGCGTGGTAAAAGGACTGAGCCTTGGTGCCGCCGATTACGTTGTTAAACCTTTCAATGCGGATAAATTAGCCGAAAGCATACAAAATCTGTTTTACACGAAACCAAGCGCGTCAAACAAATTTTCAGGTAATGGCAAAATCGGCAGCGAGACGCATATTCTTGTTGTTGACGACATGACAAGCATGCTGAGAACCATACATCACGCCTTGCATGACAAATACAAAGTCTCTTTGCTGTCGAAATCCGAAGTTGTACTGGACTTCCTTCAAAATAACAGACCTGACTGCATAATACTTGATTATCTTATGCCGGGAATCAGCGGATTTGAATTAATTCCCAAAGTAAGAGAAATCCAAGGCTGCGCCAATGTGCCTATTATCATTGTAACAACGGAGGGAACGTTCAGAAATGTAAAAGAGGCAAAAACGCTCGGAGCGAACGATTTTATTGTAAAACCTTTTGACCCGAAAGAACTCAACTACAAAGTTGAAAAACACATAAGATTATCGCAGGATTTATTGTTAAAAGACAGAGAAAATGAAGAAATTGCATATTTTTTGAATTGAAGTTTATTGTAATAACTTCTAAATAGTCGTAAAATGAAAGGGTATTATGCGAATAATTATAACAATAATCATAGCGGTTTTTTTTCTGTGTATTACTGCCTTAATCACGGCTTTTCTTCTTAGAAGCCGCCGCACAGGCAGAAAACTGGAAGATGAAGTTCAAAAACGAACCTACGAGCTCGCCCTTCAGACAACCACGCTTACAACGCTTTTTGATTCAATTCCGGATCTTATCTTCACAAAAAATCTAAAATTAAATTTCCTCCATTGCAACAAAGCTTTCCTTGAACATTTTGGAAAAGAAATCGATGATATTGTCGGAAAAAATGACTCGGAAGCTCTCGGAATCCCCCATGATGTAGCTGACGGTTTTAACAAAATTGACATCAGGGTAATTCAGGAGAAACGCGCTTACGCTCTTGAAGAACACATACCGCGCATAGACGGAACAAATCCCTTATATGAAACATTTAAAATGCCTTTGATGATGGGAGACGAAGTTGTAGGCATCATGGGCATTGCGCGGGATATTACAAAACGAAAAGAGATGGAACACAAGATCACTTCCAGTTATGAATATTCAAAAAAACTGAGCGACTCGCTTTCTAAAATCACAAAGTCGTCAACAATTTCCGCCGGTATTTTAAAAGACGCCGCTGTCGCTGTTGCAATGGACGGATGTAACGCGCTTAACGCGCATCGTATCGGAATTTGGCGTTTTATAGAAGCTCAGAATGAACTTGAAAGTATTACAATTTACGACGCTCATTCGGGTGAAAATTCAATATACGAAAAATACGATTTATCCAAAAGCCCCGACTACGCAAAGCTTTTAAAATCCGAGCGCGTTATTGTAATGAACGATCCTGTTGAATGTAAATTGATCACAAATTCATTTTCAGGATACGACCACCTTTGCGCCGCTCTTGACGCTCCAATCCGCGTAGACGGAAAACTCGCGGGCGTTGTCTGCATTGAACAATGGGTATGCAGAAATTATCCTGACAGGCGCGAATGGGAAATCGAAGAGCAGAATTTCGCATCTTCACTGGCGGACTTAATGGCGCTCGCCGTTTCAGGTTCCGAAAGGCGCAATGCGCGTGACGCAGCGGAAACAGCGAATCAGGCGAAATCCGCTTTCCTCGCGCACATGAGCCATGAAATCCGCACGCCTATGAACGCGATTTTGGGCGTAACGGAACTTTTAATGCAGGAAGAAAAAATCCCTCCGGAAATTGAAGAAGGACTTAATAAAATTTACAGCTCCTGCGATTTGCTGCTTGGAATTATAAACGACATTCTGGACTTCTCAAAAATAGAAGCAGGTAAACTCGATCTTATGCCTAATAATTATAAAGTTGCAGGCATGATAAATGACGCGGTGCATCTAAACATGATGCGCATAGAAAGTAAGCCGATAGAGTTTAAAGTTGAAATCGATGAAAATATTCCGTTTAGGTTAATCGGAGACGAACTTCGCATTAAACAGATCCTTAACAATCTTTTATCAAACGCTTTTAAATATACGGATTCAGGTTTTGTATCATTAACTGTAAAAAAAGAATCCATTCCCCTGCTCTCCTATCTTCCCGATCATTCAATGAGAGGACAGGTAAGATGGCCTGACGACAAAAAAGGCATAACGCTTGTTTTAGGAGTCAGAGACACAGGGCAGGGAATGACAAAGGATCAGCTTGAAAAATTATTCGACGAATATTCGCGTTTTAATACAGAAAAAAATAACGCCGTTGAAGGAACGGGACTCGGACTTGCGATAACTCAGCGTCTTGTCAATTTGATGGGCGGTGATATGCAAGTTGAAAGCAGACCGTACAAAGGAACAATTTTTACGGTGCGTCTCCCTCAGGAACTTACGGATTCAAGCGAAGTGCTCGGCAAAGAAACAGTGGAAAAATTCAGGCATTTTAAAGTCGGATTCGCTTCTCACAAGAAGAGAGGACAGATTGTCCGTGAACCCATGCCCTACGGAAAGATTTTAATTGTTGATGATGTTGAGACAAATCTCTTTGTCGCGGCAGGTTTAATGAAACTTTATAAACTGCATATTGATACAGTTATGAGCGGGCTTGAAGCGATTGAAAAAATTAAAAACGGAAATAAATACGATATTATTTTTATGGATCACATGATGCCGGGTATGGACGGCATAGAAACAACCAAACGCATACGCTCGTTTAACTACGCGGAGCCGATTGTCTCGCTTACGGCTAACGCAGTAGCCGGGCAGGCTGATATGTTCCTTGAAAACGGTTTTGACAATTTTATTTCCAAACCCATTGATATACGCCAGTTAAACGCCGTTTTAAATAAATATATACGCGACAAGCAGACGCCCGAAGTAATTGAAGCCGCAAGACGCGAAGAAGCTAAGGCTCAGCAGGAAGCTGCGCAAAGCGCGGAAGCGGATACAGATAACGCCGTTTCGGGACATTTTACGGGAAAAATTCCCGGAATCAATACGACAAAGGGGCTTCTCAGATACGACGGAAATGTTGACACTTATTTAAAAGTCCTTCGCTCCTACGCGGCAAGCGTCAGATCATTATTAACATCCGTGGGAAAAATAATAGATACAGGCATTAACGAAACGAATATAGGTCTTTACAAGATTAATGTACACGGCATAAAAGGAACAAGCCTTGATGTTTACGCCGAGCAAATCGCCAAAGAAGCGAAAGACCTTGAAATGGCGGCGGAGAAAGGCGATACTGCTTTTATAAAGGATAACAATGATCCTTTTGTTGAAGCGGCATGGAAACTTGTCAACGATTTGGAAGAGATTTTCACTTCCATGGAAACGGATAATCCGAAACCGAAAATGGATAAGCCTCCTGAGGAACTTTTGATAAAACTACATGCTGCCTGCAAAGATTATGACATAGGATCCGCCGACGAAGTGATGGCGGAGCTTGATAAATATCAATATACGAATGATGATGGTCTTATGGAATGGATTAGAAAATGCATGGATATGATGGGTCTGAAAGATATAGCGGACAAATTATCATATCTCGATAAATAACAGGGAGAAGCGTTATGGAAGATTTAGAGTCTAAAGTGCTGGAAGCGTCTATAAAGAACCGCAGGAAAATTATTTATGTTGATGATGTAAGTTACAGTCTTATAACGGTAAAAAATAGATTAATAGATCACTACGAAATATTCCCAGCGGAATCAGTCGTAAAAATGTACGAGCTTTTGAGTTTTTTAAAACCCGATTTAATTCTGTTAGATGTCAATATGCCGGATATCGACGGATATGAAGCGATAAAAAGCCTTAAAGCTGACGAAAAATACAGCAGTATACCTGTAATTTTCTTAACAGGAAAGAGCGACAGAGAAAGCGTAGTAAAAGGTTTAAGTCTCGGCGCCGCAGACTATGTTATAAAACCATTTTCGGCGACCAAGTTAGTGGAAAGCATAGAATCGATTTTGAATCCCGATGAATACAGAGAAGAATCATTTGAAGACGCGGACGGAAATAAACCTCATGTGCTTGTGGTGGACGACGTAAGCAGTATGCTGCGAGCCATGCAATACGCGCTGCAGGACAGATACAAAGTTTTTATTTTATCAAAATCAGAAGATGTAATGGATTTCCTTCGCACGAAAAAACCGGAACTTATCGTTCTTGATTATTTAATGCCTGTTTTAAACGGCTTTGATCTTATTCCTATGATACGAACTCTTCCCGAACACAAGGAAACTCCCATTATCATTATAACAACAGAAGGAACCCACGATCATGTAAGCGAAGCCATGAGCATTGGAGCGTCAGACTTTATCGTAAAACCTTTTAAACCAAAAGAGCTGAACGACAAAGTCGGAAGACACATAAGAATCTCGCGGGAACTCTCAAAAATAAGAGAAGATAATAAAAAACTGATAGGATAAGCCGCTACAGGTTTTCAATTTTGTTCACTTCAAGAATTATCGCTCCCTGATCATTTGTGACAAGCCCGTAAACAAGCAGCGGATGCTGATCAAAAAGCAGTTTATTGTAACGGTTGTATATCTGCGGAAAAATAACCGTCTCATACATCGCGGTTTCATCTTCCAGACTTAAAAAACTCATTGTCAATCCGTCCTTCGTCCAGACTTCTTTCTGCGTTACGGGAAAACCTATAATTTTTATGTTTTTTCCCGCGAATCGCCCTATTTCCGAGGCTTTAACTCGGTTTTTTACGGATAATAAATCATCTTTATATAATAATAAGGGGTGCGCGTTTCTGAGAAAACCCAAGGCGTTATATTCATCCCACAAAGAATTATTTTGAGCGATAAGCCCGCGCGAATCCGAATTCATTAAATGGTTTTCTTCTTCATCTTTTTCGTCTTCTTTGAGCGAAAATAATTCACATTGTTTTGCGGTTTTCTGCGTGAGAGCGGACAATAAATATCTTGCCTGCATATTTCGCGCAAGATTTCCTGAGATACTGTCAAAAACACCGGCAGGGCACAAAGAAACGATATCATCCCTGTTAAGGCGAACACGGCGCGAAAAATCTTCAAGAGATGAATAGTCCCCTCCCCTTTCGCGCTCTTCAATAATTTCGTTTACTCCCGATACGGACAAACCTTTTACCGCCATAAAACCTATTACAACATTATTTTCGTATCCGTAATATTTGTACTGCGAAAGATTAATATCTGGTCCTGCGGTAAAAAGCCCCATACGGCGAATCTCGGCAATATAAGCGTGAGCTCTGTAATAGCCGCCCTGATTGGAAAGAACCGCCGCCATAAATTCCGCAGGATGATGCGCTCTCAAATACGCGGATTGAAACGAAACCATAGCGTAAGACGCGGAATGCGGTTTACAGAAAGAATAGCCGTCGAAGGAAAGCATCATAGACCAAACTTCGTTTATTGTTTTTTCATCCACGCCGTTTTTTCTGCATCCTTCATAAAATTGATTTTCATACACTTTTAATTTTTGAGCGCCGGCTTTTTTCGCTATCACCTTTCGCAGTTTATCCGCGCCGGCTTCGTCAAAACCCGCGAGCGCAACAGCGGTCTTGCTTACATCTTCCTGATAACACAAAATACCGTAAGTTTCGTTTAATATTTTATCAAGACGCGGATGCAGAGGATCCCACGCGCCGCCTTTAAGCCGCCTTACATATTCCGAAATAAATTTATTAGCGGCAGGGCGGATAATGCTTGAATGAATTACAATATGATCAAAATCGCCCGCGCCTGTTTTTTTTTGTAATTGTCTCATCGCCGGGCTTTCAATGTAAAACACGCCCATGCTGTCGCCTTTCGCAAGAGCATCAATAGTCGGCTTGTCGTTAATAGGCTGCCATGTATTTTGATCGATATATATATTCTGCTCTTCAAGATTCGCCAAAGCGTCCCTTATAACGGCAAGGCTCCTGTTTCCCAAAAGATCAATTTTTACAAAGCCTGCAGCTTCGCATCCTTCTTTTTCCCACGCCAAAAGCGGAAAACCCTCCTGCGATTTTTCAATTGGCGCATAACATGAAACAGGCTTGGGAGTGATTACTATTCCTCCGCAGTGCATACTCAAACCTCTCGGCAGCCCTTCAATTTTTGACGCAATGCGGTAAATTTCCATCCAGAGAGGAGATATATTTTCCTCTTTTTCGCGAAAATCAAAGAGCTTCCTTTCCAAATTTGAAATTTCAGCGTCAGGAAAACCGTAAGCCTTCGCTGTTTCCCGCAGAGCGGATCGTGAGCGGAAAAAATTATGATTCGCTACCCTCGCGCAATAATCGCTTCCGAATATTTCTATCAGCTTTTTAATAAGTCCGTCACGCTCGTCCCACGCGAAATCAATGTCAATGTCGGGCGGATCCGGTCTTGCGCTGCTTAAAAATCTTTCAAAATAGAGGTTATGCGCAATCGGGTCTACATTGGTAACTCCAAGCGAATATGAAACAATTGAAGCGGCTCCCGAACCGCGCCCGCAGGTCTTTTGCCTGCTGTTTCCGTTCTTCGCGGAATCTTTCGCCAATTTTACGATATCGTCTATGCGCAAAAAATACGGAGCGAAACCCATTTTGTCGATAACTTCAAGTTCATATTCAATACGGTCAATTTCCATATCGCCGAGTTCGCCGTAACGCATGGAAGCGCCTTCAAAAACTCGCGCTCTGAGCTCTTCTTCGGGTTTCTTACCGTATGAAGGAAAAATAAAACCGTCAAAAATTTCGTTAAAATTGCAATTATCAGCGATTTCATGCGCGCCTTTTTCCGCCTGCTGCCAGGATTTTAGAAAAGATGATAATTTTTCGCTTGATTTAAAATATCCTTTTTCTTTTGACGCCGTTTCTTCGCAGGTAAGACTCCCGACTGTTTTATTTAATCCTATCGCGCGCAATACCCTGTGAACGGAATAATCATCTTTTTCAAGAAACAAACTCGTGTCAAGAAAGGCAAGCGGAAGATTCAGCGATTTATGAACGCCGATAACGCCCAGATTTTCTTCGCTTACAGCGGCGTAAAGTTTTTTTACTTTTCCCGAAAGCGCCGTTAATACGCCGCTTTCCGCGCAGGCGAGAGTAAGCCCTAATGAGTTTTCGCATAACAGCTGAACGGGATTAAAATTTTTCGCGTCTTTGTTCCGTATTGATAAAATTTCGCATAACCTTGCAAAACCTGCCTTATTTTCGGCAAAACAATAAATGCCGCCCGATGTTTTTTTTTGGTTTACGCCGAGAACCGCTCCGATAACGGGACGTATCCCCCGCTCTTTCGCGGCTTCTATAAATGAATGAACTCCGTAAAGATTATTCAAATCGCAGATTGAAACGGTTTTTATTCCGAAGGAAACAGCCGCGTCCAGAAGCGCCTGCGGCTTGTGAACGCCGTAGAGAAATGAATACGCGGATATTAATCCAAGCCTAGTAAGCATAGACAGATTCTTTATTTGACGCGGCGAGAACAATGCCGCGCGTAACTTTTCCCGCGCCGTATCGATTTTGAATTTTATCCGCGGCTTCCTGAAGCCTGCGGCTCTTTGTTTCAGCTTCCGATTCAAAAAGATCAGGCTCATAGCCGAGCGGCGAAAAGTTTTCGAGGGAGACGGAAATTGAGCGTATGCGGACACGGCGAAGCGCGCTTTTTTGATACAGATTAAAAGCGGCTTTTATTATATCTTTATCCATCACTAAAAGATTTTTTTTCTTTTCGCCCGCTTCCGCGCTTACTCCGTCCGCGTAAACGGCGGAAAATTTTATATTATAAGCGCCCAATTTATCGCGGCGCATCTGAATCCCGGAATGTTCGCTTATGGAAGCGATAGATCCTTTAATCACAGTTTCGTCTAACACATCCTGCGAAAAATCGGCGCAGCTTTCTATCACCCTGCTATGGCTCGGCGCAACGGGAGAATCATCAATCCCGCGCGCGCTGTCCCTTAAAAGTATGCCCTTCCTGCCGAAAAGAGACAGAGCTTCGCTGTCGCTGAGAGCGGCAAGCTCTCCGGCTTCGCGGAAACCCGTTACGCGAATAGTTTTCATTAATGACGAACCCAATCCGGGAAGCAGCGTAATATCCTGATGCGAAAGAAATCCCGCTTCTTCGCCTGAACGCACTTCTATCAGCCCTTCGGGACGAATTGTTCTGCTTGCGACCTTGCAGACAAGTTTATTCGTCCCCGCCGCAGCCGCAGCGTCAATTTTTATGTTATCTGAAATTTCATTTTGAATGTGGCAGATACAATCCGAAGCGGGTCCGAAAATGCGTTTTGTGCCCGTCAGATCAAGATAAATATTTCCCGCTCCGTCGTTCTGCCAAACAGGAGCGTAGCGGCTGATTATATTTTCTATAATGGAATTTATTTTTGAACAAGAAAGCGGATCGGGCGGAATCACCTTTAAATTTTTTACAAGCCGCTGCCCCGAGGAAAGCGGCATACCGTATTGTATCCCTTCCTTAAGCGCGGCGGGAGAAACGTCCATGGCAACAGCCTGTCCTCCCACCCTGCCCGCGATTACGAAGGGGCGTCCTTTAAGAGAGCTGTCGAAAAGACCCGCAACCGCCGCGCGAAAACCGATGATGTTAAGATGAGCTATTGCCCTCATCCATTTTTTCCAGAATCTTTTTCAGCGCGAGAGCGTTTTTTACAGCCTGCCCTCTTGCGTGATTATTAAAATATACAAGTATTTTATCCGCTTTCACCACAATGCGTTTAATCCTCTGCGCCGCGCCTTCGAGCTCCTTATCGCTGTACAAATAATCGTACCTTGAACGGGAATCCGAGCCCCACCATTTATCGGCATTCCTTCCGTGAAGGCGAAAATACGCAAAAGGAGAGGTTGAAACATCCAGCACAGGCGGCAGCCCCTTTAAATCCGGTAAATCGGTGGAAACATAAGAAACCTGCCTTCTTTTGAACTCGTCTATAACGCGATTATTGTTCCAATCGCCGTTTCTGAACTCTACAGCGGAAGGAAAACCAGAAAATTCGCTTAAAATTCTATCAAGATGCCGTCTGTTGTCCGCCTCGTAATGGAAAGAATAGGGAAATTGAAACAAAACCGCTTCCAATTTACCCGCCTCCCTGAGCGGTTCTATCGCTTCAAGGTAGGTTTTCGCGTCTTCCTGCCATTTTGCTGGGTCTATCTTGTGGGTAAGCGATTGGGGCGCCTTTATCGAAAAGGTCAAATTCCCCGAAGATTCCTCCATACGCCGTATTTGCTCGATATTTGGCATGGTATAGTACGAAAAATTGAGTTCCACAGTGGAAAATTGGACTGAATAAAAGGGCAAAAACTCCTCCTGTTTCGTCTTTGGAGGATAAAAGGGACCGACCCATTCATTGTAAGAGTACCCGCATGTACCGACGGCAATTTTGCTCATATATTATACACTATACGTTTGTATAGGGTTTGTCAAGAGGCAAAACTCGTTTTTCAGCCCTGCCGCGATTAAAAAAAAAGTAATATATATATATACACTAAATAAAAAGCAGCGCAATCAACAACCCCTCAGCACGAATAAAATAATTTTAAATAATTGCTGAATTTAAACGTTCCTTTATTTTTAGCAGGGAGGGGAGCAGTTTACCTGTTCTCTCGAAATATTTTAGGAGGAGATTGTATGAAAAAACTGATTGCAATTTCAGTGATGCTCGCTCTGGTCACTGGAGCAGTGTTTGCGCAGACGGCCGTAAGCGGTGCTCTGGAAGCACGGTGGTTTATTATTATGGACGATAGGTTCGGAGACGATACACCACCCGCCACCAACGTTACTCTCGACACTGCATATGTTCAGTTACGAACAACAAGTGACGACGGTAAGGTCGGCGGTCTTGTTCGCGTAAGACAGCAGGATACCGGTTATCACAGAGTATTTTTATTCTGGAGACCAATTCCTGAATTAAGGATTTTCATGGGCAGAGATGCGGATGGTCAGTTCAGCACAGGCGACGCTCTTACAGACTGGCAGTTCCATCAGGGCGGTGAAGGAACAAACGCGAGGCACAACTGGGCGTTCTGGCGCTCGGTATTCCCCGGTAACTGGGATTCACTCGGTCTTGCTGTTTCGTACTACGGCGTAGAGAACCTGACAATCAACCTGGTTCTTCCCGCAGGCGGCGCTCCTGATCTCGCTAATTTATATCCATTCGGGCTTCAACTCAGCGCGAACTACCGCATTCCCGATATCGGAACAGCGTTTTTCAGCTATGTAGGCTCGGGAAAATCATTTGAACAGATCGATGATCCTTATGAAAAAGCCGGCTTCGGAAGAATCGGAATTTCATTCATGTTGACAGCGATTCAGGGACTCAGAGCGCAGCTCGGATTATCATTCGATCCTGCGATACACGGTCCTGCGGTACCTTGGAGAATCGGATTCGGTCTTCACTGGAACTCGGGTAACTTCGGAATCAAAACACGCGGAGCAATCTGCTTTAACACCGACGGAACAGGCGAAGATATCGGACCTGCCGTAAAAGACGGCGGAGTATATTGGACCTTCAACATCATGCCGCACTACACGCTTAAAAACACATCATTCTACTGCGACTTTGTATTCGACATGAACACAAAGAACGAATATCTTTCATGGTTTATCACACCTTATGTAAGATACAGAAGTTTCCGCGCAGGTTTATGGATACAGGGTGACACAAGAGAAAACTCGAAAGTCATGTACAGGATTCCTGTAAGGGTGGAATTGAGCTTCTAATTTGGGAGCAGTCCTTTAAACAAGCTCCTGTTAGGAGCTAAACATTCTAGGAGGATAGAATATGTTAAAGAAGATTTCATTTATCGCGGCGGCGCTTCTTGTGACGCTTGCGATGGTATTTACAAGCTGCGGTTCCGGTGAAGATTGGCCTGTAGTCATGGAAGAAGAAGTTGAATTGTTCAGATTATCAACAATTCTCAAAACGCTTCCCGATGGAAACATCACAGAAAATTTCTCTGAAATAATGGGTGAAGATTTACTTCGCATAGACGGCGGAATGGCTAAAGCCGAAGTCGTAACGGAAGGCGGAGTAAAGAAGCTCAGATTTAACGCGGCAGGACTTAGCTGGGGACAAGGTATTGACCTTAAATTCACAGGCTTTGGTTTCCGCGCGGGTGACGTTATCGAAATTAAAGGACGCGACACTCCTTCAGCATCAGGTACTGCGGGCGGCGTTGCGATTCTTACAAACTACAGTAACTGCGTAGCGAACTTCCAGAGCGGTTCTGACGGAGCTACATCGGCAACAGGCGAGTTCGATAAATCGTTCACATTAACAGCGACTGAAGTCGGACTCATGAGAGGATCTCCTTTCAACCTTGGTAATGGCGGCGCGAGAATTTGCTACCATTCAAACAGCACAAGCAGAGAAGGCATCTTCTGGCTTGAAGAACTTGTAATTACAGGTACAAGAAGGATTGGCGGCGAAGAACCCTCAGGTCCTACAGAAACCTATATCGTACCTGAAGTTGCTCCCGGTGAATTAGTAGCCGGAAAATATGTTTTCTATGTCGATTTAAACAAGTATCCCAACTACTCAAATGTAAGCGATTCATTTGCCATTAATGAAGATGACAACACAGTATCTTTCACTTTTGCCGCAACAGGCGACGTTATGGCATTCTCTCTTTCCCAACTGGAAAGAGAACTGGCATCCGCTACATTCCAGAATGGTGATAGCATTAAAGTAACAGTAGACGGCAGCGTATCTGCAGCCGGCGGCGTTCGCTGGGGTTTCAGACACGCAACATCAGGTTCCAACTGGGCAGGTTCAATCAATGGTCCCGGGGATTTTACTACATTAGTATTACCGACAGCCGGAGCTACTCATACAAAACATACTCAGTTTGATACAGACGCGGATACAAAAGCCGGAAATACCGGAACTATATACTTCCAAGCGAGAGATGATGGCAGCGCCAATGTTGCATATACAGTAACGCTCAAATCAATCAAAATCGAAGTCAACGAAGCTACTCCGATTGACGACAACACAATTGCGACAAATATTTCACCTGTAGCGGGTGCAAATGCGGTTTACGCGGTTAACGGAACACAGGTAACAGGCGCTGTTACATGGTCACCGGCAATTGACACGGATTTAAACTACTATGACGGAATTTTCAAACCGATGACAATTTACACAGCTTCAATCAAGTTGTCTGCGAAACCCGGTTACACATTCGATGAATCGGAAGCAATATTCGATTCAGTACCCGGCGCATGGGCGCAGTACGATGCTTCAACACAGACAATTACAGCGATTTACCCGATGACGGCTAACGCTACCGTAGCGGCAGGAACATTAGTAATCACAACAGATGAACCTGAGTACTACAGACTCGCGGCGCACGAACACACAGCGGCTGTAACAGGCGGCTCCGGAACATACTCATACCAATGGCAGAGAGTTGTAGACGGCAAGTGGGCAAATGCAGGTTCAAATGCGATATACATACCTCCTGCAGCAGGTGAATACAGAGTAATCGCGAAATCAACCGCTGCTGACCTTCCTTTGATAACACGCATTACAATAGCGTCTTCTCATTTTGAAGGCGTAATCAGCCTTGATAAAGCCGCGGCAGCGCGCTTAATCTTCGCAGAACTCACAGTAGAATATGATGGTGATGACGATGTATCAGGCGCTGCCTTTGCATGGTACAAGGGAACAGCAAAAGTTGCGGATGGCGATACATACAGACCTCTGTTAGCGGCAAATGATTACAGAGTAGTGTACGGCGCTCAGGGTTATGAAAGCCTTGAAATACCGTTTGAGGTACTTGCCGATGCCACAAAAGCGACATTAACAGGCGTTTCTGTTTCAGGCGTTGCAGGCGTAACAACAGTTACGTTTGAAGCGAATGCAGGAAACGTAATAGCTACAACAAACGGCGTAATTTACGGTAACACAGGAGGAGCAAACTCCAACTACGGTAGCCAGCACATGGGCTTCATGATTGACTTTGGCGCAGGTAAATCCTTAGCCGATTTTAGTTCGATGTCATTTACTTATGCAGGCTTGGCAGGCGATGTCGGAAGCAAGCAGCTCAACGTAAGAGCTTTCGCGGCTAAACCGGGTTGGATTAATGATCCATCCAACGCAAATTGCATTCTTCCAAGAGCCAATGTTAGTACAGGTTCCACAAATGTTTCAGGCGCAATCACTGCGGCTAATGCCGATGGAGATGCGAAAACAGCGCAGAGTGTATACATCCTTATCAACATCCACGCAGGAGCGGCGGCATGGTCAATAACCGATATCGCCTTCGTACCTGCAGGCGTAGTATTGGCAGACCCGACTCCGATTGTTTTGGGTCCAACTGAATTTACGCTTGTTTCGGGCGGAGATGGAGACGGTACAAATGCCATTGTTAACAATAATAGCTTCACTTTGAAAAATCAAAATAATGGGATTATATACTTTGAATTCCCTGATTTACATGTAGACGGAAGTACAACAAAGCCATATACAACAGTAAAAGTTACTTATACCGCTCAAAACGATGATTCTAGCAATGCCAATATGAAATTTATTTTAAAGAACGGCGCTAACTCTTGGGATAATACATCTCCTGCGACCTATGCACAATTTAATGATGCAGGCGGAGCGCTTACTTATAATTTAAGTTTATTTACAGGAGCAACACCAGGTATGACTTTCCAGCTTAACTCAGATAACGGTGATAGTACACCGGCACAGATGGCTTCATTGGATTACACAATTACAGTTACAGAAATCAGGTTTGAATAAACCTGAGTAGAACAAAGCTTCGCAAGAAGCTTTGTTTTAAAGTAAAACAGGGGCAGCAATGCCCCTGTTTTTTTATGTCTATATATCTGAGGCTCTTACAAACCTTTCAAACCGAAGGTTCATGTTTTTAGGAACAAGTTCAGCTATGTATCCGCTAACTTAATTTTAAAAATGTTGCTAATCCGATAAAAAACCTCTTGTTATATATGCGCGATATATATCGCCGCAATACTTTTTTATTGGAGAAGAAAATGAAAAGATTTAAAGCAATGTTGTTTATAACAACCGTAATCCTTATTCTTGGCGCCGCCGCCTCCGCTTGGAGCTCTGATTATTTTGGAACGGAAGACTTTAACGCCGGTAAAATAGTCTATAATGTAAATGGCAGTACAGGAGATCAATTCATCGATTGGGATAATAATGTAGGAAAATCATGGATTAGATTTTGGTTTTGGAGAGTTTATGGCTTTAGAGCTTCTGATGATGACGCGCTTTTTGTTAGAGATGGATTTTGCGCTGTAAATGGCGGCGCTCCTTGTCATGGAGATATAATCGGCGGACATGTAGTGACAAATCCGGTAAATATAAAAGCCGTACATGGAAGCAATGATGTCTATATTCTGCCAATTTGTCGAAGCCATAACGGACGCGGAGCAGCTCCAATGACTCTCAGTAGAGATGAAGCCGCCGTCAGATTAAGAAATTATCATAGATAGTAATCATCTTATTATAAATAAAACAGGAGCAGCAGTGTTCCTGTTTTTTTATTTCCATAGATTCCTAAAACCGCAAGAACACTAGCAATACCGTCCTAAATTAGTGTTTGTTAATCAAAATAATATATTGCTTGACAATCATAAATATAATATTTATAATTGTTCGTTCATTAATGGAGGAAACATGGAAATAAAATATTTTGATTTTAAAGAAAATTTAGTTAATTCTTTTTTAAAAAAAATTGATGAAATTGTGAAAATTTCAGAAAATTATAAAAATATTGAACTAAAGCAAACAGGAAGTTCAAATTTTGTATTCGAGTATGATCGCAGCCTAATAACTGATATTAAGCGTTATATTCAAAATCCTATAGAACCAACATTAACAATATATGATTTTGAGTTGTTCGAAAAAATAACAGTAATGCGTGATCATTTTGATAAAATATATAAAGAAACCTTACTACTCATGGATGACATGTTTAAAGGAAATGCAAAAAGCTATGCCTTTTGGAGTAATAATATATCAAAAGAAATCAGTTCTTTTGCAAATGTTATTATTAATGTTCTATTCATTTTTCAAGATAAACAAGATATAAATTACGTTCAAAAGAAAATTGAAGATTTTGATCAAATTATTCAGAAATACGAAACAGTTTCTAAAGATTATTCATCTAAAATTGAAAATGGTGAAAAAACTATCTCCGATTTGGAAAAACGTTTAAATGCTGTTATTTCGGATAGAGACATTTTATCAATACGTGATTTTTACAAATCAAGAAAAAATGAAAAAACAAATGAAGAAGAACAAAATAGAAATTTTTATTATATTTGTATTTTTTCTATTATTTTAATAATTATTTACTTATTAGTTGACTTTACTCATGGTATTTTTATTTTCAAAGATTTTAAAATTATAACATCTATATTCATTACCCCTATTATTGGGTTTATCTCATTTTTAATGCTCGACTTTAGAAAACGAATGAATATATCAAAATCAATTCTTGATGATATAGATCAGAAAAATGTGATAATAGAATCGTATTCAGTTTTAATGGAAAAAAGAAATAGCATAAGTAATGAAAATAAACAAAAATATGAAATCGATCTTATTACATCAATTTTTGCAAATTTACTTTCAGTAAAAAATTATGGGTATACGAAAAAAGAAATGCAATCAATGACCCCCAATAGCGAAATCACCAACATTTTTGAAAAGATATTAGATAAAATTAAATAATGGGGTTATAATTAGTTTTTAATTTTATTGCAAATTATTAGCGTTGTTTTTATATTTTTTATTTAATTTTGATTGTTCTGCAATTTTATTAGCATATATTACATATTCTTTTATATTTTTTGCTCCACTTTTTTCTAATAAATTTCTTTGTAATTCATTTTTAAATAAAATACAATCAAATTGTTTTTCCTTATTCATTTTCAATTACCTCTCTTGGACTTCTTATTTCTAATATATTATATCCTTCTTTTAAATTAACTGAATTAAACATTTTAATTTTGTTTAAATTGACTATATGCTTAAAATTCCAACTTACTAAAACATCTACACCTATTACAGTTGCTGCAGCTATATGAAGTACATCACTATAATAATTTTCTGATACAATATTTTGTTCCATATATTTTTCTGCAAGTTTAACCATTTCTTCATTAATATTATACTCATTATAATTAATATTTTGTAAATTTTCCTTAACATGATCCGGTGCGCCATTTTCTAATTCTGCTATAACGTGTGATGAAATTATAGGTATATATTTCTCATTTTTAAAATTTTCAAACAATTCTTGAGTATATTCTTTGAATTCATCATCAAAATAACCGCCAATTACGGAATTTTCTATATAAATTCTTAATTTTTTTATTCCCATATCGTAAGAATCCTCTTAATAAATAAATTATAATATAGAATTACTTATTCATCAACTATTATCATATAATAAATATATACTCACATCTTTTACATGTCAATCAAAATCATCAAAACGAATATTCGCATATATAGCAATTTATTACAGTTTATTATAATAAAAACGCATTTTACTTTCTAATTTAAAGCCCCCAATAAAGCCATTGATTTTTTTTATTGCTTTTGGAAGATATAATATTAATTAATCCTGTGGCGGCGCCTGCTATTCCGCCAATAAATGTTCCCGAAAATATTTCAATAAGACCTATAGGTATGTTGATATATCCTACGAGTCCTGAAATATTTTTGATTTTGTCAAATTTTTTTAGTTCTTTTTCAGCAAGATTCATATCATTTCTGATTTTCATAATAATTTTATTTAAGTCTTTATTATTATGGTTATATTCATAATTCCATTCTTTTAAAATTTCTTTTAATGGCAATATGCGTTTATCATCTCTAAGACGTAATAAATCTTCAATAGATGATAGCCTTGGTAAAGACGTACGCTCAGATAAAAATATTTTAAATAATCCTAATTCATCATTATTTTTATTTATTGTTAAATTGTTATTTACGGAAATATCTTCAGACATTATTAAAGGTAATTCTTTATCCGAACTTAAATCAAGTATATTTTGAAATTCAATTACAGTTTTCCAAAATGACTGTATATAGAAAAAATCGTCTTCGTTATCTGCAAACGCTAACTGCATTCCTTTATTTATATACTCTTCTTCCGTATTATATCTCGGATCCAGCCATAAATTCTCTAAATTGTCAGGCGAAAATGAAATACCCGGCATATTTATTAAGTTATTTTTATTTTTTTCAAATTCTTCAGCGTTAAGCGGTTTTAACCCCATAGCGTTAAGAATATTTAATTTATCAAATGACTTCTTTTTTCTTTTATTTTTTCCATACATATTTTTTAGAATATCGTGATAAATATCTATATTTTGATCAAAGTAATATCCGAATATTTCCGATAAATTAAAAATTAGCGGTTCAATGTTTTCTTTAAATATTTCATTAAAATATTTTATATCTTCTCTCCATTTATTAATTTTATATATTTCCTTGGAAGATGGACGTTTTTTCTCTATAAATATTTCTTCGTATGATACAATTGGAGCGGTAAAATGATTTTGATCAAGCTCCCTGTATGCCATAAAAGCATGATTATAAGCGTTTTTTATTAAATTGTATTTTTGATCGTTTAATTCGTTGTCATCATAAGCTTCTATAATTCCTTCTTTGATTAAATATTCAATGGATGGACTATTGGGATAATATTTTTTAATGTATTTACCTGAACCAAATATCAGAATATTCATTAAAATCTCATTATATAAATTATTACTTTGCAATTCTTTCTTTTTAAGGATGTCTGTATTCTTATTATTTTCCAAACTAACGGCATAATCCAATATGCCAACTTGAGTTGATGTAATTATCGCCCCTTGGCTATCTGATAAATTATTATTATTCATTTATATAGACCCCTCGCTTTGATTATATTATAAAATATTAAACAGTGGAATACGATGCGTTTGCGCGATTAAGGTATTACTTTTAATTGGAGCGTATAATATTTACAAAATCTTTGATTTTATCCAATTACATTGGGATTAAAGAACTATTGTAGTTAAAATAATGCTTTAAAATCAAAAAACAAGTCACAATGGGTCGTTTTATATGTATATTTAACTTATAAAAGTTAATTTTTAAAATTGACATAATATAATTATTCACTATAATATATAGGTATGGAAATAAACATACCGGTAAAATATCGTAAAGATATAGAAAACACCACAAAACTGCTCAAAAATGAAGGCTGCGAAGCCGTATATTTATTTGGTTCAATTGTTACAGGTAAAATAAATGACGCTTCAGATATTGATATAGGAATAAAAGGGTTACCTAAAAATAAATTTTTTGATGTTTACTCAAAAATATATTTTGATATGGAAAATAAAATAGATTTAGTTGATTTTGATGTAAATTCAGATTTTTATTCAATGTTAAATAAAATTGGTGAGGTTGTTAGAATTGGATGAAAATATAAAAATAAAAATAGAACATGAAATTTCACGAATTGATAAATTAATTTATAATGTAGAACCTTTAATGAAAAATTACCAAATGATATGAAATGGCATAAAATATTATTTGAAATGGTGTTTGGAAATAATTCTCAGAATATAAATTTTGTTAAATTTGTATATTACCCCACCCATACAAAAAAGAGGGGCTGCCTTATCGGACAGCCCCCTCTTTACGTCTTAGATGTAATTATTAATCTGGAATTTTCTCAATGATGAGACTTGTAATTGTGTAAGAATCAGTTCCAGCTAATTCCGGTAATAATCTTAAGAATGTAAATTCCTTCATATCATTACCTGAATCTTCTGTTTCAAAAACAGAGCCAGTTACTGTAAAATTACGTACTACTGTGAATGCTCCGGTTGAGCTTGCAGTTACTCTGTTATTACTCCATGCAGGGTCAGACACTCCTGGGATTCCTCCGATACCAAACATAACATTTGACTCGTTTGGAGTAGTTGTTCCAATTAATGTAGCTTTGTAATTGCCGTTGCCTTTAAAATCGGCTTCATTTGCTGAGATTTTAAGATCTATTGTGTTCCATTTTTGCGCACCAGCTACAGTATTATTTTTATCTACCGTAATGGATGCTACATCGCTGCCGTTCATTATTACAGTAATTAAAGGATTACCTGATTGGGTAAACCATTTAGAGGTTCCTAAGCCATCAGCTTCTAAACCGGTGTCTTTTGCTAAATCATATACAATGTTACTAACCACAATAGGATTATCATCTTCAGGGATTGTGATCTTAATGCTGGTAAGAGTCAACCATGAATTTCCGGTTATATTATGAGCCTGAATAATGAAGTATGCGCCTTTTGTACCGTCACCTGAGTCTTCACCTGAATCTGAAGTTGTTTCTTTTATCCTGCCGATATTTCCTCCGGTAGTAGCAGTGTTTACTGTAGCAGTTTTGGAAACTGAAGCAATTGGAGAACTGGCACCTGTAAGAATCGCATTCCAATTCGCTCCCGTACCATTTCCAAGCCCCCAACGAACAAGAAGATTATCTCTTCCGCTGCCGGTGAAGGATATAGTAACGTCTCTATCCGCAGCAACTGCCTCAAGTATTTTATCTCTTACAGTGTCGCCTAACGGTATATAAACAGCCTGATTAACCGCATTAAAGTAGAATGTTACCTTATCAGCTTCTTCTTTTGTTCTGGGTTTAAATTTTCCAGTTCCATAAAACGCATTATCTTGAGAAGCAAGGTAACGAGTATCATCAAAAGCGCCTATATCCAGATAATAATCTATGCCTGAATTTGCTGCGGGTACATAACTTGCTACTACACTGTCTGCAGGATAGCATGAACATGGAGCTGCACACGCACACCAGCCGGGGCAAGTACAATTTGTACAATCACAAACTGTAGAAGTAATGTTGTTTGAACTTGCAAAAGGCAAGAAGCCTGACTTTACAGCTTGTACTCTGAATACGCCGGGTCCGTCAGGTGTAAAATTAATGTTACCAGCGCCTTCTACTGTGCCGTCAGCCGGATCAAGAGCAACCCATGAGCTTCCGCTTTGTCTCTGCCAGTTGAATGATACACTTGTTGTTTCTGTGCTTGAATAAAGAGCTTTTAATTTAACGTCTTTTTCTGAAACTGTGTCAGTGGGAACAGCTGCATCGGCGGCGTCTAATACTATTTTAAGTGTTGTACCTGTAGGGAACAGTTCCATTTCTTCTGTAACGGTGAATACTATCGGAATTTGTCTTGTTGCCGTATTAAACGCGTACTTTTGTCCGTTTACAGTGATCATCGCGTCAAAACCATCGAATGTTTTATATTCCTTTGCGCTGAATGTTAATGTAGCTGTGTATACTGTATGCGGAGCGAAGAGTCCTGCCCATGAGCCTGTTGTCGCAATTGCGGGAGACCATGTGAGCGATACATTGTAAGGATCAGAACTTGCGGTTCCTGCTGTAATCGGACTGCCTGCATTAGTACCGGCATGGGGTTCTTTTACTGTAAGATCATTAACGTTTGTAATAATATCGTCGGCGGGAACTGTTACTTGCACGCTTTCAATCGCGATTTCAACTTTTTCGCCGTCAGCAAGATCCTTTGCATAGAAAGCGAATGTGCCAAAGCACACACTAGGGTAGCTGTTACTGCTTGCATTACTATGAGCACTTAGTTCAAGTTCTCCGGTAAATGTTGTTCCGCCGATTGTAACAGCTTGTGTACCATAAATTTGAGCGGGAACAAAGTCCGTGCTATAGAAAATAAATCCTAATTTATCAGCTATTGAAGCTGTTCCTGTTACCTTAATTGTCGCCTTTTTGCTGTTATTGTAAGCAGTTCTTACCAGGGTTTGCTGCGCTGATGACAGCTTCACTGTAAGAAATTGATTATTTTCCGATAAGGTTCCTTTAAGGACATAAGGATTATCATCTTGATCGTATTTCTCTGATGTATTTTTTAATTCGATTCTTGCTGAAGGATCACTTGCTTTGCTTGCAATAAGTTCATTAGCCGGATCTCTTGAATCTTCAGGAATCTGGTAAGCATTATATGTTTCATTCAAATCGGCATAGAAGGACCTTGGATTCGCGGGATACACTGTGGGTACTTCATAATTACCGGAACCCTTAATCTTATAATATACTTTTTCCTTTGAATTCCATTCGCCGGGTACAAGAATAATGTAAGAGCCGCTGCCTGCTGATTTAATGAAATCTGAACTGATATCGTCTAATTTTTTCTTGTTTGTTGCACCCTGAACAGCATCATCCTCAGACATTTTATATTTTATCTTTTTAGCTGCGTCAACAATAGTTATTTCATAGAGATTGTAATTAACACCAACAGGAACTTGAATTCTTATGTTCTGAGTTGCATTGTTTATTTCCGCCCATGAAAATTCTCTTTCAAGTTTAAAAGCGCCTGTCGCGTCTGCGTCAACATCGCCTGAGTGTCTTCCCCAGGGGCTATCGGTTTGAGCGAATCTGATACCGGCTGTATTGGCGCGAGTGGTTCCGTAAACGGTAATAGTATGAGGCATACCGTCAGTGAAATTCGCCAACTTTCCGTCTCTTCCCGCTCTAATATCAACTGTGAAGTAATCTGCCGTTCTACCTGACAGGTAAATATAATTTGCGGTTTTAACAATGGGATTTTCGTTAAGAGTGTCTGTTTCGTATGTTTCCCAGTCAACGCCTTCACCGCAGCTTACGAATAGCATCGCGAACGTCAATAATACTGCCGCCGCGATAAATGAAATTTTCTTTAACATATTCTATCCTCCTAGAATGTTTAGCTCCTAACAGGAGCCTGTTTTATAGGGTTTCTTCCCTGTTTAGAAACTGAACGCGCACAATATAGGTATGCTGTAAGTCCAGAATGAATTTGTGCTGCCTTTAAGCAATACGCCGCCGCGGAAGTTGCCCCAGACTACATAGGGATTAACCCAGAATGCGATCGCGTCAACGCCGTATGTATTTACCCTGTTCTGTTCCATGCCGATGTCTAAACGAATGCTAACGTTCTTGATTGTGTAATGAGGCATTACGTTAAACCATAAACAGTTTCTCATTGGATCGGTAAATTCTTCGTTCGGATCTTCGGGCGCGTCATATTTTCCGGCATAATTAATAATGTACGCCGCTCTCGCTTTAATACCGAAGTTTCCGCTTGTCCAGCTAAACGCCGCTCCGATTCTGATCGGAGGCGTAGGTCCGTATAAGCGCGGTGTTGTTGAAACGCCGAGCTGCGCTCTGATGCTTGGAATCGCTGTTAAAAGGAATGAAATTCCCATGTTACCGAATGATGCTTGATTCAAAGGATCATCGATATCTTTCCATGAATTGTTTGTTCCGTAATAGCTGAAAAGAATATTTCCAACATCGGGAATACGATATTCACCGTTCAGATGAAGTCCGAAAGGAAACATCTGTTCGATTGTTGTATTATTTTCCGCCGGAATTACGAGGTTAAGCGTAAGATTTTCAACTCCGTAATAAGAAATTGCTAAACCCGGTTTATCCCAGTTACCCGGGAATACATCGCGCCAGAAACCCCATTCGTGAACGGAAACAAAACCTTCACCGTTCTGGTGGAAGTTCCAGTCTGTCAGCGCATTACCTGTGCTGAACATACCGTCATCGTCTCTTCCAAGGAAAATGCGAAGTTCGGGAATCGGTCTCCACCAAATAAATGCTCTATGGAAACCGGTGTCCGCTTGCCTAACTCTTATAAGACCGCCGATTGTTCCGGCTTCGTTACGACCATTAAGCTGAACATAACCAGCAGCAATCTGAGCTCTGGTTATAGGGTCATTATCAGGATTAAATTCTCCTGATATAACCGTAAACCTGGTTTCAACTGCTCCACTGATAGTTGTTTGCGCAAACACTGCTCCAGTGACCAGAGCGAGCATCACTGAAATTGCAATCAGTTTTTTCATACAATCTCCTCCTAAAATATTTCGAGAGAACAGGTATACTGCTCCCCTCCCTGCTAAAAATAAAGGAAGGATTAAATTTGTATTTTTTTATTCGCGGCGAGGTTTTTGATTGACATTTTATTAAAATGTCTGTACATTGTAATTTTGAATATATCAATTGACAGTTATATTATAATTGGCGGTAGTTGCTTTTTAAAATAACATAAATTTAGTTAAAATATAGTTTGATATTTTTTATTCTTTAATAATTAAAAGATCGATATAGAAATAATAAATTATTAAAATGTCGAGTAATGTAATTTTGATGATAAACATCGGCAATGACAGATAATAAATTATTTTGTTTATTTTTTGATCTAATTTCGTAAATAATTCATATTATCAAAATAAAAACTGAAAAATATTTTCTGAAAAATAATCTGATAATATTATAATAAAAGTGTTATTTGTCATGATAATTAGACGATAAGTAATAAGACGATAAAATATTAAAGATCGAATTTACATTATTGCGGGAGATATTATGACATACGGCTATATCAGAGTCAGTACAGATAAACAAACTGTAGAAAATCAAAGGTACGAAATTCAAAAATTTTGTTCGCAGAATAATTTATCAGTTGAACACTGGATTGAAGAAACTATCAGCGGTACAAAAATCCCGGAGAAAAGACTGTTAGGCTCGCTTCTGGAAAGGGTTAGAGCCGGAGATTTAATTATTTGTTCCGAATTGTCGCGTTTGGGGCGGAGTCTTTTTATGATTATGTCTATTCTAAATCAGCTTATGCAAAACGAAGTTAGGATATGGACTATTAAAGATAATTACAGGTTAGGTGATAATATTCAATCAAAAGTTTTGGCATTCGCGTTTGGATTATCGGCGGAAATTGAAAGAGAATTAATTTCTCAGCGCACGAAAGAAGCGCTCGCGCGAAAACGCGCCGAGGGAAAAATACTCGGAAGACCATCTGGACGAAAATCTACTTATGTAAAACTTTCAGGATTTGAACAGGACATTAAAGAACTTCTAGCTCGTCACTTTACAAAAAGCGCGATAGGTAGAATCTACGGCGTCAACAGAATGACAGTAGCTTCGTTTATGAAGGAGAGGATGTTGTTGTAGGGGAGAAAAGATTCATTAAATATTTCACAAAATTTAAATATATTTCTATATTAAATATGGATATTGCTTAAATTAATAATTTTATGAAATTTTCAGGTAGTATTACAGGAATTTCAGACTCGGAAAAATCGGCGATATTACGAGTTACTATATATTTTGCATTAACTAATTTGGCACATTCAATCTGTAAACAGTCTTCGAAGTCATTAAAATTATTATTACTGAGAGCGTTAATTATTTGATTTTTATGTATACCGGCAACTTCGATGAATTCACACAAATCTAATAATAATTTTCTTCTCTCATTTATTGAAAATTGATTACGAAGAATATAGAAAATATTAGGAATAGTATGAGCGGCAATATAACCATCGCATTTCCTTTGAAAACATAAGGTAAGTATTTTATTTGAATTATCTAAAAACGGCTGGCGGGGAATAAGATGATCCAATATAATATTTGTGTCAATTAATATGACCATATCTCTCGTTCCTGTAAGTTTCCATTTCTTTTTTGTAGTCAAAATCGGCAGGTAAAGAGCCTTTGTATTTCATGAAGTTTTGAAAAGCTTCTTCTCGACTGGAATGTTTTTTTTCTGTATCATTTACAGGGAAAATTAAAATTTCTACTTCTTCTCCTACGTATTCAGATGGTATGGATAGATTTATTCTGGGAGCATCAGGTTTAATTATTGTTCTTAGCATATATATGAGTTTATTTCATAATTACTAAGTTGTCAATATTCCAAATTGACATAAAAACAAGAATTGAACGATAATTTCTGTCTTTTTTCTCGGATAATTCATTTGTATAATCTTTATAAGATGAATACACAGATAAAATTTTAAAAAATTGCCTTTTTTGACATTTTACCATGTAATTATTTGCTGAATCCAACTAATAAAAAAATAATGTTGTGTTTCTGCTAGACAAATAAGAAAGAGTATCGTATATTTTATTATATGGAAGTTAATGCGGTTATCGCCGATGAATTGGTAAATAATGTGAAGGCATATACTCGAAGTTCTACGGTTAATGAAGCGATAATTATAGCTTTAAAGGACTGGGTAGATATTTATAATATCAAAGAATTTAATAAAAATTTAAAGCAAAATCCTATCGACATTGAAAATGGGCAGATTCTGAGAGATGTAAATAGAAACGTTTGAATTTCAACATTATTAGATAATATTTTGGAGAGAAAGACTTTTGATTATATTTGATACGTCAATTTGGATTGAGCATTTAAAAAGCAATCGGCAATATTTCCCTATAACTTGTAAATTATTAGAAAGCGGCGATGTTCTGGCAGTAGAATGTATTTTCGCCGAATTATTACAAGGTGTTAAAAATAAAAATGAAGAGGAAACGATCTTAAAATTTTGGAAACATTTACCAAAGGAAAAATATGAAAATATTTTGATAGAGGCAGGAATGTATTCAGCGGCTAATAAATTATCAGATCATGGTGTTGGATTAATAGATTCATTAATTATAATGCATGGAATAAAAAGTAATTCAAGAATATGGACTCTGGATAAAAAATTATTAAATATATTACCTAATGAATTAATATATTATATAAATTAACCGGCTCATATTCTACAACATCAACATCCACTTCCAAAAAAAAACAAGAGCATTGCTGCTCTTGTTTTTGGGTTTTTTAAAAAATTATAAATCAGTTTGTTAGGGATTTTATGAAACTGTAGTAGGCGGGTTTGGCGTTGCCTGCGTGGTCGAATAAAAGCGGAAGTCCGCCGGAGCGCCAGCTTGTGTCGTCGGTTATGCCCCAGAGGGAAACGCGTTTTATAACATCTTTATGTTTAATGTATAATTTCATGTATTCGTTGTATTTGCCGGCTAGTGTAATTAACTGTTGATTGGTTACGGTAGAAAGATGATTATAATTCGTACCGGTATTGCCGCCGTTTCCGCGTATCCCGGAAGTGTAATCGCCGTAAGAATTATACGCAAGTATGTCTAACTCGCTTACGGCAAGTTCAACTCCAAGTTCTTTGAATTTAGTAATTGATCCTTCAATACTCCCTGCACTAACGCCCAGATTATGATGTTCTTGCATTCCTATGCCTTCGATCAGAAGGCGATTCGAGGCTTCACCGACAGGTTTATCGCCTTTTGTCAGATATAACGCATTTACCTCTTGTACCATCGCATGAATTAAATTTCTTCTATTTGTAGTCTCTGTATTGTAATCATTATAATAAAGTTTCGCGTCAGGGTCTGCAAGCCTCGCGGCGAGAAAACCTTCGTAGACAAAATCAGAACCTATTGCGATGTACCAAGGATTTGCATCCTGTTCTTCGCCGTTGCCGGCTTTTCGCATAGAATTTTTCCAGTCTGTGCCGCTTGCGTTGTCAGGGAAAACTTCGTTAAGTACATCCCATGTGTGAACTTTTCCTTTAAATTCTGTTACAACTGTCGTTATATAACTGCGCATAATTTCAAGCGCTTTATTTTTATCCATTCCGCTTGCGATTGTACCTGTCTTGCTTGCAATTTGACTCCAGACCCAATCAGGATTCTGACTATGCCATAAAAGCGTATGACCAATTACATCCATATTCGCGTTCTTAGCGGCATTTACAAAGTTATTTGCAGTTGTTCGGTTTGAGGCATTCCATGTAAAATCGCCTGTTGATGAATTTCTTGCTGATATGAGGTACGAAGGTTTCATGTTATTTTCCGCTGTGATTGCGTTAAAGTGGCGCGTCAGGCGCGTATCCGCGAACACAGCGCCTGCGCCGGTTCCTGATATTTCGGCTGATGTCCCTCTGTAAATATTTCCTATTTTAAAGTTTGAAGCAAAATGATCTTTCATCGGAGAGAGCGATAAAATATTTTCGGTGCCCTGTGTTGTCGCTAATACAGGAATCGTATATGTTCCGCCGCCGGATAATGTTGCTGTTATTGTTGCAAGTCCTGTTGCGGGATTTGATGCCGGATTCAGTGCAGTGCCGCCTGTGTTAAAGCTGCTTGAGGTATTACTTACGGAAACGGCAGTCGCAATTCCACTTGAATTGACTGATACAATACTTGGAGCGCTTGAACTCCAACTTGACGCAGTCACGTCCTGCGGTAAATCATTTTTTAAATCCCGGGTTCCGCCAAGCGTGATATAAACAGAGTCTTCCGGAACACTGTTATCTGTAATTTTAACTGTAAAGTTTGCTAAGAAAATATCTATAGGCAGGTTTTGCAATTGTCCGCCATTTCCGCCGCCTGATATATAAAGCGTGCCTCCGTTTGCAGGTATAACAACATTATCATTTTTTCCTTTCATTTCTATCCATTCGTTAATTTGCGTCTGCGCAGTTTGATTACTGCCTGCAATTACAGGATATGTTGAACCAAGATTTGCCTGCCATGCGATTTTTGCCTGAGTATCAATTAAAACATATACGCTTAAATCGATGGTTACGGTTTTTCCTGAAAAGCCGCTTAAACTTTTGGATAATACAGCCCATGAATAATCACTATTGTTTGCAGGCTTTACGTGTAATACATTTGTTTTACCCGAATATGTACTGTATAGTGTTCCGCTAGTGCCGTTTGCACCGGTCGGAACAGAAAGTCCCATCCATTCAGTAACGGGTGTTCCTGCAGTTATCCACTTGGCTGTCAGCGTAAAATTATCATCTTCATCAATGATGGTAAAACTATAATAGCGTTTATTATCATACCACCAGCCTCCGAATTTAAAATTCGGTTTTGAAGGATCAACGGGCATTTTTTCGCCTAATGATGTTCCTTTTACAATTGTGATTTCCGTGTTTTCGCTTTCGTTATCCGCATCGAATGTTACGGTTACATTTTCATTTGTGCCGTCCGGTTCCGGCAGACAGGTAAATAAAAATAAAGCCGACAAGACAATTAAACCTGCACTAATAAAAATTTTCATAAACAAATACTCCTTGTAAATTATTTTTTGCAGTTTCACCGAAATTCAAAATCGGGTTCACTGCTGCCATCGTCTATATAATCATTAAAAAAGGTACTATAAATTCAAATTTATTGTTTTTTGGGTTTTTTTCAAAAGATGCCTTAAAACTGTCATATTTACCCTTAATTGCCGACATTTTATCCTCCAGCCAAAAACGATTGCAGGATGTGTATGATAATTTGAAGAATCGTTACATCCATAATATATCACAAATACAGATTAAATTCAATTATAAACAACCACCTTTTATATATTAAAAATGCCTACCCGCGAACGAGTAACCACTTGGAATATCTGTTTTTTGGCGGTTTTTAAGTTATCTTCACCTGCCGGATGTTAGGCGCAAGTATATTGAGCTGTTACATAACAAGCTATATATTGACGATAATATAGACTTTCGGTAAAATTAACGTGGGTAGGTTATGATGAAAAAAAGCTCTATAGTAGAAGTAATATCGTTATTTGGTATTTTCGCAGTAATATTTTATTTTTTACACATAATATTTGGGACAATATTTTACAAAGGCTATAATTCTCTTGCCCAGGCAATAAGCGACTTAACCGCAGATGATTCTCCTTCAAATATTGTTGCGAGAGTATTTTCAACGCTTTACGGAATATTATCTGTAATGTTTTCAATTGGCTTTCTGTTATATTTTAAGGGCAAAATAAATAAAATAGTTACTGTTGCATTGTATGTTTTTTGTTCAATGAATATAATATCATTTTTTGGATATGCACTATTTCCATTATCTGAAGCTGGTTATGCAGGAACTTTTCGGGATATTATGCATATTATCGTTACTGTATTTGTTGTTTTATTAACAATAGTTTCAATAATATTTTTTGGAATTGGTTTCTTTAGGACAAAACAGTATAGATATCTAGGAATTATTTCATTGTGTATATTAATGTTATTAATAACAGGAGCAATATTAATAAATGTTTTGCCAGAGGAATATTTTGGTTTAGCCCAACGTATAAATGTTTATTCTACAGTTATATATACTGGTATATTGTCATTATGGATGTATAGATATTTAGTAAAGCAAAAAACCTGCGCTTAACGTTGTAGGTTGGTGACGTTTTGCCAAGCCCAGATAAGCAAACGCGAAGCGTTTGCTTATCTGGTAAAATGTCAGTTACCTAGAACGTAAGGCGCAGTAACCTTTAACTGTTTCTATGTTGAATTATAACATATGTGATACATTTATAATATTTTTTAATATATTACTAGTATTATATTCATTATTATTAATGATGAAAACATAATAAATACAACTATATAGCTTGTTCTAAACTTAAATAATTTTCCAAACTTTAAATTTTTAATACTTTCTCTTTGGTATTCAATTTCTAATTTTTCAATCATTTTATTATAAGTATTTGTACTTGCTTCCAATCTTTTTGCATAACCAAGTGCAATATATAAAAATGTAATTGTCATTATAAAACCAATTATTCGAAATAACAGAATAGGAAGATATGGAAAATTGATATTTATAATATCAGATATATTAGGGAGCAGTATAACAATCATTGATGCATAAAAAAATTTAAACGTATTCGACCAAAGTACTTGATCTCTAAAAATTAATTCATTTAAATAAACATCTAATAATGCAATTATATCGTTCGTTTCCATACCATTTTCATTTTTCATAATATTTCTCCTCATATAATAGCCTATGATTTAATTTTAATTAATTATTTTCTATATTGTCAAGTTTTTCTTATAATGTTAAGATAAATAAATCGTTATTAATGGTTCTAAATACATCAGCCCGAATAAGAGCTTGCGCAGCATCGAACCTCGAGAGCGCGAACAGCTCTTATAATTGTTGCTATAGCAGCTAAGTTGTTACCGTTTGTTCTTGCAGTTACGCTTTACTTTGTCCAATCCTCTATTTTTAATTCTCTTATTCTTTCAAATTCATTTGTATTATTTGTCACTAATGTCATTTTTAATGATTTTGCATGCGCTCCTATTAACATATCAAATGGTCCTATTGAACATTTCCTATCCTTTAAATCCTTTTTTATTTTTCCATATTCTTTTGATGCGTTTTCATCAAAATTCATAATTTTAAATAATGTTAAAAATTCCATTAATGCAATTCTATTTCGGGTATAATATTCTGGATTTGCATTTTCTATACCAAATTCCAATTCCGCTAATGTAATACTTGATATATATAATCCTTTATTTTTCTTTCTCTTTAAATGTTTTAATACATTTTCATACTTATTTTCAATAATAAAAATACATATATTGGTATCAAGTAAAAACACTATATTTCTTCCCTGTTTTGATCCATATCCTGTAATCTTCCTTCTGACATAAAATCATTAGAAAAATTATTTAATCCATGCATAAAAACTTCCCATTCTTTATCAACCGGAAATAAAATCACAGCGTCTCCTACTCTTTGTATATATACATTTTCCCCATTAAATTGATATTCTTTGGGAAGTCTTACAGCTTGACTTCTGCCATTTAAAAATAATCGTGCAGTTTGCATAAATTTCTCCTATATTTTCAATATATACCATGGTATATACCTTGTCAAGTCTTTTTTAAAGAATTTTAAGTGTTATATTTTTCATACAGTTTAATAGTAAACTCGGATATAAACGTCCTGTGATAATTATTAAAAATGACTTTTTCAATAGAAGCTATATAAACACAACAATTGTAATTCCAATAACTACAAACATGTTATATGCTGATGCTCCGGGAAATCTAGTTTAATATCGTATGTTTTTTCTTCTACTATAAGGGTAAAAATATCAATTTTTTTTATATTAATTCTCAATTACTAATCACAAACGATTGCCGGATATGCATAATAATTTGACAAATTGTTACATACATAATATATCAAAAGTACAAATTAATTTCATTTATTAACAATCGTTTTTTTTAATGCCCACCTGCGAACGAGTAACCGCTTGAAAGAGTTGTTTTCAAGCGATTTTTCATGGTTTTCTTCTTTTGCTGAATGTTATGCGCAATTCAAGAAATGTGTTAACATTTGTGTTAGCAATGTAAATTTATTTTCAATAACAAATACATACAAACTCATATAGATTGGTGGGTGTTGCCTAACAGTTACCGTTTGTTCTTGCAGTGCCGATTCTAATAATTTCATATTTAAATTTTATCTTCTTCTGTTTTTTCTTTTTCAATAAATCCATAAATAATATCTATAACTTCTAATAATACATCCTCTGAAATATTTTCAATAAATTCATATTGCCGCGCTTTTATATCCAATGTCCTTGCCTGATCACATAAAATTACACCTTTGGTTTTAATGTTTTCATTAATTTTAACATGAAAAGGATGTTTTTTATCTGTACTTGTTATTGGACATACAATTGCCAATTTCGAAAAATTATTAAATGTTTCGTTACTTATAACCAATGCAGGTCTTCTGCCTTTCTGCTCATGTCCAATTTGAGGATCAA
>Ga0209755_10000828_pt1 | contig 53221 bp, 59 predicted proteins | sample TergutCo191P1_FD_187301 | JGI IMG/M metagenome (GOLD analysis project Ga0209755, IMG submission 187301) | Cornitermes sp. P1 segment gut microbial communities from Petit-Saut dam, French Guiana - Co191P1 (SPAdes) (version 2) | ecosystem: Host-associated > Arthropoda: Insects > Digestive system...
AGGCTCGAAGGCTCAGGCGAGGAATCGGGAACAATTCTTAAAGATAATCCGTCTGATTTCGCGGGCGATTTCGCGTGTCCCGAACAAATGATTCCTCCCGAAGGCATTGTAAATGAATCAGGCGTGAGCGTTCCGTGGGAATCATGCATGACCCTTAATTGCAACTGGGGTTACTGCGCGGCCGACCAGCATTGGAAACCCGCGGACATGGTGATTAGAATGCTTGTGGAATGTGTTTCAAAAAACGGCAACCTTCTTTTAAATGTCGGCCCTGATTCAAAAGGAAGAATTCCTGAAGCGTCGGTTAAAATTCTTGAAGAAGTCGGCTGCTGGATGAAAAAAAATTCACAGAGTATTTACGGCTGCAGCAAAGCGGATTTCCCTAAACCAGAATGGGGACGTTATACGCAAAACGGCAAAAAATTATACGCGCACATTTTTGAGCCTCAGGCGGGCGCGATTAGCCTTTTGGATATGGACGGCAAACTTGAAAAAGCGCGTCTTCTTTCCGACGGCAGCGAGGTGCGAATCCCTAAAAAAGAATGGAACCTAAGCGAGTACAAGGAACATGAGTTTTTATATCTTAAGCCGGGACACGGAAATAATTATCCTCTGCCTGACAAACTTGACACTGTTGTGGAAATTACTTTGAAATAATATAATATTTTATGGCAAGCGATGGCTTTAGGGAAAAACTTGATCGGTTTATTAAAACATCCCAATGTACAGATGATAACAGCATTGTTAAAGCCGAATATATAAAGCTGGTAAAAGAATTTCATCCGGACGCCAATAATGAAATAAAAAGCGAAAAAGCAAATGAATACATGATTATAATAAATTATGTTTATGAGAATTTAATACATAACAGAAATAATTTTAAACTGGTTAAAGATGATGAATATGAAAAATTTAAAATAAACGGTAAATATTGTTTTATAAATGAGTTCGGAATTAAAGAAAATATTTCCGATAAAGTTTTATTTATTTATAAAATGGGAATGCTGGAATACAGTAGGGCTTTTTTAATTATGCACGAGAAACCTTCGTACGCGGGAGATAAAGAAAAAACCGGCTATGAAATTATCGGACATTTATATAAGGCGTATAAACATTACAAAGAAGTGATCAAGCTGGACAAAAACGGCAACTGGGGGAAAAACGCCTTAATTCAGCTGCATTACGCGTTTAAAATGAATGAGCATGTAACAAGAGGACTTCATACCAGCAATGAAAGAGGCATAGTGCCTGTTTAAAATCTGTCCGCAACACATCAGTATTACGGACAGACAATCAATTTAAATCTAAGGTAACTTTTAAAAAATTTAAATTTTGGAAAAGCCTCAATTAATTAATTCAAATTCTTTATCTTGACCAGTCCGTTTGTATTTAATTGTAAAGCGGGCGAACCTTTGTATTCAATCGAACCTGCGCCGCCTGCGTTAATGCTAAGCGTTCCTGTAGAATTAACTTTTACAGCACCGGCTCCCGACAGGTTTATTACTGAGTCCTTCGTCAAAAGCGATAGCGCGTCATAACCGCCGGTTCCTGACACTGTTACCGTAGAATTTTCCGCTTTTCCCGATAACTTTACATCTCCCGCGCCTGAGAAAATGACATCAAGAGTATTAACTTCAAGTTCCGCCGTTCCTGAACCTGCGCCGGCAATATTTAATGTAAATGAGTCTGCGGTAATTTTATCGTTAGCTGTAAATGCTCCCGTGCCCTCGATTGTAACCTGATTCAATAACGGCGTATAAACTGTTAACACAGGTCTATTGTTTAATCTGTAATTAATGTTTCGGTTTGGCTGTATGATCAATTCGCTGTTAACGACAAATACATCAATATATTCTCGGATGTTAGGCTGAACAGAAAGCGTAACGGTATCGGAGTTTCCCCGGTTGTAATAAATCTCGCAGGCACCTTCAATTTTTATTTTGTTAAACGCGCCGACTCTGATTTCATAATCTTCTCTGTCGCCTTTCGCCTGTATAGCATTGCCGCCCGGTACATCATTTGACAGATTTAAAAATACGCATCCTGTTAATAAGAATGAAACCGTTAAAACAATTAATGTTAAATACAGAGCTGTTTTAAATAATTTTTTCATAAGTTAATTCTCCTTTCTAATAATTTTGATGTTAGTATGAATAAGCCGGCCGCTTCAATAAACGTAAGCGCTATCAGGAACGGAATTGCGGCTCCTGATACCGGAGTAATCATTATCATGAACAAATAACGCTCTACATAACTGAACGGCGCAATTAATAATTGTAACAGGCTCGCAATGTAGAAACATCCGCAGGCTGTAAGGAACGCGAGAAATCCTGACGCAGGCGTTTTAAAAAGCACTGATTTATTCATTGTAATGGAAAACATTATTATTGTTAATGATAATATATATAACGCCAGTAAAAGAAGAGATAAAATAATAATGAATGATATCATCTTCGGATTTTCCTTAAGATATCCGCCTATCGCAAGCCATGCATTTTCTCCCGCAAGATTGAGCGACATGCAAACCTGAGTGAAGATCGTAAACGCCATTGTAAATAAATCCAGCGCAGTCATTGTCACAATGCTTGCGAATAACGTTTTCCAGCGCGGAACGGGAGTCAGCGCGTGAAGGTAGCTTTCCGAAGACGCGAACAAACGCCTTCCTATGTGAATATCGCCGATTATACATCCCGCTAACATTACTGCTATTCCGATGCCGCCCAGCGAGACTGCAGTAACCTGCGCGGCAAACGGAAGCACTCCGGCAAACCCAAGCAAAGTAAATACCGTATTCATCAAAAAAATTACCGCAAATAAAGGACCTCTGAAATATAAACCCGCTAAAAACGCGTATTTAAATTGTGCTTTCATTTGTAAATACCTCCAAATAAGCCTGTTCTACAGTTTTTCCTTTTTCCTCGCGCATTGCTTCGCTGCTGCCAGAAAATATCACTTTTCCTTTGGACAGAAAAAATACACTGTCAAAAATTCTTTCAATATCTTTTACAAGGTGCGTAGAAACAAGAGTAGTTGCATCCTGCGGCTTCATCGAAAGAATTGTGTTAATTACGCGCATTTTTCCGACAGGATCAATTCCGTCAAGCGGCTCGTCAAGCAAATACAGCCGGGTCTCGCGGGAAAAAGTTAATCCAAGCACAAGACGCTCTTTCATACCCTTGGATAGTTTATTAATATGAGTATCATATACCTGCTGAAGCTCAAGAGTCTTTATAAGTTCATCGACGCGCGCCTGTTCATAATCGCTGTACATCTCGCGGTAAAAAGTGAACGCGTCCTTGACTTTCATCCAGCTCGGGAATGTGAGAGTATCCGGGCAGAAACTGATCGTTTTTCGCGCCTGCGGTCCATGCGCGGCGTTTTTGTAATATTGAATTTTACCCGCGGTCGGCTGCAGTAAACCTGCTATTGTTTTTAGCAGCGTTGTTTTGCCCGATGCATTCGGCCCCAGCAGTCCGGTAATTTGTCCTGCGGGAATGATTAAATCCACCCCCTGAAGAGCCGCACAGCCTGCGAATTTTTTTTCAAGACCTGTGATTTGTAAAACCGGCGTTAAATCGTCTGCCGATTTATCATTTGTTTCCATTTTTTTCTCCTTCCTTCATAAATAGTTCCAGACTTTTTTTTAATTCTCCGTCTGCGTAACCCAATGCCCGCATTTCCTCAACAAAACGGTTAAGGGAACTTACCGCAAGTTCACGGCGCATTTTTTCGATCATCTTTAACTCCTCCGTTAAAAAATATCCGGTACCTCTTTTACTGTTTATCAGCTCGTTCCGTTCCATCTCCTGATAAGAGCGTTGCATAGTGTTGGTATTCACTTGCAGCAGCACAGCCATCTCGCGGATGGATGGAATACGTTCTCCGGGTTTTATATCACCGCGGACAAACGCCCGGCTGAACTGGAGAGTAATCTGGCGGTAAATCGGACTCCGGTCATCAAACGCCAATCTCCATTCATTCCATAATGGCATACATACCTCCATGTGTGTACTACTACACTAGCACACTAAAGAGGCTTTGTCAAGGGTTTTATGAAATTTATTAAATTTATTTTATTAGCGGCCTATTCAGTCTTTTAACGAAATCTCCGGATTTCGTCATTTCATTTAGCTAATAATCTGTTTAATCTTTTGACGAAATCCGACGGGTCTTTCAGTTTAATGCCTTCCACCAAAAGCGCCTGATCGAATAAAACACCCGCAACATCGGCGATCCGCTCTTCATCATCAATGTTTTTTAGGCTTGTCACAATCGGATGATCGCCGTTCACTTCCAGAATCGGTTTTATGTCAGGAGATGACTGCCCCATTGCCTTGAGCATCTGCGCCATTTGCATCGACGGATCGTTTTCGTCCGCGACAATGCATGAAGGCGAGTCGTGAAGGCGGCGGGAAAGTTTAACGTCTTTTACGCGATCGCCCAGCGCTTTTTTTATTTTTTCGATAACAGGCTTTGCTTCTTTTTCCGCGGCTTTATCTTTCTTTTCACCTAACTCTTCGTCAGCTCCGGCGCGGTTAACCGCTTTAAGCTCCCAGCTTTGGCTCTCTGTTTTTCCGTCCGCGCCCGGAGTTTCCTTCCGGTAGCTGTGAAGCGAAGGAATCACGATATCGTCAATATCATCATCCATGATGAGCACTTCGATTTCTTTTGCCCGGTAAGCTTCAAGAAGAGGAGAGGAGCGCAGGGTTTTTTCATCGCCGCCTGTAATGTAATAAATATTTTTTTGATCGCTTTTCATGCGGCTTACATAATCCGCGAAACTTGTCCAGACATTTTTACTGTCTGAGCTTTCCGCTGCGGTGCTTTTAAAACGGACTAATTCCTGAATCGCCTCACGGTTCGCGTAATCCTGATAAAGCCCTTCTTTTAAGGGACGGTTATACTGTTCTATAAACGTATTCCATTTTTCTTTTGCTTCATCTCCGCCCGATACGGCGTTATCCGCCATTTGTTTGAACTCGCCAAGAAGTTTTTTTACAGAAGCGTTTTTTATGTTCATAAGAATTTTATTTTGCTGCAGGATTTCGCGGCTTACATTTAAAGGAAGATCTTCCGAGTCTATAACGCCGCGTAAAAAGCGAAGATATGTCGGCATCAGTTCCTTGTCGTCATCTGTGATAAAAACGCGCTTTACATATAGTTTAACGCCCGGTTTATAGTCGACATTGTATAAATCGAACGGCGCTTTTTTAGGAATGTAGAACAGAGTAGAGTACTCAAGCGTGCCTTCGGCCCTTGTATGAATGTAGTGTAACGGCGCGTCGCTGTCATTGCCCGTATGCGAAGCATGTGAAAGCTGTTTATAAAAATCGTTGTAATCATCTTCTTTTAATTCCGTCTTTGATCTCCGCCAAAGCGCGGTGCCGGAATTTATTCTGTCGGTTTTTGTTACGCTGCCTTTTTCCTTGCCTTTGTCATCCCATTCTTTTTCTTCGTATGTAAGGTAGATGGGAAACGCGACATGATTCGAGTAACGCTTGATTATATCTTCGATTGACCACCTGTTCGCGTATTCTGTTCCCTCTTCTGTAAGATTTAATATAACAGTTGTGCCCTGACTTTCGCGCGACGAGTTTTCTATCTCAAAGCCTTCTTTTCCGTCGCTTGTCCATTTATATGCCGCGTCTTCTCCGGCTTTGCGGCTGATAACTTCAATTTTATCCGCTGCCATAAAAGCCGAATAAAAACCAACGCCGAACTGTCCGATAAGGTTAGAATCTTTTTTCGCGTCATCAGCGAGTTTTTCTAAAAACGCTCTTGTGCCGGAACGCGCTATAGTGCCGAGCGAGTCGATTAAATCCGCTTCGTTCATTCCGATTCCGTTATCGGAAATGGTCAATGTTTTTGCGTCTTTATTAAATGAAATATCGATTCGCGGATCAAAATTAAGCGATTTAAACGCTTCGTCGGCAACCGATAAATATTTCAGCTTGTCCAGAGCATCTGACGCGTTAGAGACAAGCTCCCTGAGAAAAATTTCGCGGTTGGAATAAAGTGAATGGATGATAAGGTGCAAAAGCCGGCTTACTTCGGTTTGAAATTGATGCTGTGCCATGATAGGCTCTCCTTGAAAATAAAAATTTATTTGGTATGATTTATTTTATAAATTTACCTTGAAAATGTCAAATACGGTGCGCGGTATCAGCCGTTCACGCTGCTTTAGCTGCTTCAAATACACAAAAACATTTTACTGCGCCGGGTCAGCTGTCAGCCCTCAAAATCCACTCTGTTATATCTTTTTCCGGAACATATATCTGCCGTTTTATCTGAAGATGAGTCATATCAGAGTAATAGAAAAAGTCAAAGGGCTTGTCTGTTAAATTCGCCTGTATATATTGTGTTGTCTCTACAGGGACTTCGGTGTCCATATTTCCGTGAATAAACATGACCGGGATATTTATTCTTTTGTAGTACTCAATTAAATTTAACTGACTAATGCTGAAAAAATATTTATAAGTCATGGGACTGTTAAGAAAAAAATCTGTGGAGCCGGAATACCGCGGCGTTTGAAATGTTTCTATCCATGTTTCATAAAAATTCTGAAGGTTTGATCGTTCTTCTTTTGATATCGTAAGCGTAGAAAACGTTCTTTCGTTTCTTAAAAATTTGGCCAGTAAAATATTCTGCTGTTCCGTATAGTTAAGTCCTCCGCCGCCTGAGTCCGATATAAGAGCTTTAATATTTTTATTATTTAAGCGCGAGTATAAAACCGGCATAACAAAAGCGCCCTCTGACGCGCCGTATATAATTATCGATTCAAAATTATTTTGCGAAAGATATTCCGATATAACATCATAATAATTATCTATTAAAGTATCGATTGTATACCGTTCCCTTTCTTCAATATCAAGGCCGTATAAATCGCCTATTTCCCTGTTATATTTTTCCGGGACAAAGAACGTATATCTTTCAGACAGCTTCGGTATTTCTAAAAGCACATCGATTATTTTATCGCTCCACTTTGCCTGTATCGCGGAACCCCAGCCAAAACCGCCTAAATATATAATTAATCTGTTTGAATCATAATTTTTAAATTCATAACCCCTGCCGTTTGAAAAAACCAGCTCATTAAAATCCGGGTATTTCGAAAAATGCTGCTGTCTTATTGAATCAATTATTCCACTCATCTGAAACGGGGATATCTGCACTTCATTCCGCGGAGCGAATATATACGCCATTATACTGGCGGCAAGAATAAATACTGTCGATGCAGTGATAATTTTAAACGCGGTATTTTTCTTAAATTTCATATTGAAGTTATCTTACAATGACTTGCGTATAATAGCAATTGTTATTACATGGCATTATCGAATCGGGCTTTTCCATTTTACATGTACGTAAAAATCCGGACAGTTTTGCAAATTATATAAAAATCTAATACTCCATGTTGATTTTTATTTCTTATTTTGTATAATTAAACATCGTTGAATCAATTGACGCACAGCTATTTTCCGGTAATTAACGATAAATTATTTTTTTCGGAGGTTAACATGAAAAGTGCTTTTTCCTGGCTAAAACAGCCAAAGGGTCTTCTGATTTTCGCTTTAGCGCTTGTAGTTCTTGGCAGTTTCCTTGCCGGTATGTTCAACTCATCTTTTTACAGCTCAAAAGTTTCGTATATCGAATTTGAAACTGAGCGCGGCACTCTTGCGGGTCTTCTGTATATGCCAAGAGGCGCAGGCGCGGATGATCCAAGACCTGTCATTGTCACCACTCACGGCTATCTCAATACAAAGGAAATGCAGGACGCGCCTGCTGTCGAAATGTCCCGCCGCGGTTATATTGTGCTTGCTCTTGATATGTACGATCATGGCAACTCACGCTGGGACGCGGACATTGCTGTAGGATCGCAGTTCAGCACCTTCTGGATTCATTCTCAATTTGACGCCGCTCAATACATGTACCGGCAGCCTTATACAAAAAAAGACGCTAACGGAAACGGGTACATAGCTGTCAGCGGTCATTCAATGGGAGGTTTCTCCAGTCTGCTCGCAATGTATTTTGATGAAATACAGTCGCTTCAAAGCGGTTTTCGCATGATATACGCAGGCATTTCTGTCGGCGCCGATTTCCTTTACACATCTTCAATCGCTCCTCAGGCTCAAATGCAGGCTGCGTTCGGAAGCCGATCAGTCGGAATCATCGCCGGTGATTATGACGAATTTTTCTTTAACGCGCCCGGCAGTCCGTCCGGACAGACAGTCAGGCTGAAAGATTATCCTGATACTCCGGCGGGAAAACTTTTTCTGGGTCTTGACGCGAACAGTGCAAGAGGCCAGGATTTTATTTTTCATAGAGTCGCTTCCGGCGCGCTTGTGTTAGGTGAAAATACTGTACGCGCTTCGCAGACAGGAAACCGGATTATTTACACACCGCACGAAACGCATCCGTGGAATCATTTTTCGGCAAAGACAACCTCGCATTTAATTAATTTTTACGAAACTGCTTTTGCAGGCGTTAAATCCTCCAGTCAAAAAACAATAAGCGAAGGCAGTCAGATTTGGCAGCTAAAAGAATTATTTAACTTTATCGCGCTCGCTGGCTTTTTCCTGCTGATTGTGCCTGTTATGACGCTTCTGTTAAAACTGCCGTTTTTTAAAAACGCTGTAACTCAGCAGGCGGCGCCCGTACCGTCCGCCGTAACTAAAGCGCAAAAAGCGGTTTACTGGATTTTTATGATTATCAGCATACTCTTCCCCGCCGCTATTTTCAGAATGTTGATGAATAAAACACACGCCGATTTAAATATATTCGGCATAGCCGCTTTGATACTTGGCGCTGTTTTGCTGATAAGAAGCATTGCGGCGTTTATCGCAAATTCAAAGAAAAATGACTATAAATTAAAAATCATAGGAGAAGGCGGAGCTATAACAGCGGCGGCATGTCTTGTAATTTATCTGTTAGCTGCAACTGCCTCTACAAGTTTCGCGTTAAGCAGATTCTTTATTGAGCCGACCGTTAATCAAATTTTATACTGGGCGGTTGTCTGCGGCGCTGTATCCGCGCTTTTAAACTTTATTGTTTATTACTTCTATAAAAAGCCTATTGGAGCGGCGCCTGCGAATTACGGTCTGTCAACCGGCGCCGGACCTGTTCTATCAAGCTTAGCCGCCGCGGTCTGCGGCATAGCTCTCGCTTATATCACGGTATTCCTTATGCAGGCGGTATTTAAAGTTGACTTCCGCGTATGGGTGCTTGCTGTGCGCGTATTTAAATTTGAGCATCTGCTGACAGCCATGCGTTATATTCCGTTCTTCTTTGTTTTTTATTTTATTAACACCATTGGCATAAACGCGAATACACGCGGGAATAAATGCGGTTATCTTTTCGCTATTTTGATGAATATCGGCGGTCTTTTGCTGTGGGTAATACTGCAATACTGCATGCTTTTTATTTCCGGCGTTTCAATGTTCCCCGATATGGCGCTTAACGCAATTCTTCTTTTCGCGCTGATTCCCTGTTTAGGCATTGCCGCGGTTTACGCGCGTAAATTATATGATAAAACCAACAATGTATATCTTGCCGCATTTACAAACACAATATTATTTACAATGATCACTTGCGCTAATACGGCCATGTTCTGGAATATGGTATAAAAATTATTATTTAAGAATAATTTAAAGGAGTTTTTATGAGTACACCGTTATGTATCGCGAAAAATACAGAGCTGGAAAATGTTTATATACTGTCAGGGTTATTAAACCGCCACGGACTTATAACCGGCGCGACAGGGACAGGAAAAACCGTAACTCTTCAAAAAATGGCGGAAGCATTTTCGTCCGCGGGAATACCTGTTTTTGTCGCTGATGTTAAAGGCGATTTATCCGGCGTTTCGATTGCCGCTTCTCCGAACGAAAAACTTGACGCAAGGCTTGAGAAAATCGGAGTTAAAGACTGGCAGCCTCATAAAAATCCGGCGGTTTTTTGGGATGTGTTCGGCGAAAAAGGCCATCCAATCCGCGCGACAGTTATCGACATGGGTCCCCTGCTTATATCCCGTTTGTTAAATTTAAATGATACTCAAACAGGTGTTTTACAGATAATTTTTAGAATCGCGGATGACAACGGAATGCTGTTACTCGACATGAAGGATCTGCGCTCTATGACTCAGTTTGTAGGAGATCACGCAAACGACTTTAAAACAGAATATGGAAATATAACAACAGCGTCAATCGGAGCGATACAGCGCGGATTACTGACTCTTGATGAACAGGGCGCTTCAAATTTTTTCGGCGAACCGATGCTGGATATTCTGGATTTTATCCGTACAGACAGTTCAGGAAAGGGAATAATAAATATTCTTGCCGCGGAAAAACTTTATAATAATCCAAAGTTATACGCAATTACTCTTTTATGGATGCTCTCGCAGCTATTCGAGGTTATGCCTGAAACCGGCGACATGCCGCAGCCTAAACTTGTATTCTTTTTTGATGAAGCGCATCTGCTTTTTTCCGATGCTCCGGCGGTTCTGCTTGAAAAGATCGAAAGAGTTGTCCGCCTGATTCGTTCAAAAGGAGTGGGCGTTTATTTTGTTACACAGAATCCCCTTGATGTTCCTGATAAAGTTTTAGGCCAGCTCGGCAACCGCGTACAGCACGCGTTACGCGCTTTTACTCCGCGCGATCAAAAAGCGGTAAAGACAGCGGCGCAGACCATGAGAGCGAATCCCGCTTTTAATACAGAACAGGCTATTCAGGAATTAGGAACAGGCGAAGCTTTAATTTCTTTTCTTGATGAAAAAGGCAGCCCGTCAATCGTGCAGAAATGTTCTGTAATCGCTCCGGGATCAAGGCTTGGGCCGCTTACATCCGAAGAACAGAATAATTTTATTAAACAGTCAATCTTTTTCGGAAGATATGAAAGGGCTATAGACAGAGAATCCTCTTATGAACTGCTTATAAAACGCGCGGAAAATTTAAACGCTCAGAACGTGAAAGCCGGCGCTGCGAAAACTACTACCGTTAAAAACGCGCCGGCTAAAACACCGGCAAACGCTCAAAAAGGCATAGGACAGGAAATGAAAGATTTCGTTTTTGGTTCTACAGGACCAAGGGGCGGAAAGCGCGACGGGCTTGTTCAAACCGCCGCCAAATCCGCCGCGCGTACAGTAGGCAACAATCTCGCGCGCGGACTGCTCGGCGGCCTTATCGGAAAAAGGTAGAGATATAAACAAAAAAAGGCTGATTGACACGAACACCGTATTTGTTTAGAGTAAAAACTCATGGGGCTGTAGCTCAGTTGGCTAGAGCGCTTGAATGGCATTCAAGAGGTCAGGGGTTCAATTCCCCTTAGCTCCATCTCATAATTCCTTATGTTATAAGGAGTTAGCCTACCCGAAAACGGATGGCGTATCACACAAAACCTCAAAGTGACACTCGGAGTGACACTTTTTAGGTTAAGGAGTGCATATGCGTAATCCGTATACTTTGTTTAAGAAGAAAACCGGAATTGGTCTCGTTTGGTATGTTCGTTTTTGGAACGAAAAAGATCAGAAATATTCTGAGACTCGTTCAACAGGAATTATCGCCGAGGGTAAAAAAGAACGGAAGCGAGAAGCAGAATTGAAAGCAAATGATATGCTTTCGGAGATTCGTTTTGAAACAGACGCCGCTGACGTTTCATTCATTTTATATCTTGAGAGTTTTTGGAAACCCGACTCTCCTTATGTAAAAGAATGTGCGGTACTAAAGAAGAAGCCTCTCTCTGCTTATTATGTTCATCAGAATGCTGTGAACGTTAAACTTCATGTTAAACCCTTCCCAAAGTTTAAACAGATAACCCTGCGTGAACTTACAGCCGGAATTATCAAAGACTGGATGAGCTGGGCTTCACTTATTAATCTTTCCAATCGCACCATTAATTCTGTTTTAAGTACCATGCGAGTTGCTGTTCATTACGTAGTTGACCGTGAAGAATTGGATAAAGACCCATTCAGAAATGTTAAGGAAGCTGCTGACAGCCCTAAAGAAAAAGGTGTCCTCTCTTTTGCTGAAAGAACAAAACTGATAAATGCAAAGCCTACTGACTCACTCTCAAGATTGGCTGTGCTTCTTGGTCTCCTCTGCGGAATGAGAAGAGGTGAAGTCCGGGGCTTGAAATGGGGTGATTTTGATAATGGTCTTATTAACCTTACTCACAATTTTGTAAGCATTGAAGGACTGAAAAAGCCCAAGCGTGGAAAAGAACGAACTGTGCCTTATCTTGATGTTGTTGAGAAAGCCCTTGAGGATGTCCGTAAAATAGCCGTCTGTCCTGCTCCTGACAATTATGTATTTGAGAGCGTTGACTGCCCTGGACAGCCCATGGGTGAGACATTCTTTCGTAATGCTCTGAGGCGTGAACTTGAAGCGATTGGCATTACTGCTGGGAAGAAAGCCACGGAAGACAGCCCTGCTGTTCCAAGTGAACAGAAGAAACGCAATCTGACCTTCCACAGCCTTCGCCACAGTTTTATCACTCTTGGCAGACTGGACGGCATTTCTGATCTTGAGATACAAGCTGTCGCCGGGCACTCTACCAGAAGGATGATGGAACACTACAGCCACGCAGAAAAAGTAATTGATTTTAAGGCAATGCGTGAAAAAATGGATAAGGTGGTGGGAATGTAGGTGTCAGGAGATATCAGGAGGTAGCAGGATTATACATACAAAACATGAATTTCAAAAAACTCATAAAAATTTTCTATATATTATCTTGACAATTTGTGGAATAAAATGATATTTTTATATATATTGGAGGTTTAACTTATTCGATGATCTGAGAAGATTTTTGCCGATAGGAAGCCCTGCTTCTCCGGCGGTAACCCCACACGAAAAAATGATGCCGGCATTTTATCCGGTTTAAAATTTTATTCTTTTGGTAATAAATCCAGAGGTTAATTCTTTACATTTCTTTACGTTGTAAAAAATGTAGCCGTTTTTAAACGTGGTAATAATATATAAAAATATTTTTTGTGGGGTTTTTCAGATGATAATTAATTATTTATTATATAAATATCAATTCATTTCTCTAGCAACTATATACTGTTCTGGTTCTCCTCACTCTTTTGGAGATAAAAATGGAGAAACAATTTTTATCAAGGAAAGAAATGTCTACGGCTTTAGGCATTTCTCTATCATCCATTAATAGAGGTATAAAAAAGAACACTCCTCCCTTTAATGAATTTATTAGAATAGGGAGAAGAATATTATTTCCGATATCATCTATAACATCTCTACAAAAAGTTTGTATGAAAAGTGAGGCCTACAATGGCGTATAACGAAGATGATAAAGAAACGAATGCAATATTAAAACTTAGAAAATTAATAAAAGAAGCACCTATGTACGGAACCGTATCAATACAAATTGTTTTTTATAACGGAGAAATTGACAGGTTTGTAATTACAAGAGAAGAATCATTGAAAGCGAATTACGAATTGTGATTATTTTATTACAACAGAGTTTAAAAACTCTGTTGTAAAATACTTTTTAAGGAGACAATATGAAAAATAATAAAGTAGATAAATCAATTAAATTTTTAAATGGTAATGAAAACATAGCAAACTTGGTATTTTACTTATTTTTAAAAGATTATCTGAGTGATAAAGAAAAACAACAATTATTTTTACCAGAAGCATCAACATCTAAAATTATAACAGCAGAAAACAAAGAAATAATAAACAAAGAATCCAAAGAAAATGAAGTCCCAATTTTCTTTGATGCTGCGTTTTATTTGAAAAGAATTAATTTATTATATGCAGATTCAAATGTTGGAAAATCACAACTATCTGAAGAAATTGGAATGTCAAATCATTTTAAAAAGTGTCTTTTTATTGTAATTGATAATAAAAGAGAAAAAGATAATTGTCTTTATGAAAAGATGGGAGATAAAACAATTATTATTAATTATGAGAAAATTAAAATACTACTTGAAAAAATGGTTAGTGATTTAGAAATTGCTTCCATAATAGAAAGTTCTTTTCTGTATGAATATTCAAAAAATAATAAATATGAATATACATATGCAGAAAATATTTTTATGAAATGTTATAAAAATAATGGAATTAAACTTGATAATAAGAAACCTGTTGAAAAGATTGATGTCATAGAAGAAATAATGTTATACGCTATTAATAACTGTGGTGTCGATTTTATATGTATTGATTCAATTAATTCTTTATTTGATGATCCTAGAAGAATTAACCGAAAATCAATCAATAGGATTACGCAAACGGCAATAGATAAAAACATCACATTACTTTGTCTTCATCATACAAATGGCTCTGGAGAAATGGCTGGACAAAATTGTATTAAAGAAGAGTTCGAATACGTTTACAAATTAACAGTAGATACATCAATTCCAATTAATGAAAATGGAAAACGCATCTTACTTCTGGATGAAGAAAAAGCGCGTAACACAGCACAACATAGTATAAGATTCATGAGAACTTTTCATGGAAGTGATATAACCGCTAGGTATGAATTAATGGATATTTATGATTATTATGAACAAAAAGCTTCAACTCAAAAAAGAAAAAGCCTATATACAACAATTAAAGGAATAATAGATAACTGGAATTTAGAATATATTTCATTATCTGATCTAACTGAAAAACTAGATGTAATCAAGCCAATAAAAAAAGGTTCTATTTTAAATTACTTGAAAAGATTATCTGATGACGGAATCATAAAAATGGCAAATGATAAAACATGGGAAAATATTGAAATTATTAGAGATTAGAAATTAAAACACGAGGTTAGGTTTACCAACCTTGTGTTTTAATTATTTGTATTGAAAAATAACTACAAATAATATTTTAATTAAATCGAAAAAATTTCTTAAATTATTTTTTAAAATAAATTGAAATATTTAAATAAATGTATGATATACTCAAATCCTATTAAGAATAGGATCATGTTTTTATTATCCTACTATTAGAAAATTAAAGAGAATATAAAGAAATTTATAATTCTTTCATCATCATCACCAGTTATGTATGCTATTAAGGGGTAATAAAATATATAATTAAGATAAAACATATATAGTATTATGATGATGGTGATAAATTTGATGTTTCTGAAACTCCTGACCTCCTAATGTAGCCCCCCAACCTTTTACCAATTCTAAGTATCAATAATCGCCATTATCTATCATTACATCTATACTTTTACCTGTTTATATAAGCCAATTTGTATTTTCCACTTCATCATAATATTTTCCTAAAATACTATCCTTGCACTGCTGTATATCTGATTTATTATCCGGCAATTTCTCCATTGGTTCTGATACTTTTAACCTGCCTCGATTCACATATTGCTTCTTACCTTTTTTAGCTTCTCTGACTAACCGATTATAATTAATATTAGACTTTCCTTTTACTTCAATATGGTTAAATAGTTTATTGTAAAATAAAACTGCTAGGAATGGTTTAAACCTTTTAAAGATATCTTCATAGGTTCCTGAGAAATTATTAATATCAAGAAACGAGCAATTTTCCCTATCAAGCCGCGCTTCGATACGACGCTCAACATAAAAATTTTCAATCTCACTGTGTTTTATTTGATTATCTTTAATAAGTTTTCCACGTCTATTATATATACAAAAAGTATCTTTCCCTTTTGGGTTATCTTTCGTATAAAAGGTATCTGTTAGATTTCCATCATCATCTTTATATTGTTTTATATCTCCATTATCTACCGCATCTTGCTCAATAAAAACTTTTCCTTTTGGAAAATCAAAATAGAACTCAACTTGGGAAACATGGATAATAAAATATTCAATATATTGCTGGATAAACATGAATGTTAAAACTGGATATTCATTTGGAAAATCAATTATTTTCTTTTCAATCAATTCATAAATTGCTTTAGCTATTTGTGTACGGTAATCAAAAAAGAAGTTAAAATATTCCGCGTGTATAGCAAGTAAAGTAAAAATCTTTGTTTTATGTAAAGTCAATGAATTATCCGGCCGGATATTTTTAATTTGTTTCTCATTCAAGAGCAATGGATTTAATAATACTTTTATTTTATCAATTCCGGAATTGTAATACATATATATGTCCTTTAATAAAGATACCGGATAAAGTAAAAACAGTATCCGGTTAAAATACAACCACGACAGAAGTATTTATATTCTCTTGACCTCCTTTATCTGTTTTTTATCCATCCATTTCTTAATTGATTCCTCTTCAAAAATTATACGACCTCCGATTTTAAGAAACGGTATCGCCTGAAAATGAACATAACTGTATAGTGTAGATTTTGCCAATGTAGTTAATTTACTCGCGTCTGATATTGTTAAATATTTTTGTTTCAATATATTCCTCCTCATACATATGTTACTTAAATTTTTAATAAAATATGAACTGGATTATTTTCCCTAATTATAATTAATATAAAAAGTTACTAACATAAATATGAATAAAAATAATATTTGGAGGTATTTACAATGTCAAATAAAGTGAAGAAAGGAAATGAAGATAAACATAAGATTAATACAGATTCTCCATTAATACTTAAATCAGGCGCAAGCGACCTGCGTAGGCAGGAGAAAACGCTTGTAAAATTAATTGCTGATAATTATCAAGGCGGAATTAAGAAAAATAATTTATATGGGTTTTCTAACGGAACTACTAATGTGATAAAAATCTTAAAAATCAATGAGGACAACAACATCACAATGCTTAAGTTAAAAAGAGGTAAACCGTTTCCCTGGCCTCCATATAAAGAAAAGGGAACAGACGGCTACACAATAACATTGGTTGATGAGAAGAAAAAAATGTATTTAAACGAAATCGGATGCCCGGAAAATCTATAAAAAAGGAGACAAACTTGAAAAAAAATATCTTACAAGCAGTATCAGGAGGATACGACAGCACATATCTCTTAATTAAAAACCTACAAGGGGGGAATTTTGTTGTTCCTTTGTATATTCATGCAGGGTGTGTCGACCCTGTAAAACAACTGATAGAGTCAACCGTTATTAAGGAAATAATACAGAAACTTAAATTAAAATTCGATAATTTACATGAATTACTGGAAATTGAAATGGATTTAGACAATATTGTAGGTATTAATTCCATACAGCCTATTCTCTGGATGTTAGGCTTGTTTAAAGAAGTAAAAAATAACAAAAAATATTTTGATTATAACGAAGTTCATATCGGTTACATTATGCAGGATTCCTCACTCTCATATTTAAAAGAAATAAAATCTTACTGGAAAGCTTTGTTTTCATTTTCATTCCAGGATTGTTCAATTCCAAAATTAGCATTTCCCTTAACAAAGTATTATAAGGAAATGATAGTTAATAAACTTGCGGCATATGATTCTGAGATTCTATCATCCTGCTGGACATGCGAGAAACCTGTCATTATAAGAAAGAAAAAAATAACGGATAATAAAATTGAAGCGTATATCGACACTTGCGATAACTGCGACCCGTGTAAAAGAATAAACAATACCAAAGGCTTATTTATGGATTCTAAAAGGAACTATAAAGCAACTATCAATCTTAATGACTTTTATGACGCAATAAAAACAAAGCTTAAAGCGGATTTAAAATCAGATAATATTACGCGTTTTCCCGCAAGATTTATTTCCTTGAAAGAAATTGACAATCAATCATTCAGAAATAACATTAACAAATTAATTAAAGGAAAAACGAACTATTAGCAATTCCTTAAATGACAGAGGAAACCGTATCAACCGGCAGTTATAAATAAATATTCTATCCTTGTAACCAATTAACAAGGAGGAATCATAGTGACTTATCAAATCGTATCAGAGCGGAAGTTAAGAAAGAAAATAAAAATTAAACATTCAGATAATGTCTTTAACCTGTTAAAACAATACGCTAAAGCCAAACAAGAGCAATTCATTCTTGTTACACTGAACGGCACGCATAACGTTATTTCAATATCCATAATAAGCATCGGTCTTGTTAATAAGGCGATAATTCATCCAAGAGAAATATTTACAAGACAATAAGCGACATGGCATCCGCGATAATCATCAGCCATAACCATCCGAGCGGAAATCTTGAGCCGTCTTTAAACGACAAACAGATTACAAACGATATTTTTCAAGCGGGGGAAATAATAGGAATCCCTTTAATCGACCATATAATTTTCTCGAAAGAAGGATATATCAGCTTTAAGCAGAAAGGAATGTTTCCAAAGGAAGAATAAGATTTATTAGGAAGATAATGTTATCCTCACGCTCATTTCAAAAGCATTTTTAATTTCAAAAAGAGCCGCCTGTTTTTGGCGGCTTATTTATTTTACGGAGGTTTCTATGCACGGTTTATTGGAAAATGATTTTATGTTCTCAGGCAACGGGCAGGTGCCGTGGCATGAGTTAGGCGCAACATTGGAAGGCGTTTTATCGTCAAAGGACGCGATAAAAGCGGCGAGGCTTGAATGGGCGGTAGAACAGGTTCCGGTTTATACCCACAATAATTGGGCCGAACCGATTCCCAGTTATGTAGCGAATGTCAGGAGCGACACAAACGAAGTTCTTGGAATAGTTTCTGAGAGGTATTGCGTAGCGCAGAATAAGGACGTATTCGCTTTCGCGGACGCGCTTATCAGCTCAAACAAAGTTAAATGCACCTTTGAAACAACGGGCTCTCTATTTAACGGAAGGAGAGTTTTTATGCTGGTGAACATGGCTAAAAGGCGCATTGTAGGAGATGAATACCAGCCGTATCTTTGTTTGTCAAACGCTCATGACGGCACAGCTTGTTTGCAGGTATTCTTGACCGGTATCAGAGTTGTTTGTAACAACACGCTTTCAGCGGCTTTAAAGACCGCAAAAAGAAAAATATCAATACGCCATCTTTCTTTAATGGAACAACGGAAAGACGATGCGGTAATGACGATGGGCGCCGCGTCAAAGTATTTTCACGATCTTGAAGAGTTTGCCTCGCAGCTTGCAGTAAAGAAAGTCAATTTCGGAAAAGTATTAGACCGGCTTTTTCCCGTGTCAAGGGAAATGACAAGGCGGCAGATTAATTCCAACAAGGAAGTTAAAGAGTTAATCAAAAATCTGTTCAGAAAAAAGGATGACCTTCAGAACTTCAAAGGTACCGCATGGGGAGCATACTCAGCAATCGCAGATTACAGAAGCAACGCTGAACCGAAAAGAAAAACATCAACATACGCGGATAACAAAATGGCGCGCTTTATCGACGGCGACACTGTAATGCAGCAGGCGCAGGATATTATTCTGGAACTTGCGGTTTAAACGAAGGGGTTAAAAAAATGAATATTAATTTTCAACAATCCCTTTATGATACTGATAACAAAAGCCGTTCAAAAAAAGAAGAGCAAAGAAAAAGAGCGCCTCGGAAAAATGGAACGCCTGCCTATTACAATCTCAATGATTTTCTTAACCAGTATCCCATTGCAACCGTAAACGAATACGGTGCGCAGGTTATCAGCGGCATACGTATCTGTTAACTAATCATAAGCTGTCCTTGTTACAGGGCGGCTTAATTTTTTCAGAAATAAGGGAGGAAATCAATGAAAGAATATGCGGTAAAAACACGGTTTATTTTTAAAGGTCATTTCTTTGTAAAAGCGAAAAATAAGAAGGAGGCAAAGGAATTCGCAGAAAATCATTGCGAACTGGTTTTGAAAAGGGGTATTCATTCAACGCTTTCTGATGAAAAAATTGACTGGGATTTTCCAGTGCATCCGGAAAAATCAATCGGGAAGGTAAAAGTAATGGATAAAACAATTTATAAAGGATTCCCGATATAATTTTCGATAAATTAATAAAACCAAAAACCGGGAGGCTGTATGCCGAATCATTGCTGCAACACATTAATTTTATCAAAGCCGATAATGCCGCTTTTTATCAGAAAATATGTTAAGGAAAATGAAAAAGGCGAAGACATCTTTGACTTTGAACGCATAATCACTGTAGGCAATACACAGGACTGGTATAAACAGCGCATTAAAAAATGGGGGACAAGGAGCGTCGGTTATGACCTTAATACCGGTGAAAATATTATGGACTTTTTTACCGCATGGACTCCTCCTGTGTTTATCATTAAAAAACTTGCGGAGCTACATAAAAAGATAACATTCCGATTGGAATACTACGAGCTTGGTATGGCGTTCCGCGGTATCGCTGTCGCAAAGTGGAAAAAAGGCAAAGTTTTATTTGAGGATCATTGCTGGCAGATAACTGATAAGGATTTAAACGATTTGGGATTCTCGCAATCATTGAACAGAGAAAAACTTGAATAATAAAATTTAGGTTAAAACCATAAACAATATAGACAGCCTTTTATATTTATTTTAAAATATTTTCAATATCACGGAAACTTTTTTGGATGTACGACATTAAAAGTCGCATCCAGTATTATATATTTATATTATGAAAGGAACCAAACCATGATAAAAAGAATATTCAAGGGGGCTGTCTACTAGAGTACTGTCCAGCAAAGCTGGCCTTGCTCAAAGGAGATGGCCGTGTCAAGAAGTTATTGTAAAGCGCAGAAATACCGCTGTAATACAGAGAACTGGAATGATAAAAGTTTTCGTTCCAAAAACCGTATGTGCGCTCAAAAAGAAATGAACAGCCCTGATTACGGGGATGTCGTGTTCCCTGTCTGTAAAGAGTATGTCAAAAAATGGGGTTACGGAAGCAAATCCTATATTTTCAAAAACGAAATAAGAAATGATTATTTTCTCGAAATAAGAAACATCATCAACGGGTACAATGCCCGCCGCAGAGGTTATTACAGAGATATTATTTTTAATGATTACGGGGACGATGATTCCTTTATTGAACTTTACAACAGGATTAAGGGGCTTGTTCCCGATGACGGACGAAAATATCAATACGAATGGCTCAACCTGAAGATTATGCGAAAAGCTATTAAATCATGGAATGGAAAGCCGCTTGACGTATTAAAGCATTTATCAGATACCGGTTTAATCGAAAAAGCCGTAATCCGCGAATACAAAAAACAAACAGCGAAGTGAGGTAGCTTATGAACCAGAAAGATTGGGATGAGCGTTGCAGAAAACGCGAACTTAGAATTTTATACCGGACAAAACGCATTGAACACGAGCAATCAAAACGCCGTCCGAGAAGAGAGGAAACCCAGAAAAAGGAAATTAAGGATAATCAAAAGATCACTGAGGTTTTAAAGACTGATAAAAAGAAAGGCGTTAAACCAGATAAAAAACCGGGGCCGGAAAAGTTTCTAGAACTTTATTCGTTTATTACATATTCACCATTTGACTCCAGAAGCAGTATTCATTCTTCATGGAAGCCGCGTTCCTTTAATGAACGCAAACAGCATCTTGAGTTTATCAAAAGTTTCATATACCCGTACTTGTTACCTGAAACTTTACTTTGGGCCTCGCATTGCGAAGAATATTTTTTAGATCATAAAGGGAAGAAAATTAAAACATCCGATTTTGAGATTATCCGGATGGCTAAAAATTGGATAAAAGATATTGTAAGCGGCGACTCATTCTACAAACGAAACAAACAACATTTTACAAAGGCTGAAGCGCACTGTTTCTTATCTTCAAAGATTCTCTTTACTGACAGCGTATCTGTCATGAAAATGTTTTTCTACGCTAAAAGCAAGGCGAGAGCTTTAGGCCACAAGGTAAGTTTAATAATCGCCGATGTTTTCACAATCAAGTTTCCGCAGCATTTTAAGAACAGTCTTGTTATGAGTTTTTTGGATTTGCTTTCAAGAACGCCCGAATACGGTTATGATCGCGGAATGTTAGGTGATTTATCGGATTTTGTTCTTGAAAAAATACAAGAAAATAAAAAGATAAAAGACGGAAGCCTTCATTTTACTTTCAGCGGAAGAACGATAACAAGCGTTATAAAACTGACAAATGAATGGCATGAAAACTTAAGACGCGAGGAAACAGCCAGACGGAATCAAAGAGACGCGTTCAGGCGAGCAAGAGACGGTAACAGGATTAATGAAAAACCGTTATTTCCTGGCAAATGGGACGGAATGGGAATAACACAATTCAAATATGAAACTGATGATTGCGTCTGGACTGTGACCGAACTCAGGACTTCGCAGGACCTTCTTAATGAAGGAAGAAAAATGAAAAACTGCATTTCTTCCTACGCCGACAGATGCGCGTCAGGCAGCTGTTCCATTTTTACTGTTGAAAGAATTTTCCCTGTAAATCAAATGATTGAAAAAGCCGCTACCTTTGAAGTTATTTCGTCAAAACGTACGCTCGTTCAGGCAAAAGGGAAATGTAATTCCGCAGTTTCTCTTAAAACAATGAACATCATTAAAAGATGGGCGCAGGCGAATAGTATCAAAACGGGAGTATTGGTGTAAAACCGGTATTAAGAGCGTAAATGACAAAGGAGTAATTATGGCTTTATACAGTCACCCGAATCAATATCACCCTGATTATATTGAAAAAGTTTTAGCTCATATTTCAAACAGCAAGGATGAAACTTCAAAAAGAATAATAAAAGATCATTTTTTGAACAGAAACATAATAAAAAATGAGTTCTTCAATCTGAGTGATGATGAATTGAAATATGTGTTGAAAGTACTGGTAAAATATCATTACGCGCCGGATAACGAGTTGAAAATACTGGCGGCGCAAATAAAAGATGATAACTTTATCGAGTACAAAAGGGTAAGTCCTTGGAATTTTTCGGATGTTAATGTCCTTGATTCCGATAACAATTATGTAACACACGGCTATTGTAAATCGAACTTTCATTTTGTGAATAAGTGGGGACATTCGTCATCAAAAAAATTGCATAGGCTTATTTATGACAAGACATCTTTTAAAGTCTTATGGGGTGATTTTGGCAATTATTCTGATATTGATTTGAATGATATTGCTGCAATAAAGAGAATTGAAGATGAAGTCTTTATATCATGTAAAGACAAGGTTTATCAAATTGATTACATCCCGCCATATATTTACCTTAAGTTGAGTCCCGATGCTCAACATACAAAACTAAATAACGCGGAAAGTGATACGCTTGATGAATATATTTTCATGTTTTGCGCTGAAGACATAGACAGCGGGTATGGTTTTATTCTTGACAGCGATTTTATGGAAACAATTGATATTACTCCCCTAATTGGCAAAAGATTCCTGGATAGAGGGATTAACTGGCAGCATGGTTCGAGTGATTATATAAACGGAGAAACGCCGACAAAGATAAAAAACATAACTCTAAACAACGGATTATTCGAAATCTCTATTGTAAATGAAACTTTCAAAAAACCAAAAAGCTCGATGCTGTATCTTGATTTGAATAATTTTATTTTATCAAATCAAAAACAAAAATGTGTGACATTGGATGATCGCGCCTGACAAAGAAGGAGGAATAAATGTCTGATCAAAATAAGGATATTATTATTGATACTGAAAGCGAACAATACTATCTTGATAAGTTAAAAGGCGATACAGGTTATTATCTTTATAACGTGTCATATGACAGCCGGACTTATAAAATCTGTCTTGAAGCTGTTAAACGCAACGGCGGTGACTTACAATATGTGCCGGAAGAACATATTACTTATGAGATTTGTATTGTAGCTATCATATGTGATAATATCAATACGCGGTTCATTCCGGAAAAATTCAGAACACCGGAAATTTGTCGTATAGCGGTAAAAAGCTCTGTCAATAATATGCGATTTCATCCAATGAGATACATACCGAAAGAGCTAAAGACTCCGGAACTATACCTTGCAGCTGTTAAAACAAGCGGAGCGTATTTGAAACATGTGCCAAAAGAGCTAAGGACAGGGGAATTATATCTCGCGGCATCCCGAGCATTTAATTTTAAAATGAAATATGTACCGCAGGAATTCAGAACAAAAGAACTATTTCTCGCTGTGATTAAATCATTTTGGAACAGTTTAAAAAATATACCTCAAAAATATAGAACAAAAGATTTATGCGCTGAAGCGGTAAATTCAGATGGTAATAATTTGCAATATGTGCCGGAGTGTTTAAAAACATCCGAATTGTGCAAAATCTCTGTTCAATCCAATGAGAATAATTTTCAATACGTTCCTAAAAAATTTAAAACAAACGAGCTGTACATTTGCATACTTCAATCAGGACGTGAAAGCTTGTTGTATATTCCTTCTGAATTAAAAACGCCTGAAATATGTCTTATGGCTGTTCAGTCTAATGGAAGAAATCTGCAATATGTACCGGAGGGATTAAAGACAATTGAACTATGCTTTGCCGCCGTTAAATCAGTTAGATGCCTTAGCTATGTGCCGGAACAATTTAAGACAAAGGAAATTTGTTTTACCGCTGTTCAATCCTGCGGCAGTGATTTGTTGTATATTCCGGAAGAGCTTAAAACAGAAGAATTGTGCTTTATGGCGGTTAAATCAGACGGATGCAGTCTTGAAAATGTACCTGATGAATTAAGAACAAAAGAAATGTGCATTCTTGCGGTTAATTCGTATGGCGGCGCTCTTGAGTATGTGCCACAAGAGTTAAAAACAGAAGAGATGTGCTATACGGCTGTTAAATCTTGCATCCACGCTCTTGAATACGCGCCGGAAAATCTATTAACAGAAAAGTTATACCTTGCCGCAATAGAATCACCGAAAGAATGTATTCTTGACTTTTGGTCATTGGATAAAGTATCTGAAAAAATGAGGACAAAGGCGATATGCCATGCCGCTGTTCAAAGAGATTATACCAATTTGTTATATGTTCCGGCGGAGTTGATTTCATCTGAAATATGCCAGCTCGCGATGAACTTATGTTTAAAATGAAAAAATGCAAAGGAGGAATTATGAAAATAATAAACAGGCTTAACCTTCCGGCAGGTTTTGTTAAAGCCTGCTCGCCTGAAAAACACAACGCGCAAGGATGTCTTTCAGCGACAACGCTTATAATGGGAATAAAGCAAATTCTTTTAACGGAGAGACACTGGGAGGAACTTGAAGATGACGTATCTGACCGTTTATGGGCTATATGGGGGCAGGCTGTACATTCTTTAATGGAAAGCGAAGGCGAAAATGATTTTACAGAACAGAAAATGGCATATAAAGTTAATGATGTTACGGTAACAGGGACTATCGATAATTACGATATGAAGCACGGCATCATTTTTGATTATAAAACAGCGTCTGTTAATAAAATCAAGTTTAATGATTTTAAAGACTGGTATTTACAGGGAATGATATACGCATGGCTATTAAGAAAAAACAAGTTTCCTGTAAATAAGTGCCGGTTTATCGCTTTGCTTAAAGATTTCAGCAGAACGGAAGCAATCAGGGATTACCAATATCCGAAAGAACCTGTTTATGTGTATGAGTTTCCCGTAACACTTCAGGCGTTATTCAAAATCGAGATATTCATCAATAATAAGGTAAGCGAATATCACAGATGTATCACGCTTGATGACAACGCTATACCGCCCTGTTCGCCTGATGAACGATGGGAGAAGCCGTCGAAGTTTGCTGTAATGAAGAACGGGAACAAAAGAGCTGTTAAATTATTCGATAAAAGGGAAGAAGCGGAAATATTGGCAACGGAAAAAGGCGAGAATCATTTTATCGAGTTCCGTCAAGGCGAATCCATTAAATGTCAGTCATTTTGTCTATGCAGCTCCTTTTGTAATTTTAACAAGGACTTATCAAACGCTGATAAAACAGACATGGCGTTAGCGGCTTAATTAAAAAATATAACTTCTCTCTATATTATTCTAATCTAAATAACGTTATACACAAATCGTTGATTTGTTCTCAAATAAAAAGATTAAGGAGTAATTATGGCATTCAAGAAAGCTGAGCGTACGCGTCTGTTTCTTCGGTGCGCGCTTTTCGGCCCGTCAGGTTCGGGAAAAACCATGACGGCTTTACGGATGGCTAAAGGAATCGCGGAAAAAATGAACGCGTCTTTTGCTGTTATAGATTCGGAAGCTCGTTCGGCGTCAAAATATTCGGACAGAATCCCTTTTGATGTTGAAAATCTTAACGAAAAAACTGTCGATCATTACATCGCCTCAATGAACGCGGCAAAGGAAGCAGGTTATAAGGTTTTGGTGATTGACAGCCTCTCGCACGCGTGGCGCGAACTCACCGAAGAAGTGGATAAAATCACTCAGGCGAGCGTTAGCAAGAACAGTGTTTTATCGTGGGCGAAAGTCAACCCGAAACAAAAACGCCTGATAAACGCGATCCTTAACTACCCCGGTCACCTTATTGTTACCATGCGGAGCAAAACTGAATGGGTAATAGGCGAAGGGAAGAACGGAAAAACTGCGCCTGAGAAATTGGGGCTTGCGCCTGAACAGGGAAAGGGAATCGAATACGAGTTTGATCTGTTAGTCGAAATGAATCAAGCGCATCAGGCTGTTGTTACCAAAGACAGAACGGGAAAGTTTCAGGATGAAACAATTGATAAGCCCGGTGAAGACTTTGGTGTAGCCCTTTATGAATGGCTTACAAACAGCGTTGAGGAAAAAATAATTCTGCCTACTGTGGAAAGCATTACGAAAATTCCTGCTTCAAAACCGGTATCCTCAGTGAAACCGAAGAAAGAAGAGGCGGGGGCAGTTCAATCCCAGCGTGAAAAAATCAAACAGGAAATAGGCGGCATTATGACATCGTTATCTGAAACAGGCGCCGCTTTGTTCACCGAAGACGAAAAAGAACAAGCGCGTCAAATCATCAAAACCGCAAAACCTGATTCAAAAGGCTTGCAGGAATTGAAAGACTTAAAAGGTTTTCTGTCTGACGAGCTTTCAAGAAGGGGAAAGAAAGCCGCTTAACAAAAATTATTTTAACTGTATAAACCGGCGTGCTTCATGCCGGTTTTCATATTTCAACGTAAGGATGTTTTATGATAAATGAAATCAAACGAACTGAAAAACAGGATGAGTACGATTCTATCGCCTTTGTGTGCAAAGCACGGCTGAAAGAAAATAAGAAAAAATCTTACACCGCTGTTGTTCATGTAGAACAAACGATGACAGGAAGCCGACTTGTAGCCACAGACGGCAAACGTCTTCATGTCGCGGAAATAAAAACACGCATCAAAAACGGCAATTACAAACCTGTTATCACAAAATACGCTGTCTCTTTCGGAAAACCTGTAACAGGAGTATTTTATCCGAACTGGAACAGCGTCATTCCTGAAAATCCCAGAAAGCGGCTGACCATCGACTTTGAAAAGACAGGGTTGGGAAAAGACCGCATGCTCACAGCGTTCCTGAGTAAAGCGTACAGCGTCTTTGTAAAAAAGACAGGCGAGGTTGTCAATCTCGGACATCTTGAGGATCTTCCCAAAACAACATGGACGGCGTACAAGGAGCCGGGGAAGTATAAACCTATCCTTCTTAAACCGGAAGGAGAGGAAAATAAATACGCCGTGATAATGCCTTTAGGCAAGGCGGCATAAAGGAGCGATGATGAATAATCTCAATTCTATTTTAATTGAAGGAAACCTGATACGTGACCCGCAAACACGGACGACTACAAACGGCACAACGGTTTGCACTTTTTCAATTGCGAATAACAAGTATTACAAGAAAGGCGAGCTGCTTGAGAAGGAAGTTTCCTTTTTCGATGTGGAAACATGGTCAAAGCTCGCGGAAGCCTGTTATGCGAAAGGCAAAAAAGGCCGCGGCGTGCGTATTGTAGGGCGCATTAAACAGGAAAGATGGAACGACAAGGAAGGTAAAACGCGTTCCAGAGTAATCCTTGTCGCCGAGCATGTCGAGTTCCGCCCTGAGTCAAAGAAACAGGATGAAACAGTACAGCAGGAAGAATTCATTACAGAGGAAGCGGCGGAATCTATTCCTTTCTAGTGTTTCTATCTTACAGGCAAGCTGTCTCTGAAAAGAACGGCTTTGAAATTTTCTAGGAGGTTAAAATGTTTCCTAATAATAACACCATTCCGTTTCCCAATAAAGGAAAAGGGAAAGCCGGGCTTACCGTCTGCCTTAACAAGCAGGACGAAGACCCATTTGAAGTTACGGTGTTTTTCAAGAACCCGAAAGAAGATAACGATGAGAACGCCGTCAGCATAACCGCAAGCGGTAAACTCAAACTCAACATCGGGAAAAAGGGCTATCTGGAATTATTCGGCGTGAACACCCAGATAATTAACGAAAACGAAAAAAGGGAGGGTGGCGATGAGATGCCCGCTGTGTAAAGAACGCATTAAATGGAAAGCCGTTAAATGTCATTTTTGCGGAACCATCGTAGACAAGAAAACTGAGGGATTGCAGTTTATCAAAACCGGATTTGAAAAAATCGAAGCCGAGTGCAAGGCTCTTGAAAAACAGGTTTCAATGAGATGCGGTTTCATTATCCGCTGGCATATGTTTTCTGAAGAAAAACTTTTATCTTTCATTGAAAAAATCGAAAGCCACGCTCATAAAATCAGGTCTGACATTGAAAGCTGGAAAGACTCAAAAAAGCCCGATACGCGGATTAGTCTTTTCTACAATGAAAGCGCAAAAAAGCTCTACACGCGCCTTGAGGAATTACAGGAAATGATTTGGCTGCGAAAGCCCACTGTCTGGGAGCATATCGGCAGTTTCTTTAAGGCTTTCTACTTCCACATCGTAGAAAAGCTGCTTCCTCTGATTACAGGCAGGGCAAGCCTTGGGTTTAAAAAGCAGAACAGGATTCCCGCGGAGATTTGACGAAAATAGCCGTGCCATGTAGTGTGGCACGGTTTAGTTTTTCATTAAATATTCTCTTTTTTAAAAGTCTCGGAGTCACTTGAAAATCGCATCATACTTTTATCTTTTTTTACAGTTAATTCAAATTTATTTTCGTCAATAAGAATATAATCGGTAATAAAACCCAGCTTTTGATTTAACTCAAATATTTTTTTTGGATTATAATCGTGTCTTGGATTCTTGTTTTCAGCTAAATCCTCTAAGGAGAGCGGAAAACGATCGTTATCATTTTTAAAATCGTAAACCCATCCTGCAATGCTTTTTGCGACTGTATCAATGTTTATCGGTTTCATGTTAATTCCTCTCTGTTATTTTTGGCTAATTCGGTAAATACACCCGTTCCCAAAGTTCTTAAATATCCCATATCTTCAATATCACTTTGTGTATATGGTTTTGTCTGAACAATAGCTTCTCCTGTTTCTTCACGGTATTTATTTGACATATCAAGTCCCATATTCCATGCCCGCGTTTCTTCTTCTACAGAATCATTCTTGTGTCCGGTAAAATATTGAGCCGCATGATATGCTTCATGAATTATAGTGTCAATCGTTTCAGCTTTACCATACGCTAAAGAATTGTAATCGATCACCATATAGCTTTCATCTTTTCTTGTTTTTTCATTTAATTTTTTATTAAAATAGCCATATACAGGATAACCTATAGATGCTTCTGTGTCTTCAATTATTACTTTTCCTTCATTATATAATTTTTCCAGAGCTTCAGCGGTCTTTTTCTCTTCTTCTGTTTTTGCGTTTTCCTTTATATATTGTATTGCTTCTTTAACAATTTTAGCCGCTTCATCCAGGTCTTTTTGATCAACTTCCTCCATACCTTCGCCAAAGTTAATTTTATTTTCATCCTTGTTATCGCTTTTATCAATATTTTTTTCCGGCGATGAAGTTTCTTTTTTTAGGACACTATTTAATAAATCAGACGATGGTTTAATTTCAGAATTGTTGTTTTTATTCTCTTGTATCTCGGGTGATTTTGACAGCCGTTCAGTCATATAGTTTCTCCAGTAATTCTGAAAAAGAATCGGTTATAAATTCTGTACCGCCTGTTTCATGAAGGAAGAGAACTATTTTCCCTTCTTTAAGACAAAGAATATTGCCAAACGGATCAAGGGCAAACGGGATGACATCTTTATTTTTGAGTTTTAAATACACCGCAGAATAAATATCATAAATTGTATCCTCATCTTTATTTAAATTAAAGGATAATAAATTATTAAACATTCTCCCTTTGGTTTTATCGGTATCAAAAATATTCTTACTGGGCATTCCGCCGTTATTTTTCTTAAAGCATTCTTTAAGATCATGCGGTAAAGATATGTTCATTTCTTTTTCAAATTCCTCAATAACAGTTTCTTTTATCAGTTTCGAGGAATATTTCCATGTTATATTATTCATTGTTATCTCCTGTTTGTTTGTTTCTAAAATCAGATCCTCCACCCCAAATAGCCTTCCCTCCTAAATGACCTGTCGCAGCATGAGTTTTGGTATCAACTAATTGCATTTTACCAGTATCTTCATTATGATGCCATGTGTATCCTGCCGGTTTTTCTCCTCTTTCGATCTGTTCAAGTTGTTTATCTGTAAATTTCTTAGCAAGTTCAGGGTCGTTTTTAACTGCTTCTTTTAGCTGCCTGTTGCACTCGGCATTTTGCTCCGCATCAGTTGCTTTATAAAGTTTTTCCGGTAACTGAAGATCAAAAGCGCTGTCAAACACAGGGAATAAATGTTTTTCTTTTTCTCCCTTTTCATTTGTTATTTCTTTTTCTATAAAAGGAATTCCCGAATTAGGATGTTCGCTTCCATTCAATGCGTCGTTCCTTCCCGTAAAGCGTTGAATGTAATCATCCAGGGTTTTCTCTTTTGTTTCGTCTTGTTTTCCTTTTATGATGATTTCAAGATTAGCGTCATGATCCTCAGCAAATTCGATAAGCTTAATTAATTCCTTTTCCAGCCATTCCGGAAGCGGAAGAGGGCCTTCATACCTAAAACAAGCGTCGTAGCCATTCTCAAGCATGAATTTTGTAAGCGAAATCTCTAATAAAACAAGCGATTTTATCATTGATTCCTTGATGGCATCAAGAGGATCATCTTCAAAATATACTGGAATATCATTGACTATATCGTGTATAGATTTAGAAGGTTCCTGGGTGCTTTCATCTTGTTCAATATCTGGTTTGGTTTTAAAAAGAGGAATATCAAGATAACCATCAGGGATTTTTAAACCAGGGTTAGGTTCCTTTCCTGTTTCACTTATTTTTGTTAAATTTTCTGACATTTCATTCTACTCCCTATTTATTAATATAATTTTTCCATGATTCACTGCACAATTCATGAATCTTTATATCATTGTTTCTAAGCATTGTTTCATGAAAAAGACTTGTCATTATATTACGTTGGATATCTTTTTCAAAATGATTTATCTTAGGCGTAATATCATTCATAAATTGATTTTCCCAGTCATCTGTAAATTCTTTTATGTCCATCTTTTTTGCTTTTTTGAAAATGTCTCCTGAGAATGAATAGATACTTGAAATTATCTCTGATATTTCTCCTAGTTTTTCCGGAGACCTTGGATTTGCATTTAAATAATCAATTAATCTTTTAACAACTCTGTTTTCAAGATTAGACTTTATGATTCTTTCTTTCAGTTTATCTATGTTTTCATCTATCTTTTCATTAAATTTTCTAGATAACAGAAAACGCATAATTCTATCCCTAAGAGCGTTAGTATCATTCGTGTTTATATTATTTATTATTTCATCAGGCTTATAGGAGTATGGTCTGTTATCAAGACCTTCAGCACGATCGACCTGACAAAGTACTGGTTGTATCCAATCGTTCTGATACACAGCCGCTACACCCATTGGAAGTCTTGCCAGTTCTTTGATTTGATCGTCGTTAAGATTTGCGGACTTCCCTACAAGAACACGATCTGTTTCGTCAGGTAATCTTAAAATTATTTTAGTATTGGTGTTCCTGATTACAGAAATATCCAATAATCCCGGTGCCTGATCCGCTATAATAAATCCTTCTCCGTAGGTTCTCATTTCAGCTATGGAATTGGTCAGCATTTCCACGGATTTACCGATCAGGTTGCTTGACTGGCTGCTTTGCTCAGTGGATGTGCGTTTTAAAAGATGGTGCGCTTCTTCAAGAACAGTAATATGTTTTAACGGAAGGTTTTTACCTTTGGACTCTGTCATGCGGTACTCATGCAATTTCATAACCAAAAAACCCATAATAAGCGCTTTAGTTTCCATTGAACCAATACGGCTTAAATCAATGATAACGTTTTCATCAAATAACTCTTCGGGTGGTTTTTTATCCCTGACAAAAATCATGCCGTTTATGCCATTTGTAAGAGATTTTAAACGGGTAACAAGCGCTCCTTTATAATTTCCTTTTACTTCATCGGAATAATCAGAGCTTTCCATCACCTCTTTAATATTATGTATTACATCCACAAAACAAGGGTAACGTTTAAAATTATATTTATTTTTTGATTTACATAGATCCCACCCGGCTTCTTCATAAGACTTTTCAATAGCGTCCTTTAAAACTGCGGGCATTGCGTCATACATTGACCAGCATACATTAAAAATATCGATAAGACGGTCAATATGTTCCAGAATATGTATCCCGTCATTAAATGAGAACGGATCAATTTCTAACAACGGACTCAAATTGGGATTTGTTCCATATATCTTAACATCAGTAACATTGCTGCAGAATATATCCTTATATTCGCCTTTTGCAGGCTCTATAACCAGAAATTTTAAGCCCTTTGTTTTTTTTACTTCTTCCAGTAATTTATAAACAGTATTTGATTTGCCGCTTCCGGTTGATCCTGTAATAAAAGTGTGAGAAGTCAATTTGTCTTTATCAAGCATAATATGCTTATTTTCCGTTTTTTGATGCATATGGTAAGCACACCCAATTTTCAATTTAATCTTCTCATCTTCTTTTTTATAAGGATCATCCTGACCTTCTAATGCATTATCAAGCACTTTAATTGAATGAGGTTCTCTGCCAAATATAGCGCATTCAATAACCGGTAATCCCTGGACTGAATATCGTGGAAAAGCCATTACATCTGCAAGTTCGGTTGTAGATACATTCGCGGTAGGAGTAACAGAAATTTTATCAATTTTATTAACAAATATCGGATGAGAGAAATTTTTTATATATTCTTTTAGCTGATCAAAAACAGTCGGCTGATGTGATTTCTCCCATTGCCATTCCTGTATAAAAGAAGGCTCTATATACGAGTTATCGCCCTGAGAAATTGAACATAAAAAATTATTAACGTTTTTACTTGTTTTTGGATTATTAGTAAGAACATAAGAAGCGTATCGCCATAAACATGTTGCCTGGCTTTCATTAATCCTTTTTATTATGGCCTCCAGTTTACTAATCAGACCTGCAATCATATATGATTTATATGTATAACTGGTGGTCTCAGAATCGCCAAGTGAAACACTATGGTTTGTTCCAGTTGTCTTCGTATCGTTTACGCTTTTTGTCTCTGTTTCCGCACGACTGTAACCATATTCACCGGAAACCCCAAAACTATCACCAATAAATTTTGACACAATTTTTGCTGCAGTGCCTCCGACAGGACCGCCAACAGCAGTTCCTATAGCGGTCAAAAGAGTTTCGCCAATTTTTTTAATCGCATCAGCACTAACATTAACAGAATGTGTTTTTGAGATTGCATTACTTACTCCTTCACTATGCGAAAGCGAACTCATTTCACCGTCTGTTGTAGTCTCTGATTTTCCTTTTTGAAACTGATAACCTGCGAAAGGTGTTATAGCGGTTGCCATATCTTCATATCCGCTTAAAATACCTCGTATAGTAATAGGTGATAATGGTTCTGCCAGAATTACAACGGTATAGCTTTCGTCATCATTACGAGGAACTATTCCGTTTAGTAGTTTCTCAATACCCTGGCAGATATAATCTTCAGATTTTTCTGACGGGATATTACTTAAAATAGATATTGATTTTTCTTTTTCAAATTGAAAAAGTTTTTTTGTTTCCTGGGGATGAACAAGTTTTATATCAGTACCATTGAAATTCCCTCTTAAAGATGATTCAAGTAATTTAATATTATTCATACTTTCTTCATTACGTCCAGGACCTTCATTTCTTAAAACAAAATACATCTTAGTATTATTTGACGTTCTATTAATAACAAGAGCTAAGTTATTATCGGTTTTAACAAATAATCCAAGCACATTTTTAAAGCAATCGGCAATACTCTCTTCCTTGTCATATACCCACCGTTTTACTTCAAGCGCCCTGATATTGGATTCATAACGAATACGTTCATCCTTATTGTATTCATTGAAAGGTATTATTCCATAATCAGTTTCCAAAAGCGACAAATATGTTTTATCAATGGTATACGCGATCTTACCAAGATTTTCCATTAAGATTTTATCATCAGGAACCATTTATTACTTCCCCCTTATTATAATTATTATAATAATTATAACTGCTATAACTATTAATCCGAGTATGCCTTTTTTTACAGAGGATTTTTTTGACGATGATTTATTCACATACTCGGCGACTTCGTCAAGATAAAGAAGAAAGTCACGGTTGAAACATTCAATAGCACTTAAATCAAATAATTTATTAAGATACTCTTTATTCCATTTATTTTGTGGCTCTCTATATGAAATACCCATATCAACAAAAGAAGAAATTACCTCAGGATATTTAACAAGCTCTTCAATCGCGTTTCTGTCTATTTTACGGTGGATAATATCGAATGCAATTCTTCCGCGATCTAATCTTCCGTTATCTCTAATATATTTATCAATCATGATTAACATTCCAAATTGTATTATTTAATTCATTTTGTAACTGCTTCAAATCATCTAAAGCAACATCAATTTTTTCACTAAGAACCATCATTGCCTCCTTATCCTTAAGTTTAGCTTTAATTAGAATTGAATATTTCTCCAAATTATTAATAAATTCAATTTTTATACAATTTAATATTCTTTTAAGCTCACTCGAATAATCATTAAAATAATCATCAGCCATATCCTGTGCAGTATTATTCAATCTTAATTTTATTTCACTAAAATAAGATTCCTTGTTTATTACTTCGATATCCCAAAAAAGGAATTTATCCATACGTTTTTGTGTATCATATACATCCCCAACTTTATTAATATCTACAGGAATAAGTTCAGGAGGGCTTATTTGCAACATATAATCTTCAGCTTCTTTGCTTAAACTTCCATTTTTTATTATTATATCTTTTACTTCTTTAATAAAGGAATCCCGAGTATTAACAAGCAATTGTTTACGTTTTTCTATGAAATTATTTGTGTAATCATTGATTGTAACAGAAATATTCTTCCAAATTTTTTCTTTGTCTTTCTGGCTATATTTAACATTTTTTACTAGAAATCCAAAAGCTAGATTTAGTCTTTTTTCAATAAAACTAAGGATTTTTTCTATAATATTAGTGCGTCGTGATTCAAGATCGAGATTTAAAAAATTCAATTTTTCTAATTTTATCTTATTTGTCAGTTCATGTTTCTTATATGCCTCATTTATCGCTTCTTCAATTATAAAACGTGTATTATTTATTTCTTCATCAATTTTTTTAATATCCTTCTTATTTTCACTTTTAATAGACATTGATTCTTTATTTAAAAAAGCCAGAGCTCTTTCGATACTATCAATTATCGCGAATGTCCTGACAGAAGCGGCATACTTTTCAGCGTAACGGACAACTTCATATTCCAAAGCATATAATCCTGAACAAATATTAAATATTCGAGGAATATCACCATTAGCAGCTTTTAATGCATCTTCACATGTTTTTAATTGATTTTTTGTTGCCAACTGAGACATTGCATACTTATTGTATTGATAAAATCTGCCATGTTTCTCATTTTGAATTGAATTTAATCTATCTTGTAAATAAAACTCTTCATTGCTATCTTTATGCAAGATTTTATTCTCCTTTGCCTTTCCCGCATAAGCATAGAGCGCGGAAACAAAAAATAGTTTTTTATCAGAAAGTTGTATAACAAAAGGAGAATCGCTGTTTTCATCAAATTGTTTTATTACTGAACTTTGAGCCTCTTTTAAACGATCAGGAGATAAAGTGTCAGCCCAGTTCATCACAAAAAGAGAACGCGCCAGATCAATACTTGTTTTAGTATTGTTTTGTTCAAGTGTTTTTAAATAAGATAACAAAGCATTATTTCCTTCACCTTCAGTTTTATTAGGTGCTACAATAAACATCAGGATAGAGTGTGTTTGGCTAGAAAGTGCATTTTCTAATATTATTTTATGCTGGTCATAATTACTGTCTGTGCCGGGGGTATCATAAATTGTAAACTGAACTCGTTCATTATCAAGCGGAATTGGAAAAAAGATTTTTATTTCAGTCGCGATATTAATATCAACATTCATAATACTAAGGATATTATATAATTGAACATGTTGTGCTATACCTTCATTAGCATTAATTGTCTGTTGAATTTTCTTGCGGCTTTCGTTTTCTGCTTCTCCTGCTGTAAACATAAAACGATTTGTTTTATTATTCCATTGTAATTCTGAAAAAGTATTGCAAATAGCAAACACAATTCTAACGGGAGTCTCTTTTTGTGGACTTTGTATACAAAACATCTTTGCTGTCTCGGATTTAATCGATTCAGGTAATATCCTGTATCCAATAATAGCATTAATTAAAGCGGATTTTCCAGAGCTATAAACACCTGCAAAACATAGTTTAACATTATTATCACCAAGACTGGAAATTTTTTCTTCTATATTATTAATTTCTTTTTTTACTTCTTGAGTAAACGAATTAATGTAGTTTATAACGTTATCATGAGTACTTTTAACCTCCCAAAAATGTTTTAAATGACGCTGTAGCACATCTATTGAATAATCGCCATGTTTTTTAACAGCGAGAAATGTAGTCTCCATATCAGGCAGTTCTGCCAGAAGAGTTGGATTAATCTTGCTTTCATGATCTTTGCATTGGTTATAATATTCAGCCATTTGTTCAAAATCCTCATAATCAGTTTTTGTTGTAATAACATCAATATCAATTACAGATTCACCGTCAAACGCCTCTACAATATGATCGAAAAATATATCTCCATGATCTTGTAGTACAAATTGACCTTTTTTATTTGTATATTTAGTCAATACACTGTCACCTTTAATTGGAATCAATTTTTCGGATTGATAACGCTCAAATGCGACTTCCTTTTTTGCGGGATGATACTTCATTCTTAAAACCTGTTTACCCATTATATTCTCCTTTTTTCCAATATTTTTACGCTTAAACGATTTTATTTATTTAGACCTATATAATTATCTATGTCATTCAGAACAAAGCGGTTAATTAAATAACTATATTGTTCCTTTTTTTGTTCAGGTAGCTTCTTTATTTCATCTATCAGCTTAGTAGCAATTTTATATGTAAACACCATTGGAGCCGCCATAATCATTAATGGAACCGCTTTAATCGCAGCTATCGCTATCGGCCAGGCGATTATAGAAATTGGCGCAAGTAAGGGTAAAAGAGAAGCCATGCCTATTATTTTAGCTATGCTGCTTGAAATTCCTTCTGTCCCTTTTTTGAGATTATCAGTCTGTTCTTCACACATTTCTTTAAAATTTTTCAATTCTGCATTTGATAAAATTTTATCTCCTACAGTAAGCATAGCAACAGAACCAAACCAGCCATACTTCATATTAGGCGCTTCAAATTTCCAATTAATTGAGCTTATGTTTCGTTTTGAAACATCATTTTCGCCAATAAAAATGATTTTTTTAGATGAAGTTAAATTTGGCTCATTCTCTGTGTATTGTTTTACGGTCCATAAAACTGCTTCATATATTCCTGAAGCACTTAAAATATTTTTTAAAATTTGCCCGTGTTCCTTTTCCTTTTCAGAACTGACAACAATTAAAATTTGTTCTGCCATAATAATACTCCTTTAAATTTAATTCCTGATTTTTCATTATAAATATCTACAATATTACACCTTTCTGTATCAACGCTTCCTTAATCTCCTGCGCTTTCTTCTCTGTATCTTTATACTCTCCTCCCCTGTAAACAGGCATAATTCCATCGTTTACCAGAAATGTTATTTCATCAAACCACGGCGAGTTAACATATATGATCATTTTAAAATCATAATAGTATTTATAACGAGGCGGTTTATAGCTTGTTTTATTTCCATTTTTATCTTTTTGATAGATTTCTTTCCTGATTTCATCGACATCGTTAGTACATCCGGTGACCTGAGATAATTTTATTACATCAGGATTCTCATTCCGCCATTTTCGCGATGATGAAATAATGAATTTACCTGCATCTTCATCAATTAATATTTTAACAGTACCGCCGTTAAGTGTGCGCGTAACGTTAAAAGCAGAAACAGCGGCTTTGTTGGATTCGCGGTAATTTAACTGTTCTTTTATTTGTTCTAATTTACTCTGGCGGCGGTCACAAAAGAACGGCGACAGCTTGTCATCACACTTTTTACATATTTTCCCATCCAGTATTTTTCGCTTTCCGAATATTTTAATTTTATCTCCGCATACATCACATATTTTATTTTCAAACAAATTATCTATATCTTTTTCAATTTTATCGAACGCTTTATCAGTTGCTTTAAGTCCTTTAGTTTCAAATTTTTCAGAAAAATCCATTAACCAAAAAGCGAATTTTTCCAATAATGGCTGCTTATAAGAATCACTCATTTATACATCCCTCTCATCAGCTCAGCTTCTTCCTTCACCATCTTCACAAGCTCAGGCGGACTTAAGACCTTCACAGTATGACCTTGCCCCAATACCCAGCGCATAACTTCCGGCATCTGGGTAGTTGTAAATTTTACCTTAACGCTGCCGTCAGGATTTTCTGTTACTTTTTGTGTTTCATGCCATTTATGATCCATCGCGAATGTTTTTATTTTTTTATCAACTATAAATTCAACCGTAAACGGTTTGCGTGAAGAAGCCCAAACGCCCATCTCTTTATCGAAATATTCATTAGGGTTAAAATTCGCCGGAATCGTGAATGACTGCTTTGATATTGAGGCTTTTCTCATGCGGGCAAGGCTGAACAGGCGCGGTTCGTTTTTATCATGACAGAAAGCGATAACATACCAGTTTCCGCGCTGGCATATAGCGTGATAAGGATTCGCGATTCTCTTAGACCATTCGGTTTTTTCAAGCGAGCGGTATTCAAAACTCATGGTTTTTCTTGCGCTTAACGCTTTAAACACAGATTCAAAAACGAAAGTGTCAATAATCCCCGCGTTATCGGGAATGAAACTTACATGACTATTCAAAAGGCTTGAATCCACTGTTATTTGCTGAGGCATGGCTTCAAGAATCTTGCGGAAAATATTACGCAAATGACCTTCAAGCGGAGTGTTGCGGTACTGCTCCAAAAGCCTGTCAAAAAGAGCAATGGAAAAAAGCTCACCCTCGGTAAGAAGCACGCTCTTAATAAAAAAATTAGGTTCTGTATAATAATAACCGCGATGGATAGGATCATATTCAAGCGGCGCGTTATAAAAGAGCCTCAGGTACTCAATGTCCCGCTGGACAGTGCGCGGCGTTACCTCCATTTTTTTAGCCATTGAAGCAGCGTTGGGATAGGAGCCTGAGCGGATAAGTTCGTCTATTAAAAGAATGCGGTTAGTCCTTACTTTTTCCTCAAAATTCGAACGCCCCATCTGAAGCTGCCTCCTTAGGTTTATGTTCTAAATAATACAATGTCCGCTACGACATATAATGTCGCAGTAAAAAAAATCGTTTTTTATATGTTTGTAGTATATTTCGATATTAGCGAATAGTCAACAACAACTTCTGGGTTGTTCCTATGAAACCGGATAAATGAAAAATAAAATCGTTACCCTAATACAATGAAAGAACAGGATTTAAGGGCTTTATTAGCTGATAATATAAAAAAATTCAGAGCGAAGAGAGGCTGGAGCCAGCTAAAACTCTCCGAGAAACTGGATATTTCTACCAATTTTTTATCTGAAATAGAAAACGGAAAAGGCTGGGTTTCTCCGCTTACCCTTGTAAAACTCGCATCCGCTCTTGATGTTGAAGTATTTGAACTTTTCAAACCTGACGATACCGACACCAAGGACAATCCTGCCGCCAAAAAAATGAAACGCTTTGCCAAAGATATGACTCTCGCCCTTGAAGCCTCCGCCGATGAATCGCTTAAATCTTTTAAGAAAACAATTGATAAAGTTTGTAAAGAATATTTGGGGTAAGAATACAGCAGGTAAATACCTTATATAAAATGCTGGTTTTCAAAATGCAGTGTCTTCCTTGTACAGCCATATTATTATTAGTAAAATTTAAATATTGTTAATTAGTTTTTCTATTTTTTCTTTTTATTCTTTTGAGACTTTAAGAAGTGCTTTTAAACACTTTATTTTTTCGTCACAATATCTGTTCCAATCATCTATATCATGTTCTCTCCATACATCATAACGCCTTACTTCAACTTGTTTAATTTTCGAACGAAGAACAATTTTTATGTCTGGACCTTCAGATGGTAAAATTGGATTAGTTATATTGTCAAGAAATAAGGTATATATCGCTCTCACTTCTTTATAATGTTTAATCCTGTCATTTAACTTACGTTGACGATCTTCTTTTGGATAAAAGTTAAGATAGTCTAACATTTTAGGTAAAAAATCTTCATTAAAATAATCAAGTCCTTTTAATGATGAGTTTTCATTCAATGAAATTTTAGTCATAGTTGAATTTCTCCTTATATAGAATTAATATATTTATCATAATAGATTAATTTTTCAACTGCGACATTTAATGTCATTTTAAATAATTTATCTTTTTTAATGTCGCCATTTTGGCGACCTTTTGCGGCAAGGAATAACATATCTTTATTATAAACAATCATTATCAGGAGGTTAGAAATGAATAAAAACTTAACAGAAATCGTATTTATACTTGACCGCAGCGGTTCCATGGGCGGACTTGAAAATGACACGATTGGAGGCTTTAACGGATTTGTTAAAAAGCAGGCTGAAGCGGGACAGACAAGCCTTACAACAATTCTTTTTGACGATAAGTATGAAATTCTCCATAACGGAATTGATGCCGGCAATGTGGTTCTTACAGAAGATGATTATTTTACGCGCGGCTCTACCGCTCTTTTGGACGCGATAGGAAAAACCATTAATGATGTCGGAAAACGGCTAAATGAAACACAAGAAACAAAGCGGCCAGGTAAAGTCATCTTTGTTATCACAACGGATGGTCTATAAAACGCAAGCAAAAAATTCAGTTATGATAAGGTAAAAAAAATGATTACCCATCAAACGGAAAAATATAACTGGGATTTTATTTTCATGGGAGCAAATATTGATGTCGCTGAAGAAGGAGAAAAATTAGGCATTAATGTCGACCATTCCTTTAGCTTTAACGCAAGTCCTGTTGGGCTTACGAATATGTATAGAGAAGCTGAATTTATGTGTTGTAAATTAAGAAATGCATGATAAGATGAAACGGATAGCGACGATTATCCAATTGCTTTGTAAGTTCAAATGAATATATCAGTAATTTGTTAAAAATAATTTCGCCTTGTGTAATTCCACAGGGCGTGTTTATTTGTTATCATACTAATAAGAGATTTTATGATAAACGAAAATATTATTAATGATCTAAGAGAATATTTAAAAGATCATTATATCCCCAAAGAAGCCTTTTTTTCTTCTTTTGAATCGCCGCTAAAGGATATGGCAAGTAATCATTCTGAATTTATTTGCATGGCAGATATTGAATTATTTTCTGTAAGTAATGCAAAGCTGCTTCGCAGTGTTTCTGACGAAGCGTCTGATTATATAAAAAAGAATAAAAAGTCCGGAGGTTTCCCTCATGCTCTTGAAAAAAAACGTAAAGAGAAAGGGCTTACTCCAGCTGAATTATACAAAAAGGCTAATGTTGACAAAAGACAATACTCAAGATTAATGGGACCGGAAGGAAGGCATCCTTCCATGAATACAGTTATAAGTTTCGCTTTCGCTTTACGTCTGGTTCGATCAGAATTTGATGAACTGCTGCAAACAGCAGGTTACGCCCTCAGTAATTCATCAAGCCGCGATGTATGTATCATGTACTGCCTAGAAAACAGTATTTATGATATAGACGACGTTAACGCGCTGTTATTTGCTATCGGTATCCCGCCGCTGACAAGGGAATAGATAAATTTTAACCAAATAAAATATTTATATACTATTTCAAATACTTTCTTATTCGCTGTTTTTTTAAAAATATTTTCACTACGACAATACATGTCGTTCCAGTGTGTGTATTATCAAAAGTAACAAACAGTTTTATGGAATGAATATTATTTCATAGGACTTACAAAACAAAAGAAAAGGAGTACTAAAATGAAACAACTTAAAGGAATTTTATTTGTCTTATCAAAAAAGGCGGAAGATACATCGGTTTTGGAAAAGAGTAACCCGTTAGCTCATATAATAAGGTCAACGGTTTCTACTTTATTAGGATATTCAGAAGTGCCTGAAAAATGGGTAAAGGTACTGGCGGTAGACGAGGATTACGCAAACGGTCTTTTATGGAACGCGTGGAATGATAATTACAAAGCCATTAACTCGCTGCTTAAAGAACATGAAGAAATTAAAAAGAATGTGACGAAGTATAATTTCTTGCCTGACTCTGACGAAATGGATAAATTAATACAACAATTTAACGAGATAACCGCGAATCTTGAAAGCTCTTTTCAAGAACAGGACGATCTTTATCAGAGTATTATCAAAAGTACGCAAATAAAACAAGAAGCAAAAACTGATTATGAAAATTTTGGTTGGCATCAAAGCGGAATAATAATTGACGGTAAATCTGAACTGGCTAAGTTTCCGGAGGAACTACCCGCTGAATTATTTGAAGGAAAAGCTGAGAATGACATTATAACATTTGTTCTTAATGAAGATATTGAGTTTACATTCACCTTAAAGGAAAAACTTTACGGCTTTGATGAAAATCAATTTTTTAAAGATGACATACCTTATAATGAAGGTATAAAACTCGACGCTTCCAAGTTATATGAAACACCGCAGCTGAAGAAAAAACTGTCAATACCATTACCTGTAAAAATCGCGCTTGCGGCTTTAGGCGGCTTAGGTATTATCGCGCTGATTGCAGGGTGCAGGCGATTATGACACAGGGCATTATACCGCCGACACAGCCCGGACAGACGCAGTTTTATGTATGCAAATCTTGCGGGCATCGGTTTAATAAAATGATTTCTGTCTTTGGCTTCCTGTTAAAATGCCCTAAGTGTAAAAGTTTCAGGATTGTTAAAAACCCGATAGTTCAACATTGAAGTAATGCCGTGTCGGATTACCGGCACGGTGTTATATTTATAAGGAGGATTAAATGGACGGTGTGTTTATTTTTGATGATGTTATAACAGTGGGAGATCATATTATCTCAGAAATATTATCAAAGGTTACAAATGACGAATTAACAAAAGCATTAATCCGGGAGGATAAAAAGCTTAGGAAACTGTTTTACAAAAATATGTCTTTAGACGATTTGAAAATACTTGATAATAGCTTAAAGACAACAGAATCTTTTACAGGGTTTGAAAAGAAGTCAGCGCAGAAAAAGATACTGGCCATTATTTCCGGGATACCGGAATACCACGACACACGTTTTGAAAGTGGCTTTACGGATGTAAAAGAATTTGAAAAATATTTACTGCAGCGCCATCAACCGGAAAAAGGGTACGGTATTTTTGATAAAGACGTAACAATGTGCAGGTTCTTCGATGATCCAAAAAAAGGAGAAAAAATACTCGAAGATATCAGATTGAAAAATGAAGTAGAAAATATGGGTAATATTCAAATTCCAAATACAAATATTCAGTTAATTAATTACTCTATCTGTCCTAAGTGCAATCATGTTTACTCCTTCAAGGATATTTCTGATTACTATCTCAACACAAGACCTGATCCAAGATATAAGGATAAAAACCGGCAATACAGAGAAGATACCAGCGTATATTGTTCTGAATGTAAAACTTATTTCCTTCCGACGATTATTATAGTTGACGGTACGCCAAAAAATGAATGTCAATTTCTTTGCAGAATACAAACGATGAACGCGATTGAGGATTACTACAGTAAAAAGGGAATAAATGTTCTTTCAAAGAAAGAAAGCAATATTGTTGAATGGGACGTAAGTGAGATTAAAGCCAATAATGAAAATCATTCATCAACTGCCCAGCTATTCAAACCCAAAACCAAAAAAGCAAAAAAGATAGTTCATGGTATCAGAAATGATGTTTTAATCAAGGAAATGGAAGATAAGCCAACTTTATTTTCGAACCTAGTCCAATATACGCCATCGAATATTGTCATAAATCTTATTGAAGGTACAAATGTCAGAAATGGGGATTTGTTATTTGGGAATTTGCAATGAAAAGTACAAACAGGTTAAAAACGATAACAAATTTGCTGATTGTGTACATAATTTAACTTTTAGCGGGTAGGATGATGATAACCGTGTTGGGAGACTAACACGGTTGGTTAATAATAAATTAAAATAATAATTTTTTTATTGATATTTTAATAAAGCGAAGCTAAAATATTTTAGTACTTTGAGGCTTGCCTCGACCGTAACCATCAGTATAATGTAATAAGATAAACATGTTCATTTATAAATAAAGTAATGTGAGAAAAGTTACCTAAATCAGAATGAAAGGAAAATATTTAAACTATTTTTATCAAGGTTAAACATGAAGTCTTAAAAATAAAACAAGATTTGCTCTGTTGAGGTTCATTGACTATTTTTAATAATTATTATATGTTATAAAAATACATGTTGTTTTATATAATTGATAATTTACGACAAATTGATAAAAGAAAAAAAAATGATTGTTATCTTATCATAGATAATTGGAATGATTGGTTTCAATTTCGTACACTTTATCTTCTATATTACATAGATGATAATTCTGAAGAATTATATATTGGTAATATTAAAATAGGTCAGTATGGTATGACTGAAGAAAAATTAGTTAGACCTATAATGCCGACTTCTTTTGAGGAACTAGGAGAGAAATATTTCTCTGTAGGCCAAGATGAGAATTATTATTTAAATTTGAGGAAAATTACTGAACGAGATAGAAATAAAATATTGATTACATTAAATGATTTTGTTTATAATAATAATGTTTTTCAAAAAGCGAGAGATGAAGAAGTAACGAGAATATCTCTATTAAGATATGTTTCTGAAACATCAATTGAAGGCCAATTTAGAAGAATACTTACAGGAGGTGCAAAATTATCCAAATTCGATTTTTGTTTTAGTTCGCCTATGATTAATAATTATGAAAATTCTATTTTTAATCTGGAATTTTATGTTGATCCGCATTCAAAAATACCATCGAATATACATGTTCTAATTGGTCGTAATGGAATTGGAAAGACAACATTATTTGAAAATATGACAAAAACAATTTTAATGAATAAAGATAGAAAATATGGAAATTTCTATAATAAAAATAATAATATTACAAAATATTCCTTTTCAGCATTAATAACTATTTCTTTTAGTGCTTTTGATAATTTTTATATTAAAAAAGATGAAATTACAAATCATTCAGTTAGATATACTAATGTAGGCTTGAAAAAAGATAATGGTTCAAATAAATCTATGGAAGAACTGGATATAGAATTTTCAAAAAGCTTGAGAAATTTTATTTTTACAACAAAGAAAGATTTCTGGTGTAAAATTTTAAATATTTTACAATATGATCCAATATTTAATGAATCAGATATAATAAATTTTATAGAAAACAATAAAGGCAAAGATTTTTTAAAAACAATAACAAAATTTTATAGAAAATTTAGTTCAGGACATAAAATTGTTCTTTTTGTATTAACAAAATTAATTGAAGAAATAGAAGAAAAGACATTAGTTTTAATTGATGAACCTGAATCTCATCTTCATCCTCCATTGCTTTCCGCATATATCAGAGCGCTGTCTGAACTGCTTAAATATAAAAACGCAGTTTGTATTGTTGCAACGCATTCTCCAATTATTTTACAAGAAGTTGCTTCTGATTGTGTTTGGATATTACAAAGAAGTGGATTAAATGTATCTTGTAATAGGCCTAATATAGAAAGTTTTGGCGAAAGCGTCGGAATATTAACAAGAGAGGTTTTTGGTTTTGAATTAACAAAGACCGGTTTCCATACAATATTAAAAAAGGATGTAGATAACGGAGTATCATATGATAATATCATAACAGAAATGAATGATAAAATAAGTAATTCTGCAAAAATATTATTAAGTAATATGATTCATAGAAGGGATAATGATGTACAAAACTGATCCTATAAATGATAATCAAATTGATATATGTAATTCATGTAGAGATAGCATTGGTAATAAAAAATTAAAGAAAAAATTTGAAGCAAATATAAACTATATATGTCATATGACAAATAAATATAATGTTAAAGCACTTTCAAGAAAATTATATGAATTACAGGCAAATAATCAAATGATTGGAAGTTTAACGAAAAAAGAAATGATAAAAATGTATACAATTCGTTTTTCAAAACATGGTTCAAAGGCTAGATTGTATTATGACAAAATAAAGAATATATCTAATAAATGTCTTTATTGTGGTATAGGGATTGTTAATACAATTGATCATTTCCTTCCGAAGAATGAATACCCAGATTTTTCTATTAATAAATATAATCTTGTTCCATCATGCAGGGATTGCAATACTAATAAAAATAATGGTATTGTTTATTCAGAAGAAAATCAATATTTTCATCCATATTACGAAGAAATTGAAAATTCCGACTGGTTAAAAGTTAATATTAAAGAATGTTCTTCATTAATTATTGAATACTTTATTGATAAAAATATTGATAAAACAATGTATGCTAGATTAAACAATCAATTTATTAAATTAAAATTATTTGATTTATATAATGTATATGCATTAAACGATATTAATGAAATGAATTATTATTTTAAGGAATACTATAAAGAACAAGGATCAGAAAAATTATCAAAACTTTTCAAGAAAATATCGGAAAGTGTTAGTCCTGAAGTTAACCTTTGGAAGCATGTATTATATAAAAATTTATCATTAAATGATTGGTTTTGTGAAAATTATTTAAGATAATTATAAAGCCATATTTGGTAAAAATAATCCAAAATTGATCAAGCTAAATAATTTTTGGTAAACAGTTAAAATCGTGACAAAGAAAAAATAAATAATGTATAAAAAAGTATGTTATATATTATTTTTTCAAAATCAAAACGTTTAAAAGATATTATAAAAGCTTTCAATATTAATTATACTTCAGCAATTATATATTCAAATTGTACTAGACAAGATAAAATCTGACACTTGTTGAGAGACCGACTTTGCTAGATATCTTGTGTGAGTATTGCTTTTATCTCTTGGAATACGATTTACGTTACTGTCTTTGACCCATAACTCAAAATGCTAAAAATAAAAACAGATGCAGAGCTATTTAAATTAATAAATGGTTGAAAATAAAAACGTAACATCCCTAAGTTTGGAATTATCTTTCTAAGATATCCCAAACTTTCTTGTACAATAAGCCATTGTCACCTAAAGCATTTTGCCAATTATAATCATGTAATTTTTTTAATTGACTTCGAATTTGACAAAGAGGTGTTTCATCTGAAAAATAACATTCATTAGCAATTGAATCTGCTGCTAAACGCGGAACCCCTAATAATCTCATGATAATTGCTCTATCTGAATTCACGCCATAGAAAACCCAAGAAGGAAGATTTCTTAATAATTTATAGTCTTCATCATTGATTTTATTTCCAGTAATTGATAATAAAGCTCCCAAACCCCATGAGGTCGTCTGCGTTAATTTTCCGAAAATGTTCTGACCACATTGCGTTATTGCTTCTACTTCAGTTATACCTTCACGATAAAAATATTTTTGTGCTAATTCAGGGACTGATACTCCGTTCACCCAATCTTTAACAATTAAAGAAAGTTTATCACCATTTAATGGTTTATTGCTAATAACAACTTTTAAATTATCTCTCAATTCTGGAACACTAAGTAATACACCCATCATGTCTTGTAATGCAGCGTTACCATGTTTAAATAAATTTTCTTTGTTCCATAAATCCTTCGTAATTTGTTTAGTGGTTGCTAATACAAGGTTAATGCTATTAAGTGAGAATCCTGTAGAATCTACAAGTGACAAAGGGTTTTTATTTTCTGTAATATAGTTTGTATATTCTAGCACTCCATTTAATAATATATTAGCAATACGGCTATCTTTGTTTCTTAATTTTTCAAATCCTAGTGTTCCTCTTAATATTTGTTCTATTTGATTTGTAAAGTTGGATGAATCACCCATTTGACGATACGTATGTGCAAGATATTGTAAAAAACTTGACCATTCAGGTTTTCTTAAATAAACTTTTCCAAGATTATCTAATTCTTCTTCCGCTTCTAATGCAAGAGTGATTAATGAAGAATTAATATCTCCAATATTCGAATTAATAAATTTTATTAATTTCTCTTTCTTTTCCAATGAATCGGCTGCAAGAATAACGACACCAAGCTGTCCTTGTGATAATCGCCCTGCTCGTCCTGCGATATTCCAGAAATCTTCTGGTGGCATATCTTCAGCACCAGATTCACTAAAATATTGATGAGACGCTAGTACAACGCCAGAAACAGGAAAATTAACACCTTGTGCTATTGTGGTAGTAGCTACGAGGAAATCCAAATGGTTATTCTCAAAAAGCCATTCCATTAACATCCTTACTTCTTCGGGAAGACCGGAATGATGTACTCCAATACCATAAGATAATAATTCGATTAAAGGGAAATTGGATCCCAATTCTAAACTAATATAATCCTGAACAAGTTTAATATCTTCATGAGACACTTGTTTATAATTAGCTTTAATTTTCAAGCGATCAGCAAGATTCCAAACCCAATCAGGTCTTGCATGCATGACTATTACTGGTCCACGATTTTTTAAAGCATTTGCTGAAATTGCGGCTATCTTTCCTTGTTCATTTGCTTGTGAAAAAGTATCAGCTATTTCAGATTCTTTTGGAAAGGTAAATAATTCATTAATATCAATAGTATTTCTCGTTGTATGGATTGGAGTAAATGATATATTATAATCATAACTGTTTTGTCTAATTTTTTCACCTTGATTAACAGATGCAATTCCAATTACTCGATCATTTGGCTGCCAGTCTATACCAAGGCTCATGTCCTCAGAATTTCGACCTCCTAACCAACGAGCTATTTCGCGAGCATTATTAATAAACGGAGTAAGGAGTAAAAATTGTGCAAACTCACATTCTTTATTAATAGTCGCAAGCAATAATTCTAATTTCAAGCCTCGATGTGTATCTTGTAAATTATGCGCTTCATCTACAATTATCAAAGTTAATGGGCGATTTATTTTCTTTTCAAACTCTCCACGAAGCAAGAGATCAAATTTTTCCGGGGTTGTAACTAAGACACGGAATTTTATATCTGATTCTGTTTCGCATAACAATTTGTTCTCAACATTATCTACTTCTAAAGCAGGGCTTACTTTTTCTACTATAACACCTAAAGAATCAAAATCGCTACGAAGCTGTCGTGTAATCTGGTTTACTAATACCCTTGTTGGCACTAGATATGCAACCCAGCCCTCTTGATCATCAAATTGATTTAAGGCTTGAAGAATGCGAAATTGTGCAATCAATGTTTTTCCGCTTGATGTGGGAAGGCTTACAACTACAGCGCGACGGCTGGATCCTAGTAAACCTTTTTCAGCAAGAGTTCGGCGTTGTGGTGGTAAAACATCAAATAATGCCTTATCTCCTCTGCCTTTTTCAACAAGTGAATGAACAAATTTTGTTACTCGTGAGTTCACAGCACGTGTAACTGTCCAGATAGAATTATTTACCATTTGTCTTGCGGTATAATTAAGAAGTCGGGAAATACCTTCCAGTTGTATTAATTGAGCATTCTGGCATATATTAATAATTCTATCGAATTGTGTATCAAGCAATTGTTGTATCTGATGGTTGTTTTCCACTACGCCATCTGTGATAAAAAAAGCTAATATTTCTGCTGCTTTAGCGAGATGATAAAGGCCAATCAATTCTAAAGCGGAAATTTTCCTGTAGTCAGGATCAATATTATCAAAATATTTTCTCTCAAAATCATTTTGATACTGCCTAAGCATTGCTATCTGATGAAGAATATTATCTCGATCTTTCCATCCGTCTTTACGGCATAAACATAGCCATACTTCAATAATAGTAGACCATGTTTGTTCTCCCCATTCGCCAGAATTAAGAAGAAGTGTTGGCCATTTGCCTTGTTTTTGTATTGCTCTTAGCCAACGAGCCGCATCAGCCCCACGATCTCCAAGTATTGCTAATGAAGATGCTCGTAACAAAAGTATACCATTTTCGATTGTTCCAGAGGACAGAGGAATAACTCTGAGTAAACGGAAAGCATCAAAGGCAGCTTCTCGCATAAATTTTTCTTGTTTTGGATCATCTTCTGTATTTTTTCCAAGTAAATCAAGTACTGCTATCTCTAATGCATCTGCGGTTTCTCGCAATACATCTGTGTCAAAATCCAATTTTAAATTAAGTATCTCTCGATTGAGCTCTATTTTATTAGCTATTAGCAGAGCAGAACGGCGTTTTTCTTCTATAGGGTCAAGTAACCAGTGGCTCATTTACTACCTCCTTTAAGAAGGCTTATACTTAAGTTTTCAATGCTCCAAGGTAAATAAAGTGCGATTAAATGACATTTTGTAGGAGAGCTTAGATTTTCACGTAGTTTCTTCCCTCGACCAGATAAATCTATTTCATTTGGAGTTGTATCTCTGATTAAAATACCAAGAAGAAAGACATCTTTGCATCCAGAGTTAAAGTAATTTACACAAGAAGATTTATATGCCTCCATAAATTTTTCATTTTGTAATCTATGAGAAAGCCATTTTAATAACTGGTGAATAATCCCCATATTATCTGATAAATTGTCAAGTTGATGTTTCATACCACTGCGTCCTAACATGACTTGTGGTGGCGATTTTTTCTCTGTTGAAGTCTTTACTTCACCAAATAAAAACCGGAATCCATCTTTTTCTTCAATAAATCCAACCAGATCAGCTCCTGGTAGAGAAGCTAACGGATTACGTTTGTCTCTATCCATATTCCACGGAAAAATGACTTTATATGACTCCATCAAGAATGACTCTGCAAGAGCCTCGCCAATTGCCCAATCACGTGATTCAATAATTTCTGCTGTTAATACTTCTTCAAGGCAATCTCGCCCCATTCCAGTAAGATCAAGTCCTCGTAAGCAATTATTGAACCTGTCGTTCCCTTCACTGTCATTAAGTCGGGATTTAACCGTTTCTTCGAGGAAAGTATTAAATTCCTTGCAATCATTAAATTTAGTACCATACCATGATACGCATGTATTACAGTTACTATATTCCTCAGTAGCAAAAGATAAACTCACTATAACTATCCCAAATTGTTATTTTTTGCTCTAGAACCAATAGTAATGGTTTTAAACCTTTCATTATCTTGCTCAAAGTGAACTCTTATGAGGCTCTTTATTTGATCAGCAGTCGCCATATTAAATCTCCTCTTTAAATATACAATCGGCATTTTGATAAGTAAACAACCTATTATTATCAAATTATTATATTGAAAATTATATAATATACTTGAAATATATGCAATATAATTATATAATATTTATTATAATTAAGGAAAATTAATGGCAGACGCGACAGAATTTGGAAAAGAATTGAAAAGTGTGATGGGTAGAAATGACATTAATCAGGCAGAATTGGCAAAGAAAATCGAAGTTTCCCCATCCATTTTATCAAATTACATTATTGGCAAAAATATTCCTGAAATGGAATTTTTGGATAAATGTATTAGTGTCTTTGGACAGAAACAAAAAGGGAAAAAAGAAGGCGTAGACATTGTAGATTTTTTTTTCACAAACTTTATAAGCTCAGCTATGAGTAACCACCATAAAGTTATTTTTGACACTAAAAACCTAGATTCACGGCGTCTTAAAATGTTAGCAAAGATTTTGACCGTTCTTATTCTATATCCTGAAATAACGATAAATTCAAATTATGATCCAATAGTCTCTTTAGAAGATAGTATTAGCAAGTATTTCAATGAACTAGAGAAAAATGCTAAGTACAATCCGCCTGATGGATGACATTTTCCTATAATTCCGAGTGACACTAAAAGTGATACTTTTTTTTCTAGATTTTCCCTTTACATTATGACACCTTCTGATATATATTTAAATCCAAGGAATTATTATGGAATTTACACCAAAAAAGGTTAAATTTGTTCTTTAAATACTAAAGAAACAGTGTGATACGCCATGCAACAGACAATTCTTTGAATGGCATTCAAGAGGTCAGGGGTTCAATTCCCCTTAGCTCCAGTTAATTATGCAGATTTTGACATGGTTTTTATTTAGCTCCAAATAAAAATTATATAATAGAAATATATACCCATTTTTTTCTCCTTTACGGACGTTAAGCAAACCTTGTTATTTCATGCGTTTTTTTAGCTTATAGGCGCCGCTTTCGGTGATACCAAGCAATTTTGCGGTGTCTTCTTTTGTAAAATTAATATTGGAAAAAGCTCCAAGAATTCTTTATTCATTAGAGACATAAACTCAAATTTGTCGTCAAACATGCTGACAAGAACGCTGCCTTCGATGTAATAATCCCTAATGATTAAGAACCGGATTTAAGTCAAAATAAAGTTCCTTCTGTTTGTCCCTTTGTTAGTTTGCAATATTCCATAATATCAATAATATCTGCATTCTTATCAAGCAATGAATTGAAATTCGTATCTGTTAAAAGAATGTATGACCATTCACAATTCATTCTGTCTTCATCTTTTAAATCATTGATCTTTGTAATCCAATCTAAAGCTCCTCTCTGCTTGTTTAAAACATCAGGATTATTTACTCTGTCTGCTCCTTTAGTTTCTACTACATAAATATTATTACCTATTTTAATTATAAAATCGGGATAATATGATGATAACATTCCATCAGATCGCAAATAACGAAAACGGGCAAAGGTATGTTTATTTTCGTTGATTTTAATTATACGTTCAACTTTTGAATCCGCATCGCAAGCAAGAAGGAATATTTTCTCTAAACCACCCTTGTTTGAAGGATAAAATGTTTTATCATATATTGATTTTACAATATTAAGCGCATAATTTTCTCTTCCTACCATTGATGTAATTTCAGAAAAATAATGTTTTTCAACAATTGCTTCGCTTACATCTATATTATTTTGCATTTCGTTAATTGCTTTTGAAAGTTCCATCATTACATGGTCTATTATTTTTGCGGCTGATAATATGAGAATACGCCAATTGCTGCC
>Ga0209755_10000829_pt1 | contig 53193 bp, 53 predicted proteins | sample TergutCo191P1_FD_187301 | JGI IMG/M metagenome (GOLD analysis project Ga0209755, IMG submission 187301) | Cornitermes sp. P1 segment gut microbial communities from Petit-Saut dam, French Guiana - Co191P1 (SPAdes) (version 2) | ecosystem: Host-associated > Arthropoda: Insects > Digestive system...
TGATGTACAGGAAATTAAAGAATTAATCCCCAGTAATGATTTTGGCGGTATGGTTTCCCAAACAACATATAAGTATACAGCAACAGCATTGGCGATAAAATATACAGAGGCGATAATAAATACTGACGGGATAACGCATTCCCAAGTATCCGGTAATAGCAATATGCTTATTCCATTGATACCTGAAATCACGCCTGAAACACAGAAAAAATCGCAATCACCGCAAGCAAGGATGATGTACCTCGGCGGTTTTATAAGCTTAGGCGGTGCTAGTTGGAATGAAGAATATAACAATTTTGGTAACATCGTTTCCAGATCGAACGGTTCCCCTTTAGTATCAGGAGGAGTAGTATTTAATTTTGTCCCGCTTAGATTTGCACTCTCAAACATATTCGCATTCAAGTTGGGATTGGAAACAATGTTAGGCATAACGTATGAATTTGATGGAGGGGGAATATATCCAATAATACCTATTCAAGCAACAGTTGGTGCGGATATTGGTCCGGTAGGATTTTCGGTTAATGCGGGTTATGCTATACTCATGGGTCTCGCCTGGGGTGCAACCCTCGATGTTAACTTGGGGTCCGGGAAACTTTTCTTGCAATATCTTGCTGTACCTTCTGTAAATCCCGATACGACAGGAATAGATGGCGTTACAGTGAATAAAGCCGCTGTCGGTTATAAATTCGGATTGGGAAAGTAATATAAAAACATATATACAAAAAGCTCAAGGTTTAGCTTAAACTTTACACTTCCAGTATTAACAATGTCTTTGGGTCAAGGCGCATTTCATTCGATTTGGATATTGGCGAATTCCTGTCCTTTGAAATGGAAAGTTTAATATAATCCGTCCTGGGATGCAGAATTATAACAACGTCAATTAGATCAATAAAACCGCTGAGCAAAACCGGAATGTTATCTTTATCGTACTGCTGCGAGGCGGCGTCATTTACAGAACAACTGTACCACACCGACACGCCCATCTCTGTCGCGAAATTTTTAACATTGGCCATGCTGTCTTTGTCTGTGCGCGAAAAATCAAAACCGTCAATAATGATTGAGTCGGCCTTGAAACCGCCGTCTATAATCATTGCGCGCAGACTTTTCAGGATTTGTTCTTTTGTTACTCCGTCCTGATTAAAGTTCATCAGTACACGGTGCTTAACCATATTGTCTTTAATTTCCGCGGCGTTCTCAAGATTTTTCCTGGCAGTCAGTTCTGTAAATATGTCCTCATACCACGACGGCACATAATGTTTGTGCTGCGTAAAAGAAACATGAATAACTTTTTTACCCTGCAGAAGCTTATCCATGGCAAGCTGCACAAGAACCGATGTTTTTCCAACACCGTTAGGTGAAGCGATAACGCCGGTTTCGCCTGGTTTCAGTCCGCCGTGTATGGATTGCTCAAAAACCCTGATGGGACTTCTTGATATTAATTCGCTTAATAACATATCATTTCTCCTTTCTCTTTTTATCAGCGGAATTTGCGTCTTTGATCAATTCTTCCGACACGCTCTGGGGAACCTTGCTGTATTTTTCAAATTCCATCGTAAACTCCGCCTTGCCCTGGGTGAGCGAACGCAGCGCCGTTGAGTAACCGAACATTTCACTTAACGGAACTTCCGCTTCCACACGGGAGAAATGACCATCCTCGACGGATGATAAAATTATACCGCGCCTTTGATTAATGGAACCGAAAATATTTCCCTGGAACTCAGTAGGGCCTTCCACCGATACTTTCATGATTGGTTCCAGAATGCAAGGTTTGGCTTTACTGTACGCTTCGCGGAAAGCGCCGATTGCCGCCGACTGGAAGGCAATGTCAGATGAGTCTACAGGATGGCTCTGTCCGTCATTGATTACGCAGCGTATGTTGACGATTGGAAAACCTATCAAACTGCCTTTTTTTACAGCTTCTTTAAAGCCTTTATCGCAGCTTGGCACATATTCGGTGGGAATTGAACCGCCTTTTATCAAATCGACAAAATCATAGTCGCCGTCCGCAAACGGCTCCATGTAACCAGCGACGCGTCCGTATTGGCCTGCGCCGCCTGTTTGTTTTCTGTGGGTATAGTTGAACTCCGCTTTTTGAGTGATTGCTTCACGGTAGGCGACTTGCGGCATACCGGTTTCTACTTCGCATTTGTATTCGCGGCGCATCCGCTCGATATACACTTCAAGGTGAAGCTCGCCCATACCTTTAATTATGCACTGGTTTGATTCCGGATCGACATAAGTCTGAAAAGTCGGATCTTCCTTTGTAAAACGGTTCAATGCCTTCGCCATCTGATCGGCGCTTTTTTTATCTTTTGGAGTTATCGCAAGCGAAATAACCGGAGATGGAACAAACATCGAAGTCATGGCGTAATTCAAACCGCCGCCGCAGAAAGTGTCCCCGCTTGCGCAGTCAATCCCGAAAAGGGCGACAATGTCGCCAGGTGATCCTTCGCTTATATCTTCCATGCTGTCCGCGTGCATTCGTACCAGACGTCCGACTTTAAATTTCTTTCGCGAGCGGGTATTTACCAGTTCCTCGCCCTTTTTAATTTTTCCCTGATATACCCGCACATAAGTAATCTGCCCATACTGGCCGTCTTCAAGTTTGAAACCAAGAGCGACAGTGGGACTTTTTTCATCGGCGGAAAGCTCGATTTTTTCTTCGTCTTTGTCCAGATTAAGAGCGTAATTTTTCACTTCGGCGGGATTGGGAAGAAAATGAGTTACACCGTCAAGCAATGGCTGAATGCCCTTAAATTTATAGGCGGAACCAAGCATGACAGGCACAAATTGCTCGGCGAGAGTGCCTTTGCGGATAGCCGTGTAAATAACATCTTCGCTTATCGTCTCTCCGCTTAGGAATTTTTCCGCAAGCTCATCCGAAAACATTGACACCGCGTCCAGTAATTCTTCACGGTACTTAACCGCGTCGTCTTTTAAATGAGCTGGAATTTCCGCATGGCGGAGGGTTTCACCCTGAGCGCCGTCAAAATATACGGCTTTCATGGTAACAAGATCGACAATGCCTTCATGTTTATCTTCAAGCCCGATTGGAATTTGTATCATTACCGCGTTCAAGCCCAGTTTTTCACGCAACTGTATCCTTACTTTGAAAGGATTGGCGCCTGTACGGTCGCATTTGTTTACAAAAGCGATACGCGGGACATTATAGCGTTTAAGCTGACGGTCTACGGTGATGGATTGGGACTGTACCCCGCCAACCGCGCAAAGAACCAAAACAGCCCCGTCCAGCACCCGCAGGGAACGCTCAACTTCAATGGTAAAATCAACATGTCCTGGTGTGTCAATCAGATTGATGGTATAATCTTTCCAGTTTACCTGTGTCGCGGCGGACTGTATCGTAATACCCCGTTCCCTTTCAAGTTCCATATGATCCATTGTCGCTCCCACTCCGTCCTTTCCCCGGACTTCGTGAATAGCGTGAATTTTCTTACTGTAAAACAGAATACGTTCTGATAGTGTGGTTTTTCCGGAATCGATGTGCGCGCTGATGCCGATATTCCGCATTCTGTCTGTATCAATGCTCATGTTAAATACTCCTCAATATTTAAGTTTTTAAAAAACTTTTATATGTACAAATTTCATCTTAATGTCAAAATATAACAACATTTACCAAGCGATGCAAGTATTTTGTTTAAAACCAAGGTTTTTTGGTAATAAATCAAAATATTAACATGTTTTTTCCACTGGTTATCCACAAGACAAAATTTGAAAAAAATTGTGGTTATAAATCAGACGATTGGTTATTATTAGTAAATTTTACCTGCAACTCCAATAAATAAATTACGTAAATCCTTATGTAGTAAGGATTTAGCACATCCTGTTAGCCGAAATATTTAAAAGAAAAAATATTAAAGTATAAAAATATATACACCAGTTAATTTATTAAGGCAATATTCACAAGTTATCCACAATCGGCGGCAGGAAATACTGGTTAAAAACATTAAAATATTAATACGGTGTAATTTTAGCGGTTTATTTTTCCGGCAGCGCTTTCATCTTTTCTTTAAGCTCCAGGAGCATAGCATCCGCCGTGACATCAGATTTTTCCAGCGCTTTAAACTGTCTTTCCAGATCGTTATTGTTGGTAAAATCTTCCAGTTCCTTAGACGCGTCTGCCATGGCCTCCATTTGATCAACTTTTGCCGCCATTCTGTCGAACGCTTCAAAGGCGCTCTTGTTACCAGATACAGTGGAGATAGTATTTTGAATCTTCTGCTGGGCTTCAGCGCGTTTAGCACGGGCAACAAGAAGGTTTTTCTTGCGCTGAGCTTCTTCAATCTTATTTTGAAGCTCCCGCAGGCTTTCTTTAAGTGATTCTACCGATGTTTTCTGGGCTTCCCACTGTTTTTGATATTCAGCAGCCGCGTTATCGTACTCCTGCTTGCGCAACAGGGCCTCTTTAGCCAAGTCATCCTTTCCATTGTTAACAGCCAGCATCGCTTTACGTTCCCATTCCTTGGACTGGGCATACTGGCTATCTTTTTCCCGTTCCAGCTTTTTTTCATCAGCAATTGCCATTGCGACTGCTTTCTTGGACTCAATTAACTGTTCATTCATCTCTATAATGAGTTGATTTAACATTTTTTCCGGTTTTTCAGCCTTGCCAATCAAATCATTTACATTTGAGGCTATCAGTGTCCTTAATCTTGAAAAAATACCCATATCAGGCTCCCCCGTTTTCCGCGTTCATACCGGCCGATTTTTCTCTATATTTTGAAAGAACTGGATAATGCTGGGTTAAAGCCAGTCCAAAGGAGTCTAAAGATGCCCTGAAATTATCATAATCCATGTTGTTATACTGCAAAGTATCAATTAAAACGATTTTTTGGTTAGCACTGTCAAGCGCGTAAGCGCCGTGTATTACATCTGAAGCATTTAACTCAAGAAGCTTGGTAAAAAGTTCCAGAACATTGGTCTTTGGAACGTCCATTATTTCCGCTCTGATAATTACCAAAGGATCCGCCTGCATAACCGCAACTCCCTGCAATGAGCGCGTTTCGTCGTCCAGTAGCCAAAGATTTAAATCAATCTGATGATAAGTAATCATCAAATCAATCAGATATTGTTCGATTTTACTGTCTGCCATACTATTCCCTATACCTCATTTCGTTTCGTATGAAAAAATAAATTATTCCCAATAATATAAATTTTTTAAAATATTGTCAATTGAAAAAACCGGTTTGAAAGATATTTTATGATTATGAAGCCTAAAAATCTCAGCCAAATTGAACCACCACTTGATTATTTCTTCTCAATGCTCTATTCTGAAGACCTGAATAATTTTAAGACCTTTGGTTTGCGATAGTAAACCTTGTATATAGGAGAAGAAACCATGAAACGGACTTATCAACCCAGCAAAGTAAAACGAAACCGTAAATTTGGGTTTCGCGCCCGCATGAAAACGCGGGGCGGAAGGCTGGTATTGAAGCGCCGCAGGGCGAAAGGTCGGCTTAAGCTGACTATTTCTGACGAGAAAAAACCTTATTAAGAGTGAGAATGCCCCCTTGAATGGGGAAAAAGGAATGACCGCTGCCATGCAAAGCAGCTCGCGAATGAGCTGTTTGCAAATGAGTCAGGCTAAAACGCCGGTTTCCCGGTCAAATTTTCGCTTTAGGCGGGAGGAACATTTAAAGAGAAGAAACGAGATTCGTGAAGTTTTTGGCAAAGGCAAACAATACAATTATAGCGGAGTAAAACTTTTTGTTTTAAAAAATGATTTACCCTATAACAGAATTTGTTTTACTTTTTCCAGAGTTTTCAAAAAGAATCAGGCTTCTGAATGGAATGCAGTCGCCAGAAACCGCGCGAGGCGTCTTGGTCGTGAAGCTTACAGGCTGCTTCGCCCATGCCTATCCGGACGGGAATCTTCGTCCGGCGAACCTTCGGTTCGGGAATACGGCTGTCATGATATGATCCTGCTGGTTTATCCGGAATCAGAGTTGAAAAAAAACATGGCTCTTTCTGACAGATTGGAACAGATTGAATTTCTATTTTCCAGGGCCGGTTTATTGGGATGAAAAATATAGCGCTGTTATTTATCAGGTTTTATCAAAATGCGATATCTGTGCATTTTCCGCCCGCGTGCAGGTATTATCCTACTTGTTCGTCCTATGCTTTTGAGGCGGTAAATAAATACGGCGTCCTGCACGGTTGTTTCATGGCTTTAAAACGGATTTTTCGCTGCCACCCGTTTCATGCAGGCGGATATGATCCGGTTCCATAATTGATATGCCCGGGAATTTGTTTAGTTTTTTGTTTAAGGAAGTGAAATGGAAAAGAATACAATTTTAGCTGTAGTGCTCTCTACTCTTGTACTGATTGTTTTTTATGTTATACAGGGAATATTATATCCGGCGCAAAACCCCGCTGTTGTTCAGGCTCCGGTAACTCCGGTAGTGACAGATAATGAATATTTCAGAGAAACTCCGCCGCCAACTGTGGAAACTATACAGGCTCCTGTTCAGCCTTCTTCTCCTGTTACATCTCCTGCAAACGCACCGGTAGACACAGGTCCGCTGACAGAACAGCAAATAACAATCCGTACAGAATCGATAACCGCAATTCTTACCAATGCTGGCGGCAATATGATTTCCTGGACACTGAACGATCATTTTGATAAACACGACAATGTCAACATGATTCTATCAGGCACAAATAAGGCGCAGGCTTTTTCAATAGCCTTCGGCGGTCTTGACGCGCAGCCGGTTACTTCATACTTCCATGTAAACCGGCTGACAGACTATATTGTGGAATTTTACCGGGATTTTGCAGTTCCATCTGCGTCGTCTTCATCCAGTACAGACGGCGTGTTCCGGTTGACTAAACGGTACGAGTTTAAACCAAGGGATTATATGTTTGAAATGACAGTTACCCTTGACGGCGGATATTCGGTTCCGGGTTTTAATTTTAACGGCAGTGCTTATACACTCGCTTTTGGCCCGCAGATTGGTCCCAGATTTGAAAAACTCGATCATTATGATTACAGACAGTACGCCACATATACAAACGGCAAATCAAAAAACGCGAAAGTTAATGATTTAATTGATACTAATCCGGCATGGGCGGCAATTTCGGGCAAGTACTTTTCCATTATCGCGATTCCCTATATCGCGCCGCCATACAGTATTAATTTTTCAGAAAAAGCTGAACCTGGAATTGTCTCCGCTTCAAGGATGAATATAATCCGCCCTGCCGTAAATACTTCAAGAGTTTCGGATACTTACCGTTTTTATCTGGGTCCGAAATCCCAGGATGCTCTTTCGATTTATAACACCGGCAGGAATGAATTTAACCTGATAGATCCAAATCTGGTAGAAGCCGCAAGCTCACGCGGAATACTGGCTCCCCTGGAAAAAATACTAAAATGGTTTCTCCTTTTATTTTACAAAATTGTTCCCAATTACGGCGTAGCGATTATAATGCTCACCTTGTTTATAAAAATTTTATTCTTCCCATTAACAAAAAAGGGTTCCGAAGCCACTTTGCGTATGCAGGCTCTTGGTCCGAAAATTAAAGAATTGCAGGATAAATATAAAAGTAATCCGCAAAAATTAAACGCGGAGATGGCGAATTTTTATAAACAGGAAGGGTACAACCCGCTCTCAGGATGCCTGCCAATGCTGCTGCAGATTCCGATATTTATTGCCATGTACGGCCTCTTTAACAATCATTTTGATCTGCGCGGCGCTACATTTATCCCGGGCTGGATACCGGATCTTTCAGTGCCGGAAGCGGTTTGGAATTTCCCGGGAAATTTCAGATTACCATTACTGGGATGGTCAGCGTTAAGGCTCCTGCCGTTCATCTATGTTGGTTCCCAGCTTCTTTACGGTAAGGTTACCCAGATGCCCGGTCAGCAGTCAAATACACAGATGAAAATGATGATGTATGTTATGCCAATAGTATTTTTCTTTATACTTTATGATGTACCGTCCGGCTTGCTGATATACTGGATTTTCTCCAATATCCTGACAATGGTACAGCAGGTGATAATTAATAAATATGTTATGGCAAAGCGCGCGAAGGAACCGCCTCCTGCGCCCACAGTAATTGCCCCGGCAAAAAAGAAGAAAAAATCGTAAGGAGATTTTTATGGTATATGAATTTGAAGGCCGCACCGAAAAAGAAGCTATCGACAAAGCGGCTGAAGAACTTGGTCTTGAAAAGGATGATTTTGATGTTGAGATTCTTGAAACACAAAAACAAGGGCTGTTCAAGAAAGGTTTTGTCAGGATAAAGGTTCATACGGGAAATTCCGCCTCTTATGAAGCTGATGCTTATGACACGGGAGATCATGAAGGAAACCGGAGAAATACTGTCAGTAAAGCGGTATTCGGCGAACCTGAACCGCAAAATGATTTAGAAAGAAAAATAACGGAATTTACCGCAAATCTTATCAAACACATGGGTTATCCGGGCAAGGTTTCGATTCTGTTCAGAGATAAACATAAATTGGGATTAAAAATCGATTCCGAACACTCATCAATCTTAATAGGGAAAAAAGGGAAAAATCTGGACGCCCTGCAACTTCTGATAAACATTTTCGCAGGCAGACTTGGCAGGGAAGATTTAAGAATTATTCTTGATACCGAAAATTACCGTATCCGCCGCGAAGAGACGCTTGTCCGCCTTGCGTATAATGTCGCGGAGAAAGTGCGTGAAAACCGCGGATCAATACTGCTTGAGCCGATGAATCCATTTGACAGGTGGCTAATTCATACAACACTGAATGATATTAACGATGTTGAAACAAAGAGCGAAGGAGAGGGCTTATATAAACAGGTGCGGGTTTATTACCGCGGATTAAAGTAGATGGCGCGCAGGGCAGCTTTTTTATTTTTTATTATCTTCGCGATTCGTGTTCCGTTCGTTTTTTCAGCATCGCTTGATGGGCTGGTAGACCCTGCTTACGCGGCGCAGTTGCGTTCAGGCGCTTCTGTCAGTGAAACGCAGCTTAGAAATCCCATTTTAAAATTATTGCCAAAACATGATGAACTGCGTCAGTTTGTAACAGGAGCGATATCTTCGCTTGATCCAAATTTGGCTGTCGAGACATTGTATCTGTATAAAAAACCTGCCTCTTCAAATTACTGGAACAACGCCCAGCGTTCTGACTTGTTCAACCAAACGCTCGCCATAAGCACATTAACAGGGATTCAATATTTTTCGGCAACCCGCAATACTATGCGCACCTTTTATGAAACATCGGGCGTTATAGACGGGCCCCAGACAAAAAAACCGCTTCCCGATCCTGTTTATCCACAACCGCCAGGATCGCTTACCCTTTACGCAAGACAGAAAGATTTAACCTTTGGCGACAATATTTACCGCTACGATTTTAAACTGGTACAGGACGCTTTCTTTTTTTCCCAGGAAAATGAAACAGCATTGAGTTATGGGATTATTCCTGCTGTTGGAAAGAACAGATTAAGGTCGGTTTTTACGGTAATTGACTGCGGCGATTCCCTGCTGATTTACGCCGTTTCCATAGCAAAAACGGCTGCTTTACCAGGCATGGGAGACCGGATAAGCAATTCATTTGGTAACCGGGCAGAAGCTGTATTTAAATGGTTTACAGCCAAGGCCGATAAGGTATTTTAAGAAAGGCTATTCATGATCATTTCTTCAGGCAAACTCACAAATCTGCATTTATTTTCATTTAGGTCTTTTTCATTTTTAATATATAGTGTATAATATCAGGAGATTGTAGGAATTGCTGAAATTCAATCTAATTTTTAATGTCAAGGATGGAAAAAAATGAGGTTACTAACCAGATCTGATTTTGACGGCCTGGCTTGCGGAGCGCTTTTGGTATATTTAGGCTTAATAGATGATTGGAAATTTGTGCACCCCAAGGATATTCAGGACGGATTGGTAGAAGCAACAGATAACGATATACTGGCCAATATTCCCTATATTAAAGGCTGTAAAATTTGGTTTGACCATCATTCAAGCGAAACCGAGCGTTTAGGCAAAGACATATTTTTTGAAGGCGTATCAAAACACGCTCCAAGCTGCGCAAGGGTTGTTTATGAATATTACGGAGGCGACGCGAAATTAAGCAGATTTTCAGAAATGATCCATTATGTTGATAAAGTAGATTCAGGCAATCTTACCGCAGGTGAGATTCTTCATCCGGGCGGATGGGTGCTTTTGGGTTTTATCATGGACCCGCGTACCGGCCTTGGCCGCTTCAGGAATTTTTCAATCAGCAATTACGAACTGATGAAGGATCTGGCAAAACTCTGCGCGGAAAAATCCATTGAAGATATATTAGCTTTACCAGATATCAAAGAACGGCTTAATTTATATTTTCAGCAGACTGAGTTATTTAAAGAAATGATTTTAAAACACGCCAAACCAAGCAAAAACGCCCTGGTGGTGGATCTTCGCGGAGTAGAGACAATTTACGCCGGAAACCGGTTTTACATTTACACGCTTTTTCCGGAGCAAAACATTTCCATCTGGATTATAGACGGTCGTAACAAAACCAATGTCGCCATAACTGTCGGGTACAGCATAATAAACCGTTCCGCTACCGCGGATGTCGGCTCATTATTGCTTTCTTACGGCGGCGGCGGTCATCGCCAGGTTGGAACCTGTCAGGTCTCCACCGATGAAGCGGACAAGATCATTGCAGAAATAATAGAAAAGCTTGATTAAATTAAATCTAAGGCTCTACTCTACTGTAAATATTTTATTACCCAGCATTCCTGCCAGATTGAAGCAATCGGCGCGCGTAGTTGCACGTAACGGTAAGGAATACTGCAGTTTGTTGAGTGTACCGGTATTATCCGTAAGCTCGGTAACCGCCGTATAACCGTTTGCTTTTGATCCGTCAATTTTTATATTTAACATATATCTGACTGTACCTGACGCTTTTTTAAATCCCGCCCGGGCAAGGCCTCTTTCAAGATGTTTTTTGGGATTTACCGCCATTGATACCGGTGTCTCTTCATAAAAAACTATATTAATCTGTACCGGCAGTTTTATTCCTTTCTGGCGCAGCGCGCCGCGATTGAGAGCAAAAAGTTCTTCCGCAGCAATATCAGGATTCCAGCCGCTCTGGCTGAAAATTTTTCTATTTTTGGATTTGGCAAGCTCACTGTAACACAGAGCAATGAGTTCACTCTCCCAGACAGGATCGAATCCGTACAGGGCTTTTTCCGTAAGATATTCGCTGCCCATTAATGTTCCTTCTTTATAATTATAAGAAGGAATCGCGGCGGGAATAAGAACGGTTTCAAACGCGCGCGCCATGTTCAGGTAAGCGAGAGATCGTCGCGGATAAGCCTTAAAAGCATTGCCGTATTGAATATAAGAATCAAGGTGCGGCATGTCTTCGCTGATTGTTTTTCCAGGCCTCCCTGAAGCCTGCGAGCCGCCGGTATAGGCGTTCGCGGCTGCAAGGCAGTATTTCCGGTATAATCTTAAATTAACTTCATATTTTAATTTATACATTATTGTTTTAAACAGCGAACGAATTTTATCATACAGTTTTGTCCGTGGCGTTAAACGTTCCGTTTCGGCAAGAGCCGAATATGTTTCGTAAAGTATAAGGTGGATATCTCTTTTATAACGCTCAGGATCTATTCCGTAGTTAAACATCCATGAATTGTCGTTTCTTTTCAGACAATCTTCGGCATAAAGGCGGGCTTCTTCCAAACGCCCGGAAACCTGATATATTTGAGCCAGATTTAATTTTGCGAGAGGAGAAGTGTCCAATTCATAAGCTGTTTCAAATTCCGCCTGGGCTTTTTCCAAATCAAGCCGGCGTTTATAAAGTTCACCGCGCGCGATATGGCCTGAAGCGCGTTTCTGTATACCCAACGATGAATTGGTCGCGTCCATGCAAAGATCATAACGGTAAAACCTGGATTCCAGAATTGAAAGGTTATACCACGCCACTGACGTAAACAATCTGTCACCTATATCTTCACCTAACGCAATCGCCTTTTTATACCAAAACCTGCTGTCATCATAGCGGAACATGTCCGAATAAATTGTTCCCAGCGTCATGGAAAAATCCGGCTCATCGCCGAAACGATCAAGCGCGGATAATAAAAGTTTTTCCCCGTCTTCAAGCCTGTGCACTTTAAAGTACATCCATCCCAAACTGCCGATAGCTTCCCTGTCATCCGGATCAATTTCAAGGACGCGCTCATAATAATCAACCGCGGCGGAATTGCGGTTCAGATACCCCGCGTTCCTCGCGAGCCTCAACAAAATTGCATGGTTATCCGGAATAATTGCCTCAGCTTTCCGGTATTCCTCCCAGGAAAGGCTGTAAAGCGAGCGATCATAATAAAGATTCCCAAGAGCCCATGGAAACCGCGCGTCATCCGGAAAGCGTTTCCCTCCTTCTCTGTATAATTCAATGGCGCGCTCCCATTGTTCGGCAAAATCAGCGTTAGATGCTTCATGGTACAGTTCATCCGCGCCCGGCAAATATTCATTTTCTGTTAAATCAGCTTCGTTTTCGTTTTGCGCTCTTGTTCGCGGATCTGATGCGCATACAAGCAGGAAAATAATCATTAATACCCTGCAGTTTTTATTACAGTTACGCATTATACCATCACTTTTCCGCAAAACAGGTTTTAATATAAACGCCAGCGGCGGAAGAATCCATGCCATTATCCGCCGCCACAATGGAACCTGATTGTTATATGAAACGCAGAATTTTCCATAATTTTCCCGCTGCATATAATAATCCCGCATGGAAAATACAGGAGCGAAACGGGCGGCCGCAGCGGACTGATATAACAGATAGATTCCGTTAAACCGGACATCCAGCGCCAGAGCCCATTCACTTTCCGATAAAGCGGGATCCCGCCTCAGTCCTGCAAGACGCAGACGGCGGCATGAATGTCTCATAATGCGAATAGTTTTTTTTCGTTCGTTACGCGTCATGAAGACGGAAAGAAATACACCGCAGCGGATACATATAAACAAACCTGCTGACACAGTGGCAAGAATGTAATACCAATAATTATAAAAAAACGGGACTATGTTACGCGTCAAGAGATTAAAATCTGAACCTGATTTTCCCCGGTCCGCGCCTTCCTTAATTCTGAGCTCTGAACGGTTTTCAAGAATTTCAAGCATCAGCCTTTCAAAGAGAGCCGGATCTGCCCCGGCTGAAAATAAAAAATCTTCATCTTCGGCAAGTATTTCTGTGGTGGGATCAAACTCGATCCAGCCAAGATGCGGGAACGCGACTTCGACCCACGCATGCGCCATGTTTGAACGCACAGGATAATAATCGAATGTGTTTGTTTGCGGATCAACAAAAAAACCTGCTGCTACACGTGCAGGAATTCCCAAAGAGCGAAGAAGAAGGGTCATCGCAAACGCGTAATAAGTGCAGTAGCCTTTTTTTGTCTGAAAAAGAAACCGCCCAAGCTGATCCCCGTCGGCGGCGATACCTGGTTTTAAACTGTAACGATAATCACCGTATTTTAAAAAATTATAAACAGCGGATACTTTTTCCGCGTAACGATCATATTCCAATGTAATGTTCAGGGCAAGAGCGCGTAAACGTTCATCGTTTCCGAATTCGGTATAAATTTTATATTCAGCTTCGCTGAGACCCAACTGCGCGGGAGCCAGATGTTCTCCTTCATCAGTTGAATTGTACAGATCCCAGGAGTCCGCTGAGCTTACGAGGCTTTTTACCGCGTATGCGCTGTTAAATGAAGAAACGTCCCAGTTTTCATAAGGGCTGATAACAACCGGCTCTTTTTTTCCGATAAACGCCGAAGCGTTAAAATTAACAAAAAAATATTCCTGGAATGAATACCGCGCCTTATCAAATACAGGAGGCTCCAAAATTACCTGTCTGTCAGGAAGATGCTGCGGGTGATTTTTTTCATCAAAAAACTCAATTATATGGAAGCCCTGTTTGTTGTTATAACCTGAAAGCACAGAACGGCGCAATAAAATATTATCATCATTTTCTTTTTTTACAATCAGGATTAAATCATTATTCATGGAAATTTCTGAGTCCAGTTTCAGAAACTTTGAAAAATCAAAATTAAAAAGTTTTGGCTCCAAAAGACCGCCGCCCATTTCCGCCGCTCTTTCCTGAAAAGGTTTAAGGAATAAAAAGCCGCATAATGAAATTATAATTAAAAAGGACGCTGCCGCGAAACAAATTTCCCTTGCCTGAAGTTTTACCCGCGGCGGCATGGAAAAGAGAAGTGCCAGTGCTTGCAGAAAAACAATTGCCGCAAATACAATAATCATTACTACAGGCCAGCGGTAAATTTCAATTTCTGCAGTATGAGCGGCGCTGAAAATAAAGAGCAGTACAGCGGCATCCGCTATTATTGCAGCTCTTAAAAACATGCGGCTGCGGATACTGAACCATGTTGAAACCGCGATCCAGTAAAACGGAAAGAGAGAAACAAAATTATTACGATCAATGTCTAACAAAAGAGAATCCAGTGCGATAGCGGCGGCGCCGGTACTTTCGGGAATAAAAAGGCGCGGAATGGCGATTAACGTCCTGCTGACCAATGGAACAAGAGCTATTGAAATAATTACCGCAGCGCAGTTAACATGTTTATTGTTAACACGTAAAATTGAAAAAAAAACGGCCACAGCGAAACCGGATAACAGAGCCGCGGTAAAAACCGGAGTATTGGCAAGATCCGAAGCAATTAACCTGACCTGGTAAAATATTAAAAACAGCGCGGCGGAACGAAAGACAATTGAAGAGGTCATTACTCTTTCCATTAGTGTATACCGCCTGTTTGATTACAGGTTATTATTGACGCCCTGACGCCAGGAAGCCTGTTATAAAAAGAAACGCATGATTGAGCCGCTTCTGCTCTCATTTCATCTGCGTTATGCCTGATTTCACGCGCTTCGCATATAAAAATAAGTTCTATTGAACGGTTTGGGTTATCTGACAAAAAATGATCCAGAGCGAAAGGCTGTGAAGCGGGCAGACGCCTTGGCATCGCCAATATGACAATCGCGCTGTCATTTGGAACAGAAGGAAAACCTGCCATCTGCGATACCGAAGCCTGCGCCCAGGGATAGGCAAGATAAAATCCCAATTCTGCCTGATTGTATGAGATGCAGCTTTTTTCTGACTGGCCAGTAAAACCAACCTGAATATTTCTGCCTTTTACGGCGCTGTTAATAATCGCCAGTGCATTTTCACATAACACATCCGCCGCGGCGCGCGCGGATTTTACCGTATACAATGAATCAAACTGCGTGTCAATTAGAATCGTTATATTGGAATGAGGCGGCGGCTCCCTTCTTCCCTGACGGACAAAGAGTTCGCCTCCGTGACTGTAGAGTTTCCAGTTAATGCGGCGCGGATCATCTCCTGGCACATAAGGACGATGATCGATAAACTCATCTGTGCGTTCAATGGGAGGGCTGTCCTGCCTTTTTGATTCTCCGCCCTTTGCCAGGATGGGAGGAGGATCGCCTGAAGCAAGCGGACTGACCAGAAGACGCGCAGATAAATTTTGCGCGCCTAAATCCGGAACGGACATGGAAACCGGTATGCGGCAGATAAAGCGGAAAAAACCGAGAATATCAAAAACCATAAACTCATCGTTAGGTGAATAATATGCGCCGCGCTTTTTTACCTGAATAGTCTCGATTTGGGAAAAACCGCTTTTGCGTTCAGGTTTGAAATCATGCGCAATTCTGCGCCCGTCCTTTGTGCAAAGCAGCAAACGGCAGCGGACAAGAATTCCAGGAAACTGTAAAAAATTTTTGTTACGCGCAAGCCGCGGTTCGGCTGTATCTGGAAAATTTTTCCCTGCCAATCCTAATAAGGCAAATGTTGAATTTTTTACTTCAGATAAAATAATCTGTACCTGATCTCCTTCAATAATTTTTTCAGGGTGAAGGCAAATGGAAATACTGCCAGCGCGCCGCCGATGGATTAATGCCAGAAGTAAAGTCATCGTTAAGCAATAGACCCAAACAACCATAAACACAGAGCCAGTCAGTGTAAGAACCATCTCATGCCTGATTGCTCCTGCCGTAAATGAAAGAATAATTATCAGCAGGACAAAAACACCCATCGTCCGGGGTATGAAGTAAGATTTAAATTTAACCGGTTTTGCTACCATCGATCTTTTCAAGTTTTTCCAGCCTGGCAAGGCATATTTCGCGGATAAATTTTTCGGGCGAAACTCTTGGGTCGCGAAGTTTTACACGATGAGCGAGTACCGGCGTCGCAAGCGCCGCGAGGTCTTCATCTATAACATACTCCCGTCCCTTGATTAAGGCATACGCTCTTACAGCCGCTAAAAAATGAAGGCATGCGCGCGGGCTTGCTCCAAGACTGAACTCTTTATGAATACGCGTATCCCTGATAATGTCAGCAATTGTCTCTTTAAGTGATTGATGACAGAAAATATTGTCTGCGTTCTTTTTCACTGCTAAAAAACACTCAGGACTGATAACAGGCTCCAGATTTAAAAGACCAATCTCGGCGGGGTTTTCTTCAATGACAGCGAGTTCAGCTTCCCGGTCAGGGTAACCCATGGATAGCTTCATCATAAAACGATCAAGCTGCGCGGCCGGGAGGGGAAATGTTCCTTCAGTCTCGATTGGATTCTGCGTAGCGATTACAAAAAAAGGTTCCGGCGGCTTATGAGTATCCTGCCCGATAGTAACCTGTCTTTCCGCCATCACTTCCAGCAATGCGGACTGAACCTTTGGCGTTGTACGGTTAATTTCGTCAGCCAAAACAATATTAGCAAGCACAGGACCGGGAATGAACCGAAAAGTCCGCGATTCAGGATCGTACACATCAACGCCAGTAATATCGTATGGTAAAAGATCGGGGGTAAATTGAATCCTTTTAAAAACCAGCCCTTTCTTTTCACTGCCGATTAATTTCGCAATTGTTTTAGCGACAGTTGTTTTACCCAGCCCCGGAAAATCGTCAATTAAAACATGCCCTCCGGCGAAAACTGAAGCAAGCAGCAGTTCAAGAAATTCTCTCTTCCCCTTGATGATACGCCCAGCGCCTTCCAAAAGTAAACAGACGGCATTTTCAGCATTCATATTAAATAATGATAACATAAAAAACCAGCCATTAACAACTAAAACAAAAGTCAGGAAAATTATGGAAATACACTTGAAAATAGTATCACATTATGATATCATAATTATATGAACTCTAAACAAAAAAAGACACTTAATGAGGTTTTTCACGATCCCATAAAAAGTTCGGTTTTGTGGTCAGATATTGATAACCTGTTTAGAGCATTAGGCGCGCATATTGAAGAGGGAAGCGGTTCAAGAGTCTGTATTTTATTAAATGGTGTTGCGGCAGTGTTCCACAGGCCGCACCCGCAAAAAGAAACAGATAAAGGCGCATTAAAATCTGTCAGACATTTTTTAATTAATGCAGGAGTAGAAAATGATGGTATATAAAGGATATAACGGTAAAGCGGAATTTGATGACGAAGCCGAAGTTTTTTACGGTGAAGTGATCGGCCTTAGGGATGTTGTCACTTTTAAAGGCACGAGCGTTAAGGAACTGCAAAAATCGTTTAAAGAAAGCATCGACGACTATCTTGCGTTTTGCAAACGCATAAATAAAACTCCCGATGTTCCCGTTTCAGGAAAATTAATACTCAGGATACCGCCAGAACTGCATTCTTATGCCGCTGTCACAGCAAAATCAGAAGGGAAGAGCCTTAACTCATGGGTAGCGGAAGCGGTAAAAGATAAGTTATATGGAAGAGATGAAAATTAGCAGTGTTATAGAAGATAGGCTGCTGTAACAAGCGCAGCAGCCTTCTTAATACCGCTTATTTTAAAAGATCTGCCGGAATTTTACCGCCGTTTTCAGCAAGCGCTTTCATAAGCTCTTTATGCAGCCAGATGTTTTTCTCAGCGGAGCCATCCGCATGAGGACCTGAATAGTTAAGTTCAGCAGCAAGTTCTTTACGCGCGGCAAGACTGCTGTCCAGATCAAGCGCTTTCATCAAATCAACAATTGAAACCCGCCAGTTAAGAGTCTGCCCCTTTGCCTTAACTGCAGCGTCGAGAACAGCCGCTATGTCAACAGGTTCTGCCTTCACTGGCTGTGGTGGCGGCGGAGCTTTCGCAGCCGCTGCCGCAGCTTGCGCTTTCCCCGCCGCTATCGCTGCCGCTGCAGTCCCTGACTGCGCTGTAAAAACAGGATTAACGGTAACTGGTTTCTCAGGTTCTGAGGCTTTTTTGCCAAATAGTTTTTCTTTAATTTTACTAAAAACCGGCATATATATCTCCTTTAGTTTGAAATCGGATGTTATTACATCCGTAATTATTATACTACTTTAAAAAAATTCACACAAGAACGGATATTTAAGTTATCATTAAACATACTTAATTACTGGTATACCCATGAGCATAAGTAATTGTGCATGTTGTTCTGTATTGAGTATGCGTTCCATACCCAACACCTATTTGTGTGAAAGCCCTGTTCATAATATTATCTCTATGACCTCTGCTTGGAACGCCGTCATCAATCAGTAAACTACAGACTATCTCTCTTCCCGTAGCGTCTCCATAGGCAATATTTTCTCCCAATGTCCATGAACCTCTGAAAACACCGTAGCGTCTCATACGGGTTTCCGGCGTACTCCTGTCGCTGCCATTATGTCCTGTTTGACCAGTTCTGCTTTGATCTGTTACATGATCTTTCGCCGCGCGGGAAAGACCTCTTTCCGGCGTTAGTACGCCTGCGCTGCTTGCCCTGTTCAGCGCGGTGATACACGCATTAACCGCAGCGGAGCCTTCCTGAGTTACCAGTGTAATTTGCCCGGGAACTGAATAATTTCTGCCATTAAAATATCTTAACCGGGGCTGAATATACAATTCAACGTATTTCTTAGGATCGGTCCTGACCTTGTTCATTTCCAGAATAACATCTTTTTCAATATCAGTTAAATAATCCACATTCGCTGCTGTATCAAGAACGGCAATATCCCAGTTCGCGGCGTCAGGATCGCCTCTTGAAGACTGAGACGTACTGCTCGGCGCTGGTGTCTGTACAGGCGCTGGTTGCGTCGCCGCAGGAGGAGTTGTCTGTACAGGAGCTGGAGCTTGCGTTTGCTGCGAAGGCGTCACGGGAGCAGGAGCCGCAGCAATATTACCGGAACCAAGTAATTGCCTAAGCTGCGAACTATCCGCGATAACAATATCCGAAGACGCCTGAACAGAACCATTACTGACATAAATCATTTTTGACTTAATTCTGTAATTACCGCCCGTATTCTCAAGAATGCCGGTAATTACAAAACTTGCGTTTAATGTTCTGCCAATCTGCCGGGCGGTTGCATCGGATAAATTATCTGACGAGCTTAGGTTCGCGGCACTCAGCGCACGATCTGTATCCTGGCGGGAAATCCAGGTGGCTGCCCTGTTTCTCGTTAATATTCTCGTCATTTCATTTAATACATAAGCGGAAAGTTCATTTGAAGAGTTAAAGCTGACCAGCGCTACTCTCGGTCCCATAACAAGTTTGTTAATAATTTCATTACAAACCCGTTGAATGGCTGTATCAAGATTTTCCTGAGATTGTCCAAATGCAGCGCAGATACAGATTAACCCAAAAAGCGCCAAAGCAATCTGTTTTTTTACCATTTTTTTCATTCTGATCTCCTTCTAATGACAGCATTTGGCATCATAGCGTTATAATACTCTCAGTTAAAATCTTATGGTTCATATTCGGCATTTGCCAGATTGATTTCAGAAAATATGACCTGTCCGTTCCAGTTAGTTTCCAGACTAAACCGGGTAGCAGTTACATTCTCGTAAGAGAGCGTTTCGCCGGAATTATTCCCGTCAGGATTATCTCTGTGGCTAACTTTCTGATACGTTTGAGAAGGGCGATCCAGATTTGTTAACAGATCATTACTTAAGTACCAATAACCGGGATGCGCTCTTCCGCCCATACCTCTGGCTAAATTGGTCAGGTAAATGACCATATATCTTCCCTGGACAACAATTTTAACTATGTATGCGTCTACCCCTACTCCTGCCCTTGTCGCTTGCGGCCGCGGATAAAATGTGTATGTCCCGTTTCTCACCGATGTTGGCGCTGGTATAGCAGCGGGCGCTGGCGTTTGCGGAGCAGGCGTCTGTACAGGAGCAACTGCGGGCGCTTGTGGTGCCGGTACTGCGGCTGCAATACCGAGAAGCTGCCTGAGCTGTGCATTGTCCGCGATAAGGATATCTGAAGACGCCTGAACAGTGCCGTTACTGACATAAATCATTTTTGTTCTGAATCTGTAATTGCCGCTGACTTGTACCAAAGCGCCTGTTATTACATATCCTGCATTAAGGTTTCTGCCAATCTGCCGGGCATCCGCGTCGGATATATCGTCAGTAGTTCTGCGATTTATAGCATTCAGGGCGCGTTCTGTATCCTGAAGGGAAATCCATGTAGCGGCTCTGTTTCTTCCAAATACATTCATCATTTCTCTTAACACATAAGCGGATAACTCGTTTGTTGAGTTATAACTAACCAGCGCCACTCTTGGTCCCATGGCAAGTTTACTGGTTATATCATTACATGCCTGTTGAATCGCGGTTTCCAAACTGACCGGTGATTGCCCAAATACCGCGCAGATGTAAAACATACCTAAAATTGTCAAGAAAATTGTCTTTTTAATCATTTTTTTCATTTAATTCTCCTTTATTAATGAACATATAAAAGCAATATATAATTTTTATCTGGGTTTTTCAAGGTTTTTACGAAAAATTACGCTTTTTTTTCATTACTGATTATTCGTCTTTTAATTTTAAACGAAATTAAAAAGATACGCCCATACTAAAGAAAACGATAAATGTGACAGCGGTTCCGGTTTGATTTGGTACAGAATAATTTCCGGCACTTAAATTGTTAATACTTTCCCAGGGTTTTTGTTTGCCGATTACAATCGGCAATTTTACGCCAGGTTGAATAAAAAAACCGCCCGGATAGCCGAAGTCTATTTTCCATCCTAAGCCGGGCGTAATAGATAACCCGGTGGTAGTTATTAAGTATGCTGGCCAGTCATCCCTGTTTTTCTCACTAACAATTATCTCACCGGGACCGTTAATGCTTCCAAGCCCCAATCCTAGTTCCAAAAAAAATCTGCTTCCGCCGGGATGATAATGTCCAATCAAATTAACCACATACGTTTGTGTAACCAAAACATTTAAGAACGCACTAATACCAATTGATAATTGCGGCAACAGTAAATACTCATAACTTACGCCAATGCCAATAAGGCTAAGTTCACCGGAAATCCAGTGACTTTCGGCGTCTGCCATTTTTCCCTGAGCTAAAACAGCGCTTGCAATCAGCATTGCAAGTGTTACCATAATTACCATCCTTTTCATAATCACTCCTAATTTATTTTAATTATAATAGCAATCAGTATGACTATTGGCAATTAGTTAAAATCATGGCTCAATCTCTCCCAGTACGGGAGGCTCAGCGCCGCGGCGTGTACAGACTATAGATGCGGCTTTATTGGCAAAAATCAGCGCGGCGCGTAAATCCGCATCATTCAAATTTATTATGGCGTTATGTGACATTTTATTCCTTGATTCCAGCCAGGCGAGAAATGCTCCATGAAATGTGTCTCCCGCTCCTACCGTATCCGCAATTACGGGAATATGCACTCCGGGAACGCTAACACTTGTAATGCTTCCGTCATCGCGGCGGAGCATCGCGGCAGCGCCTGAAGCTCCAAGGGTGACAATCGCGAGCCGGACGCCAAAATCAATAACTTTCTGCAGCGCGTCTTCGGGTTCCGCACCGGGAAAAATAAATTCAAAATCTTCGCCTGATATTTTTGCGATAGTGCAAACAGCCGCCCATTTTTCAAACCTTTTCAGATAAGCGTCTCTGTCATCGATCATAAAAGGCCTTATATTCGGATCAAAAGCGATTACCGTATTTCGTCCTGCTTCTCTCATTATTAATGTTTCGACAGTGGTTGCGACAGGTTCCATATTCATGGAAATGGAACCGAAAACTATACAGGTTGTTTCAGCCGGTACAGGCGGAAGCTCTTCCGCCGTAAACATGCGATCCGCTGTTCCTTCGTCATAAAAAGCGTATTGCGGATCCTTGCCTTCTTCGGTTTTTATAAACGCAAGAACGGGATTTTGATCGCAGCGAATTAAAAGATTATCTTTTACATTGTTTTCTCGCAGACGTCTTAACTGAATTTCCCCGAAAAAACCTGTCGATAGGCGTCCAAGAAACGCGACAGGAACACCCAGCCTTCCGATTGCGATAGACGTATTGTAGGAACATCCGCCGGGTATAGGAAAAAAAACATCTCCCAAACCGGAAACATTGGTTTGTACCATATCAATAACAGCTTCCCCGCAGCATAAAATCATAAATTTCTCCTTAATGTGATTAATTATAGCATAAATTTATCCAGATGGCAGCTTGCAGTGTAATTATAAAATTAATAAAATAAGATAAACGGAAATGACTGATACGACAGAAAAAATCATAAATCAGATTCTCGCGGTTCCTCATGGCAAGGTTAGCGGTTACCGTGACATCGCATTCAGGGCAGGGATACCCAACGGAGCGCGACAAACTGTAAGGGTGCTTCATTCAATGTCAGAAAAATACAGCCTTCCATGGCACAGAATAATCCGTTCCAACGGCAGTATAGCTCTGGAAGGAGTTGGCAGGGAAATGCAAATCAATCTGCTTCTTGCCGAAGGAATTGAAGTTTCACCAAATGGGCGGATTGACATGGAAAAATTCGGCATATAGGGACTATGGGGGAAAAGTGTGGCAGAAAAAACACTTCGCATAATTAAAATATTTGATACTACTTTGCGCGACGGCGAGCAGTCGCCGGGCTGCAGCATGAATCTGAGTGAAAAGATAAAAGTCGCGAAAAAACTTGAAAAACTGGGCGCTGATATTATTGAAGCCGGTTTTCCGGTCTCCAGTCCCGGCGATCTGGAATCGGTAAAAGCAATTTCCGCTGTGATCAAAAACAGCGCAGTCGCGGGATTATGCCGCTGTCTGGAAAAAGACATTGACGCGGGAAGGGAAGCGCTCATTAAAGCGGCATCTCCGCGTATTCATATATTTCTGGCAACTTCTCCGGTTCACATGAAATACAAGCTAAAGATGAACGAATCACAGGTGCTGGAACACGCGGCAGCCGGTGTAAAATACGCGAAGAAATTCTGCAATGATGTAGAATTTTCCGCGGAAGACGCTTTCAGAAGCGATCCCGGTTTTGTGTGCAAAGTTTTCGGCGCGGCAATTAAAGCCGGCGCGTTAACTGTAAATTTTCCTGATACCGTTGGCTACGCAATGCCTGATGAATTCGCAAAACGAATCCGTTATGTGAAAGAACATACAGCCGGCATTGACAGGGCATGTCTTTCCGTACACTGCCACAATGATTTGGGACTTGCGGTCGCTAACAGTATCGCCGCCATAACCAGCGGAGCGGATCAGGTTGAGTGTACCATAAATGGCATCGGTGAACGCGCGGGAAACGCGTCCCTTGAAGAGCTTGTAATGAGTTTAAAAGTCCGCCGCGATTATTTTGGCATGGATACGCGAATAGATACAGCGCAAATATATTCATTAAGCCGGCTTGTAACGCAGGTAACAGGAGTGAAGGTTCAGCCGAACAAGGCAATTGTAGGCGATAACGCATTTGCCCATGAAGCGGGAGTACATCAGCACGGAGTTCTGGCCAATCGCGAAACCTACGAAATAATGACGCCTGAATCAATAGGAATGCCAAAGTCCACTATTGTACTTGGCAAACATTCAGGCAGACACGCATTTGAGCAGCGCCTGAATGAATTAAATATTTCGCTTAACAGTGACGCGTTTGACAAGGTTTTTGAAGGCTTTAAGAATCTCGCCGATAAAAAGAAAACTGTTACAGATCGCGATATAGAAGCGCTGGTAATGGACAACATTACCTCCGTACCGGAGACATGGAAGCTCGATCAATGGGCGGTTAACACAGGTTCCGCTCTCGGCGCATCCGGCGTTATCCGCCTGCAGCACAGGGACGGAGTGTTTGAAAAATTTGTGGCAATGGGCGACGGCCCTCTGGATTCAATTTTTAAGGCGATAAATAAAATAATCGGAAAAGAGCCTGAACTGGAACTTTACGAACTTGGCGCGATTACAGGCGGCTCATCTTCGCAGGGAGAGACAATGGTAAAAATTTCCATGAACGGCCGCCGCTGGAACGGCAGAGGCGTTTCAACAGATGTGATAGAATCCTCGATAAAGGCATATCTGTCCGCTGTAAACGCGATGATGTATGAGATGAACGCACAGGAAAATACATCAGAACGGCTGGAGTAATTAAATAAAATGAGCAGTGAAAAAATTGATATAGAAATATTGGATACGACTCTGCGTGACGGAGCGCAAAGCGAAGGCATTGTTTTTTCCCTCCGTGATAAACTCGCCGTCGCTGAAACGTTAGACGAACTTGGCGTTATGTGGATAGAAGCCGGTAATCCGGGAAGCAATCCCAAGGATTTGGAATTCTTCCGCCTCGCGGCAAACTTAAAGTTAAAAAATTCAAGGATATGCGCTTTTGGTTCAACACGAAAAAAGGGAATAAGGGCTGAAGATGACGGCATGATTCGTTCCTTGCTGGACGCGGGAACAGAAGGGGTTGTAATTTTCGGCAAAAGCTGGGATTTGCATGTAAAAGAAGTGCTCCATGCAAGCGATGAAGAAAACCTCGCGATGATTGGCGAAACCATCGCTTTTCTGAAATCACAGGGGCGAATTGTAATATACGACGCGGAACATTTTTTTGACGGCTGGGCATGCAACCCGGGTTATGCACTATCCACAATACGGGCGGCTGTAAAATCAGGAGCAGACAGAATTGTGTTATGCGACACAACCGGATCGAACTTTCCGGAACTGATTTCCTCAGCGGTAAAAAATGTAATGGAGAATTTTCCGGATATACACGCCGGTATACATGCGCATAACGACTCTGGACTTGCGCTTGCAAACTCTCTTGCGGCAGCTCAGGCGGGCTGTAACCATGTGCAGGGTACGCTTGTTGGTTTCGGGGAACGCTGCGGCAACACAGCCCTGGCGGCGCTCATTCCTTCTTTGGAACTGAAACTGAATCTTCGCTGTCTGCCGCGGGGTAATCTAATCCGTATCGGGGAATTAACAAGAAGGGTCGCGGAAATCGCAAATGTAATAATCAGCGATGATATGCCGTATATTGGCGCACACGCTTTTTCTCACAAGGCGGGAATGCACACTGACGGTATTTTAAAAACAAGCCGTTCCTTTGAACATGTCGAGCCTCAGACAATCGGGAATGAACGCCGTCTTTTGATAAGCGAAATCGGCGGACGCGCCGCAATTGTTGAACGCGCCAAAAAGATTGAACCGGCTCTCCACAAGGATCATCCTGTAATCATTTCGTTGGCAGAAAAATTAAAAAAACTTGAAGCGGAAGGCTGGGCTTATGAAGGCGCGGATGCAAGTTTTGAAATTTTAATCAGGCGGGAACTGGGACGTTATACGCCATTATTCAGCATTGTCGCGTACCGAGTGATGAGCGAGCATCCTGCGGGAGACACAATTGAATGTTCCCATGCCTGGGTAAAGGTTTTGGTCGGAGAACAGCATGAAATAGCCGCAGCTGAAGGAGTTGGACCTGTCGGCGCTCTTGACGGCGCTCTTCGCCGCGCTCTTACCAGGTTTTTTCCGGGTCTGGCAAAAGTCAGGCTTGAGGACTACAAGGTAAGGGTTATTGACGGCAAGGACGCTACAGACGCGCGCGTTCGCGTATTAATTGAATCGACAGACGGGCAGCGTAGCTGGAACACTGTAGGAGTAAGCGCCGACATAATAGACGCAAGCCGCGCCGCCCTTGTGGACTCCATCGAGTTTATGCTGATTAACGAAGCGGAAAACAGGAATTAAAATAAAAATGTATACAGGCGCGCGTATCCTGATAGAATCATTAATTGAAAACGGAGTGGACACAATCTTCGGTTATCCGGGCGGCGCTGTTCTAAACATTTATGATGAACTCGAAAAAAACAAGGATCGCATCCGCCACATTCTGGTAAGCCACGAACAGCACGCATCTCACGCGGCGGACGGATACGCTCGCTCAACAGGCAGGACCGGCGTATGTCTTGCGACATCGGGTCCCGGCGCGACAAATCTGGTTACAGGTATCGCAACCGCATTTGCCGATTCAATTCCGGTTATAGCGATTACCGGCAATGTCGGCATTCCGCTTCTGGGAAAAGACAGTTTTCAGGAAGTTGACATAGCTGGAATAACAATGCCGGTCGTTAAACACAACTGGATTGTGAAAGATGTCCGCAGCTTATCACAAATTATACATGAAGCATTTATTGTCGCCCTGTCAGGCAGGCCGGGACCGGTGCTTATCGATATTCCCAAAGATGTCAGCAGTTCGTTATGTGACTATAATGAACCGCACGGAAACGGACAGGCTTTTAAGGATCGTGCGGAACGTCTGCTAAAAAGAACAAAACAGGAAACCTTCAGCGAAGAAGACATTGAAAAAACCGCTGACATGATAAATAATTCCGGTCGGCCTTTAATCTACGCTGGCGGCGGTGTAATCCATTCTGACGCCGCCGCTGAACTGAAAAAACTGGCTGAACATATAAACGCGCCTGTCGCTCTGTCCCTCATGGGTATGGGAGCGTTTCCGCAGGAACATCCCCTGTGTACCGGTCTTACCGGAATGCACGGCTCAAACGCGTCAAATAAAGCCATGCAAAAATCAGATCTGATAATTGTTATCGGAGCGCGTTTTTCAGATCGCGTAACAGGTTCCGCCGGGAAATTCGCGCATAACGCAAAAATAATCCATATTGACATTGATCCCGCAGAAATAAATAAAAATATTTATGTTAACGCATTCATTGCAGGAGACATTAAAAAAGCGCTGGGAAGGCTGCTTGCGGACAAGCGTTTAAAAAATAAATCATCCGGGCCGTTAAATGAATGGAATGAGGAAATTAACAGGTGGAAATCCGCAGTCCCGCGTGATAAACCCAGGCGTAAAACATCCGCAGATAATAAAAACCTGAGCCCGCGCCTTATTATTGAAAAGACCGCGAAAGTTTTGGGTGATAAGGCAATAGTTGTAACCGATGTAGGCCAGCATCAGATTTGGGTCGCGCAGTATTATCCATTTAAAAATCCGCGCAGTTTTTTAAGTTCAGGCGGTATGGGAACAATGGGATTTGGCATGGGCGCGGCCATTGGAGCCAAAATCGCAAACCCTCAGGCGACTGTAGCGCTTTTTACAGGAGACGGAAGTTTCCGAATGAACTGCGCAGAAATGTCAACGCTGGTAAAGTACAGCCTTCCCGTGTTAATTATTATTTTAAACAACAGCGCCCTGGGAATGCTTCGCCAGTGGCAGAATAGTTTTTACAACTCCTGCTATTCGCAGACGGATCTGGAAAATCTTGGCCCTGATTTTATACAGCTTGCCGCCGCGTATAATGTATCCGGTTTTCGCGTAACGGATGAACCTGAATTAATCAGCGCGCTTGGCAAGTGCGCGGAAATTATTAAAGGCGGCAGACCAGCCCTGATTGAAGCGGTTATAGACAAGGACGAGAAGGTTATTCCTTTTGCACCTGGCATTCACGGCGCTCATTTATCATTCCTGGAAAAAAAATAAATTTAAATTAAAATAAAAAATTATAAGGAGAAAATTTTGATAATAGGAATTGATATTGGCAGCACAACGACAAAGGCTGTCTCTATAGAAAGCGGAAAATTAACGCGAAAAATAAAAACGCGAGCATCGGACGCTGTCACCGCCGCCACGGGCGCGTTTGGAAAAATAGTCCTGGAAAACGGAATCAGGATAGAAGAAATTGAAAAGATAGAGATTACGGGAGCCGGAGCGTCTAAAATAAAAAATGATATTTTCGGCATTCCTACCGGAAGGGTAAATGAAATTGAGGCAATCGGAATCGGCGGAATGTTTCTTTCGGGCATGAGGGATATTATTATTACCAATATTGGAACAGGCACTGTCATTATTGAAGCGGGAGAGCGGGGCATTATCCACTTTGGCGGATCGGGAGTCGGCGGAGGAACCATACTGGGGCTTGCCAGGAAACTGCTGCCTACAGGCGAATTAAACGGCATCATGGAGCTTGCACAGAACGGCATGATAAAAAACGTCGATCTATTGTTAGGTGACATCACTGATACAAGCATAAGTTTTCTCAACGGAGAAAGCACAGCCGCCAATTTCGGTAAAATGCTGGACACAGCGAGTTCAGGCGATATTGCGCTCGCGATTATTAACATGGTGTATCAGGTAATAGGAGTACTATCAGTTTTTGCTGCCAGGGCGAAAAACACAGGACGAGTCATTGTTACGGGAAATGGCAGCAGCAACCAGATAGGACAGAAAGTGCTTTCGGATATATCCGCCCTGTACGGAGTAGAATTTATATATCCTGAAAACGCCGAATATACTACCGCTGTCGGAGCGGGGCTTTCAATAAAACAGCTTTAATTCTGGTTTTGATTCATCTGGACAGGAATTGAAACAAAAAACGCAATTCCCCTGTCAGCTTCGGAATGAAGGCTCATTGTGCCGTTTACTTCTTTAACGCGGTCACGGACAAGATTTAAGCCAATGCCGCGGCCAGCGTGCATCCCTTCATTCTCTGATGTGCTGAAACCTGGCGCGAAAATAGCTTTTATCAGCATGTCCTTATTCTCCGCGTTTTCTTTCCTGATAATGTTTTGACTAACAGCCCTCTCGCCGATCGTTTTGTAATCAAGGCCCTTTCCGTCATCGCTCATTTTCATTTTAATATACTGATTATCGTCTGACATTTTGATAGAAACCTTAATTATGCCTGTTTCGTTTTTGCCTTTGCTTTTTCGGACATCAGGAGTTTCTATGCCATGCACTGCGGAATTGCGGATAAGCTGCATTAGTATCTCCTTCATTACGCGCCTGGGACCGATATTGATCGCTACGGGCTGAATATCATCAGCTATAAAGAACACCTGTTTTCCCATATCCTCGGCGGCTCTGCTGGCTGTCTTGGCAAGGGATTCAACGAGTACTTTAACATTCTGATTTTTACTTCCGCTGTCTGATGTGTATGACTGAAGTTTATCAATAACATCCCTGAACCCTTCCTTTTCCTGGGAAATCTTTTCAATTTCCATCGCAAGATTCAGCATGTCAACAAACGGTATCTCTCCTTCTTTCTCCCGCATGTTTTTTATTTTTGTCTCAAGATTATGAACTTTAGCGCCAAAAACATTCAAACCCAGAATTACGGCATTTGATTTAATGGCGTGTACAGACTGATAGACTTTAATCAGCGCTTCATGTGCTGTCAGTTCATCATGTTTAAGAATTTTATCAATACTATCAAATTCAAATTCCATGTCTTCCATAAAATCGCCGAATACATCCGGCTGAACCTGGATAAGTTCAAATACAGACGCCATCTCTTCCTGCCGTTTCGCTTCTTCTTCGGCAAGCCTTTGCTGCAGTTCCACTTTCGCGGTTATATCATAAACTGTTACAAGAAGGAAAATTTCTCCCTGCGCCTGTTCAACGGTGGCAAACGCGCACTGGAAAATTTTTCTGTCGCCGTTTCTGGCATTCACATAATGCAGTTCATTTAGTGGATTTATATCATCCAGAATTTCCTGATCGTATGTGCTTTCCGCAACCATTCTGAAATAATCCTTAATGCTTTCCAGTTCATTGGAAGTAACAGATTTCGCGATAATGTCTGTAAATAGCCTTCCCGATAGTTCGTCTTCTGACAGCATATCTTCAAGATAACGTGAATAGTGATCCTGTATTACATTAGCCTTATTCATAAAGAACAGTCCGATTTTCATGTTATTCTGCATGACCGTAATAATGTTGCTTCTTTCCTGAGCCCGTAAATCCGACAGTTTTTTTGCGCGGAAAATTCTGAATAACACAAAACTAAGGGTGATTGTCAGCGTGCCTCCCAAAACAATGAGGAATATTGCCATGTTATACACGCTTCCCAGATATTCGCTTACCGGTACCACAACGCCCAAATGCCATCCGTACCTGATTGGCTGGAAAAAGATTATGGAATTCTGATTGTTAAAATTTACCGCTCTGCGTTCTGAAATGGATAAACCCTGTCTTAATTCATCTTCAAATACGGCAAATTCTCTGTCCAGACTGTCACGTAACGGCATACCCATCTGAAACATAAATGGATGGAATATAACATTTATTTGACTGTCAAGCAGTATGCCGTAACTGTTTTCGGTAAGTTTTATATTTGTTGCGTCTTCCAGGATTCTGCCCAGGTTAATGTTCATGCAGACAATACCCAGCGCTCTGCCTGAATCATCATAAATCCGGCGTGAAAATGTCAGGATGATTCCGCCGGTCATTGTATCATAATACGGTTCTGTTACCGCGACACCGCCTTCAGCCTCAACGGCGGCGATATACCATGAATTGTTTTGAATGGTGGCAATATAATCACTGTGGGGAATCCAGTTTAAACCGGTTATATATACTCCGCCGAGCGATTCAAAAAAGCCGAAAAAACTGGTAAAACCAGGCAGGCGCATTTCATCGCCAAGCGTGGAACTGGTAATATCTTTCATGTGTTCGGAAATATTCGCCGTACTGTCGCCCCGTAGAATCATACTGCGGATAGTCTCGGAAAAACCTCTCAGAAATGTTTCCGGTTCCAGGAAGCTGGCAACCAAGTGCGCTTCTGTAGACGCGATGGCGTTTTCAGCGTCTTTAATTAAATGCTGGCGTTCAATGTTACTGGTGAAGAGAAAGCTGGAGAGTCCCATCAGTACAAACGCGACAATTACCAATATCTGCGTATAAAACGAGAAAGGATCAAACTTCCGTTTTTTCCTGTTAGTAACTGGATCCATAATTAATCTCCATAATTAAAATACAAGTCTTCCAAAGAGAACATCAGATGCGGGTCTTCTATTTGGGAAGCTGCTGTTTTGCAACAACTGGAATTGAAACAAAAAATAAAACTCCCTTGCCGGTATCGGAACGCAGTTTTATTGTGCCGTTTACTTCCTTAATCCGATCGCGCACCAGGTTTAAGCCTATACCGCGGCCTGCGTGAACTCCTTCATCATCCGCGGTGCTAAATCCCGGAGTGAATATTGCTTTTATAAGCATGTCTTTATTATTTGCCTCTTCCTTTTTAATTATTTTTCCGGCAACAGCTCTTTCACTGATTTTCCTGTAATCAAGGCCTTTTCCGTCATCGCTCAGTTTAATAAGAATATTTTTGTTATCATCCGCCATCCTTATGGAAAGCGCGACAGTGCCTGTTTCATTTTTATTTATGGATTTACGGACATCAGGAGGCTCAATTCCGTGTACAACAGAGTTACGGATAAGCTGCATCAGGATCTCTTTCATAATGCGCCTTGGCCCGTTATCAATAGCCTCGCTCTGAATATCATCGACGGCGAATTTTACCTGTTTCCCCATATCTTCCGCGGCCCTGCTTACAGTCTTGGCCAGTGATTCAATTAACACTTTAACATTTTGTTTTTTGCTTTCACCGCTTGCGGCATATGACTGAAGCTTGCCAATAACATCCCGGAATCCTTCTTTCTCCTGGGAAATCTTTTCAATATACATCGCCAGATTCAGCATTTCAGCAAACGGGACTTCTCCCTCTATTTCACGAAGTTTTTTAATATTTGACTCAAGATTATGAACCTTGGTTCCAAAAACATTTAAACCCAAAATTACAGCATTTGATTTAATGGCATGTACAGACTGATAGACTTTTACCAATGCTTCATGGGCTGTCAGTTTGTCATGCTTGAGTGTTTTATCAATACTGTCAAATTCAAATTCCATGTCTTCCATAAAATCGCTGAACACATCGGGCTGAACCTGGATAAGTTCGAATACAGACGCCATTTCCTCCTGCCGCCTGGCTTCTTCTTCGGCAAGCCTTTGCTGTAACTCCACTTTCGCGGTAATATCGTAAACTGTCACAAGAAGGAAAACCTCCGCGCGAGCGCGTTCCACGGTCGCAAAAGCGCATTGAAATACCTTCCTGTCGCCTGTTCTCGCGTTCACATAATGCAGTTCATTAAGAGGATTAATATCATCAAGCATTTCCTGATCGTATGTTCGATCTATGACCATTTTAAAATAATCTTTTATGCTTTCCAGTTCATTGGAAGTAACAGAATTTGCGATAATATCCGTAAACAGCTTTCCGAAAAGTTCTTTTTCCGACAGCATTTCTTCAAGATAACGGGAATAGTGATCCTGAATAACATAACCCTGATCCATGAAAAAAAGACCTATTTTCATACTGTCTTTCATTACAGCGATTTCATCGCGCTCGGCAAGATGCGTCATGTCATACAAGCTGATAAGAGATTCGCCTGAATGGCCCGGTAAGCCGTGAGACGCAGCCTTAAAGTAACGTTTCTGTCCGTTCAGGAAAAATTCCCAGTCTTCTGTGTAATTATCCTTTTCTTTTAATAGTTTTCCCGCCAGTGTTTTAAGCGTTTTTCCCGGGAAGAGATCGATAAATGGCCGGCCCTTAATCAGATATGAATCCCGGATGTTCCCCAAAGCAGCCAGGGTATTGCTCCCATAAACAATTTCATTGTGTTCATCTACCATGGCAATATAATTTTCTGTAGTAGCCAGAAGATTTCTGAATGAATGCTGGCTTTCAAGAGCCTTATCAAGAGTAACAGTTGCCGCTCTGGTAATAAAAATTAAAATAATACTACCAAGTATCATAATAATCCAGTTGGTTAATGTAACTACCAGAGAGATATTTTCTCCGCTGACCTGAACATCCCTGATTATTAAAACACCAATGAAAATATTAAGCGCGATAACATAACCGATGGTTCTGTTAATATTAGAATATAAACAACTGATTGCGCAAAAGGCAAAACAAACAAGAAAAAAACCGGAAAAATTCCAGCTGCTGATTACCATCAGTATTGTGTAAAAAATGGTCAAAGCTACAGGAATGTTAAACCCCAGTTTGGTGTGGTCAGGCGAAGTTTTAATTAATGAAATGATTAACACCAGTCCTGCAAGTATTAATATGCCGTGTAAAACATCAATTGCGCCGCCGGATAATAAAATTTCAACAATAAAAGCAATGCTCAGGAATATTACCGACGCGACAGAAGAAAAATTTGCGGCTCTTAAATATCCGGAACTTTCATTTTTCTTCTTCTTCTCTTTCTTTGCCATAGATAAATCCTTCTTTAAATTTCCGGAATGGAAGCTGAAATATCTTCCGCCGGACGAAGGTTCTTCTGCGGATCTGCTGGATAAGATAAATTATCTACCGCGACAATATTAACCGCCTTGGGGACTATGCTTAAATCAATAGAGGTGTCCTGAAAATATTCATTGTCTAATTGAATCCACATCTGCTTTTCCGAACTGACTGAGATTTTTTCTCCCTGTAAAAAGACACAGTTTGAAGGCCGTTTCCCGCCTGAATATCTGCCAAGCGCCCACATCGTTTTTAACGGATCGGCCGACTTGATAAGCGTTATATCCAGAAACCCGTCATTTGGTAATGCGGAATATGCTCCTGTTTTCTTTCCGTTATAATATGGACCGTTGGCGACATGGATAAGGCTGTAATTCCCGCTGTAATCCTTATCATCAATGGTAATTTTATACTCCTGATTTGTAATGTCATTATTAAATGCCAACGCAATATAGTTAAAAAAAGCTGATAGTTTGGAAAATACAATGAAACCGCTGTTATTTAAACCCATTTTAAATTTTTTAAGCCTTAAAGAAGTAACTGAATTAAAGCCAATATAACAGGAATTCAGCGCGTAATTTATTCCCCATTTTATTATATCTGTTGGAATTGATTCAGATTTTACTACAGACGGAATATCCCTGAATAAATCCGTCTTTCCTTCGCCGAAAATGCTATAAAAATCATTTGATTCACCATAAGGAACCGCTGCGAGTTCCATATTATCAAAATAAGCTACCCCGTTTACGCAGTCATATAACAGCTCTTCGCCGCCGACAGCATAAATACGGACAATATCGTTTTCCCTTGATTTGCTTGCCTCTTCCTGAATAATGGCAATCGCGTTTCTGCGATAACGTGAAATCTGAATAGAGAAATCCGGTTTATCCTGTGTTCTGAAAAATTGCCCAATGTTGTCAAGTATGCCGTCCATCTTCCACTGCTGGTTATGAAAAGCTTTGGGATCGAACACAAAAACGTGTTTCATTTGTCCTCCGGAACTATACAATAGACTCCAGTTCAATAGCTACCATAAGGTGAAATATATCATCATCGAAAGCTTTATGCGGAATACATAATATCCTGGTCTGCTTACTGGGCCATGCGATTGAATGTTCCTTTCCCTTGATAATTGTAGGGATGGAAATTACTATCCTGTCTCCGTTGGGAACTTTTGGTTTAATATTACCTGCAATAATATTATTAATTTCACCTATCGCGTCCACAACATCGGCGTCAATATCTGTATGACCTTCGCCTGCGAGTATATCTGTCAATTTTATTGCCAGTTCCGCTTTCATGGAGACAATAACAGCGCCCTTAACCACTCCTGAAAGGCCGATAACCGCTGAAATATCCCATTCAAATCCTTTCTCAGGATCCAAAAAGTGAGGATGCCTTGGGCTTACATCAACGCCGACAAATTCCTTAAAAGTGCTGACGGTTACTTCAACAAACGGTTCAACATAATTTGTAAGTTCTAACATATTTACATCCTGAATAAACGTAGTTTGGCCAATTTACTCTTGAAAAGATCAAGTTTTATTGGTTTAGTAATATAATCAGTGGCTCCGTTTTTCAACGCTTCAATAACATTAATTTTGGAAGCCTCGCTGGTTACCATAATTATTGGCAAATCTCTATATTGATCCATCGACCTTACCTGTTTAAGAAAATCAATTCCCGATAATCTGGGCATATTCCAGTCCAGTAAAATAAGATCAACAGTTTGTGATTCCAATAGCGCCAATGCCTCTTCGCCATCTTTTGCTTCTATGAAGTTACAGGTGGTTTCTACCCCGGCGAAAACACCTTTGACGGTGTTTCTCATAATCCTGGAATCGTCAACAACCATTATAGTCACACCGATAGGCATATTATCTCCTTACATAAGTATCTATTGTCACCTTTATAATATAATCTATTTTATAGGATGATACAATAGATTTTCTTATATAGTATTCTAATATATCTATGTTTTTTTGTTTACTGATCTTTTTCGACTCTCCATGAAATGTTCCAGTTCCATTTTTCCGGAAAATCGGGCGATTCTACCCTGAAACTTATCCTTCCATGCTTAAAACGGAATGCAATGTTAAAAGAAACATCCCAAATATCATCCTTTTTATCATTTGCTTTATAACTTAGTTTGGATTTCAATTGTAAATTCATGGGGAATTGGGAAATTTCCGGTATTTTAAAGTTACCGGATGACCAAACAAGTTCACAGGAAACATTTGCGGTATTAAAAGTCCAATATGGCGCAGAATTTAAATTTTCAGGAATAGGGTAAGGAAATGGATCCCCATCTGATTCCGCAAGCCCTTCTACCGAGCCTGAAAAATTTATCCCAAAAGAACTGTTTTTTAAACCTTGAGGAAATTTTATAGAAATCCCCATATTACCGGATAATTTATCATTTATTTTTAAAGGGTTTACTGCGTTTCGATCTGCCGTAAGCGATAATCTTGTAAATCTGACCGGGAGGCTGTCTTTATTAGCCGTGGGAAAACGGTAATAAATACCGGATGAACTACGGAAAAAATCTTCACCTAAATCTGGTCCGCGTAATACCGTATTGACCCGGAACAATGAATTACGTTTTGCTTTCCATTCAATTTTTCCAGCGGCTCTTATACCCGCCCCATGGTTTTCACCGTCTCTGTAAACAAACCGTTCCCCGGCTCCGTCCATGGCAAATGATATTGACAGAGGTCTCGCCTGATTTGTTGTTCTGGCGCTTTTATAAAGCAAGGGAGTAATACAGATGCCGAAATTGGTATAAATATCCATTCCCCAGGCAAAGGTTTCTGATAAGGCAAAATCACTGCTGACAGATATTAACGGGCTGTTAAATAAAATCCCCGCCGCGTAAAGCCTGAAATCCCGTTCAGGCAATGCAGGCGGCTGTGAAAACCATGTACCGCCCTCTTTTGGAGGCAATGTAAGCCCTGTATAAAATGTTTCAAAAATAAGGCCGGTTTTATTCGCGAAACCCATTTCCAGCCCTCCGGAAAAAGCAGGCTCAAAATCATCCAGTTCTGTCTGCATGGACGCAAATCCCCTTAGTTTCAGGTTTGGATAAATATTCAGTAAAGGGCTGGATAAGTACAAATACGCTTCATCTTCTTTGGTTCCTGATGGAGCTGTTTTTAAATCCGCCATGAGCGGTTTATAATTTTCCGCATAAGGCGGTGAACGAATCCACGGATTGCGAATCCTTGCGGAAAGTCCCCATTCATCAAGTACGCCAAATAAAATCCGCGAGCCTGTGGATTTATGGTATAACCCGCCTGTAAAGTTGGTAATACTCCTTTCATCTTCCCAGAACGAATCAAGCTCAAAGTCCAATGTATGCCTGTCAAGAATTCCTCCCCGCAGCTCAAGGCCGACCGGGAGAAAATTAACCCTAATGTCCCCGCGGTTAATAAACATAAAACTCAGCGGTTTGGAGTTATTACCTTCATAAGAACCGCTCCATAAAAGTGACCAGTCAAGAAAAGGCTGTTTGTCAGGCAGTGAGTTCGGCTGAGGTTCCGCAGGGAGAATCGCGGCAGACAAAAATCCAACAGCCGCTAAAAAAATTAAATACTTCATAACTTATATATGGCGCACGGATGAGATGCGCTTTACTGAAAGAGAATAAAAATGTTAACTTGATTCATGATAGATTTTCTGTTACACTGATTAAAAGGAGTATCAGATATGGAAAAAATTTCTAGTTTTCAGGTAGATCATCTCAGACTTAAACCGGGAGCCTATGTTTCACGGAAAGATAAATTTGGAGATTTGACGCTTACCACTTTCGATCTTCGTTTTAAAGAACCCAACAAGGAGCCGGTGATAGATCAGCCTGCTCTGCATACAATAGAGCATCTTTGCGCTACCTTCCTGCGTTCTCACAGGGAATGGTGCATGAAAGTAGTGTACTTTGGCCCAATGGGCTGCCGTACAGGTTTCTATGTAATCGTGGAAGGCGATTACAGTTCTTCAGATATACTTCCGCTGTTACTGGAAATGTTTGACTGGATAGAAAAGTATGAAGACGCTATTCCCGGCGCATCTCCCGCCGAGTGCGGCAACTGGCGCGATCAAAACATTGATATGGCAAAATGGGAGTGCAGCCGTTATGCGGCGCTTTTGAAAAAAAGAAAAATGGAAAATCTGGAATATCCCAGCGACATGGTTTAACAATTTAAGTAATTGAGGCTGTTCCAAAACTTTCAAACCGAAGGTTTGCGTTTTTTGAACAGTTACCATAGATTTCAATTCTATTCCCTAATTTATCGTTCTCGTATACAATGCCTCTATGTCAGAATTAAATGAGTACAACGGAAAAGCGACAATGGAAAAAATCACCTCCCTGGCAAAACGACGGGGGTTTGTTTTTCAGTCATCAGAAATTTACGGCGGTCAGAACGGAGCGTGGGATTACGGCCCGCTCGGCGTTGAATTAAAAAACCGGATTGCCAATGCTTGGTGGAAGGAGATGACCCAGCTTCACGATAATATCGTGGGATTGGACGCGGCGATTTTAATGCACCCGCGTACATGGGAAGCCTCCGGTCATGTTGAAAATTTTACCGATCCATTGGTCGATTGTAAAAAATGTAAAACCCGCTTCCGCGCTGATATGATAAGCGAAGAAAACCTGGCGGAAAAAAAATGCCCGGACTGCGGAGGAGAGTTAACCGACACCAGAAAATTCAACCTGATGTTCAAGACCAATATCGGACCTACCGAAGATACCGCCAGCGTTATTTATCTGCGTCCGGAAACCGCCCAGGGTATTTATGTTAATTATAAAAATATAGTTCAATCAAACAGAATGAAAATACCGTTCGGCATCGCGCAAATAGGAAAGGCATTCCGTAATGAGATTGTTACTAAAAATTTTATTTTCCGCACCTGCGAATTTGAGCAGATGGAAATGCAGTACTTTGTAAAACCAGGAACCGATGAAGAAACATTCAACGAATGGCGCAAACAAAGGTGGTCGTATTACGAAAAACTCGGAGTAAAAATGGATCATCTGCGCTGGCATCAGCACGGGCCGGATGAACTCGCGCATTACGCGAAAGACGCCTACGATATTCAATACCTGTTTCCCATGGGCTGGCGCGAACTTGAAGGTGTCCACAACCGCGCCGGTTACGACCTTGGCCGCCATTCACAGTTTTCAGGTAAGGATATGCAGTACATCGATCAGGACAACAACAACGAGCGCTACATCCCTTACATTATCGAAACATCCGCGGGACTTACACGAAATGTACTGATGATCCTCTGCGACGCCTACGACGAAGAGCAGGTTGCCTCGGACAAGAATTCGGACAGTTCCGAAGGAACTGCAAACGGAACCGCAGATGATTGGAGAACAGTTCTTCGCTTTCATCCCAATCTCGCGCCTGTAACTGTAGCAATTCTTCCGCTGATGAAAAAGGACGGACTTGCTGAACTTGCGCAGGACATCCGCGCAGAACTAAAAGAAGATTACGCTACAGACTACGATCAGGCGGGAGCGATAGGACGGCGCTACCGCAGACAGGATGAAGCGGGTACACCTTTTTGTGTTACAGTGGACTACCAATCCAAAGAAGACGGAACAGTAACACTGCGCTTCCGAGATTCAATGGAACAGGTAAGAGTGCCGAAAACGGAACTTGCCGCACGGCTGAAGCAGGAGATAAAAACATATAAAAGGATTAAGTAATAATTACCAAATAGAAAATGTAAGTTGCTAAATTTGGTAATTATGAGCTAAAATGTAGGTATGGACGAGAAAGTCCTTTTTGATAAACTGGACAGAATAATTCTACTTTTGGAACAATCCAACAAAGAACCGTCATTGGCAATTCGAATTGCAAATGGTATAGCAACAGGTGTTGGTATTATGAGTATTCTCGCAGTTATTGATATAATCAGATCGTGGATAGGAGGATAGAAATTATGGATGAAAAAAGCGTTTGGATACTTGTTTTAGCTTTCGGATGTCTGATATCCAGTGGTGTAATTTTCTACCTTACAAATAAACTAAAAAAAATGAGGTAATTACTTTACCTATTCATATACCTATGTTCCTGACCGTCTGTCTTAATCCAACAATTCAAAAAACTTTACAGTTCTCTTCAATAGTGCCAGGCACTGTCAACCGGGCAAAATCTCACCGTCTTGATGTCAGCGGCAAAGGGATCAATGTTACACGGGTTTTGACTCAATTGGGAAAAAAGGCTATGCACCTAACGCAGTTAGGCGGCGATATGAGGCCGCTTTTTCTCTCCATGTGTGAGCAGGATAAACTTTCTGTTGAATGGGTAGAAAGCAATTGTCTGACCTCTGGTCAGACAGGCCAAATCCGTTTTTGCTACACCGTACTCACCGATACAGCTGTTACTGAACTGGTTGAAGAATCGGAAGCGGTTGCCCCGGGAACTGAGGAACGGCTGCTGGAAAAATTTGATGCTCTTCTTGAAAAAAAAACTAACGCTGTAAAATGTTTAATCATTTCCGGCACAAAGGCAACAGGGTTCTCAGATATGGTGATTCCTGACATGGTTCGCAAGGCAAAAGAAAAGGGGATAAGTGTTATAATTGATATAAAAGGAAAAGATTTAATTAACAGCCTTCAATATGAGCCGGATGTTGTTAAACCGAATCTTTTTGAATTTGCCGGAACATTCATGCCTGACTTGATTAAGGATAATGATCTTGCAGGAAATGACAATATTACAGAAGAACGTATTAAATCAACTGTAATGGAAATCGCGCAAAAATATAAATGCAGAATCATTTTAACCAATGGCAGCCGGAAAATATTGGCCGCTGACAAGAGCAATTTTTATTACGTTGAATTTGAACCTGTAAAAGCGGTAAATTCAACCGGCTGCGGGGACGCGTTTACCGCCGGTCTTACCTCAGCAATGGAAGACAATTGGTCTGCAAATCATCCTTTAGATTTTAACGCGGCAATTAATGAAGGTATCCGCTGCGGCGCATTAAACGCCAACCTTGTAAAACCCGGGGTTATACGATAAAATATTATATGGGGAAGGGATGCAGCATATTATAATTGAGTATGCTAAATCAGCATTTAAACATAATATAAAAGAAGCAGATATTCACCATGCCCTTCTACATCCTGTATATGATGAAATTCAGGATTCAAATGATGATAGACATTTGTTATTGGGATTTGATCGCAGTTTAAATATGCTGGAAATTACGTATAATGTAATTGATGAACAGAGATTTAAGGTGTTCCATGCCATGAAGTGCAGGAATATATATCATAACCTGATCAGGAGGTAACAGTGCCGGATTTGACAGAAGAAGAATATGATGCTCTTGATGAAATATGGACGAACAACCCACCCAAAGTATCAGGCGATGGGAAAAACGGTTTTTTTATGAAACATAAAAATGAAATTGTCATTTTGGATAATGTCTCTGCTGCATGGCTGCGGGTAAAATGTGAAATTAGCCATAAATCACCAACAGAGATCATAAGCGATTTGGTTCAAAGAGAAATTACTGCGGCAATGTAATTATGGAAAAATCATTAGGCACAATTTTTATTTCTCTTAAACAGGCTCAGGTAAAACTGGCGGCAGAAAACCGTGCCGCAAAGGACAGAGCGCTTGCCGCCGCCGCCGCTGCGATTGACCGTGAAAGGACCGCAATTCTGGAGGCCAATGCCCACGATGTGGAACAGGCGCGAAAAAGCGGCATGAAAGAGAGTCTTGTTGACCGCCTGCTTCTCAATGATAAACGAATTGATTCTATAATCGAAGGAATGAAAATTGTTATCAAACAGGAAGATCCTATAGGGAGGACACAGGCAGGATGGACGCTGCCTAATGGTTTAAAAATTGAAAAAGTTACAGTGCCAATGGGAGTCGCTGCAATTATATATGAGTCGCGTCCCAATGTAACCGCGGACTGCGCAGCGCTTGCCTATAAAGCAGGCTGCTCTATTCTGTTACGTGGTTCGTCTTCCGCGCTTGAATCCAACAAAGCGTTGGTAAAGGCTATCAAGGCAGGGCTTAGCGAAGGCAGCGGTATCGCGGATGCCGTAGCTCTGGCGGAATCAGGCAACAGAGACGAGGTTGACATAATACTCAAAGCGCGTGGTTTTATTGATGTTGTTCTGCCTCGCGGAGGACATGAGTTGATCCGCCGTGTAGTTGAAAACGCGCGTGTCCCGGTAGTAGAAACAGGCGAAGGCAACTGTCATATATATGTTGAACCTTCATTTCTGAGATCACGCGCGGAAATAGATAACGCAGTAGAAATAATTTTAAATGCGAAACTGCAAAAACCAGGCGCGTGTAATGCAGTGGAGACAGCGCTTGTACATAAAGATGCTCTTGCAATGCTCATGCCCGTTCTTGCTGAAAAAATCGCAGGTAAGGCGGAACTGCGCTGCGACGCTTCTTCAAAAACCGCTATAGGCGTTCCGCCGGCTGGACTTGTTTTGAAAGACGCAACAGAAGAAGACTGGGAGACTGAATTCCTTGATTTTATTCTTGCGGTTAAAACTGTAGATTCCTGCGATGAGGCAATCGCACATATCAACCGGTATGGAACAAAACATTCGGAAGCAATTCTTACCAATGACCTGAAAGCAGCGGAAAAATTCCGCGCGCAGGTGGACGCGGCCTGCGTATATGTTAACGCGTCTACACGTTTTACAGACGGCGGAGAATTTGGCTTTGGCGCGGAGTTGGGAATTAGCACACAAAAATTTCATGTCAGAGGGCCAATGGGACTTGATGCACTTACAACAATAAAATATCTTGTAACAGGCTCCGGGCAAATACGGGTTTAAATAAATGATTTCACAACTGATTGCTGACGCGCGAAAGATAATTTTTAAAATTGGTTCCAACACTCTCGCAGGCAGCGATGGAAAAATAAATTATTTTTTTCTTGATGAGTTCGCCGAACAAACAGCGGCGCTGATGAAGAAAGGAAAACAAATTGTAATTGTTTCTTCAGGAGCACAGATAGCGGGTCTTTCTGCAATGGACAAGTGGGCGCGTAAGAAGGATATTCACTACAGACAGGCATTATGCGCGGTAGGACAGGTGCAGCTTATGAAAGCCTGGCAGCAAGCGTTTGATGAAAACGGTTTTCATATTGCGCAGATCCTTTTAACCCGTGAAGATTTTAGCGATACCAACAGAACATTGAATATGCGCAATACCCTCTTTACGCTGGTAGATGAAGGGATAATCCCAATAATTAATGAAAACGATACAGTCTCTGTGGAAGAAATAAAAATCGGAGACAATGACACATTAGCCGCAAACTCAGCGATTTTGTGGAGCGCCGATCTTTTAATACTTTTCAGCGACATTGACGGACTGTATGATAAAAACCCCAAGGAGTTTCCGCAGGCGGAATTGGTTGAAGAAGTGCGTGATATTGACTCAGTCAGAAAAAATATTACGATAGGAGCCGCAAACAATTTCGGTACAGGAGGGATTGCCACTAAACTCGACGCAGCCCAGCTTGCGCTTTCATACGGCATCCCAACCATTCTGACAAACGGCGGCTCCCCCCGCAGTGTAGAAGCTCTGGCGGCAGGCGCTCAAAAGGGAACCGTGTTTCTGGCATAATAAAACAATCAAACATTATTTTTTTTTCTGAAAATTTTTATCAAAGCAGATAGATTCTGATCCTTAACAAGCGCCAGCAAAGCTATCCCGAATAAAATAAAAATGACTGCATTAATTATTAAAGGTATCCCGTAAGAAATAAACCGCCCTCTGCCGGCAAAAATTGTTTGCAGTACCGGAGAAAGAAAATAAATGGGAAAAACCGCCAATCCGGAAATAATCAGAATTTTTATTATATATATTAAAATGGAGCCAAGTTTAAATCCACAGGAAATATTTTGATTCCTTTTTAAAAAAACAAGAAGAAGAACAGTGTTTATAACGCTGGCGAGAGACAGAGCTAAAGCGATGCCTGCTCCCTTAAGCGGTCTAACTAAAATAATGGCAAGGCATATATTCGCGCCGAAGGAGGCAATCCCTGCAAAAGTTGGAGACTTGGTATCACTTTGCGCGTAAAAAGCCGGAGCTATAATACGGTTAAGAGCGATAAAGAAAACGCCCGGCATAAGAAAATAAAAAGCGGATAAAGTCAGACTAACAGATGTTTCATCAAAATTGCGGTTTTGATACAGGACACGGATTAAACACTCTCCCTCCATGAGTGAAAAAAAAGTAACCGGTATTGTTATCAGCGCTATTATGTTCATCGCGGAGATAAGCCGTTTATTAAAAATTTCCCATTGAGATGATTTTGCATAATTGGCAAGGTTTGGAAGAAGTACTGTCCCAATCGAAACCGCAAAAATTCCAAGAATTAACTCTTGCAGCCGGAGCGAATATTGAATGCTTGATACAACGCCTTCACCGGCTCTTCCTGCCAGAGTTGTTGAAACTAAATCATTTAACTGGTAAGCAGCCATTCCAATGATGGTAGGGCTAATCAAGCGCAATACTTTACGAGTACCAGGATTTGTAACAGCTCTTTTCAAATTAGTGAAAAAGAAGCTATGTCCCTGTTTTAAAACAAATGGGAACTGAATAACAATTCCAAGAAAACCGCCGATTAGAATACCTGCCGCCATAGCCCTTGCAGGGTTTTTTGTGAAAGGGCTTAAACCATAAGCGCATAATATGGTAACAACATTTAAAATAATCGGAGCAAGCCCTGATGGAGTAAATATATGATGACTGTTTAGCACTCCCTGATAGAGAGCGGCCAATGAAATTAAAGCAAGAAAAGGAAACATAATCCTTGTAAGAAGAACGGTTTCATCAAATTCATCTATGCCTATCAATCGAACGAGTAACGGGGCCGCAAGAATTCCTATAATAACTATAATAATTAATAAAAATGTTAAAAAAGTAAAAAAACACGATAGAAATTCCTGAGTTTTTTCACGGTTATTTTCCAACAGATATTCCTTAAATGTTGGAATAAAAGCGACAGAAATTGATCCTTCCGCGAATAACCGGCGGAATAAATTAGGCAGCATAAAAGCCACAGAAAAAGCGTCAGATAGCGCGCTTGTACCAAGAAGGCTTGCTTTAGTAACTTCGCGAAGCAGTCCAAGAATTCTGGATAATAATGTCAGAAGGGACAGCATTGATCCATGACGTACAAGTGATCCTGTTGTTTGCTTCAAATGATCATGTTGAGAAGTGTTGGTTTTATTTTCCTGCGGAACAGAGTTGTTATCTTCATTTTTCATTGTTTCGCCCTGATATTTATTGTTTTTGGCAAAATATATTCCTAAAAATAATGTTATGCAAAAGCTCTTATCAATTGAACATTATACCTTTTTACCCAATGACTTTCTACAGCAAACAGCAGGGCATTAAACATCTTAATACTTGACAAGTATTATTAATATTATTATTGTAAAATATAATTTTTTATGGTAATTAAGGCATTTATATAGGATAAAGATATGTTATTTAGTTCGCTTGTATTTTTGCTTTTATTTTTACCATTATGCTTAATTATTTATCATACTTTGCCAAAGAAAAAACTAATTTACCGTAATATTTTTTTACTTGCTGTTAGTCTGATATTTTATGCATGGGGAGGAACATGGTATTTTTTATTGATGATGTCGGTTATTACCGTTAATTATCTTGGAGCCTTATGGATTTCAAATAATTTAAAAAACGTAAATACCGAAAATGAAAATCAATCAAAAAAAAATTCCAAATTTATTATAGTACTGCTCGCGAATCTGGGAGTATTGTTTTATTTTAAATATTTTAATTTCTTTATCAGCATTATCGCGCTGATAACATCACGAAACATAAATATTTTTGAAGTTCTTTTGCCGATAGGCATTTCGTTCTATTTATTTCAGGCAATGTCTTATGTAATTGATGTTTACAACGGAAAAGTTAATATGCAAAAAAACATTTTCAAGCTGGCTTTATATATATCTTTATTCCCCGCGTTGATTGCCGGTCCGATAATAAAATACGCTGATTTAGAACATCAGATAAACAACCGCGTACATTCCTCACATGATTTTTATATTGGGGTGAAAAGATTTATCTACGGGCTGGTAAAAAAAGTTATAATTGCAAATAACCTGGGCGAGGCAGCTGACAGCATTTTTGCAAACCACCCGTCAACGATTGGTATGAGCGTCGCATGGATTGGAGTTATTTTTTACGCATTGCAGATATATTACGATTTCAGCGGATATTCGTGCATGGCAATAGGCTTGTCAAAAATGTTCGGATTCAATATTAAAGAAAATTTTAACCATCCTTATATATCTGCATCTATTACAGAATTCTGGAAACGGTGGCATATATCTTTGACAAGCTGGTTTCGTGAGTATGTTTATTATCCTTTGGGCGGCAATCGTAAAGGCACATTCAGAACATACCTAAATATCATAATTGTTTTTCTTGTCTCCGGTCTTTGGCATGGAGCAAATTATACTTTTGTTTTTTGGGGCGCTTTCTACGCGTTTTTTATTGTTATTGAAAGAATGATTTTAGGACGGGGAAGTTTAAAAAAACCAAATATTTTAAACTGGTTTTATACAATAATCATTGTTCTTATCGCGTGGGTATTTTTCCGTTCACCCGATATAGGATATGCTTTACAATATATTATGGCAATGTTTGGGTTTTTTGGCAACAACGGACAGACGCCAACTTTCAATTTGACGATGAACTCAATTTTGATTTTTCCTTTTGCGGTATTATTCTGCGGTTTTATTCAAAATTGGACATTAAAACTTTTTTCGCTAAAAAATTTTGAAAAAATAAAAAGCAAAAAATGGGCAAATGATTTATTGTTTTATGCGGAAGCAGTTTGTTTGTTTGTGTTATATGGACTTGTGATATTAATGCTTGCAAACAAAACTTACAATCCGTTTATATACTTTCAATTTTAAAGAGGAATAAATGAAAGGATTTTTAAACGCAATATGGATTAAGATTAAATGGTTTTGTAAAAGCCGTTATCGAATTTTATCCTGTGTTTTTATTATTATCCTAATATTACCCACTGTCGCATATCCCTTATTTAAAAATATTTTATCAGCGGAAAGAGACGGATTAAATGAGAACAGAAACCTGAACAAATTCGAATTTTCATTCCAAAAATTTGGCGCGAACTTTGAAATATTTTATCAGGATAACTTTCCATTTCGTAACAGCTTAATTCCCTTGTATAATAAATACTATAACAAAATATATAGTAAATACTTCGCAGAAAAAACTGAAAATATTAACGAATGGGAAATTATTGATGAAACTGCGATTAACGAATTATATATTAATGAACTGGATATTATTGAAGAACCTGCAATAAGCGAACGAAACATTGTTGAAGAACCTGTTAATAATGAACTGAAAATAAATGATTTGAAAGAAGAAGAAAATAGCGAGTTTAAAAGATTTATGAATGTACTTGTTGAAGCGGATAACTATTTTAAGCTGCTTAATAAAAAAATAATATTCCAGGTATGCCCTAGAAAATATTATATAACCAGCCGGATGACAAGTAGAACACAAACAGAATTACTTTCTTCCTATATTAACCTGCATTCAAATGTCAGCTTTTCATATCCAAAAAATGAATATCTATCAATCGAGTCAAAGTACATGACTTATGATGAGTACAATGGTCATCATAATTTTATGGGCGCGTATGTTTCCTGGCAGGAAATTCAAAAAAAAGCGGGAATAGCAGCAACAGATATAAGCAGCATGGAAATAACTGAATTTGAAATTGATGTCAGGAAAATCATCGCGATGCCTTATAATATGAATTGCTGTTATCCGTATAACCAGGATTTACCGGCCGTGCAAAAAACAGAATACATTACATCAATCAATTATAATGTCGCATATAAGCCTTATATTGAAATTGAAACATTGTATAATTCAAGCTGTTACAGGATAGAAATTAAAAGTAATAATACTAATGGTCAGACATTATTTATCACAGGCGACAGTTTTCTCGAAACACAATTACAATACGCGATCAAGGATTTTGAGTTTTCCAACATATCTCATTTATACAATTTAGAAACGGGAAGCAAAAACCAGACATATCGTGACCGCATAAAAAAATATATTGAAAGCGCTGATGTCATTGTGATTGTTATCGGTGAAAATAATTTATGGAGCAATAATCTTGAAGAAAACCCGGGGCTGGAGTACCGAATAGCATTAATTCTTGAACTTGCCAGGGAAATTTATTAATGGTGTTTCCTCCAAATTTAATCTTCATCTGCAGATACTCACGATCTATAAATAGATTCAATATTTTTCCAAACCTTTACAATCCTTTGATATTTCTTCATGTGATTTACCGGAAAAAAGCTGTGATAAGAAAAAATCATCCTTCTCTCTGCAAAAGTTTTCCAGATTAAAAAAATGTTTCACTTTTCGGTTATTTTTTGGATACGCTGCTTTTTTATCATGGCGCATAATATCAGGATAACTGTCAATGTCTAATAATTTGGTTATAAAAGGATAACTTCGCTTATTTAAAATAAACGCCTCCCCTTCTTCTTTACTCATTGTTTGAAACATCGATGCTGAAATTAACGGTTCTTCATGATTTTTATTTCCCGCAAGAAAAATCAATTCTTCAATCATTGATTTTTCACGGCTGTGTAAAACCACCCAATCTTCACAGTTTCCCTTTATTACTCCGGCTTCATCGCCGTATCTTAGTTTAATGAATACGCAGATTAAACTGTGATAGAGCGTATTTTCATCGGGCATTATCATAAAAACCGCCGTCTTTTCAATGCCGATTTTTCCCATATCAATATCATTTACGGAAAGCATATCGATTAGGTTATCCTGGCTAAAAAATGGGCGTAACGCCAAATCAAAAACAGACACAATGCAGCCCCTTGTAGAATCGTATACTTCAGCAGTGCCGTTTAAAAGAGAACATATAAAAGAAGATGCGTCCAAATGATCCAGAAAATATTCTTTTATATACGGTATTTCATTCTTGTTTGATTTAAACGCCTGTGTCCGCAGCATTCTGAGGCTTTTAAAATTTATTTCGTTTTTTCCTGCGCATTCACAAAGAAGAAGTATAAGCCCTGTCAGCAGATCCGCCGCGCTGTTATGCCAATAAGGATCACACGAGTGATTGTTTTTTGTAATACTACCGGCGACATCATTTATAAGTTCAATGGCCTTATCCCGCTGATTATTATGATATAAAAGATAAGGAATAATTAATGGATTCCAGCAATTACTACTTCCTGGCTCGCGCAGATTTAATACAAAAATATTATAATCATTTTCTTTAAGCAATGGATACATTTTTTCATATAGTTCCGCCTTGGGATCAGTTGTAACAAAGGATTCACCTGCTTTTATATATGTAAATAAGGAAGGCATGCCAATTAATCTGGTTTTCTTTGATCCTGTAGAACCAATTGTCAATGAATGTGTGTCAGTATGCTCGATAAAAACAGCGTCAGAATCGGCATACAAAGGTATGCCTCCGTATTGGGGATTAGCAGCGTCAAATTTTATTTCATATAACGAAGATTTAATTTCTTCCTTTGATGCCAAACGCGATAAATGATTGCGAGAATTTGAATATTCCATGATTTTTTTGGAGAAACGACCGAACAGAACAGCTTTTGGGAAACTGTCTTAAATACTTAGGGTTAAAGATCTAAAATGTCCGGTTGTTTTCACTCCTTAAGAATGACCCTGCGGCGCTATGACAACAATACCGCCTTCACATTGGAACTTGACAAGTTCGGGCATTGGTATGCTTTTTTCGCAGGTTTTTATATAATATTTTTATACACCATTTTTGATAGTTTGTCAATATTCTTATTGAGGTTTTAATGATCAGTTTTAATTCCAGAATAGGTCCTTATAAAGTTGTTTATTCGCTTAAACAGGAAAAAGAAAAAATAATTGTACATGTTCCCTATCTTTTCGTTGAAGAGGATACAGAAGGCAAGCGTGTTATCGTAAAATATAATACTGTTGAAATTGAAAACAGTCCCAAAGCTGATTTTATCTGGAAATTTTTTACACATAAATCCGCTGGTATTGTGCTTAGTTCTATTGCGTATAACCTGGAAGATGCTTTATCGGATAATTTTGTTATACCTGTAAAGCCAAAATTTGAAAAGAAACCTCGCAAGAAAAGATAGTGTCAGGTATACTTTAGATAAAAATATATTTTATTGTATCGTTATCTTCTTCGGATCGAGCTTACTCTACTTGGCTTCTTTTCCATAGGTTCCATGTCTTTGTGCAGTTCCAAAGAATTTTTCAAGGCTTCTTTTATCCTGTTATCAATGTTCTCACAAAATATTGAAGCATCGCTTAAAATATTCTGCCGCATTTCCAGCAATGATCCTGAAGGTGATGCTGTCAACTCACGTTTATTTACATGATATGGAACAAATAACTGAAATATTTCCACGTTTAAAGCCCTGGCAATACGGCTGATGGATTTGTCGCTTATCCACATCCGGCAGCCTTCGATAGTATTAATTGCCTGAACAGATAAATTGGATAATTCAGCAAGTTTTTCCTGTGAAAACCCCAGACTTTCCCGTCTTTCCTTTATATTTTGAGCCAGAATTTGACGAATTTTTTCCGTTTTTTCTTTCATGCGAATAATATAAGGTTAATTTTATATAATTTATTGACAAGTTAGTGTAAATGTAGTATATACATATTATTACCGTAATTATTAATATCATGTACTTTTTACCGGCTGGACTTATTTTTATTTACTTCAGGTTTTAAAAACGTTTATAACTTATGGTATAATTGGTATTTAAGGCAGTCTGTCTATAATGTGTTCACTATAGACAGACTCAAATTAATGCAGAATTTTTATAAATCAAAAAGTACAATTTCACCATTCCGGTTTATTAGCTGATAACCTTTGCCTGTTTCAAAATTTTTGGTAAATGATTTATCACTAACAGGAGCTAATCCGGCTGACGCGACTCCTGGAGAGTCAATTATAAATGTATATTCTCCAGATGGTACTCCAACTTTTGCCGATGACATGCCATAGCAGCTCCATTGAACAGTTTTTTCACCAAATTGTTTAACTAAGACATAATTCGGGACCCATAAAAAACTCATTTGATCTTCCGGTATTTCAGGGTCATAAACAAACGCTGTAGCATTTGACGCGCAGCCAGCGAAAGCAAAAGCGACAATTAAACAAATTCCTGCCAGCAACTTTCTCATACAATTCTCCTTTCGTAGTTTTTAATCATTGCGGATAATGTGTTTTACAATTCGACGAATTGTTCTTTAAATCTCATATTCAAAAATAAATATGGTAATACTAGTAGTATCCATTAGTAATACTAATTTGTCAATAAAAAAATCAAACAACCAGAAATATATAGACAAAAAAAAATAATAAAATACACTGGATTTTGGCTCAAAACATAAAGAACTGCGTGAAAATCATGGTCTGACCCAGAAACAACTGGCCAAACTCACCAATTTATCGGTACAAACGATTATTATTATAGAATATTTTTTTAATTGACAGTTTCACCTTTTTTGAAATGCCATTTTTCATCCCTATCAAAAGCAAACTGAAATGCTTCAGCCTCAGTTTTTAGGGCGATCTTCCTCGTAAATCCTTATCCTGTAAGGAATTACGTTATAGCCATGACAGGTTTCAAGTCCTGCTTGGAAAATGATTGTTAATTTTTGGGGTTTTATTAATTTATTTGCCTGTGATATTTTTTTAGCAAGGACAGGACTCACGCTTGCTAGTTTAACGTAAGTCCATACAAGATATAGAGTTATAAAGCATTAAACTTGTTATGCCTACAAATAGCCTACATTTTTAACTATGCTTTTTATTAAATAACAACCTTATTCTTGATCGTCTACTCCGCTCTCGAAAATCTCCTCCAGAGCCTCCTCCAGATTAGACAGAAGCCCTTCCAGATTCTCTTTTGTTATCGGTCTGCCCTGGGCTATGCACATCGAGATCGCTTGTGCTTTCGCTCCCTGTTCCCCGTACTGCCGGAGAATCAGCGGATAATTCTCGTGATCCAATTCCAGTATTATTTTTTCCTTCGCCATTCCGCTCACTCCTTTTATTGGTCTTGTTTTTGTTTTGTATCATTATCCCCAAAAGCGTCTTTATGAATTTGATTCGCTATTCTCTGAATATTCGGAGGCAGTTTGTCAAAATCGCCTGTGAATTCAGTATCGCTAAAATCATATTCCCATTTATTGGGATCATGTTTGGTATATACTCCCGGATACTTTTCTTCAGCCATATTGATACACTCCAATTAATTATACGTCTGATGTATTTATATATAAAGTCCAGAACAATATTTGTCCCGGACATTACCGGGGGTTATATCCCATGTCGGCAAGCTCTTTTTGTAGTTTGTCGATTGCCGTTAATATCCTGTACGCCTGGGCTTTATCCGCGCCGCCGTCCGTTGTTTCCAAAACAAGATTGAATGATAGCCGCTTGAAAAATACAGCAAGCTCCCATTTTTCGTTTTCCGATAATTCAATCATTGCTTTATCTCCTGCCCGGTATTTCCGGGGCTTAGCTTATTGGTCAGAAAATTAATAAGCCCTAATTCCTCATGCTCTCTTTGGCAATAATGCCAGCCTTGTTTTTCCCCGATCTCCTTCATGCGGTTGCTCGGTGTTGGTATCTCAAAATAAAAGCCCTCGGCGGTTATGTTTTTTATCAGTTGGCAGAACGCACTTTTTGTCTTTGCCATTATGAAACTGATTACAATGGTGTCGCCTGTTTTCCAGAGATATGAAGCGGGATTGAATTTGTCGCTCGTGAATTCAAGCAGCCGCGCCGGTTCGGTGTCGATGTTGATTATTCCGTCTGTCATGGTTCGTTCCTATTGGTCATAAGCCCCGGAAATACCAGGGCTTGCAAGGCTCAATCTATATACCCTTTTTCGTGGAGAAAGCCGTCAAGATTCAGATTCGCCAGCGTTTGAAAATCAAATTCTTTTCTCGGCTCATGTTTTAATAAATAATTGCAATGATACGCAGTCGCTTCTTTTTTTTCGCTGTCAAGTTTTCGGTAGCTGTTTAATATTTTCTGTTCATCTTTTGTTAAAATCGCTGTTTGGGTTTTCATATTTTATTCTCCTTCTCTTCCGGGGCTGCGGCTTCCCCTGCCTGATTGAACATGAAGTCTGCTAGCGGTTCCATAAGCAAGCCTAAAACATTGAAAGCGTTTAGATAAACCGCAAGCCCCTCCGCGCCGTTGTCTGCCGTTTGGTCGCAAGCATAACGCTCCATAACCTTAATGATTGCTCTAGCACCCTGCGCCGTTTTCGTCAGTTCCTCAATTTCATTTACCGTAAGAAGGCGGTAGTCTTTTTTGTCCCTGAAACATAATGCCAATTCTGCCATGATAAATTCCCCTTGCCGGATTTCCGGCGTTTTAAGTTTACGGAGCAATGCAGCCCCGGACTTTGTTTTCTTATACCAAATTTTCCTTTTGATTTTTTAATAGGTTTTTTGTGTAGTTTAAAAACACGCTCTTTTCTTCAGCGTTTAACTTGCGGTATTGCTCCAGAATTTCTTTTTCGTCCGAATTCAATGTGCGCTCTGTCTGGCGGTTTTCTATCTTGTCAAATACGGCGCATTCTCTTTCCGCTTTTTGTCTGCCCAGAGAGAATTCATATTCAAAATTGACAGTTGATCCGGCTTCTTTAAGTTTCGCTATAAATGCAGCTTTGATATTTAACGTAAGGCAGGAAGGCGCAGCGTAAAAAATAAAGTCAGCTTTGTTTGAAGTGGGGTCGTTATAACGACCTATATCATATTTGCT
>Ga0209755_10000830_pt1 | contig 53149 bp, 61 predicted proteins | sample TergutCo191P1_FD_187301 | JGI IMG/M metagenome (GOLD analysis project Ga0209755, IMG submission 187301) | Cornitermes sp. P1 segment gut microbial communities from Petit-Saut dam, French Guiana - Co191P1 (SPAdes) (version 2) | ecosystem: Host-associated > Arthropoda: Insects > Digestive system...
CCCCAATACACACTAACAGATAGCGCCCGTGAGGGCGTAGATGATAAAAATCAAAATAGTGTAGCACCATCAAAATCCAATCAGATTAATACAGGTAAGGGCATCTTTAGATGCCCGCCAGTGCGTTCAATTAACAACACATCAAAAACATCACAAGAATTTTGCTTGGCAACAATATAAAGGAGAATTGTCATGAAAACAAAAGGAAAAATGTTCCTGCTGGTCGTGCTGGTGATGATTGCGGCGGCAATTATGGGTTGCAAAACAGAGCCTGAACTTTGCGCCCTTGGCGCGCATTTGGGGATTGGTGAATCGTGCTCGGGAAACAGTTGCACATTACAGGATTACAATACCAACCATGCTGTATTTCCAAAGGAGATTTTCAGAGTTGGCGCGGTATCGAAATATACCCCTTCGGAATTGTCCACCACTGCCAATAATATAGTGACAGCGTACGGTTCCGCAATGTCTTCTGCTCATCAGAATGTTATGAAAGGTATTGGAAAAATAGCTATAACAAAGGCGTCCAATAATGAATATACATGGGATGGTACAGTTTTGGGTGTCCATATAAATCTTAGTGCGGTTGGCGTTAGGACGCTTGTGGCTGATATGTCTGGCGGCAATCTTCCAATTGAACTGACCCAAATCCTGCAGGCGGTGAACACCATTCGTTTGGCGCGCTAGGGTGACAGGCATCAAAAAGTCGTGGTGTACCATGTCACGTAACAACACCATATGTAGCGTGGCGAGTCGCGAAAAAGGTACCTGCTACCAAAATAGGTAGCAGGTACCAAATTCCATGGTGTCGTGTGAATGTTAAGCGACACCATATGTAGCGTGGTGGGTTGCGAAAATGGTAGCTGCTACCTGATTGGACGAAAAGGTAGAAAAGGCAGCTGCTACTGTTTTATACGTTTCATCCCGAATGAATAATGACTGTCGCTTTTTTGTTATAATTAAAAGGATTGATTAAATGGACACAATATTGAAATTATGTTAAAACAGAAACATGGCTAATCAATTAACAAAGATTAAAAAAATGATATATGACATTCGAAAGCAAAAAGTCATGCTCGACAGCGACCTTGCGGCTTTATACGAGGTTGAAACATTTAATCTGAACAAAGCTGTAAAACGTAATATTGAGCGTTTCCCTGTTGATTTTATGTTTCAATTAACCAAAGAAGAATGGGAAAACTTGATATTCCAAAATGGAATATCAAAAAATCAACAACATGGCGGCAGACGTTTCATGCCGTATGTGTTTACCGAGCAGGGTGTTGCTATGTTATCGTCCGTCCTTAATAGCCAAAAAGCAATAAGTGTAAATATTAGCATTATGCGAGCTTTCGTAAAATTACGCCATTATGTCCTTTCAAAAAGCGACAAAAACAGCCAAATTGCAGAACTCCGCAAGCTCCTCATGCTCCACATAGAAAATACAGATTACAGATTATTAGAGCAAGATAAAACAATAAAACAAATAATCATTGCGTTAAATAATTTAATAGAGCAGCCGCCAAAAACTAAACAAATTGGTTTTAACAAGAACTAAAATAATGTAAAGAAAAGTGACTGATCACGCAGGAGTGTCAAGACGCTCAAAATAAATGCAGCATAGCGTGGCGCAAAATAAAAGTAAACAAGATGGATGAAGCGCGTCGAACCTCTGGTTCGCGGCTTTAGCCTGAGCAGCGCGCCCAAGTTTTCGCGAACCGCAGGTTCGAAGTGTCGTTAGGGTGTTAAGCGACACTATATATATCGTGGCGGGTAACGAAAAAGGCAGCTGCTACCTGACGTGAAGAAATTACCACGAACTACACAAACTGGAGCGAACGGGAAAGCGCGAGGGTGACAGACGCTCAATAATGCACTGCGAAGCAGTGTGGATGAATAAATACAGCATAGCGTGGCGCAATATAAAAGTAAACAAGATGAATGATGCGCGTCGAACCTCTGGTTCGCGGCTTTAGCCTGAGCAGCGCGCCTGAATTTTCACGAACCGCAAGTTCGAAGTGTCGTTGGGGTGTTAAGCGACACCATATGTAGCGTGGCGAGTCGCGAAAAAGGTAGCTGCTACCTGATTGGAGTAAGCGTTGAATGAAACAAAAATTATACAGAAAATCCTTGCCGTTATTAACCGCAAGCGTTATGTGCTTTTTCTTGTTCTTGCTTTCGCCGCGGGATGTTTATGCGCAGGGATTTTCTTCTATGGGGCTGGACAACGATCTTACACAGTTGGAGAGCTTGATCAACGATACAATAGCCAGCATGACGGAGCAGCAAGCCTTATTGGAAGACTTGAAGAAGAACTTGGACTTGAGCGGGAACTTAATCGCCAGTTACGAGAACATAGTACAAGAGCAAGAGAACTTGCTGAAGGACTTGCGGATTCGACTGCAAGAAATGTCAGAAACTTACAGGACGCAGTCGCAATTATCGGCGAAATACGAGAAAAGCTCAAAGTTTTGGAAGACTTTTACAATAATAGCAATTCCGGTAACGGCTCTAATTAGCGGCGGTATTGTGTGGGCGTTGATGAAGTGAGAAAGTAGCTGCTGCCAAAAAAGGTAGCTGCTACCGGTTTAACAATTTGTATCTTATGATAATTTTTTGAGTATAGCTTTGGCAGTATACTCATTGATTTCATTGTGGCGAGGTACAGCTGCTTCTTTATTAGTTCTGGGTTGCATATATACATCATGTTTAGCACCATTTCGGACTAATACGGCTCCATGATGATTGAGTTTTTGAATTAACTCAAACTTTTTCATGCTAAAACCAATTTTCTTTTATGATATTTCGCGAGGTTCAGACATTCGTACATATCTGTAAGCATTTCTTCAAGTTCCTCAAGGCTCTTGCCTTGGGTTACATCTTCAGGAAATCTATCAAACCAGCCAACAAAAAAACCGTCTTCCGATTCAAAATAAGTATATTCCAATTCCATGTCTGTATTATATTGTTATACTTTTATTATGTCTAGGCGACAGTCACTTATGATATAATCAAACCATGGAATTATTTGAAGTAATAGAAAAAAGGTACTCGCATAAAGAGCGGTTTTCGCCTGTCAGCGTACCGCTTAAGGACCTTGAATTGATCGCGAAGGCAGGACTTGCAGCACCTACGGGAAACAACAGCCAGTGCGTCCGTTTAATTATACTGCCGGATAAAGAAGCGATAAAACCGCTTTATGAGGCTTCACCATCAGAAATACTTTTATCATCTCCTGCCGCAATAGCGCTTTTAACTGACAGTTCTGTTGTAACAGGAAAGTATAATTTTGAAGTTGAAGACTACAGCGCAAGCGCGGCACAAATGCTGTTAGCTGCAACTGCTTTAGGTTACGTATCGCTGTGGCTTGACAGTCCGTATTTTGAAGAAGAAAAACAAAAAGCCGCTCTCTCCGCCCTTGGCGCGCCTGTTTTAAACCCGCGTTATAAAGCGGAAGAAGCGAATGGTTCAAAACGGGAAAATGGTTCTCTTTCTGGCGGTTACAGTCTTCGTGTTGTATTGCCGGTTGGGTTTCCCGAAGGCGAAGGAAAGCGCAGAAGCAAAATGGCTTTTAAAGAAAGAGTCTTTTACAGATTGCTTGGATCGTTAAAAGATTATAAAAATGACACCTAACGCCGTGTTTTTGTTTTTATGCGGAGTATAACACCTTCCCCACCCTGTCGATATGCGCTTTTAAATCAGGGTTGGAAAGTTTGTCGTAAATTGAGACATCAATAAAATACGGCATATTTGAATCGTCAAAATCGTTCATTATGTGAAGTAAATCAGAAAAATTAAAATCCTTTCCGGTTTTTAAAGACAAATCAATATCAGAACCTGTTTTAAAATTTCCTTTTGCCCTGCTGCCATACAAGATAGCCTGTTTAATTCCCGGGTATTTGTTAAAAATAAAATTAAGGGTTTTTAATGTATTATCAGATAATCCGTATAACATTTAATTATTCAATTGTTCCATTTTTAATTCAAATGTATGTAATTGTGTAAAAAAATTATTAATAATTTCTTTAAATAATTTATCTGCTTTTTCTTCATCATATGTATGTGACGAAATATTTCTGCCTTCTACCATATCCATCCATGCTTCGCCATCCATAATAATTCCCTTATTAAAGGCGTGACGAATCGCGTTTTTACTGCCGATTATACCTGTTATACCCTGTTCCTCAAGGTAATCCTTCATAACATTCCATGCAAGCTCAAAAGTAAATTCAAAACCCTGTATTACTCCCTGTTTTTCCAGATCAGATAACTCACGTTCATTAGAAAGCTCAACTGCGTTTTTTATTGTTAAAAGAGCTTTTTTATAATTTTGAAAACGCTGTTTCCAGCGGATGTCTTCATTCATACATTCATATTAAATAAAAAGAAATAACAATGCAAGTTTATTTATCTTGTTAAAAAATGAGCGAGGAGCGCGACTAAAGCGATTAGCGCGAGAAAACCCAGAATATATGTCCAGATTGGAAGCGGTTCGCCGCGGAAGCGTTCTTTTTCTTTCGGCGCGTATATTACGCGGGGTTTGGTTTTTGGCGGCGGCGGAGCCGAATAGCCGCACATCGGGCAGCCGCCCTGAAACATTTTATCGGGGCCTGAATAGCCGCAATTAGGACAGCGCACCGATGTAAACATTCTTGCGCAGAAGGGACAGTGTACGACATCGCTGTCCACTTCATGGCCGCAGTTGTCGCAGAAAAAACGAGGCTTCCTGTTCGCCATTATGCCGATTTACTCTCAGCTACAGGCGGCGCTGCAGGACACGATTCGCCAGCGGGACATCCCGCGCAGGCAGCGCTTTCGGGTTTGGCGTCCGGTTTTTTGGATTTTGATTTTGTCTCAGCCGCGGACTTTCCCGGTTTGCTTTTATCGTTTACATAAAAACCGGAACCTTTAAAAATTACGCCTGTTCCGCCGAAAATTAGCCTGCGCACTTCATCGCCGCACTTGGGACATTCCTTTACCGGCGCGTCGCTCATTGCCTGAAAAACTTCAAAATTATAACTGCATTTTTTACATTCATATTCATACGTTGGCATGATGTAATCCTTTAATTACTTAAAAATTAACAAAATATTTTTAGATAGTCAATTATGCCTTTTTTTACCGGAATACCTTAATAGCCGCAAATTTAATATTTTTGCGTTTCATCAAAAACATGCTCAAGGATTACCTTTGCTTTTTCAAACATGGCGATTGAATCTTCGCTGTCATGGTAGCGGCGCTGTGCGACAACCCGCTTGATTCCGCAGTTGATTATCAGCATGGCGCAGGTTCTGCAAGGCGTCATTCTGCAGTAAAGCGTCGCCCCGTCAATTGAAATGCCCCTTTTTGCAGCCTGACAGATCGCGTTCTGTTCGGCATGAACTGTCCGCACGCAATGAGTGGTTTCCTTTCCGTCTTCGTGAAGCATTTTTTTAAACTGATGTCCGACATCATCGCAGTGCGGAAGCCCCGCCGGTGCGCCTACATAACCTGTTACCAAAAGCTGTTTGTCCTTGGCGATGACGCACCCCGATCGCCCCCTTTCGCAGGTCGCTCTTTTGGAAATAGCTTCGCAGACTTCCATGAAATATTCATCCCAGCTTGGTCTTTTATAATCGCCCATTTTATTCTCCTTAATACAACTTAATGATTAGTCATAAATATTTCTACACTGCGTATGCGCATAGTTTCACACATTCTTTGAACTATAGTTTTACGGGAATTCTGCCGATAATGTAGAGTTGTGAAGTTCCTGCGTAAAATTACATTACTGATGATTCTGGCATGCGTCCTTTTCCCCGGAGCGCTTGCCGCTGAGGATTTGATCCATGTAGTGGGAAGGGGAGAAACAATTTATTCGCTTTCGCGTTTATACGGCGTAACCGCCGATGAACTTATGAGAGTTAACGGCATAACAGATCCATCAAGGCTCCTTACCGGCGCAAGGCTTGTCGTGCCTGTTAATACATCTTCATATAACAATAACACGGTTGAACCGGCTCTTGCAGAATACCGCGCTGTAAGGGGCGATACTCTTTACAGCATCGCGCGGACTCACGGGATTACTTTGCAGAATCTGCTCGATATAAATAAACTTTCTTCCAGTTACATGCTTAGGGCCGGCGACATTATCAAAGTGCCGGCGGCGCAGGGAACGCAGGTTGTAACCCCTTCCGCGAACACGGCAGCGGGAAAAAGCGGACTTTATTCGCTTCGCTGGCCTGTTAATCCCGGAGAAATTACTTACATGACTGGGCAGATGGGCGTTGTCGTAGAAGGCGTTCAACTGGAATCCGTACTAAGCCTGACGCACGGAAATGTAGTTTCCGCGGGCCCCTGGCGGAATTTCGGCAGGGTCGTAATTATTGAATCAAACGAAGGATATTATTATATGTACGGCGGCTGTGAAACCATATCAGTCAGCGTCGGAGACAGAATAATTCCCGGAATGGAATTAGGTAAACTTGGAATTAATACAGTGTCTGAAAAACCTCAGTTATTTTTTATGGTTTTCCGTAATGACATGCCAATTGATCCGGCAGCGGCGCCTAGAACCGGCGCTATGGTAAGCGGGATTAATTAAAGGACGGTAGGAAATGGAAATAGTAGAAAAAATCAATAAACGTCCAAGAAAGCTGCTGGACAAAACGCAGAAAAGGGTAAAATCGCAGAAGGAATCCGATCCGCTGGCGCTTTACTTCAGGCAGATTTCGCGCTTCCCGCTTTTAACGCTTCAGGAAGAACAGAATATCGGCGAAAAAATTATCAGTCTGCGCCGTCAAATCAGGGAAATTGAAGCCGAAAAAAAGAAGAACAAAAGCGCGCAGCAGGACGACGCCTCTGTTAAAAAAACAGACGAAAACGACAGAACGGCGGAAAAAGCTTCTTTGGACAAATCCCTGCTTCAATATAAAAACACGATGATAAACTCGAACCTTCGCCTTGTTGTATCGATCGCGAAAAATTATCAGCACCGCGGGCTTTCGCTTCTTGATTTAATTGACGAAGGCAATATCGGCCTTATCGAAGCTGTCGAACGTTTCGATTACACAAGAGGCTGCCGTTTTTCAACTTACGGCACATGGTGGATAAGGCAGGCGATAATCAAAAGCATAGCCGACAAGGGCCGCGTTATACGCATACCTATTCACATGCTTAACACAATTAAGAAATGCTACTATGTGGCGAAACAGCTGACGCAGGATTTGGGACGCGACCCCAACGAAGAAGAACTTTCCGAATACCTCGGCGTTCCTGTTTCCAAGGTAAAGGAAATTGTAAAACTTTCGCAGGAAACCACGAGCCTTGACACCATCGTAGACGACGGGAACCTTACCTGCCTTGCGGATTTAATAAAAGATGATTCAAGGGCCGAACCTTTTGAAATGGTTTTTTCCATGACATTGCAGGAAACAATGGGCGGCATTTTATCGCAGTTATCTGAAAGGGAAATGAAAATTATTCAACTTCGTTTTGGATTGACGGGTGAAAATCCGCTGACGCTTGAAGAAACCGGAAAATACTTAGGCATCACCCGCGAGCGGGTACGCCAGATTCAGGAAAAAGCCATCTGGAAACTGCGCACCCTGCACGAACTGCGCGAATTAAGAGAAAACACTTAATAATTTGATGTTAGGAATGAGGAGTGAGGAATGATTATTAATTCCTCATTACACACACCACACTCCTCACTCGTAATTAACTGATCTCTGCGATTGGCTGTTTGGATTGAAGCTGCGCGTTGATCGCGGCGATGAAATGCACCTTACCCGCGACGGATGCTTTTATTTCCAGTTCCATCTTCATCGATTCAATTATACAGATTGTCACTCCGGCCTGAACGCTTGCGCCTTCGCCTACAGAGTAACGAAGAACAGTGCCGGCGACAGGCGCTGGTATAACTGTACCGCCGCCTGATGACGAAGCTACAGCAGACGGAGCTGCGGGTGCAGGAGCAGCCGCTGGAGCGCTGACCGGAACAGCCACGCCGCCGATTTCTGCGATTGGCTGTTTGGAAGCGACCTGCGTGCCGATTGCCGCGATGAAATGCAGTTTTCCGTTGGCTGTCGCTTTTATTTCCAGTTCCATTTTCATGGATTCAAGTATAAGTATTGTTTCGCCGGATTTTACTTCAGCGCCGTTTTGCGCTACATAACGAAGCACAGTGCCTGCGACAGGCGCGGGAATTGTCACCGTTCCGCTTCCGCCTGAGGCCGCCGCTAAAGGCGCACCGCCTGATACAGCCGCCGGAGCGACTGCTACAGTTCCCGCCGGAGCGACAACTACATCGTAATTTGCGCCGTTTACGTTCACTGAATAGCGGGCTGCCTGTCCCGGCGATGCAGCTGGAGCCGACTGAGTTTCCGCTTCAGGTTTAAAGACGACAGGACCGTTAGCGCGTTTTTTAAAGAAGTCAGGAGCTACCTTCGGGAACATCGCATAGGTTAAAACATCCTCAGGCGTAACAGTTGACGCGCCTAAAAGTTTTTTGGTTTCTTCTTCAAGCTTGCCGTACTCCGCCGGAATATCATCGGCCGGGCGATGGGTAATTTCTTTTTCCATCTTAAGCGCTTCAAGAGCTTTTTTTACGACATCGGGATTTTTCGGCGCGGGGCACGCTCCGTATTTTCCGGCGGCCAAATCCTGGAACTCGCCTGAAAGTTTGTTGTAACGCCCGAAAAGCACATTGAACACAGCCTGCGTTCCGACAATTTGGCTTGTCGGCGTTACAAGCGGCGGGAAACCAGCGTCTTTCTGGACAACGGCGATTTCCTTTAACACATCGTCGATTTTGTCGGAGGCTCCCTGTTCTTTAAGCTGGCTTTCAAGGTTGCTTAACATTCCGCCGGGAACCTGACTCGCGAGAATTCGCGTATCAGCGCCGAGGAAGCTCGATTCAAACTTTTTGTAGTTCTTGCGGATCTCGCGGAAGTACGCGGCGATATCGAGTAACAGATTGTTGTCAAGACCAGTGTCATATTCGGTGCCTTTAAAAATTTCCACCATTGTTTCTGTCGGGCTGTGGCTTGTTCCCATCGACATCGACGAAATTGTCGTGTCAAGAATTTCCGCTCCCGCTTCCGCGCACTTTGTAAGCGTCGCGACAGACATGCCTGTTGTCGCGTGCGTATGGATTTCTATTGGAAGGTTTGTTACTTTTTTAATCGCCTTTACAAGATCGTATCCTTCGTAGGGTTTTAAAAGCCCTGCCATATCTTTAATACAAATTGAATCAGCTCCGATATCGATAAGCTGTTTGGCGAACTCCGCGTATTTTTCAATTGTGTGGAAAGGCGTTACCGCGTAGGAAATTGTCGCCTGAATGTGCTTGCCGGTTTTTTTTGCGGCCTGCGCTGCTGTTTTAAAATTGCGCGGATCGTTTACCGCGTCGAAAATGCGGAAAATGTCAACGCCGTCTTTCGCCGCGTACTCGACAAATTTCGCGACAACATCATCGGCATAGTGCCTGTAGCCGAGCAGATTCTGTCCGCGCAGCAGCATCATTATTTTTGTATTTGGAAGGGCGGCTTTTAATTTTTTAAGCCTTTCCCACGGATCTTCATTTAAAAACCTGATGCAGGAATCGAACGTAGCTCCGCCCCAGGCTTCAAGCGCGAAGAAACCCGCCTTGTCGAGTTTTCCGCAGATTGGAAGCATATCCGCAGTGACCATGCGGGTAGCAAACAATGATTGATGCGCGTCACGCAGAACTAAATCGGTTAATTTAACTTTTGGCATTTTTTCCTTCCTTATTTATTTGTTTTTCTGTATTCATTGACAGCGGCGGAAATCGCGGCTGTTACCGCTCCGTCATTTCCCGCTTTTATGGCGGAAGGCGCGGCGGAGGTCAGTCTTTCTTTATCAGCCGCCGCGAACTTGGCGTCTATTCCCTTGCCGAGCGTATAAAGCAGTAAAATCATCGCTATAAAAATAACTGCCATCATTACCAATTGGAACGCATCCTTGTTTGCGAACATATCCATTAAAGTCATAATTCCCCCTGTTTATATAATCATATCCAAAATTTCACAATTTTTCAAGTAAAAATAAGCCGTTTCCAAAAACGCGAAACTCCGGTAAAAAGATTTCGGAAAAGCCCCGGAATTACTTCAGTTTTTTTCTCAGCTTGCGGCGTCTGTTCCGCCCGGCGTTTGATTCGTCGGCGTATTTTATTTTGACATTGACAGGATCATCATATATACGGACAACTTCCCTGCCGGGAAGGCGGGACGCGATTAAAAGCCAGATGACACCGAACAATATCATGAAAAAACATAAAATCTGCCCTGTTGAAAAACTGAAGATGGGATGCGCGTAGGCGGTTGGAAGCGTTGTTTTGACAAATTCGATGCGGTAGCCGAGATCAGCGTCAGGTTCGCGGAAGTATTCTATAATGAACCGGAAAAGGCCGTAGCCAAGAAAATATAATCCTATCAAAAAACCTTTAAACGGTTTTCTGTTGCGGAAGAACCAGATGATTGCCCATAAAACGATGCCTTCAAAAAACGCTTCGTATAACTGCGATGGATGGCGCGGAAGATTTACGGTTGCGTCCGTAATAGCGATGCCCGTTTTTTCAGCGATTTCAGCAACCCAGCTTTCGCCTGCGGGAAGCCTTCGCGCGCCGGGGAAGATCATTCCAAGCGGGCTTGCTGTCGCCCTGCCGTAAAGTTCGGCGTTGGCGAAATTCCCCAGCCGCCCGAAAGTGAAACCAAGCGGGATTGCGGCGGCGAACATATCACCGATTTCGCGGAAATTGAATTTTTTTACTTTGGCGAATATCACTACCGCCAAAAATCCGCCGATTGCGCCGCCGTGATAACTCATTCCCGAAAGACCTGTGAATCTGCCGTTGCGGAACGGCCAGAAAATAAGCCACGGCTGTCTTCTGTAAAGATCGCTTGTTTCATAAACCAGCGTGGCAAAAATCCTTGCTCCCGCGAGAAGCCCGATAATCCCCCATAAAAAAAGACCGGTAAGATCGTCCTCTGTCATCGGAAATTTTCTTTCTTTTACCTGCCTGCGGTATATTAAATACGCGACAGCAAATGCGACGATATACATGACGCTGTACCAGCGGAAAGGCAGCCCCGGTATTATTTCAGGCTTTAGCCATGAAGGGTAATAAGTTGTCAAAAACGGCATATCTTCCCCATTATAACTTTACGCCCTGCTGCATGGCTTTTGTAATTTTCATTTTTAAAAAGTTATTTTCTTTTTTTAATTTTGAAATTTCAAACTGCTGCGATTTTACGGTCTCGATTAAATCGCCCTGACTCATAGCGCCTGAATGAAGAAGGTCTTCGATGTATTCCATTTTTGAATCGAAATCAACTTCCGCTTCCATTTCCGCTTCCTGAAAACTGTCTTCGATGTGTTTTTCGTCGGGAGTAAAATCGTCATCCGGGGTTTCAAGAATTTTATCGGCGATTCTGTAAATTGCCTGCGATAAAATTGACTGCGGCTTGTAAAGGACAATCGGAAGCCTTGACGCAAGAGCGGTGTCCTGGACTACGTCACGGTAGATGATTCCAAGGTGTTCAATCTGAAGGTCAAGGTACTCTTCGCATGAACGGCGGATCTTCATCGCGACGTCGGCGTTTTTGGGTTCGTCTACAAGGTTCATGATAAGTCTCGGGCTGAGCTTGCCGAGCCGCTCGATAAATTTTTCGTGTGAAGCCGGATCGATATTTTTGATTTCGGGCAGAAGTTTTGGAATGTAAAGTTTTGAATGACCGGCGCCGTCCTTGCGGATTTTTTCCAGATAGGAACGCGCAGGGGATCCCTTTGCGCACGAGCTAAGCATCAGGCGGAACACTGTGTTTTTTAAAAACACATACGCGTTTAACACAGCCGTTACCGCGGGTGCGGAAACAACGATGCCCTGATTTGATAAAAGAAAGAAATCCAGAATTGAAAGATGCGTTCCCGCGCCAAGGTCAAGGACAAGAATATCGGTGTCTTCCTTTAACGCGAGAAGCCTTTTTACAAGCGCCTTCCTCTGGTTAACGGAAAGATTCGCGGTCCCGGGGATTTCATTGTCGCCAGGAATAAAACGCAGTCCGCGGATATCAGTCTCCGCGATAACATCGTTAAAATTAGATTTGGTATTGTTAAGAAATGTGCCTATGCCTGTTTTGGGCGCCTGATTGCCAAGAACAAGATGCAGATTCGACGCTCCCAAATCCAGGTCTGCAAGAACAACCCGCTGACCTGACTGCGCGAAAGCCACAGACAAATTCGCCGACACAAGCGACTTCCCCACTCCGCCCTTTCCGCTTGCGATTGGTATTATACGCATTATTTATCCTCCAGTTCCGGCGCAATCTGCGGCGAACTAATTTGTACAGTATTCAAAATTGAAGCAGCCCGCGCTGTTTGTATTTTCAAATTCCTTCTTATCATCAGAACTGCCGCCAGTGAAAAAAAATCAACGCTTAAAACAAAACTTTCGATCATTGTAACCTGTCTGGTTATTATAGACCAGCCCAGCAGCATGAAAATACCCGTGAATTTTCCGGCGATAAAAAGAGGCAAATAAACGCTGTAACGTTTGGAATCGATCAAGATGAACAAAGCCATCAGAATGTACAGAACCCCCGGCGCCGTAAATATGACTTTTACCGAAAACCCGCCGCCTTCCTGCATATAAAGCGTAAGAGCAAGAATCATTATCCTTAAAAATTCAAATATAAAAAGCCCGCATTTAATGAGCTTGATAATCTTCATATATTATAGAAAATAATATGCAAAATGGGAAAATTCAAGTAGCGGGAATTGCACGATAATAAAAGAAACTATTTTAAAACAACCGCAATTAATACTGGAATTATGGATTATTTTATATTAAAATTATAACGAGGTGTTCCATGAAAATTAAAAGATTATATTTTGTTTTAATTATTATATCGATCTTTTTATCCGGCTGCGAGCAGCCGCCGCTTGCGGAAATGGAAAGCGCCAGGGAAGCTGTTTTCAGGGCGGAAAATGACGAGAACGCCGTGCTGTACGCGGCGGAAACGCTGGCGCGCGCAAGAAGCGCCATCGATCTGATGCAGCAGGAAGCCGATTCAAAGCGTTATGAAGCCGCAAAAACCCATGCCGCGGAAGCGGTAGCGGCGGCAGAAAAGGCGATAGCTGACGGCAGAGCCGGCTCGCAGAGAGCGGGAGTTGGTTCAATATCGCTGATTTCAGGGCTCAGGCAGGAAATAGAAGAAACATCCAAAAACGTGAGCAGCGCGCGTTATGCGCTAATGGATCTTGATTATGACGCGCTGGACAGAAGAATAATAAACGCGCATAACGAAGCCGATCGCGCGGAATTTGATCAGGCTGCCGGAAAGTATCAAGACGCAATTGACAGAGCCGCGGCAATCCGCGCTGACCTTGCGAACATCAATCAGATGGTAGCTAACGCCGCTGTCATAAGGAAGAAATAAACCGCTTTCTTCTGCTCCTTTACCCTTACAGAAATAAAAAAAGCTGTCCGGAATTTCCGGACAGCCTGTGTAACTATTTTTAAAAATTCTTAAAACGCGAAACCGATTCCTGCATAAGGCACAAAGCCAAACCGGGTTTCAGAGACCTCTTCATAATTATAATAACCACCGGAAGAATAACCATAATTATAAACATAATTCCTTACTTGTTTTGTTCCAAATAATATAGGCAGTTTTAATCCGGCATGTATGAAAAAACTGCCTTTCTTTCCCGGATCAAATCTTACGCCTACTTCTGGTGTAAGACCGATTCCTTCCAGAACATCGTAATCATTGTAATTAATAAAGTTATAATCAAAACTTCCAAGATAACCAAAACCCATTCCAACAAATAAAAAATCAACAGGAAAGAATTTAATTGTAATGGATCCTCCCCAAAATTCCGTATCGAACAGTATATTATAAAATCCGTTGAATCCTATGGATAGTTCGCGGAAAAGCATAACATCAATATCCATGCCGCCGCCAAGAAAACCGGCATAGCCTGTGATCCAGATATTTTGAGCGAATGCCGCGCCTGAGATAATCACTGCCAGAATAAGGAGTAATAAAAATTTCTTTTTCATCATTTACCTTCCGAAAAGGCCGCCAAAAAAGTTTCCGCTTGAATCGCCGCCGCTTAGGCTTGTAGATGATGTTGAATTGGATGATGTCCCGCTGTTAAGGATCGGAGCCTGCGACGCTGTAGATGATGTTATTATCCATTCCTGCTGATTCGTTGTAGTTGTGGATGAATCCATTAAAGTTGTTGTGTATTTTATCGCAAGCGCAGAGCCGAACCATGTTTCATTTCTGTGTATTGTTGTTTTTGTGTCAACTGTATCGGATCTGAGCACCTGTCTGTAATCAATTACAACATTGATAATCGCGTCCGCGCCGAGCTCTTTCGCTTCTTTCAATAACGCCTGATATGTAAATGTTTCGCCGTTAAAATATTCATCAGGATTCAGTTCAAATGACTGCTCTGTAAAAATAAGCCCAAGACCGTTAAAATCTTTAGCGGGCGTAATTACCTGAAGACCGAACGTGTTTCCCCTGTGACCGTAATCCAGCGACAGATTCGCTGTTGTTGTTCCGCACGATGAAACCAGCAACGCCGAGAGGATCATCGCAAATACAAATAAGATTGATGTTTTATTTTTCATTTATTTCTCCTAATAATTTAAAATTTTTACCTTCCAAAGAGGCTTCCGAAAATTCCGACGCTGCTGTTTGAACTGCTGCCGGACGGCGTACTTATTGTGTTTGATGAAGACGCCGGAGTTGAATCTGCCGCTGGTGAAGACACCGGAGCTGAATCTGCTGCTGTTGATGAAGAAGATTGCGTACTTACGCCGTTAAGTATCGGCGTCTGCGATGCTGTAGATGATGTTACTATCCACTCCTGCTGATTTGTCGTAGTTGTAGATGAATTCACTAATGTTGTTGTGTATTTTATTGCTAGCGCCGAACCGTACCATGTTTCATTTCTCGTTGTCTTTGTTTCGGTATCGACTGTATCAGATCTTATTACCTGTCTGTAATCAATTACAACATTGATAATCGCGTCCGCACCGAGCGCCTTCGCTTCTTTTAATAGCGCCTGATACGTAAATGTATCGCCTCTGAAATATTCATCGGGATTAAATTCAAACGACTGCTCTGTAAACACAAGCCCAAGACCGTTAAAATCTTTCGCGGGCGTAATTACCTGAAGTCCGAATGTATTGCCCCTGTGGCCGTAATCCAGCAGCAGATTTGCCGATGTTGTTCCGCATGATGAAACCAGCAATACTGCAAGAACTACAGTAAAAATAAAAAAAACAGATACTTTATTTCTCATGTTTTTTACTCCTAAAATTACATATATAGATTTATTAGCTGTTAATACGGCAAAGGCCGCAATGTATTATTGCAGGTTAAACAGCTTATCGCCTGCCTGTGTCCTTTAATAACTCAAGTTATCCATAATGAATCTTCTTCATTGTAATCCTCCTTTATGATTGTTCCCAAATTTTTTCAGATTAAGACTATATTGGAAAACATAATTTAAATCAATTCTTTTTTTCAAAAATAATAACAATCCATCCCGCATAGCTTAAATTTTGTTTCTTTGCTATTGTAATAGCATGGCAGGTAAATTTAGACAAACTGCAAGAAGACTGACATTAGTGCTCATAGGCGCTGTCCTTATGGCTGTTAATATTAATACCTTTGTTAACGCAGGCGGAATTCTTCCTGGCGGTTTTACGGGTCTTACTCTTTTAATTCAGGAAATTTGCCTGCGCTACTTTCAGCTTCATGTTCCTTTCAGCGTTATCAATTATACGCTTAATATAATTCCCGCCGCCATTTGCTTTAAATATATCGGCAAAAAATTTACGCTTTATTCGGTATTGATGGTTTTTGTCAGCAGCCTGCTTACGGATTTTATGCCGTCCATGTTTACAGGTTTTCTTGCTACGCATGATGTTCTGCTTTCCGCTGTTTTCGGCGGACTTCTTAACGCGATTGCGACAAGCCTTTGTCTTCACGCGGACGCGACATCAGGCGGAACTGATTTTCTCGCGATTTTATTTTCTGAAAAATACCGGAGGGACGCGTGGAATTATATACTTGCGATTAATTTCGTAATTCTTACAGCGGCTGGAATTCTTTTCGGAATTGACAGGGCGCTTTATTCGATTATTTTCCAGTTTGTTACAACGGTAGCGCTTAAAACATTCTACCGTAATTATCAGCAGAGAACGCTCCTTATAATCACCAATAAACCTGATGAAATATTTAAAAAGATCAGCGAGCTTACAAACCACGGCGCGACGTTGATCGAATGCACCGGCAGTTACGACATGAATAAAAGGACAATGCTTTATTCTGTTGTTACGGCAAGCCATGTAAGAAAACTTATTACCGCGCTCAAGCAGATTGATCCTGAGGCATTCATAAATGTTTTAAAAACCGAACAGCTTAACGGCAGATTCTACCAGCGTCCGAAAGATTAAAGTCTATCGCAATAATGTTTCCGCCGCAGTCAGTATCCTGTTGACAAAATAGCATTTTAAAATTATAGTTAGACTAGTCAGAATTATAGGAGCTTATTATGAAGGTATCTGTAAAAAATAAACCAAGACCAAAAAACAAAAGAGAATGGCAGTTACAGGAAGCCAAAGCGATGTTCAGCGAAGTGGTCAAAAAAGCCATGACAAAACCGCAGATTATTACAGTGCACGGCGAAAAAAAAGCGGTTGTTATTTCATATGAAGAATATGCCGGTTTAACTGTTCCAAAACAGTCGCTGTTTGAGCTGTTTCAAAATTCGCCCTTTCTTGATGTAGAGCTGGAACTGCCGCCAAGAGGAGTTGATTTTCCAAGGGAGATTGATTTATGAAATTTTTATTAGATACAAATGTTATATCAGAAATTCAAAAATCAAGCTGTAATCAAAATGTGCGAAAATTTGTACATACTACAGGGATTAATAATTTTTATTTATCATCTTTAACGATTGGAGAGCTTTGTTTTGGCATTGAAAGACTTCCAGTCAGTAAAAAAAAGCATGAATTGTCGTTATGGTTTTATGTATATATTCCGCAATGGTTTAAAAACCGTATTATTTCGCTTGATAATGATATATTTATCTTCTGGGGAAAGATGCGCGCAGCGTCAGGAAGAACGCTGCCGTATGACGATTCACTGCTGGCCGCGGCCGCGATTTCACATAACATGATGCTTGTAACAAGAAATACAGAACATTTCGAAGGCATTGAAGGCATCAATCTTTACAACCCGTGGGAGTAAAGCCGGATTTCTATTGAATTTTTACCATTCCTTTTGATGCTATATAAGCGATCATTTTTTTATCATCGAATTTTATATGGGTAATAAGCCAGTCCCCGATTACTGCAGTAACATTTACAATTAAATCTTCGCTTGGACCCTTTGCTTCCATGTCTTTCATTAATTTTCCAACTGTTATTTTGAAATCGTCGTGGCTGAATTTGTGCGTGGAATATTCAGGATAATTATATTTTTTCATTAGTTCTTCTTCTTCAGAAAAATGCATAATGGTGTACTCTGTCAGGAAGACAAGCGTACTTGAAATTTCCTGCGGGCCCCTGTTTTCCTGAAAGGCGGAGGCAATACTGTTTAATGTATCGAATAGCTTCCGGTGCTGCCCGTCAATTTTTTCATTTCCTGTATCAAGAGCGGAATTCCATAAATACGCCATAAATCCCCCTTCCGGTAAAGTATAAACCATTAAAATGCTTCTGTCAAAAAAAAGAACTCTTATTTAAAATGTTTTATTTTAGCGAACCCCGAAAATGTTTTCTCCTGCGGGTATGCCTATTTATATTAATTTTCTATTTCTTCTAAAGACGGCGGCTGCGCGCCGAAGCGCGTACATACAACCGCCGCCGCCTTGTTCGCGAATAAAAGGGCGTTATTTAAATCTTCCGCGCTTAAATTCAAAATTGCGTTATGTGACAATTTTCCGCGTTTATGAAGCCAGGCAAGCAGCGCGCCGTGGAAAGTGTCGCCTGCTCCTACTGTGTCGCCTGTCCTTTCAATATGAATGCCGTTTACACGCGCTTCAATAATGCTTTTGTCTTCGCGGCAAAGAAGCGCGGCGGCTCCCTTATGACCCAGCGTTACGATCGCAAGCCCCGCGCCAAGGCTAATAATTTTTCTCAGCGCGTCTTCTGGTTCTACGCCCGGATAAATATACTCAAAATCCTCGCTTGAAATTTTCGCGATTGTGCAGATGCCAATCCATTTTTCAAAACGTTTCATGTACGCCATGCGATCCTTAATCATAAACGGGCGGATATTCGGATCAAATGCGATTACAATCCCGTCTTTGCGGCACTGCGCTAGAAGCGATTCAATTGTTGACGCTACCGGCTCCATGCACATTGAAATTGATCCGAAGACTGCGCACTCTGTACCGGACGGAAGCGCGGGAAGTTCATCCGCGCTAAGAAGCCTGTCCGCGGTTCCCTCTTCGTAAAATGCGTACTGCGGCTGACTGCCTTCTTCTGTTTTAATAAAAGCAAGAACGGGATTTTGATCGCAGCGGATAATCAAATCATCTTTTACATTGTATTTGCGAAGCCTTTTAATCTGAACATCGCCGAAAAAATTTTTTGATATGCGTCCGATGAACGCGGCAGGGCATCCAAGGTTTGCGATCGTGATGGCGGTGTTATAACAGCATCCCCCCGGCAGCGGCATGAAGACATCACCCGTACCCGGAATATTTTTGCGGAACATATCAATTACAGCTTCGCCGATGCATACAGTCATAGTTTTTTTTCTTTCAATATTATAACATGAATTATGACGCGCATAATAAAAAATTTGGACACAACTTTAATGGACATAGAGATACTGGACACTACCCTGCGCGACGGAGCGCAGGGCGAAGGAATTAATTTTTCCCTGAGAGACAAGCTTGCGGTAACGCAAGCGCTTGATGAGCTTGGCGTTACATGGATAGAAGCGGGCAACCCGGGAAGCAATCCCAAGGATTTGGAATATTTCCGCGAAGCCGCGCCGCTTAAACTGTTAAACGCAAGATTATGCGCGTTTGGATCAACGCGGAAAAAGGGAATTAAGGCGGAAGATGACAGCCAGCTCCGTTCGCTGCTTGACGCAGGAACAGAAAATGTAGTGATCTTCGGAAAGAGCTGGGATCTTCATGTAAATGAAGTGTTAAAAACCGGGCCTGAAGAAAATCTTGACATGATTTCTGAAACAATCGGGTTTTTAAAAAAAGAAGGCAGAATAGTTTTATTTGACGCGGAACATTTTTTTGACGGATGGGCATGTAATCCTTCTTACGCCCTTTCTTCCGTAAAAGCGGCCATTGACGCGGGAGCGGACCGGATTGTGTTATGTGACACAAACGGCGGAGCTTTTCCCGACAGGATTACCTGCGCGGTTGAAGATGTAATGAACAAATTTCCTTCCGTACTTGCTGGAATACATGCGCATAACGACTGCGGCACCGCCGTTGCAAATGCAGTCGCCGCGGTGCAGGCAGGATGCGTCCATGTGCAGGGAACACTTGCAGGTTTCGGCGAACGCTGCGGCAATACCTGTCTTGCCGCATTAATTCCTTCACTTGAACTAAAGCTTGATCTGCGCTGCCTGCCGCGGGGAAACCTTGTCCGTATTAACGAACTTACAAGAAGGGTCGCAGAAATCGCGAATGTAACGATAAGCGACGACATGCCATACATCGGGGCTCATGCTTTTTCGCACAAGGCGGGAATGCATTCGGACGGCGTTTTAAAAACAAGCCGTTCCTTTGAGCATATCAACCCTGAAGCTGTAGGCAATGACCGCCATCTTCTGATGAGCGAAATCGGCGGAAGGGCGGCAATCGCGCAGCGCGGAAAAAAAATCGAACCGGAACTTCATAAGGATCATCCTGTTACAGTATCGTTAGCTGAAAAATTAAAAAACCTTGAAGCTGAAGGCTGGGCGTATGAAGGAGCCGACGCGAGTTTTGAAATTTTAATTCTTCGCGAGCTGGGACGTTATGCGCCTTTTTTTACAATCGAAGCGTACCGCGTGATGAGCGAACACCCTGTGGGCGAAAGAACCGAATGTTCCCACGCGTGGGTAAAGGTTTTTGTCGGCAATCAGAGCGAAGTCGCCGCGGCCGAAGGCGTAGGCCCCGTCGGCGCGCTGGACAGCGCCCTTCGCCGCGCGCTAACGCGGTTTTTTCCATGTCTTGCAAAAGTCAGACTTGAAGATTACAAAGTGCGCGTTATTGACGGCAAGGACGCGACAGACGCGCGGGTGCGCGTATTAATCGAAACAACGGACGGCAAACGAAGCTGGAACACTGTCGGCGTAAGCGCCGATATAATTGACGCAAGCCGGGCCGCGCTTGTTGATTCAATCGAATACATTCTGATCAAAAATGAAGAACAAGAAACATGAATATGATTGATAAAATTATCATAATTATATATAATTTTACATAATAATAACTATAATGCGGAGGCAAAAATGAAAGTATTTTTAATTGGCGGAACAGGATTATTGGGCAGCGCCGCGGCGCGCGAGCTGATTCAGCGCGGTCATGAAGTAAGAGCCATAGCGCTTCCGCCGGAAATGGAAGACATTCCAAAAGAGATGGCGCTTTTATATAAAAATTACCTGACGCTGACGGACGATGAGCTTCGCGGCTTTTTTAACGGCTGCGAAGGTTTTGTCTTCGCGTCAGGCATTGATGAGCGCATAACAGGACCAAAACCTGTTCACGAATATTTTAACAAATACAATGTGACTCCGCTTGAAAGAATGCTGCGCATCGCGAAAGAATGCGGAGTAAAACATTCTGTAATATGCGGCTCTTATTTTTCTCATTTTGACAAAAAATGGCCCAAACTAAAACTATCAAAATGGCATCCTTATATCAGAAGCCGCCGCGATCAGGAAAGGATGGCGCTTTCATTCGCCGATGATAATTTCAACGTAGCCATAATGGAACTTCCGTATATTTTCGGAACGCAGAACGGACGCGAACCTGTGTGGACAATTGTTGTTAAAGCCGTGCGCGGAATGAAAGGCTCTACAATGTATCCAAAAGGCGGAACAACAATGGTGACAAGAAGACAGGTCGCGCAGGCTATCGCAGGAGCGCTTGAAAAAACAAAGGGCGGAGTCTGCTGGCCGATAGGATGCTACAATATGCCGTGGACGCAGTTTCTTACGATCGTTCACAACAATATGGGGCTTGAAGGAAGAAAAATAGTTACGATTCCAAACTGGCTTTTAAACATCGGCGTAAAATTCATGGAAAAAAGCATCAGGGGCGAAGAAGCCGAAGGCACGGAAGGCGGAATACGGCTTTCAAAATTTTCCGATATACAGGGCGCCCAAACTTATATTGACAGAAGCCTCGCCTGCGATCCGCTTGGAGTTCAGGATGACGATATTGAAAAAGCGATCGGCGAATCAATCCGTCTTGCGGTTAACGTTCTTGACGGAAAAATAAAAGCGGTAGGCATGAAAGGCGAATGATATGACCCTGATTTATTACTTCAGCGGGACGGGCAACAGTCTTTGGTCCGCAAAAAAAATCGCGCGGCGCATAACGGAAGCGGACCCGTCGCAGACATGCGAACTGCGCAATATCGGCGTTGCGTCGAAGGAAAACGAAATTGTCATAGAAGCGGAAGCTTTAATTTTTATTTTTCCGTCGTTCGCGTACGGCATGCCGCATGTTGTTCGCAAATTTCTAAAGCGCGCGGATATTAAAGCGGCTTACACTGCCGCGTTTGTTACATTCGGATCAAGTCCCGGCGGAACGCTTGGAAGCGTAAGGCGCATATTAAAAAAGAAAAACGCAGGCGGAATGTACTTTGGTAAAATTCCAGCGGTGGAAAATTATCTTGCGATATTCGGAACACCTAAGGAAAAAACAATAAAGCTCCGCAGTGAAATGCAGGAGAAAGCGACAGAGGACGCGGCGAAATCCGTTATCGAAAGACAGGAAAACAAAGTCAGCGTGTTTTATCCGCTTTCTTTTCTTGTCTACTGTCTTTTTACGCTTGGAGTGAAAATATTCTATAATTTTTTCCGCGTAAGCGATAAATGCACAGGCTGCGCAGTCTGCGAAAAAATATGCCCTGTAAGCGCAATCGTCATGAAAGAAGGGCGCCCGGTTTTTACGTCAAAGTGCGAACACTGCCAGGGCTGCGTGAACAACTGTCCGTTACGCGCAATCAAGTTCGGGCGCGTCAGGTTCGGCACGCCGGGATACCGTCATCCAAAAATCAATATTAACGAACTTTCAAAATAAAGCGGCGAAAAATTATGGGCGAATGTAAAAATTTTGCGCTGGTTACAGGAGCCAGTTCCGGCATAGGTCTTGCGATAAGCCGCGAGCTTGCCAAACGCGGTTATCCGCTTTTAATGGTAAGCATTGAAGGCGAAAAACTCGCGCAGGAAGCCGCCGGTCTTGAAAGCGCGTACGGAATTAAAACGGCCGCTCTTTGCATGGACTTGGCGCGGACAGATTCAGCGAAAGAACTTTTTGATTACTGCGCATCGAATAATATAACAATAGACATTCTGGTTAATAACGCCGGCATTTTCTTTTTTAAAAACGTAACCGAAATATCAGGCGAAAAAGCGATGACAATAATGAATCTTCACATAATAACGCCCGCAATGCTGTGTCAGTCTTTCGCAAGGCAGATGATAAATGAAAAAAGAAAAGGGTTTATTTTAAACATGGCGTCAGTGTCGTCAAGGATGATGATGCCCGGCATTGCGTTATACAGCTCCACAAAAAGTTTTATCCGCTGTTTTTCCCGAAGCATGAGAAACGAAGTATACGACAAGGGAATAAGCATTACAACAATAAGCCCCGGAGCCGTCGCGACAGGTCTTTACAATCTGCCGCCGCGTTATCTGAAACTTGGCATCAGGCTTGGAATTATAATGACGCCGGAACGCCTTGCTTCGCTTGCGGTGAAAAAAATGTTTCAGAGAAAAAATGAATTTATCCCCGGCGCTTTTATCAACAGGCTTTTTATTTTTATTGTGATAATTTTGCCGGAAAGGCTTATAAGAAAATTAAAACAAAAAATTGACGGCAGGCTCAAATTAACAGTTTGATGCCGCCTTCCATTTATGTTATATTATTTATATGAAGCAATGCCCTTGCGGTTCAGGCCGCGATTATACAGAATGTTGCCGTCAATATATAAGCGGAAAAACAAAACCGCCCACAGCCGAAGCGCTGATGCGGAGCCGCTACAGCGCATACGCGGAACATGAGATCGATTACATTATAAAAACCTGCGTACACCGCGATAAGGACAATATCGATTATAAATCTACGCGCGACTGGAGCGAAAAATCAAAATGGCTCGGACTTAAAATAATTTCTGTTAATAAAGGCGGCGCTGCTGACACGGAAGGAACAGTCGAATTTGAAGCGTCCTACGAGCAGGACGGGCTTAAGGATGTGCATCATGAAGCCGGCAGATTTAAAAAAGAAAACGGAGAATGGATTTATATTGACGGGCGTGTTTTTCCACACACCATTGTGCGTTCATCGCCCAAGACAGGAAGAAACGATCCCTGTCCTTGCGGCAGCGGAAAAAAATATAAGCATTGCTGCGCTTAAAATTGGAGATTGTCATGAAAAATATCCGCAGCAATATAAAAAAAATATTAATTGTATTGATAATACTTTCTTTGTCAGGCTTGTCTGTATGCGATGATAATATGTGCTGGGTTTGCATTGGATCGGGAAGCTGCTACGAATGCAGCGGCAAGCCGATCATCGACAGCGATTCATGTCTTGTTTGCAAGGGCAGCAGAAAATGTTTTAATTGTAACGGCACAGGCAGAGCGCCGTACAGGTACCCCTAATCATTATCTTTGCTTTTTGCTTCCTGCATTAGAATTTTAATTAGTTCATCCAAATCCCTTTGCGGCACCTGTTCATCTTTTATCTGAACTGTTTTAATTTTTCCGGTATCATCATCGATAATATATAAATTGCCGTTTATGGTATATACCTTTTTTCCCATATAATACTCCTTAATATATTATTTACAGGATGTCCAGTTAATCGCGTTCTTTAATAATTTTTGAAACTGCGGATTGAGCCATACAGGAAGAAGATGGCCTGATGATAAAAGGCAGACGCGCCCCTTGCCCTGCGTGCGCACATAACCCGCCGGGTATAATCCCGCAGGCGTGTTAAAATACGGCTCTTCCTGATATTTTTTTTCATCTCCCTGCTGCGGCGAATATGACGCGAGAATTACATCGGCGTCCTGCGCCGTTATCTCGATCCTGTAATGCTCGTCAACTTCACAAAAAAGCTCCACGCCTTCCGTTACAGGATGCGGCTTTAAGGGAGCTACGGTAACAGGGCAGTTGTTCGGATGGCCTAGAAAACGGCAGCCTATCATATCGTCAAACGCTTTGGAATTTTTACTGTTAACGGCGGTGCTGTGAACAGCTACTAATCCTCCGCCTCCTTCGACATAATCAATGAAAGCCTTTTGCATTTCGTCTGTTCTCCATGGCTGCTTGTCGGTCTGTGATACTTCGTCGGATTTGCACATAAGAACAACAGGGTACTGCTTTAGCATATTCACGGAAAAATCATTCGCATTTAAAATAATATCAAACTCAAATCCATTTTCCTTTAACGGCGCGATACCGTCTATTGCAGTTTGACCGGGATGCCAGTAATCATCGCAAAGCAAAAGCGCTTTCATTTTATTCTCCTTAATAATTGATAAAGTATAACACACAAAAAGCCGCGCCGCCACTAGCCAGCCGCCGTTAACCGATTTATACTGTATTCATGCTTGATTATAAATTTATCGCAGAAAATAAATCCGCAGTATCCGCGAATATTGCCGATCGTTTTATGAAAGCCGATGTTGAAACCGTTGTAGCCCTTTACAACAAACGGACAGAACTGACTACAAATCTTCAGTCACTGCAGAAAAGACGCAACGCTAATGCCGACGCAATGAAGGGCAAGCTTGAAAAAGAGCAGCGCGACGTTCTTATCGAAGAAGGCAAAAAACTTAAGGATGAAATCGCCGCGGCGGAAAATGATCTTGCCGCCGCAGAAAAAAATCTTTTAACAGAAGCCAGAAAAATCCCGAACATGGCGCATCCTGACGCGCCCCTTGGCAGGGAAGACAAGGACAACCTTGAAATAAAAAGATCGGGAAAAATTCCGGAATTTAAATTTGAACCCGCGGATCATGTAAAGCTAGGAACCGATCTTGATATAATCGATTTTGACGCCGGAACCAAAGTATCGGGTGTAAAATTTTACTATTTAAAAAACGAAGGCGTTTTTCTTGAGCTAGGACTTGTGCGTTATGCGCTTGATATACTGCAGAAAAAAGGCTTTACTCCGTTTATAACGCCTGACGTAGCGCGCGAAGAAATTCTTGAAGGCATCGGCTTTAATCCGCGCGGCGCTGAATCGAATGTCTATACAATAGAAGGCGAAGACGCGTGCCTTGTCGGAACTGCGGAGATCACTTTGGGCGGTTATTATTCCAATACAATCCTTCCGCGCGAAAAACTTCCGCTTCGCATGGCCGGGCTTTCCCACTGCTTCAGGCGCGAAGCAGGCGCCGCAGGCCAGTTTTCCAAAGGGCTTTACCGCGTACATCAATTTACAAAGGTGGAGATGTTTGCTTTCTGCCTGCCGGAAGAATCAAACCGCTTTCATGAAGAGCTGCGTTCCATAGAAGAAGAAATTTTTGAAGGTCTTAATATTCCTTTCCGCGTAGTTGACACCTGCACGGGCGACCTTGGCGCTCCCGCTTACCGCAAGTGGGATCTTGAAGCGTGGATGCCCGGGCGCAACGGCGGCGAATGGGGGGAAGTTACGTCAACTTCAAACTGCACGGATTATCAGGCAAGGCGGCTTAACATAAGATTCAAGGATACAGACGGCAAAAATAAATTTGTTCACATGCTTAACGGGACAGCCGTCGCTGTTTCGCGCGCGATTATCGCGGTACTTGAAAATTTTCAGCAGGAAGACGGAAGCGTAAAAATTCCGCGCGCGCTTGTACCGTACTGCGGCTTTGATACAATAGGGAGAAAGCGCAATGGTTAAAACAAAATCTTTTAAAGCTGTTTTTATCCGCAGGGCATTAATTCTGACGGCGCTTTGCGCGTTAACCCTGCCGCTTACAACCTGCGAAACATTGCAGGCGCTTTTGCCTGAGCCAATCGTTACGCTTCGTTCGGTAGAACTTGTAAATGTAACTTTTACCGGCATCGAAATTTTATGCAAGGTGAATGTAGAAAACCGCACAGCCCTTGAAATTCCCGTTCCTGATTTTGACTGGGAATTATTTATAAACGCGAACCCGTTTGTAAAGGGAGCAATTGAATCAGGCGGCTCCATGAAATCGCGGCAGACGAATATTGTAGAAATCCCAGTAAGCCTTGGCTATGTTGATATTTTTAACGCCTTTCAGTCATTAAAGGGAGGCAGGACCGCGGATTATTCGATTGCGTTAGGTGCAAAACTAAATATCCCGGTTATCGGGGAAAAAATCTGGAATTTTGTGCATAACGGAATTCTGCCTGTCCTGCAAATACCTAAGTTTTCGGCTCCTTCAATGAAAATTGACAGTATAGATTTTTCGCAGGTTCAGCTTGCTTTTTCCATAAATGTTGAAAACCCCAATGATTTTGAAATTCCGTCTCCTCAGCTTCTTTACGATTTTTTCATAAACAGGAGCGAATATAATTCTGGCGTTACCGTTTCCTCAGCCCCGCTTGCGGCAGCGGCGGTTACTCCTGTCGTTATCGCCCTGACCCTGCGCTATACAGATCTTTTCAGAGCGGTTTCCGGTTTGATAAATCTTGGCGAAGCGCCCGGTCTTGTCGCGTTAAGGGGCGGTTTCGGAATTCCCGCGTTCGCTGATGAAACGGTTCGCCAGGAAATAACAGGCGTAATCCCGATTTTGAAACCGCCGTCAATCAGTTTCAGGGGAATAAGCGTTAAGGATTACAGCCTGACAAAAATCGATTTTGAACTTTCGTGGGAAATTGAAAACAATAATAATTTCGCGATGAATGTAAGCGATCTGTCCTATAACTTCGCGGTTAATAATTCCCAGTGGTCCAGCGGAAAAGTCCCCGGCTCTCCGCGCGTAAGCCCTAACTCAAAAACAGTCGTCGCCCTTGAATTTTCCTTAAATAACCTTGCGATTGTCAGCGAAATTATAAACATCATCACAAGGGGAACAAATATCGCGTATACAATGAACGGAAACCTGAGCCTTGGCGCGGATATCGCAAGCCTTCCGAACTATCAAACGCCGTTTAATTTTGCAGGTAATACAAGTCTGACAAGATAGGGATTACAGATTTTACACTTCCCTTGTCAACTTAGTCCGCTATGGACTAAGTTTATAGTATGAAAAACAGAGAAAATTACTTTTAAAGAAGGCTGGGAAGACTTGACAGACTAAGAGCTGTATGAGATGTTTTATAGCGATATGACCTGAGAAGAATATAAAAAAATTTCTTGATTTTGATTTGCTGCAGAATTTTTTAATGACAAACGCGTTTAATGAACTGCCTATAACCAACGATTATCTCAAAGCCTGCAATGAACTGCCAAAAAACCAAAATTTTTTTAAATTTTACTTGACATATTGTACTAGTACACTTAGAATTGTACTAGATGAATAGTACAAGATTGAAAGCGGCGGAAAAGGGCGTTAAAACGGTTGACCATGAGGAAACAATCAATTTTACGCTTGACCCCGCAAATGAAGCTCCCATTTACAGGCAGATTATCCAGCAGATTGAGTACGCTGTTCTTTCGGGGCGGGTGAAAAAGGGCGACAAGCTTCCGACAATCCGGTCGCTCGCGGTTGACCTTAAAACCAACCCCAACACCATCGCGCACGCTTACAACGAGCTTGAAATCCGCGGGGTGCTGGAAACGCAGGTAGGCAGCGGCACTTATGTTTCTGACAAAAAACCTGTAAAGGAAGATGACAGCCTGAACCGGAAAATCCGCGAAGTTGTTGCGCGGTTTATACAGGAGCTCCGCGATCTTGGCGTTGAAAACAGGGAACTGGTCAAATTGATTGAATCATATATCAAGGGGGAAAATAATGGGCGCAGCAAATAACGGCTTTCAATCGCCGGTCAGAAAAAAGAAAGATCACACGCTTATGCTTATAAGACTGATCATTCTTTTAATAACAGCGGTTGTTTTATCAATTGTTTACCATCTGCCGGAAAAAACTTCTTTCCATTTACAGGACATAACGGGAATGTGGGCGGGCTTCGCGATTTTTCTTGCGGCGCTGCTCTTTGTTTTTTCGATCCATAAAGTTGACGAATGGGAAAGGGCGATTGTGCTGCGCTTCGGAAAATTCCGCAAGGCGAAGGGGCCGGGTCTTTTCTTTCTGCTTCCGCTCGCGGACAGAATTTCCCAGATTGTCGATATCCGCATCAGGGTGTCGGATTTTTCCACGCAGAAAACTTTAACCGGCGATTCTGTCACTGTCGATGTCGACGCGATCTGCTTCTGGCTTGTGTGGGATCCGCAGAAAGCTGTTTTGGAAGTTGAAAATTATGTTGACGCTGTTTTGCTTTCTTCAAAGACCGCTTTGCGCAATTCAATTTCGAATCACGATCTTTCAACCTTTCTTGAACGCAGCGATATTATCGAAAAACAGATTCAGGGCGATGTTGACAAAAAAACAACTGAATGGGGAATTACTGTTTTGCACATCGAAATTACCGATATTCAGATACCTGAAGCGCTTCAGGATTCGCTTTCGCGCGTCGCGCAGGCTGAACGCGAAAAGAAGGGCCGCGTTCTGTTAGCTGAAGCCGAAATTGAAATCGCGCGGAAGCTTGAAGAAGCGTCGCAGATTTACATACGCAACGAGCCTGCCATGAAGCTTAAAATTCTTTCCATATTAAATGAAGGATTAAAAGCGGGTAATTCAATGATGCTTGTTCCGAACACCATTACAGAAGAATTAAAATCGACTGATATTTTCGGACTTCAGGCGTTAAACGAAATCAAGAAAAAAACAGGAGGATAAAATGGTTGTAGTAAAAGCAGATAACGTGGTAAAAGATTACGCGCTGGACGGACAGACTGTGCACGCGCTTCGCGGCGTTAATCTTGAGTTTAAAGCCGGTGAATTTTCCGCGATCGCAGGGCCTTCTGGGAGCGGAAAGTCGACATTTTTGCATCTTGCGGGCTGCCTTGATACGATCACTTCGGGGAACATCATCGTAGGCGGCGACGATACCAAAAATATGCCGCGTAAAGAACTCGCGCTTTTAAGGCGCCGCCACATCGGGTTTATTTTTCAGGCATACAATCTGATTCCTGTGCTTTCGGTCGAGGAAAATGTTTCATTCCCGCTTTCGCTTATGGGCATTGAAAAAAAAGAAATAAAAGCGCGGACAGCGAAAGTTTTAAGCGAAGTCGGCCTTGAAGGAATGGAAAAACGCCGCCCGAAAGAAATGTCAGGCGGACAGCAGCAGCGCGTCGCTATCGCCCGCGCCCTTGTAAAAAAACCCGCGATAATACTCGCGGACGAGCCGACCGCGAACCTTGATTCAAAAATAGGGCGCGAAATTCTTGAACTTATGCTTGAACTGAACAAGTCGGAAAAAACAACTTTTATTTTTTCCACACATGATCAAATGGTGATGGATTACGCGCGCCGCCTTGTGCGCATACGCGACGGCCAGATCGAAAGCGATGAAGAAAAATGATACTTCGTATCATGTTCGATTTAAGCGCGCGGCAAGAAGCCGCGTAAAAATGAGGTTATCATGAAACTGTCAGGTATTTGGGAACTGAAAAAAATGGCGTTTCGCAATCTTGCGCGTCACAAGGTAAAGACAGTGCTGACATCCCTTGCGATCATGGTGAGCGTGGCGGTTTACATTTTTCTAAACAGCTGGCTAGGCGGAATGCAGATCGAGTCGCGCAGAAATATCGTAAACTACGAAATAGGGGCCGCGAAACTTCAGACAAATCTCTACTTTGAAAAAAAGGACGAGATGCCAAGCTACGAAAATTTCAGGGACTGGGAAATTTTAAAACAAGCGCTTGATAACGAAGGTTATGTAAGCGCGCCGCGTTATGTGTTTTCGGGAACCATGTTTTCTTTATCAGGCTCCGCGCCAATCAGGTTTTACGCAGTTGATCCCGCGTCCGAAAAAGAAGTTCTGCGCTATGTTCCCTATGTCGATTTCGGGCGTTATGTGCAAGACGGAAAATTTGAAATCGTTCTTGGCACAGTCGCGGCTGAAAAACTCAAGATTGGAATTCCTTCACGTCCCCTGCGCATGGAACTTGAAGAATTAATCAGGGTGACGGCGCATAACAGTTCCGACGCGGAATTTATCCGCTCGCTTTATGAGCCCGCGCAGAAATCCTCGTTCGATCTTTTTTCGCCTGAAGACACAAGGGCGAAAGAAGGCAATGAGCGTATGGTTTTAAAAAGCGGCGTTTCAAGAGCCAATCTTGACCGGTACTGGAATTTAATCGCGGCGACAGATCGCAACAATGTAAGGATCAACGCGACCATCGATATAAGAGCTGCTCCCGACATGATTCGCGCCGACAAGTGGGAAGGAGAACTGTGGCCTGCGTTACGCGAACAGGACAGAGCGGCCGTTCAGTCGGCATACGAATACGCCGATTTTATGAACGCGTATCTTTTAACAGCTCAGGACGAAGCGGTTCTTGCTTCCGTTCTTGACGCGATGATCCGCGCGGGTTTTCAGGGCGCGGTAAATCACATCAATCAGGCTTTTGATGTAGTAGTTGTCGGAGTAATCAATTCGCCTGCTCCTCTTCCAAACGGAAACACCGCGTTCATTCCGTTAGACGCATTGCAGGATGAAGCCGGCATGATGCTCGAAGGCGCTGTGACAGAACTTGTGATAAGGGAAAAAGGCGTTTCTGACGACAGGCTTCCGGGCGCAAGCGAAAGCGCCGCCGCGATAACATCGGCCTTATCCCGCGGGCTTGCGGCTCTGGGACGGACTTTGCCCGAAGACCTTGGCGTTCGCACATGGCGCGATTATATGGAAGATTATCTAAATTACGAAGCGATTCAGATCGGAATGCCGCAGGTTCTTGCGTTCCTTCTGCTTCTGCTTTCGTTCCTTGGAATTTCCAACACAATACTGCTTGCAATCCTTGAGCGCACAAAAGAAATTGGAATGATGAGAGCAATGGGAATGACTGACGGGCAAATGGTTATGACATATATGCTGGAAGCCGGATTTTTGGGGCTGCTTGGATCGCTGCTTGGAATTATCGCGGGCTGCCTGATAAATTATCCGATGGTAAAGTACGGCATCGACTTTTCCGCGATTGGCAATTTGATGAGCGACGGCATCGGTTTTCGCACGACAGCGGTTTTCAGAAGCACATGGAATATTCCAGTAATTATCGGTTCAGGAATTGTCGCGACTTTGCTCGCATCGTTAGTTGCAATTTTTCCGGTGCGCAGGGCTGTGAAGATGCCGATAACAAGCAGTTTAAGATTCGAGTAACGGAGGCGTAAATATATGAATGAAGAAAATAAAAGAGGCGGAACTGCCGTCCTTATCAAAATCGCCTACCGCAACATTTGGCGTAACATGAGGCGCACCCTTTTCTGCTTTACCGCGGTCGGAATAGCGGTTCTATTCATTGTGATTTATTCTTCGATGATAGAAGGGATGGCAAGAAGCATTAACGATACCGTGCAGGTGTACGAACTTGGACACATCACGGCGGTATCATCCGAGTATGAAGCGCAAAGCGAATATCTTCCCGTGCAGTACCCTGTCGCGGACGGAAGAAGCTGGAAAAGCCTTGCAGCCGAGATAAAAAAAATCCCCGGCGTGCGCGAAGTTTTCCCGCGAACCGCCACGATGGCGACATTGCAGGACAGCACGGTCAAGCACGCCATTCTTTGGGGGCTTGATATCGAAAACGAAATGGCAGCTAACAATTTTAATCTGACCTACCGCAATGACGGCCTAATCGAAGGAAGATGGCCGCAGCCGGGAGCGAACGAGTGCGCAATCGGCCGCGTTTTTTCGCACAAGTCGGGGCTGACTGTCGGCGACAGAATTTTATTCAAGACAATTTCCGCGCAGTATTCGGAAAAATTTTTAAGGCCGGAAATAGTCGGTATCTTCAATTTTGATTATATAAAAATTGACGAGCAGTACATCATTATGGACGCGGCGCGGCTTTCGAATCTTCTGGCGCTTGACGAAGGAACGCAGTCTCTTGTCATTTACGCGGACGATGAAAGCCAAAGCCCCGCGATTGCCGCCGCTGTCAGTGACATTCTGGGAGACGGCAATATCGTTACAGCGTGGACTGACAATTACTGGGTTTCAGTGATGCAGGTCGCAAGCTCCGTATACATGGTTGTGTTTCTGGTGTTCATAATTGTCGCGAGTTTTTTAATTATCAATACCGTTGTGATGATCATTCACGAACGCATAAAAGAAATCGGCATGATGGGATGCCTTGGAATGACAAGAGCGGAAATCGTCACAGTGTTTTTCTTTGAATCAATTTTTATGGCAGCCATCGGCGCGCTTGCAGGCGTTGTTATCGGCGGCGCCATAACAGGGCTCTTGTCAAATTATCCGGTCCGTTTAATGGAACAGTTCGGAAGTACGTTCAGTGAAATGCCGATAAGCAACGCGATCTTTTTCAAGTTCAGTCCTTTAATACTTTTGCAGGCATGGCTGATGGGCGTAGTTGTCGCGTCAGTTTTTACGCTGATCCCATCGTTAAAAAGCGCGTTTGTCGAGCCCGTAGAGGCTTTAAGAAGATAGGAGGTCTATATGTTAAGAAAGATTATTATTGTAGCCGTTTTTATTTTTATCGCCGCTTTTGTTTTCCCGTGGATGCTTGGCGCGCAAACCCCAACAGCCGCGGAAATTCTGCGCCGCGCGGATAACAATGAAATTTACACAACGATTCAGTACGACGGCGAAATCATTATCGAAAACGGCGGGCGCAGGTTTGTAAAAACAATGCAGGCATGGGCAAGGGGAAACACGCACAGCTTTATAGAATTTACAAATCCCGAAGACAGGGGTACAAGGTATTTAAAAACAGGCGGCAGGCTTTTTGTCTATTCGCCTGACACCGAAGAAGTCATGCTGATTTCAGGACACATGCTGCGCGAATCGATGATGGGCTCCGATATGTCATACGAAGACACGCTAGATAACGAGCCGCTTTCAAGCAGATACACTCCCGTTATTGCGGGCTCTGAAACAATCGGCGGGCGCGACTGCTGGGTATTGCAGCTAACGGCAGTCAGCAGAACGGAAAGTTATCCTTCGCGCAAAATGTGGATCGATAAAGAGCGCGGCGATATTGTCCGCTATGAGCTTTTCGCGCTTTCAGGCGTTAAGCTGAAAGAGTATAATTTATTAAAGGTGGAAGTTATCGACGGACGCCGCTTTCCTGTCGAAGGCGAAATGCGCGACCTTATGCGCAGGGACTCAAGGACAGTATTCATAATGAGAAATGTTATTCTTGACAGGCCGATACCGGATTCTGTTTTCAGCCAAAGGAATCTGGAAAGATAAAAAAGAGCGTTAAGTGAAGAATAAGGAATATAGAATGAGAAGGATAATAATATTTTTTTTAACTTTATTAGCTGCAAATTCGCTTTATGCGCAGGTGACTTTTTCGGGCGTTTTGGATACAACTGTTGTCATGAACGCAGGCGCGGAAAATTCACCTGCTTTTACTTTCGGCTTTGAAGAATACGCCAACATGCGTTTTCAGGCAAGACTGCGCGAAGGCGCGACTATTAACGGCGCTGTAAATTTAACCGCAGCGTCTGGAATCAACGCGGCGCCTTTGGCCGGTTACAGCATTCCCATAACCGAAAACTTTATCGCGGCGATTGATCTTGAGCGCCTTCAGCTGCGCCTTCGCGGCGAATACATCGACTTTGACGGCGGGCTTTTCCGCCTGCCGTTCGGATACAGCCAGGTGTGGGGGCCGTCGGATTTTCTAAATCCTAAAAACCCGCTTAAGCCGGACGCAAGGCCGCGCGGAGTTCTCGGAACTTCGCTTACATGGTACCCGGTTGACGAAATGAAACTGCTTTTATTTTTCGCCGCTCCGCGCAATGTGTTTGAAATTGAAGGAAAAGGTTCAAGGTTCGGGATTTCCATGGACAGGCACTGGGAAAAAGCGAGCGTTCAGGCGTTATATGCTTTTGAAATACCGCATGACAATTTTAGCTACGGAATTCACCGCGCGGGGCTTTCTGTAAAAGCTGATATCGAAGCGGGCTTTGTTCTGGACGCGTTTTACATTTATGATCCAAACGCGTTCGCGGGAATAGACGGACTGTCTTTGAGCTTCGGCGCGGATTATTCATTCTTTGAGGGAAACCTGATCATCCTTGCGGAATATTTATTTAACGGAAAAAAATCTTCAACCGCGTCAGGATACGGCGGAAATTTTTCCAATTACCATTATCTTAGCGCAAGCCTTACATTCAGGTTCAGCGATTTTACAAGCATGAGCGCGTCTTTAATTACCTGCTTTGACGATATTTCCTTTACGCCTGTTGTCAGCGTAACCCACGAAATGTTTCAGGGAGTCGCGCTCACAATCAGCGCGATGGCTCCCCTTGACCGGGATTTATTTTTCAATGACGGAAATAAAGGCGAACTTGGCCCTAAATATAATTATTTTACCTGTACAGCGCGGATACGGGTGCGGTTTTAACGCTGATACAAACCGCTTGCTGTTCTTTGATCGGTCCTTGTCCAGAACTGGCTGCGTCCGAAAATCAGGACCGAGCCGTACATTTCAAGCGTGTCAACATTGAATGTTCTTCTCCCTGAACTGCTGCCCGCAGGATGAAAAGTAATTCTGGCGCTGTATATTCCGCCGTCTTCAGGGTTTATTACATTACCGCCGCTCCATGTGCCGTTCCGCTGTTTTGTCAGGCCGAAAATCCAGGGGGTGCCTATAACAGGCATCGTGTTTACCCTTCCCGCAATAGGGAAACCTGAGTAACTCGCTTTGCATCTTTCGGCGATAAGACCGGGAGGAAAATCCGTCATTGATAAAATTTTTCCATACAGAACATTGTTTTCGATATAAATCTGCCAGCCTGCCGTTACATTGCCTGTGTTTTCATCAACGCTGAGCCAGTAGCCTTCCACAGGTTCGCTTTGGGCGAAACAGACGGCCGCCGCCGCAAGTACGGTTAAAAAAATAAAAAATTTCTTCATAATGCTTCCTTTTTATTGTAAGATTTCCTTCATCAAGTGTATAATAAAAACATGAAAATTGACAAGAAGATCTTTGGAGTTTCTACCAACGGCAAAAAAATAAAATTGTGGACGCTTTCTGCGGGCGATATAAAATTTTCGCTTACTAATCTAGGCGCGGCGTGGACAAGTTTAACCGTTCCTTCGCGGCACGGCGAAGACGATGTGCTTCTGGGTTATTCGGGACTCGACGGATACATTAACGACGACAAATATTTAGGCGTAACGGTCGGGCGTTTCGCGAACCGGATAAAAAACGCGTCCTTTAATCTTGACGGAACCACGTATCAGCTTGAAGCGAACAACGGAAAAAATACGCTTCATTCGGGAAGTAAAGGCTTCGCAAGGCGTTTGTGGAAGTCGGAAGCATATGAAGAAAACGAAGGCGTTTATGTCCGCTTTGAACTTGAAAGCTCCGACGGCGATCAGGGGTTCCCCGGCAAAATGAAAGCTGTCGTAAGTTACGGCCTTACAAAATCCGGAGAGATAATCTGCGATTATCACGCGAAGGTTGATAAACCTTGCCCCGTAAATCTGACAAATCACGCGTATTTTAATCTTGCTGGCGAAGGAAAGGGAACGATCCTTTCGCACGAAGCGCAGATTTTCGCTTCAACCTATGTAGAAGTTGATAAAGCGAATATTCCGACAGGTCATCTTATTCCGGTTGAAGGATCATATTTTGATTTTAAATCGCGCAGAAAAATTTGCGCGGATCATCCCGACAGCATGGCGTTTAAATCATTTAAAGGGTATGATCACTGCTTTGCGCTTGACGGCGATGAAGGCGTTCTTCGCCCCTGCGCCGAAGTTTTTGAGCCTGTTTCCTGCCGCCGCATGAAGGTTTTTACAACACAGCCGGGCGTTCAGCTTTATACAGGAAACCATCTTGAAAACACGCGCGGAAAATTCGGCTCGTGTTACGCGAAATATTCAGGCTTCTGCCTTGAAACGCAGCACTTCCCCGACGCGCCGAATCAGAAGGATTTTATTTCCTGCATCGCGGCGCCGGGAAATGATTATCACGAAAAAGCGGTTTTCACCTTCAGCTGGTAATAAGCTGTTTCACAATTCCTGCGCAAGGCTCTAATTCAAATCCGCTTTTTCGGACATGCTTTCCCATTTTGCTTTGAGTCTTGAGAGGCTTGCGTCGACAGTGCCTTTAGAAATTCCTATCACCTGCGCTATCTGGCTGTTAGACGCGTCTGTTTTTATTTTTGTTATGCGGTATCTCTGGCTTTCAAGAAGTTTCTTCGCTTTTTCAAGTCTTAATGAAAGTTTCCTGTGCGATATTGAGTTTTCCTTTATTATAGAAAGCCTTTTTTCGTAGACTATGCATCTGTAAAACTGGCGGTACAGCCTTTCTTTCATTTCGTATAACCTGTCGTCTTTTTCCCGGCGCAGTTCCTGAATTTCGTTTATCATCCTAAGCAAATCCCTGCTGCTCATCCCGATAACGGGTGCGATTTTTTCCGCAAAATCTTCCGATATATAATAATAGCATTTTAATATAAGCGCCAGTATCCGCCTTGAGCTTCGTCTCCCTTTTTTGTCAATAATCAAATTTGAAATTGTTTTTTCCGCTTCCTTGTGTATATATACGGGAGCCTCTTCATATGCGTACATATCGGGAACTCGCGCGCTCCACGCAGAATATTCCGTTACGCTCTTTGTTACGGTTTTTACATGATATTCCTTTGAAGAAATTAAAATATATTTTGATAAATACGCTTCAAATGAAGAGCCGGTATCACGGTAGGAATCAATAACCGTTTTCAGCCGCGGGTAAAACCATGAAACAAAATCTTCGTATTCATCGTTCTTCCAGTGGCTAATGCAGGTTTTTTCCTGATTGAATACAAGATATTTGTATACCGCACTTTCAAACTCCGCGCGCATTAGATTTCCGTTTAAATAATTAATAAATAATTCGTTTAATTTTTTCCGCATAATAAACATTCGGTCTTGCGCGGAAGTTAACATAACTAAAAATTATTAATTACGAATTTATATATGAATATGCTAATATCGAAAAGAATATATTATCAGTTGAAGATTTTATTGAACAGTTCTATGATTTTTTGTTTTACAAATGAAATGTCGCCTTTTATAGTAAGTCCGGCTGCGTTCCTGTGGCCGCCTCCGCCCAGAGATGCGGCTATCTGCGATACGTTGATCTTGTCGGAAGACCTTAAACTCACAGTACAATTTTCGGCACACTCCTGGCGGATTATTACAACCGCCTGAATGCCTTCTGTTGAAAGCAGCAGCTGATTGAGCGTATCGGAATCCCTGCTTTCATAACCAAAATAATTGAACTCTTCAAGGGTTTCATAACTTATCAATAATTTTCCGTCAAAACATGATTCAATTCTTGAAAGAATGCGCCCGAGTAAAATCCGCGAGTTTAAGCTTTTTCCGCCGTGAATGATCTTGTGTATTTTTTTGGGGCTCGCTCCGCTTTTAATCATTTGAGCGGCGGCTTCAAACGCTTCTGAATGTTTTTCCGTCATGTGGCGGAAGAATCCCGTGTCTGTGCAAAGGCCGAAAAGAAGGTATGTCGCTTCATCTTCTGTAAGCTCAAGACCGAGCGCGGTAATCAGCCTGTAAACCAGCAGCGTGCACGAAGGAGAATTTTCGTCAACAAAAACAGGAGCCTGCAAAGTCGAAGGCTGATGATTCACAGCCGCGTGATGATCGATAATCGCGCACGGATATTTATCCAGAAAGTTTTTTATTTCGCCCGCTCTTTCCTTGCCGGAGCAATCAAGGAGCAGCACGCTTGTGTCAGGATCAGCGCCCAGAGATTTCTGACCCGGCGAACCTTCTTTTGAATCGGCATGACTGCTTTCATCTTCGTTAGCACTGGGAATCGATATAAAAAAATCCGTGAATTTTTTTAATTCTGTGCGGTTAAAAGGCCCGGCGGAACATACCACTACTTCCTTGCCGAGCCTTAAAAGTGCGCTGCGCAGGGCAAGCTGGCTCCCTACGCAGTCTCCGTCCGGCTCTTTATGACCTGCGATAATAAACTTCGGACAGGCCTTAATAAACTCTACAAGTTCACCCGGAACCGCGGGAACCATCGCCGGTCGTTCCGCCTGTTGCACATCAACGCTGCTGCCGGAATTCATCAATACTTAATATCGAAATTTTCTTTGTCGCCGAAGAACCTGCTTACATCAGAGCCTTGCGGGAGACTCCCCCAGGTTGGATGGGATTTTAACGAATGTACATAAAGCCTTACATGGCTGAATACACCGTCAACATAAAATACCGACATTGTAGGCCAGTCTGACGCCGCGGGAAGACGCACTACGTCCGCCTTGTTGCTGCCGCCGCTTCCGTAGCTTGTGCTTCCATGCTGGAAATTCGCGTTTCCAAACCATTCAATCGGAATGCCGATTGTACCCAAAATTGATGAACCTGAACGGTATTGAATAACATAACCTTGAGTAGTTATATATATTCTTTCAACAGGCACGTTAATATAATACATATCTTGGGATTGCGCGGAATTACTCTGTGCAAAAACCGGCGTGACAAGCGCAAAAATAAACAATACGAAAATTAATTTTTTCATATTCGACCTCCAGTATTTAAATTTTAAACGAGATTTACGGAATTTTCAAGTTTTTTTCTGACCGCACCGGGGCCTTCGATCAGCTGGCTGAAAAGCGTTTCTACCTTACTGCCAAGGCTTTCCTGCGAGCCGCCGGCTTTTATATCGTACAGATTTACGCCGAAATACGCGGGATTTGACAAAACCGGCTCCAGTTTTTCGTGAAAACTCCCGGTTTGCCCAAGACTGATGCCGGAAAGGGCCGATTTTAAGTTTTCATATTGAGGATCGGGGCTTACGTCAAAAGGTTTACCTTGATCGTCGATTCCAAGAAGGTAACGCAGCCATCCGGCAAGAACAAGCGGAATCAGCTTGAGATTATCGATATTTTTGCCGGTGTTTTTATACGCTTTTATGGTTTCGCCGAAACGGATTGGAATTTTAAGCGATGTATCCATCGCGATCCGCTGGGGAGCGTCAGGCATAAAAGGATTTGGAAGGCGCACCTTTATCACCTGATCGATAAATTCCCTTGGCTTAATGATGCCGGGATCTGTCACGACAGGCAGTCCTTCGTCATAACCGATACCTTCGATTAATTTAACAAGAGCCGCGTCTTTCATTTCTTCGCTGATTTTTTTGTAGCCCAAAAGGCAGCCAAAAACCGCAAGAGCCGTATGAAGCGGATTAAGGCAGGTGCAGACTTTCATTCTTTCCACCCTGTCCACAGTTTCCCTGTCCGTGAAAATTACGCCGGCTTTTTCAAGCGCGGGCCTTCCGTTTGGAAAATTATCTTCGATTATTAAATATTGGGTTTCTTCCGCGTTTACAAACGGCGCAATATACGTGTTCTTTTTTGTTACGACCCCCTGCATGTTTTCAAGTCCGCAGGCTGTAAGCATATCGCGCACGCTGTCATCGGGACGCGGGGTGATTTTGTCGATCATTGTCCACGGGAATGAAACCTTGCTCTTATCGCGGATATAATCCAGAAAACCCGAATCGGCCTTTCTGTTCTCGACCCAGCCTTTTGCGATCGCTTCCATCGCGGCGAAAAGAATGTCTCCGTTATGTGAACAATTGTCCATGCTGACAAGCGTAACAGGCAGCGCTTCGCGGATGTAGCGTTCGTGCAGAAGCGAAGCGATCCGTCCAAGGTAGCTTTTAAGCGAATTAAGCACCGGCCCTGTTTTTAAATCGTCAGCGATATCGGGAAAATAATTTCCGTCCTTGTCTTTCAGGCTGTAGCCCTTTTCAGTGATTGTAAAACTTGCCATCTGAAGCGACGGGCAGGAAAAAACTTCCTTCAGGTATATAAGTTCAATGTCCATCCGCAGCGAATGCGCAAAAGAGGCGATTATCTTTTTATCTGTCGTGCCGTCGGATTTTAGCGTTACGCAGATTGTAAGATTGTCGAAGGCGGTAAAAGCTTTATCTTTAATTTCTCCGTCGTATCCTTCGGCTACAACGATGCCTGTCGTTTCGTGCCCTTCGTCAAGAAGCTGCTGCATAAGGGCGGCGGGAAACGCGCGGAAAATATTTCCCGCGCCGAAATGCACCCACTTTGGAAATTCCTTTGTAGCCGCGATCATTTTCTTCCGGTCAAAACGCGGCAGGCTTATACCCGCTTTTTCCCAGAACGCCGTGTCTTTAAGCGATTCATTATTTAACTTCATGGTTTTTTTCCTTTTATTATCTTGTAAAAACACTATCCGCTGATAAAATTATATCTTTATTTATATTAGATGTCAAAATAAAAATGTTATTTGTTTTTTACATTCAGCTTGATATTATTAACCCTTTGGGTTAATATATATTGACAGAGGTACATCTTGGATATATCATTTAAGAATAAAAAGTTAAGGAAGGAGTTCAACGAAGGAAAGCGCCTTGAAAAGGTTCATGGGGTTCTCAGAGCAACGAAAATCAGAATCAGATTAACCGAATTAAGGTCAGCAGCCAGCCTTAATGATTTTTGGCCTCCGAAAAGCGGTCCATCCCGGTGCCATGAACTGACGATGGGAAAACAAAAAGGTATGTTATCAGTTGATTTGGATCATCCATACCGGCTTCTTTTTGTTCCGGATCACGATCCTGTTCCGCTCAAATCTGACGGAGGCCTTGACTGGAAACAAGTAACAGCAATTACAATTACAGAAATAGAGGACACACATGAATAACATTCAGATGGCAAATGAATACACTCCAGATTATATTGTAACACCAGGTGAAGTGCTTGAAGATTATCTTGAGTACACAGGCCTTTCCCAGGCGTCGCTTGCAGAGCGGACGGGTCTCTCAAAAAAAACCATAAACGAAATAATTAAAGCTAAATCAGCGATTACGGCGGAAACAGCGTTAAAATTTGAGCGTACTTTGGGCCGTCCTGCGCACTTCTGGAGTAATCTTGAACGGCAATATCAGGAAGACAAAACACGGCTTGCGGATAAGATTCGATTAGAAGAGGATTTACATTGGCTGGAAATTTTTCCCTTTAAGGAAATGGTAAAATACGGATGGATAGAATCCCATAAAGAAAAAATTAAACAACTAGCTTCCTTACTGCAGTATTTCGCTGTTGCTTCTCCTGCGCAATGGGAAACAATTTGGAACAGGGAATTACAAACTGCTTTTCGCAAAAAAGATAATACTCAAAAAGATATCGCCCTTGTATCTGCGTGGCTGCGTAAAGGAGAAATTGAATCGCAAAAAATACAATGTTCAAAATATGATAAGCAAAAGTTCCAAAACAGTCTTATTGAGATTCGTAAACTTACTTTGGAAGATAAAAATCCCGGGGTGTTTGCCCGGAAACTGGAAGCTCTCTGCGCCTCTGCCGGTGTTGCCATTGTTTTTATTCCTGCGCTGCCAAAACTTGGCATTTACGGAGCAACAAGGTGGTTCAATGATAAATATATAATACAGTTAAGTTTATACGGCAAAAGCAATGATCAAATGTGGTTTACAATTTTTCACGAAGCCTGCCATATAATTAATCATTCGCGCAATGAACTTTATATTGAAGAAAAAGGACTTGAAAACGAGAAAGAAAAAGAAGCGGATATTTTTGCCAGTAATTTCTTAATTCCACCGAATGAACTCTCAAATTTTCTTGCGTATAAAACAACAATTACCCTAACTTCGATAAAACGATTCGCTTCAAGCATCGGCATTGCTCCTGGTATTGTTGCAGGCAGGCTGCAGCATGATAAGAAATTACCCATGAGTTTTGGAAATGATCTTAAAGTCAGGTATGAGTGGACAGAGAAAGAGAAAAAATCGTAGGATTATTTACTGTTGCCGCAGTAAGCCGAAGCGTTATATGCAAACAGCCGCTCTTTACAAATTTACTCTCCAATCGCTTCCATTATGTATTTCTTCTGCAGCGCGAATTCCGTAGTTACAGTAAAATCGGAATCCCGCGGGCGCTGCGGCTTTACATCGATTTTTTGCGTTATCTTTCCCGGCTTGCCTGTCATTATGTATACCGTATCCGACAGAACAAGGGCTTCTTCAACATCATGCGTTATAAAAATCGTTGATACTTTCATCCGCTGCGCGATGTCTGCGTACCATATCTGCATTTTTCTGCGCGTAATTGCGTCTAACGCGGAGAAAGGCTCGTCAAGGAGTATCACGGGGTTATTAAGGGTGATGTGATCGCCTGATGTCTGCAGGCTTCCCGCGGAAAGACAGGTGCGAAGAAGGGCCGCGCGCTGTCTCATTCCGCCTGAAAGCTCGTTCGGGTATTTGTTTTCATATCCTGAAAGTCCGAACATCGGGAAAAAATCCGCGGCGTATTCCATTGCTTTTTTTTTCTTTTCGCCGCGGATTAAAAGCGGAAGTATTATGTTGCCGATAACGGTGCGGTATTCCAAAAGCAGATCCTTTTGCAGCATATAGCTTACTTTTCCGCTTTTGCCTGTTATATCCGCGCCGTTTAAAATCACCCTGCCGCGATCCGGTTTGTCAACGCCTGAAAGAACATTAAAAAGAGTCGTCTTGCCTATGCCCGAAGGACCGACAAGCGAAATGAATCCGTACTGCGGCAGTTCAAGACTGATGTTTTCCACCACGGGATTGCCGTTGTAGTTTTTGATAATGTTCTCGCAGGAAAAAAAATTCACTTAATTAGTCCTTTTTATATTATACAGAACCGTGAAAATTTACGGCAGGAACTCGTTTGTAAATCCGCCTGCGCCGATGTTTACTTCCAAAAGCCCCTGTTCAAACATCCATGAATAAAAGCCGCCCCATCTTGCGGAATCAATTTCTCCCCAGCGCGGCGCGTCACCGCGATAGCGCGTTTTTAAGTATTCCTGGCTTTGCATTACAAGCTGCCTGTCAAGTTCTGGCGCGTAACGCAGAAGAATCTCCGCGGCTTCACGCGGATTCTCTATCGCGAAATTATAACCCCTGCTTACAGCAGCCATAAATTTTTTAACGGTTTCCTGATTGCTATTTGCCCATTTTGTATTCGCGGCAAGCACAGGCGTGTAAAAATCAAGCTTGCTGTCAAAAGTTCCAAGATCGATATAATTGATATCGACTCCGCCGGCTTCCGCGGCGATTCCGTCCCACGCGTAATAAATCCAGATTGCGTCAACATCGGTTAAAAGCGCGGATATCGCGTCCGCCGCGTTGTTCGGAATCATGCTGACCGCGCTGAAACTGCCGCCGTCCTTTTCCACAATGTAGCGCATAACAGCAGTGACTACGGGCGTTTCCCATGAAGCGAATCTTTTGCCGGATAAATCGCGCGGCCTCATGATGCCGCCTGATTTAAGCGACATGATCCCGGACGTGTTATGGCTGATTATCGCGGCGACAGCGGTAACGGGAAGCGCGCCGCGCTCCTTGGCGATTGCAGGCCCCATTGATTCCTGGAACGTTATGCCAAATTCCGCTTTCCCTGAGGCGACAAGGACAAGGGCTTCGTCTTCCGGCGGCTGCGTGATTGTCACAGAAAGCCCCGCTTCGGCGAACCAGCCCTTGTCCAGCGCGACAAAAAGCCCTGTGTGGTTCGTATTGGGCGTCCAGTCCAGCAGCACGCGGATTGTTCCGTCATTCCGGCTGCATCCGGTTATGTGCAATAAAAACGCACATAACAGCATCAGCATGATTTTTTTCATAAAAATCTCCTTATATGTTATGAATTTTATTAGTTTAGCTGTCAAAATTTTCTCCACGGCATCAGTTTTTTTTCAAGCAGCGATACAAGTTTTATCAATAAAAGGCTTAAAGCCGACACAAGCAGAATCACGGCGAACATTTTGTCAAATGAGTATGTTCTTCTTACGCGGATCATGTATACGCCGAGTCCCGCGTCTCCGCCGAGCCATTCTGCGATTACCGCGCCGATTATCGAATATGAAGCTGCGATTTTTAATCCGGAAAAAAACGCGGGAAGACTGCCGGGAATTTTTATGTAACGGTAAAGCTGCCATTTTTTCGCTCCCATCGATTGAAGAAGCCTGAGCGCGTCGTTGTCTGCGGACGCGAACGCGCCTAAAAGGCTTATTGTTACAGGAAAAAAACAGGTAAGAAAAACAAGCGTAATTTTCGGCGCAAGCCCGTATCCCATCCATAAAATTAAAAGGGGCGCGACAGCGATAACGGGCATTGTCTGCGTTAAAAGCAAAACCGGAGTAACAGATTGTTTTATAAACCTGTTCGCGTCCATGATTACAGCGAGAATAAACGCGGCCGCAACGGCAAGCGAAAGCCCCGCCGCGGCTTCCATCAATGTATAAAAAAGATGGCTCATAAGAAGACTAAAATCGTCAATAAAAACTTTAATTACCTGAAAAGGACCAGGCAGCATGTAAGGCGGAATAATCCCTGACATGCTGACAATCTGCCATGCTGTAAGAATCGCCGCGATTGGGATTACAGGCAGCCAGTTGTATTTAGACATAAAAAAGCCTCCGCGGAAATACCGCGAAGGCGCTTATTAATTTACCTGATAAATTTTCCGGCAACAAATAAACATTTCCCTACGCTGGCATTATCCAGATCAGGTTCGTATGACACATAATCGATATGGTCATACAAGGGTTCCAAACGTCTTTTGGGCGACGTTCAGTCTCAGCCTTTCAGCACCCCAATATCATCAATATGATTATTAAACATATTTTAAAATTTGTCAAGCGCACTGGTGTCCTGATTTATCCGGTTACCAAAATAACAATACGCGTTAAAATAAAAAATGATAACTTGACACCTTATTTCTTATGCCATATCCTGAAAACATAAACAGGAGAAAAATTATGAAAAAAATTGCATTTATTTTCCTTGCGCTTGCGGCGCTTTTTTCCGCAGGCGGATGCAGCAGGGAGCAGGCGAGATCGGCGCAGCAGACAGCGGAACTTGCGCTTATCACCGATGTCGGCACTATTGATGACAAATCATTTAATCAGGGTGCGTGGGAAGGACTTTACAAGTACGCATCGGAAAAAAACATAACCAACAGATATTATCAGCCTGCTGAAAAAAGCGACGATGCATATCTTGCTTCGATCACAATGGCTGTCCGCGGCGGAGCGAAGGTTATTGTAACGCCGGGATATCTTTTTGAGCCGTCGGTCTTTATCGCGCAGGATCGTTTCCCTGACGTAAAATTTATTCTTTTGGACGGCTCCCCGAATAACGGCGACTGGACCGCCGGCTTTCCGTCCTATAAAACGGGAAGCAACACTGTAGCGATCACTTACGCAGAAGATCAATCGGGATTTCTTGCGGGATACGCGGCTGTTAAAGACGGGTACAGAAGCCTAGGATTTATGGGCGGCATGGCGGTTCCCGCTGTAGTGCGTTTCGGTTACGGATTTATTCAGGGCGCGGAATACGCGGCGCAGGAATTAAGGCTTACGCGCGGAGCGGTTACGGTTAATTACCATTATACAGGCGCGTTTTCCGCTTCCCCCGAAGCGCAGACAATGGCGGCTTCATGGTTTAATTCAGGGATCGAAGTGATCTTCGCATGCGGCGGCGCTCTTGGAAATTCTGTAATGGCGGCAGCCGAGCAGACAGGGAAGAAGGTAATCGGCGTTGATGTCGATCAGTCAAGGGAATCAAATTCAGTAATTACATCCGCGATGAAGCTTCTGCAGTCGTCGGTTTACGACAGCATCGCGGCTTTTTATTCAGGCAGATTCCCCGGCGGACAGGATATCGTTTATTCCGCGGCGAATAACGGCGTTGGCCTTCCGATGGATACGTCGGTATTCCGCACTTTTACAAATGCGGATTACGACAACGTGTACAGGCTGCTAGCAAACGGCGCCATTCCCAGAATGATGGATGATTCCGCGGCGGAAGGAAGCCCCAGGATTGTTCCTGTAACAATCACTTTGGTTAATGAAGTAAGATAATTTTTTTTATTATTGATGAATTATATGCCAAATAATGACGCCCCGCCTGCAGCTTCGCCTTATATCATTGAGATGGCGGGGATCACAAAAGTCTTTCCCGGCATTACGGCAAATGATGACATAACGCTTCAGCTAAAAAAAGGCGAGATTCACGCTTTGTTAGGTGAAAACGGAGCGGGCAAGTCCACCCTTATGAGCGTCCTGTTCGGACTTTATCAGGCGGAAAAAGGGGTCATCAGAAAAAACGGCGAGCCTGTCCGCATCCACGGGCCCAATGACGCGAAGAAGCTCGGCATCGGCATGGTGCATCAGCACTTCAAGCTTGTGCATAATCTTACGGTTCTTGAAAATATTATTCTGGGCGCGGAAACTGTCAGGTACGGAATCCTGAAACTTGACAGCGCCCGCGCTCAGGTAATGGAACTTACAAAGCACTACAAGCTTGATATCGATCCTGACGCCCTGATAAGCGGCATCACGGTAGGAATGCAGCAGCGCGTTGAGATTTTAAAAATGCTCTACCGAGAAAACGACATTTTAATTTTTGACGAGCCTACGGCTGTTCTGACACCGCAGGAAATCGAAGAATTAATGCACATAATGAAAAATCTTGCCTGTGAAGGAAAATCGATACTTTTTATCACGCATAAACTTGAAGAAATTAAGTCCATCGCGGACCGCTGCACTGTTCTGCGGAAGGGAAAAAAAATCGGCACAGTTGATGTCGCGTCTGTTTCCAAAGAAGAACTTTCGGAAATGATGGTAGGCCGCAAGGTAAATCTTTCCGTAGAAAAAAATGAAATGAAACGCGGCAATACAGTCCTTAAAGTTGAAAATCTTACTGTTAACCGCAGGAATATATCAAAGGCTTCATCAGGCAAGCCGGTTGTAAACGATGTAAGTTTTGAAGTCCGCTCCGGCGAAATTGTCTGCATCGCAGGGATTGACGGAAACGGGCAGCAGGAACTTGTTCTTGCGATCGCCGGAATGCTCGAAGCGAACAGGGGGCGCGTCTTTCTTGGCGGCAATGACATTACACATAACGATATACGCTCAAGGGCTTTAGCGCACATTCCTGAAGACAGGCATAAACACGGGCTTGTTCTGGATTATAATCTTGCGTTTAACCTTGTGCTTTTAAATTACTATACGCCGCGTTTTCAGAAAGCGGGTTTATTAAAGTTTAAAGAAATTTATAAATTCGCGGATTCCTTAATCGAAAAATTTGACATTCGCTGCGGCTCGGGATCAAAAACAATCGCGCGCAGCATGTCAGGCGGCAATCAGCAGAAGGCTATCATCGCGCGCGAATTGTCGGCGGATTCAAGCCTTTTAATCGCCGTTCAGCCGACAAGAGGGCTTGATATCGGCGCGTGCGAATACATCCATAAACAGCTAATCGCAGAACGTGATCGCGGCAGGGCTGTACTGCTTGTATCGCTTGAACTTGACGAAGTGATGGATGTCAGCGACAGAATCCTTGTAATGTTTGAAGGCCAAATAGCGGCGGACGTATCCCCAAAGGATGTAACATTCAAGGATCTCGGGCTTTATATGTCCGGAGCTTCACAGCGCAGCGATTTGCGGGTAACCGCATGAATGATAAATTAATTAATAATAAATTTAATATAAGATCGATTCTTTCAGACCCTGTTGTAAACGCGCTTTCTTCCGTTACGGCGATCTTTGTCGGGCTTCTTGCGGGATTAGTTATTTTACTTTTAACGAACGCGCCGCAGGCTCTTCACGGTTTTGAAGCGATTCTAATAAGCGGCTTCAGCAATTTAAACGATCTCGGTCAGGTTTTATATTTCGCGACCCCGATTATCATGACAGGCTTGTCCGTCGGATTTTCGGCAAGAACAGGGCTTTTCAATATCGGCGCTTCCGGCCAGTTTATTGTCGGCGCGTATTCGGCGGTTCTTGTCGGCGTAAGATGCGGGTTTCTTCCCGGACATCTGCACTGGATAACAGCTTTGCTTGCCGCAATTTTAGCAGGCGCGATCTGGGGCGCGATCCCCGGCATTTTTAAGGCATTGTTCAATGTTAACGAAGTCATATCGTGCATAATGACAAATTATATCGGCATGTATCTGGTAAATTTTCTTGTAACAAGAACAGTTTATGATTCGCTGCGCAACCAAAGTATGCGCGTAATGAATTCTGCGAACATTCCCAAAATGGGAATGGATCAGGTTTTCCGCGACGGTTATATTGTTTCAAGCGCAAACTCCGGCATAATCATCGCCGCAGGATTCGCCGTGCTGATGTTTTTCATTTTAGAAAAAACTTCATTTGGATATGAGCTTAAAGCCTGCGGATTTAACCGCGACGCCGCGCGTTACGCGGGCATCAATGAAAAACGCAGCATCATACTTTCGATGATTATTGCAGGCGCGCTTTCCGGTCTCGGCGGAGCGCTGCTTTTTCTTGCGGGTTCCGGCAAAGGCATCAGCGTTGTTGACGTGCTTGCGATGGAAGGCTTTAACGGAATACCGGTTGCGCTTTTAGGATTAAACAATCCGATTGGAATAATTTTTTCCGGTCTTCTTGTCGCCTATTTAAATGTTGGCGGAAATAACATGCAGCTTTACGGATTTCATCCGCAGGTTATCGAAATTATAATCGCCGTGATAATTTATTTCAGCGCGTTTGCGCTTATAGTTAAAGGTCTGATTGATTCAATCGGCAGGCGAAAGCGCGGCGAAATATGAATATACTTTACTTCCTTGTCCAGCAGACCATGTTTTTTTCGATACCTTTGCTGATTGTAGCTCTCGGCGGAATGTTTTGCGAACGCTCAGGGGTTATCAACATCGCTCTTGAAGGCATCATGATCTTCGGCGCGTTTTCCGGCATCCTTTTTATCAATGTTGTGCAGCAGATTATTCCCGGGCAGCCTGTGCTTCTGCTCGCGGTTCTTGTTTCTTCGTTTACGGGCGTGGTTGTGTCGCTCTTTCACGCGTACGCTTCGATTAACATGAAAGCGAACCAGATTATAAGCGGAACAGCGATCAACATGCTCGCTCCCGCCGCCGTTATTTATATTGCAAGAAACCTTCGCACGGTTCAGCAGATTCCGTTTGTAAACCAGTTCCGCATCGAAAAAGTTCCGCTGTTAGGTGACATTCCATTTATCGGCCCGATGTTTTTTAGAAACGCGTATATCACCACATACCTGGGCTTTCTGATTCTCGCGCTTTCTGCGTTTTTTCTTTACAAGACGCGCTTTGGGCTGCGTCTGCGATCCTGCGGCGAGCATCCGCAGGCGGCGGATTCTGCGGGTATTAATGTCTTCAAAATGCGCTACGCAGGCGTCATGATCTCAGGCGCGCTCGCGGGTCTTGGCGGGCTTGTGTTTGTAATTCCCACGTCGATAGAATTTAATCCCGAAGTTTCAGGCTACGGCTTTCTCGCCCTTGCCGTGCTAATCTTCGGCCAGTGGAAACCAGGGCGCATACTCGCCGCCGCATTTTTCTTCGGTTTAATGAAAGCAGTATCTTCATCATATTCAGGCATTGAATTTATGAGATCCATCCCGATACCGGCGTATGTTTACAAAATGATCCCGTATATCGCGACGCTTATTGTGCTTGCCTTCAGCTCAAAACTTTCGCAGGCTCCGAAGTCCGCGGGAATCCCTTATGACAAAGAGCAGCGGTAATGGGTTTAATAAGCGTTTACATAGCAGGGAATGTAAAGGCAAATTAATTGTCTTACTGATGAACATTATTTTTTTTATCTTTTGATTTTTCAAATGATTTTATTAAATTATCCTGATATTTTTGATAGCTTCTTTCATTGAGATTTATTTTAGTCTGATTCAATTTTTTAAAATGTTTTTCAAAATCTCTTTCAAATGTCGCCTTGCTTACAATCAGGTCATGAATAACATCTGTTAAATGTTCAAGTATCTCATATTTAAATTTTAAACTCAGCAAATTTTCTTTATTTATCAATTTGTATTTTTCCTGCTCAACTTTTTCGCCGTTATCTGTAAACGGATATTTCCATTGTCCGTGAGCTAATTTATTTCTAATCTCTATGATAATTTTTAAATCGTTTTTTATAAACTCTAATATTGAATCTAATCTTGTTTTACCAAGTTCGCCGAGATTTATTTTATTCAATTTATTAATATTATAATGTTTTCTGAAAGCGTTTTTTACTGTGTTTTCCCATTGATCAAGCTGCGTTTTATTTCCTAATATTATATCTCTTTCTTTTTTGGGAAAACCTCTGCCTTCATGCAATAATTTCTTTAGTCGCGCTTCAGCCCATGCGCCAAGCAGGAAAGCATAGAGCCGCAATAAAGCCGGTAAACAGTTATTATTATCCTTTGACGCAATGGCTTTTTTAGCTGAAACTTCTATATACTTTAATGACTTTTCAAGCCAGCGAAGATTTTCACAAAGATAGCCGTACATTTTACTTTGTACGTATATATTATTTATCAATTATAAACCTCAAGCAAATTACTCACCCGCAAAAACCACTCAATGAATTGCTTTTGCGGGTGAGGATTCGAACCTCACTAATACTCTTCCAATAAGAAGCGTGTTTTCCATTACACCATTCCGCCATTATAGAATTTACCAGCATTTACAAACTGTGTCAATAGGACGCCGTGGTGTATTTCGTCTAACGTTTTAGCGTCCTGTCTGCAAAGCGGGTAGGCGCAGTTACATTTTTTTAGGCAATTATTTGGCTGTATTTTAATTTTTAATTTACACTATTTCTAATAATCCATATTTATTTTTTACAAGATCTTCTATCATTGACTTTTTATTTATTAATAATTCCAAATATCTATATCGTCTGCCGGAACATTAAGTCCTACCAAATCTACATGAGCACATTCACCATATATTAGTTTAATTTTTCCGCCAATTTCCAAGAAATATTAGCGTCCAGTAAAATATTCATTTAATTATTTATGCTGCAACAATTACTTTAACAATTTCTTCGCGTCTTGCCGCAAAAGAAAGCGCCGCTTTAATATGAATTTCCTGTAATAATGGATAATCGTCCAATATTTCTGATACAGAAATACCTTCGGATAACCATTGTAGAATATCTCCAACAGTTATTCTTGTGCCTTTTATACAAGGCTTTCCAAAACGTATTCCCTGATCTATAACAATATATTTAGATAGTTCTTCCAGTCCCATTTTTAAATTATATGGTATATATCCTATTACGTCTATATATAAATTTATTATTTAAAGTGTGACTTTTATTACATTTTTCATTTTTTTTGTTAAATTTTGGCCAAACTTTTGTCTGACATTCTAGGTAACTGAGGTTTTGGCGGTTGCGATAAAAGAATTATGTAGTAATTCCAGCACCCGCAAAATGTGGCGGAGAAAAACTGCACAAAGGCGCTTGCGCTGACTGTTGTTTTGTGTAGCTCGAGCCGCCGAAAGGCAGCGAAGCGTTTACCGTTTGTTAAGCGAAGTACCTCATTCCATAATATCCTAATAAAATATTAACCCCATATATAATTTCCATCAGGATCATCTCTCTTTATTTCATTATATCTATTAATATATGTTTGAAGCGAATTTGTTGAAGCGGCATAGGAATCCCACATAAAATTTCTATCAGTATCGAACTTTCTTATTTCATTATACCTATTGATATATGTTTGAAGCGAATTTGTTGAAGCGGCATAAGAATCCCACATATAATTTTCATCAGTATCAACCCTTCTTATTTCATTAAACCTGTTTTTATACGTTTGAAGCGAATTTGTTGAAGCGGCATAAGAATCCCATATATAATTTCCATCAATATCATCCATCATTATTTCATCATACCTGTGCTTATAAGTTTGAAGAGAATTTGTTGAAGCAGCATAATAATCCCACTGATAATATCCATCAGTATCATTCCTACTTATTTCATTATACCTGTTCTTATACGTCTGAAGTGAATTCTTTGATTCAGCATACCCCAATGCAAAAATATTAATTGAAAAAGCAAGAACTAAAATGCTTAGAATAACCATTCTTTTGAAAAAAAACATAAAAATCCTCCTTTTATATAATAATTCATAGAACTAATTATTTGTCAATATGTATATCCAATAAATTGAGATATTTCGCTTAACGTTCTAGGTAAACGACATTTTTGCTGTTGCTAAAATGTGGCGAAGAAAAACTGCACAAAGGCGCTTGCGCCGACTGAAGTTTTTTGGAGCCCGAACAGGGCGGTGAGCAGTTGCCGTTTGTTAAGCGAAGTAAAACCTTTTTTCAAATTATTTAAAATTATCTTCACCATATTTTGAAAAATAATAATACACACTTTTTTCTGCAATATCTGTCATTATTTTTGACATTTCATTTGGCGTCCACAATTTTTCTCTGAAATAAAAACTTCCCCTATTAAATATTCCATTTGGTCCTTCATTATGTATTCTACTAATATTTAATTTTCCAAACATTGATATTGTAATTACTCTATCAAGAATTGATGAATCCTGTGCAAAATCACAACCATCTCCAAAACATACAAATGGAAATATTGATTCATTTAATAAAGCCGCTCTAAACCCAATAACATTTTTCCCCAATCGTTCGATTGCATTTCCTTTTGCTTGTTTTTTCTTACCTTCTTTTAAACGCAAATCATTTGTTCCCTGATTTTTCATTTCAGTAATTAAAATTGGATATTTTTGTTTATTTTTTGTAACCATATATAATATTCCACCGTCTGGCCGCATTGATGATGTATCAAAAATATAATTAAAATCAACATCAGGAAATATATTTTTTAATTTATTAACAATGTCCTTTAAATACATATTGGATTCATGTTCAAGCCTTATACCAAATTTATTTATTATATGAAGCATCACTTTTCCTAATGCCATTGCGGCTTTGCCTTCT
>Ga0209755_10000831_pt1 | contig 53110 bp, 39 predicted proteins | sample TergutCo191P1_FD_187301 | JGI IMG/M metagenome (GOLD analysis project Ga0209755, IMG submission 187301) | Cornitermes sp. P1 segment gut microbial communities from Petit-Saut dam, French Guiana - Co191P1 (SPAdes) (version 2) | ecosystem: Host-associated > Arthropoda: Insects > Digestive system...
GGGGGGGGGGGGGGGGGGGGGGGGGGTAATGAACGGCGCGGCTACGGCGGCGCCTTTGGGCGCCTGAAAGAGGCTTTCATTTGCAGCCGTGTTTGCGCCGGCCTTGCCGATGGCGCTTCGCCGTTTCATATCGTGTCAGGCTACCACTGCTCGCAAGCCCACGCAAGGTAAAAATCACGGGTGGCGGGCAAAAATCACAGATGACATTTCGTTTTTTTTGCAAAATTCGCCGCATGCCCGCTTCGGCGCCGGCCGCTTGCCATTTTTCCGCGTTTCTGCTAGCCTAGCCAAATGGGGCGGCGCGCCTGGCGCAAAGCCCCGAAGCCTCTTTTCCGGCGCCCCGGCGCCGGACGGGGAAATCCCAGTCCGCAAGGAGGACACATGCGACGCTACGAACTTATGGCCATCTTCCCCACGGAAGAAGACCAGCACTCGGCGGGGCGCGAGCGGCTGCTCGGCGACCTTGCCGCAGGCGGGGCGGAAATCGAGAAAACCGACGAGCTGGGGGAGCGCGAGCTCGCCTACGAAATCGGGAAAAGAAAGCGGGCCAGGTACGCGCTGTTCACGCTGAAGGCCGAGCCCGCCAAGATCGCCGCCTTTGACAAGGCGTTCAAGCTGAACGCCGGCCTCGTCAAGTACCTTTTCGTGAAAATCGAGGAGTAGGCCATGGCCGATCTGAACCGCGTCACGCTGGTTGGCAGGCTGACCAGGGACGCCGAGCTGAAATCCATCTCCACCGGCACGGCGGTCTGCAAATTCGGCATCGCCGTAAACCGCGCCATAAAAAGCGGCGACGAGTGGAAGGAAGAGGCGAGCTTTTTCGACGTCGTTCTCTGGGGGCGGCGGGGCGAGGCCCTGCACCAGTACCTGACCAAGGGAAAGACGGTCGGGGTTGACGGCGAGCTTAGGCAGGATCGCTGGCAGCAGGACGGGCAGAACCGCTCCAGGGTGGAGATTGTCGCGAGCAACATCCAGCTTCTGGGCGGGAACCCCGGCGCCTCAGGCGGCGGGGGCTCGGGCTACGGCGGCGGCGGGCCGAGCTACGGCGGCGGCTCCGCGCAGGGCCAGAGCCAGGGGCAGGGCTGGCAGCCGCCGCGGGACTCGGGCTCGCCGCCGGAGGACAGCTTCGCCGACGACATTCCGTTTTGACGGGCCCCGCGGCCCGGCTCCCTGCCCGGGCGCCGGCTGCGGCGGGCTTTTTGCGCCGGGGCCTCGCGTGAGGCGCCGGCTTTGGCGGCCCTTCGTGGGCCGCCCGGCCGAAGGCGGCGGGCAGCAGCCCGCGGGGCCTTGGCCCTTGGGAAGCGCCGGCGGGCTTTTGGCCCGGCGGCTCCCGGGCGCCGCCGGACTGGCGGGGCCTTGATTTTTTGCGAAGGAGAGCACTGATGTCTGACGAGAAGCAAGCAGAGGGCGCGGGCGCCGCGGCGCCGGCGGAAAGCCCGGCCGTTCAGGAGCAGGCGGCGCAGGCCGAAAAGCCGCCCCGCCAGGAGCAGGCGGCGCCGGCCGAGAAGCCGGCGCGGCAGGAGCCTGCGGCAGCGGCGGCGCCTGCAGCGGCGCCTGCGGCGGAGGGCGAGCGCCCCTTCCGCCGCGAGCACGGCGACGGCGAGCGGCCTTTCCGCAGGGAGCACGGCGGGCCGGACGGGCGCGACGGGCGCGACGGCGACGAGAGGATGGGCCGCAGGGGCGGCAAGCCGTTTTTCAAGAAAAAGGTTTGCCGGTTCTGCACGCAGAAGCTCAAGGCCGACTACAAAGACGCCGACACGCTGCGCCGATTCATAACCGAGCAGGGGAAAATTCTCCCCAAGCGAATCACCGGCACCTGCGCGAAGCACCAGCGGGCATTGGCCGCGGCGATTAAGCAGGCCCGGGTGATTGCCCTGCTTCCGTTCGTGTCGGGCTAGAGCGGGCGCAATGCATCGGGAGGGCTTTGCCGAGCCCGCGCGGGGCGGCGGCAGGGCGCGGATCGCCCCGGCGCTTGCCTGCGCGGCGATCTGCGTCGCCCTGACGCGCATGGGGCTGCTTTCCCCGTTTTTCCTCGTGCCGCTGGGGGTTGCCGCGGCGGCTTTCGGGCCCTTGGCGGCCTGGCGGGCCCTGGCGCTCGCGGCGATTGGGCATGCGGCGCTGATGGCCGCGGCTTTTCCGGGCGGCGGGCTTGGAATCGGCGCCGCCGGCGCCGAGATGCTGCGCTTTTCGGCGCTTGCGGCCGGCTTTACCTGGGTGATGGCGGGCAACCCGCCGGCTTTCGCGGCCCTTCTGGGCCGGGCGGACGGGTCTGGGCCTGGGCCGGAAGAGCCGCGGCTTGCCGAGCCGGGGGCTGTTGGGCCTGCCGGGCCGGCGGCATGGGCGCTTCCCCGCGTCCGCGCGCTTTACCGCTTTGCGGTCGCCTCGGCGGTTCCGGCGTTTGCGCTGGCCGGCGCGGCGCTGGGGCGCGGCGGGGACGGTGGGGGCTTTTACGCGGCGGCGGCCAGGATTGAGCCGATTCTTTCGGCCTACATTGCCGCGGCTGCGGGCGGGGATGCCGTCAGGCAGGCGGTTTTGGAGCATGCGCTGGCGCCGGAGCGGCTCGCCGAGGCGGCCTCGGCCGTTGCGCTTAGGGGCGGGGCGCTGTTCGCGGCGGCTTTCCTGCTGTTTTTCAGCCGGCAGGCGGCTTTTGCGCTGGCCGGGCTGGCGCGCAGGGGGCGGGCGGGCGCCGGGGCCTTGGCAGGGTTTTTCGCCCCGCGCGGCGCGATCTGGGTCTTTTCCCTGAGCGTTCCGGCGATTCTGCTGGGCAGGGCGGTTTCGGCTCCGGCGATCGAGATCGCCGCGTGGAACGCGCTTGTCATGTGCGCCCTTGCGTTCCTTGCGCAGGGCGCCGGAATTGCGCTGTTTTTCCTTGCGCGCAGGCCGCCGCCGCTGCGCCTGCTTCTGGGCGCCCTTGCCGTCTTTGCGGCGCTTAGCCCGGGGCTGAACCTTTTTGCCCTGGCGGCGCTGGCGGCGGTTGGGATTGCCGAAAACTGGCTGCCCCTGCGAAAGGCGCGCCGTGATGCGTGAAATGCGGGACGGCCTCTACTCCGGGGCCGGAAGCGGCGCCACTGGCGCCGCGCCCTGAAATGCGGCCGCCGTTTGGCGGCCATGAAACTGGCAGGAGGCGCGGACGGCGCCCCAAAGGAGCTTGGCATGAAGGTGATTTTGAACAGGGACTTGGCAACCCTCGGCGAGGAAGGGGACGTGAAGGACGTGGCGAAGGGCTACGCCCGGAACTACCTTTTCCCCAGGGGGATTGCGCTTCCGCACACGCCCCAGACGGTGAGGCTGTTTGAGGCGCGGAGGGAGGGAATAGAGGCCAGGAAGGCGGTCAAGCGAAACGACGCCATGGGGCTGAAGGAGCGGCTGGAAGGCCTTGAGATTTCCATTTCCATGCCGGCCGGCGCAAACGGGAAGCTGTACGGCGCGGTGACCCCGCAGACGGTGGCCGACGAGCTTGCGAGGCAGGGCTTCGCGATTGACCGCAGGAAAATCGATCTCCCCGCGGCGAGCATCAAGCTCGCGGGCAAGTACAAGGCGGCCGTGAGGCTTTACGAGAATTCCAAGGCGGAGCTGCAGGTTTCGGTGATCGGCCAGGAGATAAAAACCGAGTCCAGGGCCCCCGCCCGCCCGGCGCGCCGGCGCAGGGACGAGGAGCCCGGCGCCGCAGGCGGCGCCTACGTCGGCGCCGATGCGGAGGCCGGGGGAGCCGAGGGCGCGGGCGCGGATTCGCGGGACGCGCTTTCGGATGGCCCCGGCGCGCCTCAGGAGGCCGCGGCTTCCTCGGATGGCGCCGAATCGGCTGAGGGAGCTCCGGATGAGCCGGCGGCGGCCCTTGCCGAAGGGGCCGGGCAGGCTTAGGCAGGGGCGGCGGGCGGCGCCTTGCGGGCGGGCTGCCCTGCGGGCGGGCTGCCCTGCGGGCGGGCTGCCCTGCGGGCGGGCTGCCCTGCGGGCGGCGCCTTGCAGGCGAGCGCCTTGCGGGGATTCGCCCTGCGGGGAGAGGGCCCTGCGCCGGCGCCTGAAGCCGCCCAGATTGCCGGGGGAAAATGGCAAACGCGCGAGAAACCACGCCGCCGCACGACGACGAGCTTGAGCGGGCGGCGCTGGGCAGCATGCTCTTCGACGCCGAGGCGGTGGAGGCGGCCAGGGAAAGCCGCCTTGAGCCCGGCGACTTTTACTCCAGGGCGCACCACTGGATCTACAGGGCGATCTGCGGCCTTGGCGACAGGGATCTGCGCGCCGACATCCAGACCGTGATCCACGAGCTTAAGGCGCTGGGCAAGCTGGACGAGGCCGGCGGCGCCGCCTACGTCTCCTCCCTCACGTCGGTGATTCCCTCCGGCGCAAACATCGAGTACTACGTGCGCTCCGTGCAGGACCACTCCCTGCGCCGGGCGCTTCTCAAGGTGGCCTCGGAGATTGGCGCCAGGGCCTACGACGAGTCGCGGGACTCGCTTGAAATACTGGACGGCGTCGAGGAGCGCGTCTTTGCGCTTCGGGGAAAGAAGCAGGCCTTTACGTACAGCAAAATCAGCGACGTGCTGCTGCGGACCTTCGACAAAATCGAGGAGGTCTACAGGACGAAGAAGCCGCTGACCGGCCTCACCTCCGGCTTTGCCGATCTGGACAGGATGACCGACGGCTTCCAGCCCTCCGACTTCGTGATCATCGCGGCGCGCCCCTCGGTGGGGAAGACGGCGCTGGCGCTTAACATGCTGGCGCACATTGCCTTTTCCGAGCGGCGCCCCGCGGCGTTCTTTTCGCTGGAAATGTCCGACGAGCTGCTTTCGACCCGCCTGATTTCCAGCGAGACCCTGGTGGAGGGCAAGAAGCTGAAGACCGGCTACATGACCTCGGAGGACTTCAGGCGGATCATCGACAAAATCGGCGGGATCAGCGACGCCTCGCTTTTCATCGTCGACGCGCCGAACATGGACTTCCTGGAGCTTCGCTCGCAGGCGCGCAAGCTGCGGGCAAAGGAAGGCGTCGAGATAATCTTCATCGACTACCTCGGGCTGATCGGCCACCAGAACAAGTCGCTGCCGCGCCACGAGCAGATGTCGGAAATCTCGCGCAACCTGAAGAGCCTGGCCAGGGAGCTAAAAATCCCGATTGTGGTTCTCTGCCAGCTCAACAGGGAAACGGAGCGCGCCGGGCACGGCGCCGAGCCGACCCTTGCGAACATAAGGGACTCCGGCTCGATCGAGCAGGACGCGGACGTTGTGATGTTCCTGCACAAGAAGCCGCCGCCGAAGGACAAAAAAGAGGGGGAGGCGGCGGCGCAGGAGGTTCCCGAGGGATGCGTCCCGACGGAGCTGATCATCGCCAAGCAGCGAAACGGTCCAACCGGCAGGGTGGAGCTTATGATGCAGTCGCGCTATACTCGGTTTGTCCCCTTGGCGAAGGCGCTTTGAAAATCGGCGCCCTGAAAGGCGGCGCATTGGGAGGCGGCGGCGGGCCGAATGGGCCGCCGGCGGCATGGCAGCGCGGGCCCGGCCCGCGGCGGTTTTTTAGGAGGAAAGCATGGCATTTGCGGACGAGTACGGTTTTCACGAGCTCAGGAACGAGGCGGAGCAGCTTGTGCTGCAGGAGCTGGAGCGGCAGCTTGCCCTTCAGGGCGACGATCTTTGCCGATGCAGCGACTGCGTCCTTGACATGGCGGCGATGGCCTTCAACTCGGTGAAGCCCATATACCGGTCCTCGCTTCTGGGCGCCCTTTACGCGGCCCAGGCGATGAGCGACCAGGAGTACGCCGAGACGGTGCAGCAGGCCGTGGCGCAGGCAATCGGCAGGGTGAAGTCCAACCCGTCCCACGACTAGGACGGGCGGCGAGGCCGGTGCTGGCGCCGGCGCTTTTTCGCGGCGGCGGCGGCCTTGCTATTGACATTTTCCGGGTTTTTGGGGTAGGCTGGCGGGAGCCGGCATTCCGGCAAGGAGAAAGCCATGGCGCAGGCCAGCAAAAACAGCAGAACCTCGAGCGCGTCCCAGAAATTCTTCTGCCCCTGCGGGGGGGAGATCAAGATGAAGGCCCTGTTCGAGAGCGGAAAGGTCAGGAACATCGCGGAATGCGAGAAGTGCAAGCGGCTTGAGCGCCGCCCCTCGGACTTTAAGTAGGGCGCCGGCTCGGCGCGGGCTTTCGGGCCGCGCCTGCCCGGCGGGCTTTTGCGGCGAAATTATTTTTGGGGGTTCCCTTTGGCAAAGAAGAAGAGTTCGGCGGAGAAGCGCCACCGGCAGAGCGAGATCCGCAGGATGCGGAACAAGGCGGCGAAGAGCGCCGTGAGGACCAGCGTCAAGAAATTCGCGGCGCTGGCGCAGAGAAAGGGCATGGGCGAGTCCGGCGTCGCCGAGTCCGAGGCCGCCCTTCGCGACATGGTCAAGAAGCTTGACACGGCCGCGCGGAAGGGCATAGTCAAGAAAAACGCCGCCGCCCGGAAAAAATCCAGGATGCAGAGGCTTTTCAACTCCCTGAAGGCGGCTCAGTAGGCGGGAGCGCCGCTGGGCGGGCCGGCGGGATCGGCGGCTTTGCGCGGCGGCCAGGGCGGCGCCCGAAAGCGCTTGCGCTCGGCGCCTGCGCCTGCCGGCGCGCCCCGCCGGGCGAGGGGTTATGGCGGAAGGCAAATTCACAAAGGCCGACATGATTAGCGCCGTCTGCGACAAGACGGGAATGAGCCGCAGGGAAATCCGCATGGTGCTGGACGTTTTCGTGGGGGAGCTGAAGGCGGCGCTGGCGCGGCGCTGCGCCATAGAGCTTAGGGGCTTTGGCACCTTCGAGGTGAGGGTGCGCAAGGCCCGCTCCGCCGAGCGCAACCCAAAGACCGGAGAGGCCGTTCCCGCGCGCCCGCGCGCCTCTGTGGCTTTCCGCCCGGGCCGCGATCTCAGGCTGGACGCCTGGGCCGCCGCGGAGGGCGCCTCTCAGGCCGGCGCCGGCTGCGGCGCCATGGGCGGCGCCCTTGGCGGCGCGCAGGCCGGGGCCGGGGAGGGCGGGCCGCGGTGATAAGGCCGCTTCTGGCAAATTTCGGGCTTGCGGCGCTGGCCGCGGCGCTTTTCGCCGGGTCCTTCCCAAACCCGGTTGCCGAAAACGGCCTTCCCTTTCTGGCGTGGGTTGCCTACGCGCCTGTTTTCTTCCTGCTTTACAGGGTCAGCCTCGGCGCCTCGGCTTTGTGGGGGGCGCTTTACGGCTACGCCGCCTACCTGCTTTTCAACTACTGGCTCGCGGACTTTCACCCGGCGGCCGGGCTTGTCGTGCACGGCTTTTACATGCTGTTCATGGCGCTGCTCTTTTTTGCGCTCAGGCTTGCCGTCGAGTTTTTCCCCCGCCGCGCGTACATTGCCCACTGGGCCATCTGGCTTGCCTACGAGTACGTCCGCACTCTGGGCTTTCTGGGCTACCCCTACGGGATAACCGGCTACACGCAGTGGCGCATGATTCCGCTCATCCAGATTGCCGACATTTTCGGCGTGTGGGGGGTTTCGGCGCTTGTGGTGTTTCCCTCGGCCTGGCTGGGGGCGGCGCTGGGGCTGGGATCGAGGCGCGGGCGGGGGCTTTTGCCGGCGGCCTCGGCGCGCCCGCCGCTTTCCGCGCTGCGCCGGGCGCTGTTCGACGTGAAGGTCTTTTTCCGCAGGGAAAGGGCCTCGGCGCTGGCCTGGCTTGCGGCGCTGGCGGCGGCGCTGCTTTACGGGGCGGCGGCGCCGTCGGACTTTTCGGGCAAGCCCCACGCGAGCATTGCCCTGATTCAGCACAACACCGACCCCTGGATCGGCGGCGCCGATGCCTTCCGCCGCAACTTCGAGGCGCTGGCGCGCCTTTCGGGCGAGGCGCTGGCGGCGCATCCGAGGCCGGATCTGGTGGCCTGGTCGGAGACGGCCTTTGTCCCGCGCATTCACTGGCACAGCGCCTACCGGGAGAGCAGGGAGATGTGGCTGCTGGTGCGCGATCTCCTGGACTACATGGCGCTGCAGGATGTTCCCTTTGTAATCGGCAACCACGACGGGCGCCGCGGCCCCGGCGGCAGGGTTTTCGACTTCAACGCGGCGCTGCTCTTCGAGGGCGGGCAGGTGGCGGGGGTTTACCGCAAGATGCGCCTCGTGCCCTTCACCGAGCACTTCCCGTTCGCCGAGCGCTTTCCGCGGGTTTACCGGGCGCTTAGGGAGGCGGACACCCACTTCTGGGACGCGGGGGAGGAGCCGACGGTGTTTTATGCCTCGGGCTTCCGGTTTTCGACGCCGATCTGCTTCGAGGACTCGTTCGGCTACATTTCGCGCCGCTTCGTCCTGGCCGGCGCGGACGTGCTGGTCAACATGTCGAACAAGGCCTGGGCCGGCAGCCTTTCGTCGCAGAACCAGCAGCTTGCCATGTCGGTGTTCCGCGCGGTTGAGAACAGGCGCTCGATGGTCCGCGCGACGTCGTCGGGGCAGACCGCGGGGATAGCGCCGGACGGCAGGATAGTGGCGATGGCGCCGCCCTTCGAGGAGGCCTGGGTGACGGCGACGGTTCCGGTTGTCAGGGGGCGCTGGACGCTGTACACGCGCTTCGGCGATTTTTTTGGGGCGGCGTTTGCGCTTGCCGCCGCGCCGCTGTTGATTATCGGCGGCGCATCGTGTATAATTGGAAAAGCCAGGCGGGGCGCTGCCTCCGCTGGGCAAACGCCCGGGGCCGGGGCGGGCTCGTCCGCGAAGGCGGCGGCCAGGACCGGGAAGCCCCCGCAAAGAAGGAAGAGATGAACGCCCGGAACAAAATACTGATTGTAGACGACGACCCGGTCAACCTCGATTTTTTCCAGCTTATGCTCAGCAAGCTGGGCTTCGCGGTGGAGGAAGCCACCGACGGCGTTGACGCGCTGGAGAAAATGAAGGGGTTCCACCCGGACATCATTCTCCTGGACAACATCATGCCCAGGATGTCCGGATGGGAGCTGACGAAGACGCTGAAGGAAGACGGGCGGTACTGCGACATCCCGATCGTCATGTTCTCGGCGCTTGACGACGTGAAGGACAAGATCGCCGGCTTCGAGCTCGGGGTGGACGACTACATCACCAAGCCCTTCAACTTTTCCGAGGTGCTGGCGCGGATCAAGGCGATTCTGCGCACGCGCGAGCTTTTCGCCCAGATCTCGATGCGCGAGTCGCGCCTGGACCTTGCCGAGGGGCTGAGCCGCGACATGCTGAAGGCGCTTTCGGACCTGGCCGCGGGCATAGGCGAGCTTGGCGAGGCGGCGAAGGCCTCCGGCGCCGGCGAGGACGTGCTGGAAAAGGCCCGCAACGCGCTGGATCTCGTCGGCGAGCTGGACTCCAGGATCGGCAGGGCGGTCTCCGAGTGGGAGGACCTCAAGAAAAACGAGATCGGGCTTTCGGCGCTTGAGAGCGAGGCGCGCAAATTCCTCCGTCAGGGGGGGCAGCGCTAGCGATGCCCAGGCAGGACAAAGGCAGGGAGAGCCAGGTGGTGACCCTGGGGAAGCGCACCGTCCTGAGGGGGCGCATAAGGTTCAGCAAGACGCTGCGCGTTCAGGGGAAGTTCAAGGGGACCATCGAGGACTCCGGCGCGCTTATCGTCGAAAAGGACGCCGTCGTGGACGCGGATCGCATCGAGGTTAGCTCGCTTGTCGTGTACGGGACGGTGATTGGCAACGTCTTCGCGCTCGACAAGGTCGACATGATGGGCGGGGCGACGGTGCAGGGCGACGTCGCCGCGGCGCGGCTGCGCATCGCGGACGGCGTTCTTTTCAAGGGCCGGTGCAGCATGACGGGCGGCGGCGCCGAGCCGGAGATTTTTTCGCGCCCGGTCGGGGAGATAAAGGCTGAGCTTGAGCGCGCGAAGTGACGCGCGAAAAGCGTGACGAGCGAAAAGCGCCGGGCGGCGCTTGACGCGCCGCGCGAAATGGGCTATCATGGCGCTATATCAAGAGACTGCGATTTTGGCCGAGCGCCAGGTTCCTTGTCGAGCTTGCCAATTAAACAAACACGCCAGGTCTCTTGCCCGCGCCTCGGCGCCGGGCTTGAGTCGGCGCGCGCGGCAATCCTTATAGGTGGTTTTTGCAATGGGAATGATTCGAAGGGGCAGAAAGCCCAAGAGCGCGGAGGGCGGCGAGGAAGCCGCGAATTTCGATGAGGCGGCGCAGGCCGGCGACGGCGACGGGCAGGCGAGCTTCCAGTTTCCGCCCGAGGCGTCCGGCGAGGGCGGCGACAGGCCGGCGCGCGTGATGGTGAGGGCGAAGCCCAGGCGCCCCCAGTCCCCGCACGAGGGGCGCAGGGGGCACAGGCAGCCCTACGCCGGCGACGGCGGGCACGGCCACGGCGGCTACGGCGGCCGGGGCGGCTATGCCGAAAGGGGCGGCTACCACGAGAGGCCCGACTTCGGCGCCGCCGCGGAGGCCGGCCATGCGTCGCAGGCGCTTTCCCAGGGCGGCGAGGAGGCGCAGGCCGGCGCCGAGCCCCGGCCCGACGCGCCTGCCGGGGCGCTGCCGGCGTTCCCCAAGCTGCCCTCCATGCCGGATCTGTACGGCAAGCCGGAGCCGCGCCTGGATCAGGACAAGCCCCGGCTGACCATCAACGAGCTTATCCGGCTAAACATGAAGGACCTGCGCGACCTGGCGCTTTGCTACAATATTTCCAACGACGACATGCACCTCATGAAAAAGCAGGAGGTGGTCTTCGCGCTCCTTCGCGCGCACACCGAGCGCGGCGGCATCATCTACGCCTACGGCTCGCTGGAGATACTGCCCGACAGCTACGGCTTCCTGCGCAGCCCGCAGAACTCCTACCTTCCGGGGCCGGACGACATTTACATCAGCCCCAGCCAGATTCGCCTTTTCGCGCTGAAGACCGGCGACACCGTCTACGGCCAGATCCGCACGCCCAAGGAGGGCGAGCGCTTCTTCGCCATGCTGCGCGTTGAGACCGTCAACTACGACGACCCCACGGTTGGCCAGACGCGCATCCCCTTCGACAACCTCACGCCTCTGTACCCGGACCGCAAGCTCGACCTGGAGACCGGCACCGAGGCCGTCAGCGAGAGGATCATCAACCTGTTCTGCCCGGTCGGCAAGGGCCAGCGCGCGCTGATCGTCTCGCCGCCGCGCACCGGCAAGACGATCATGATGCAGAAAATCGCCAACGCGATCACGAAAAACCACCCGGAGGTCTACCTCATAGTGCTGCTCATCGACGAGCGCCCTGAGGAGGTCACCGACATGGAGCGCACCGTGCGCGCCGAGGTCATTTCGTCCACCTTCGACGAGCAGGCCACGCGCCACGTCCAGGTCACCGAGATGGTGCTGGAAAAGGCCAAGCGCCTGGTCGAGCACCGGCGCGACGTCGTCATCCTGCTTGACTCGATCACGCGCCTGGCGCGCGCCTACAACCAGACCGTGCCGACCTCCGGCAAGATCCTCTCCGGCGGCGTGGACTCAAACGCGCTGCACAAGCCCAAGCGCTTTTTCGGCGCGGCGCGCAACATCGAGGAGGGCGGCAGCCTGACTATCATCTCCACGGCGCTGGTCGAAACCGGCAGCCGCATGGACGAGGTCATTTTCGAGGAGTTCAAGGGCACCGGCAACATGGAAATCAACCTCGACCGGCGCATTTCCGACCGCCGCCTGTTCCCCGCGATCAACATCAAGAAATCCGGCACGCGAAAGGAGGAGCTTCTGCTCGGCGACGACGTCCTGCAAAAAATCTGGGTGCTGCGCAAGGTCATCAACTCGATGGACGACGTGGAGATCATCGACCTGCTGGTTGACAAGATGAAGAAAAGCAAGAATAATGAGGCATTCCTTCGCTCGATGAACACTGGCGCAGCCGGGGACTGAGCAAGGGCCGACAAAGAGGGACTTAGAGGGAAACATCGATGAAAGCGAAGATACACCCCAAATACGAGGCGGCAACCATTTCCTGCGTGTGCGGAAATGCTATCGAGACCCGCTCCACCGTCAAGGGCATCAAGGTGGAAATCTGCTCCGCCTGCCATCCCTTCTTCACCGGCAAGCAAAAGCTGGTTGACACTGCCGGGCGCATCGAGCGGTTCAGGAGAAAGTACAACATCAAGGAGTAGCGCCGCCTGCTTCCGCCGCCGCCCGGCTCGCCCTTTGCGGGCTTCGGCGCCGCGGCTAGCCGCGCCGGCTCGCGCCTAAGTCCGGCGCCGCCGTGAGCTAGCCCTGCCGGAGCGGCCTTTCTATGATGAAGGCCTTCGGCGTTTTCCTGCCCTTGAAGTCCTCGTCCGCGGCTTTGGCGCTTATGTCCTTGACGGATATGCCCGGGAGCTCCTGCTCCAGGGCGGCTTGCAGCTCGGCGGCGCTGGCCCTGAACGAGCGGGCGCAGGCGCTGAACCAGAGCCTGCCGCCGGGGGCGAGCAGCGCCGCGGCGCTGGCCAGAAGCGCCCGGTGGTCGCGGAGCAGGTCGAAGTCGCGGCGGGCCATCGCCGAGTTTGAGAATGCCGGGGGATCGGCGACGATTAGATCCCAGCGCCTTTTGGCCTTTGCCGCGCCTTCCAGAAACTCCGAAACGTCCGCGCGAATCAGCCTGTTGGCCTGCCCGCCTCTGCGCCCGCCCGCGACGGCTTTTGCCCCGCTGCCCGCCCGCCTTCCTGCACCGCCGCTGCTTGCCGCGCCGCTGCTTGCGCCGCCGCCGCCAAGGGCTTCTTCCTGCCTGCATATTTGCGCGTCCAGGCCGTTGAGCGCGAAGTTGCCCTGCGCCCACCGAAGGTAGGTGTTGGAAAGGTCGACCGAGTCGGTGCTTGCCGCGCCGCCGGCGGCCGCGAAGACGGAGAATGAGGCGGTGTAGCAGAAAAGGTTCAGCGCGCGCCTGCCTGAGGATTCGGCGCCGACCATTCGGCGCATGGCCCTGCGGTCGAGGAACAGGCCGGTGTCGAGGTAGTCGGAAAGGTTTGCCCTGAACCTAAGCCCTCCCTCGCTGACTATGCGGGTTATGCCCTGCGCCGAAAGCCTTTCGTACTGGGCGAGCCCGGGCTGGCGCTGCCTCAGCTTGAGGATGACGCTGCCTGCGCCGATTCCCAGCGCCTGCGCCGCGGCCTCCCGCATTGCGCATAGCCAGCGCTCTTCCTCGGCCTCGCTTTTTTCGTAGGGGCGCTTGTACAGCGCGCCGGAAACGGCCGGCTCCCCGGTCTCGGCGTCGATGTAAACGTCCAGCGCCAGGGGGATCTCCGGTATGTCGCGGTCGTACAGCCTGAACGCCCCGGCGCCCGCGCGCCTCGCCCACTTGCCCAGGTGCCGAAGGCGCTTTCTGAGCCGGTTGGCCAGCATCTGCGCCTGCTCGGCGGTTTTCCCGCCGCCCGCGCCCTCGGGGCCTGCGCTGCTTGCGCCGCCTGAGCCGCAGCCCGGCGCCGCGCCTTGATTTTCCATTGCGGCTAAGGATACACCGGCTCGCGGAATTATGGAACGCGGCGCCGCGGGCTTTTTGGCGCGCAGATCCGGCAGCCGCGACTGCAGGCAGCCCGCGACTGCCGGATCTGCGCCTGCCGGCGGGGGGCTTTGCGCGAATGCTGGCTTTCAAATGCCCACTTGCGCAAGCGGCGCGGGCCAAATATAATTGTAGTGCGATGAAGAAGCGTCTGCTCGCGCCGGCCGCTGCCCTGTCGCTGCTTGCCGCCTCATGCGCGAGCTCCGGCGCCGCTCCGGGGCCGGAGGCGCGGGCGCTGAGGGTGGCGCAGTGGAGCCATTCCGCGTCGGTTCCCCTTGACCCGGATTTGGGGGAGGGCGGGCCGCTGCTGAGCATTGAGGTGTCGCTGGCATGGGCGGTGGGCCCGGGCGATCAGGCCGGGCTCGTAAACGGCATTGTTTACATGGCGCCGAGCAGGGAGGACTACGTCGAGGCGGTGGCGGCCAGGGCCCGCGGGGAATGGCGCCGGATGGCCCTGGAAGGCGGCGCCGAGGCTGCCATGGCCGGCGAGTGGAGCCACAGGGAGACCGTGGCGGTTGCCGGGCTGGGATTTGGCGGCGGGCTTGTCCTGCGCCGCGACGTCGAGGCCTCCTCGGGCGGCGAGGCCGTGCGGCGCCGGCGCTACTACGTGTTCGACCTCGACGCGCTGCGCCGGCTCAGGCTGGGCGACCTGTTCGGGGACTTCCAGGGCGACAAGGCGCGCGGCATGGTCTACGCGGCGCTCAGGAGGCGCAGCGGCCTTGGCGAGGGCGGAAGGCTTTCGCTGGCCGGCTTTTTCTCGGACAGCCCGGAGCTTAGCTTCAACTTCAGCATAAGCCCGGAGGGGCTTGGCCTGCGCTGGAACCCGGGGGAGATTGCCCCCGGCGCCATGGGCGCCATAGACATTGCCCTGCCGTGGGCCGATCTGGAGCCGGCGCTGCTGGAGGGCCGGATGGAGATGCTGCGCGCCATGTTCGGCGCGGAGGGCGGCGCCCGGTGAGCCCCGGGCGGCGCCGCATGTTTGCGAGACGGGCCGGCCGGCGCTTGGCCGCCGGCGGCAAAAACGAAAAAGGAGAGGCTTTGGCCATATGAAAATCCGCATCAAAATGTTTCTGGTCGTGCTGCCGCTGGTTGTCGCGACCCTCGCGCTCGCTCAGGCGGCGTCCTACTTCAACGCCGTGAACGGCGTGACGCGCCTGGCGCGGGAGTTCCTTGGATTCAAGCTGGGGGAGCTGGAAAGGTACGCCGACAACCAGTGGTCGCTGCTCGTGGAGAACAACTTCGCCGGCCGGCCGGACATGGTGGAGGCGGCGCAGATCGCCGTCGAGCTTTTCGCGCAGAGCATCGTTCTGAGCGCCAGCGAGCGCATCTTCGCGCTTGACGGCGCGGGGAACATGGCCATGTCCACCGGGCCTTTGGAGATTTGGGACGCCGAAAGGGAGCCGCTGATGCAGATGCTGCTCGCGGAGAACCCGGGTCTGCAGGACGCGGTCGTCGGCGGGGAGAGGCGGGTCTTCCAGTCCTTCTTCTTCATCCCCTTCGAGTGGCACGTCCTGATAAGCGAGCGCCACGACGTGTTCTACCAGGACGCCAACCTGATAAGGACGCAGGCCGCGTTCACCCTGGCCATCGCCGTCGTTCTCATCTCGATTTTCCTGGTGATCATGTCCGGGCGCCTGACCAGCCCGCTTAGCCGCATCGTGAAGGCCATGGACGGGATCATAGGCTCTGCTGACCTTTCGTCCAGGGTCGAGGTCGAGTACCAGGACGAGACCGGAATCCTGGCCTCGACCTTCAACCGAATGCTGGGCGAGCTTGACCGCGCCTACGGGCAGATCAAGCGCTACGCCTTCGAGGCCGTGCTGGCCGGAAAGAAGGAGGAGCGCATCCGGCAGATTTTCCAGAAGTACGTCCCGAAGGCCGTCATAGAGAAGTTTTTCGCCTCGCCGGAGAAGATGCTGGTCGGCGACAACCGCAACCTGGCCATCCTGTTTTCCGACATCCGCAGCTTCACCACCATTTCGGAGGCGATGGCGCCGGACGACCTGGTGAACTCGCTGAACCGCTATTTCTCCGGGCAGGTCGACATCATCTACAACCGCAACGGCGTGGTCGACAAGTACATAGGCGACGCGATCATGGCCTTTTGGGGGGCGCCGGTCCAGCACGAGGACGACGCGATCCAGTCGGTGCTTGCCGGGCTTGACATGCTGGACGCGGTGGCGCGGTTCAACGAGAACCAGCGCAGCCTAAACAAGCCCGAGTTCATGATCGGCATAGGCCTTAACTACGGCGAGGTGACGGTGGGGAACATCGGCACGGATCACAAGATGGACTACACGGTCATAGGCGACTCGGTGAACCTGGCCTCGCGCATGGAGGGCCTGACCAAGACCTACCACTCCACGCTGCTCATTTCCGAGTTCGTGTACGACGCGGTGCGCGGGAAAAAGCTGCCCGACGGCGAGGCGCAGCTTCACTACAGGCTGCTGGACACGGTGGCGGTGAAGGGCAAGACAAAGGGCGTGAAGATCTACACCGTGAAGCGCTCGCTTTCCCAGGCCGAGGCCGCCGCGTGGCCGGCGCACAACGAGGCGATGGAGCTTTACTACCGCCGCTCCTTCCGCGAGGCCGCCGAGAAGTTCAAGGAGGCCTACCGCCTGCTTTCCAAGGATCCCAACGCGGAGGCCATGTTCCGCCGCTGCGCCGACTACGCGTCGAACCCGCCGCCGGAGGGCTGGGACGGCGTGGAGATCATGAAGAGCAAGTAGCGCCGTCCCGGGCGCGGCGCCCTGGACGCACCGCTTTTGAACCCTGCCTTCGCGGGTTTCAAAAGCCTGCTTGACATTTTCTGCCGCCGCCGGCATAATGGGGGCTTACGCAGGGAATGTCGATGGGTAAAATTTTGCTTCTTGCAGCGGCGGCGCTGGCTTGCTGCGCCGCTGCTGCCTCAGCGCTTGACGCCCGCGATCCGCGGCGCCCCAGGCCGCGCCTTGCGGTGCTGCCTTTTGCCGGGGGGCCCGAGATGGCGGGCCTTCTCTCCTTGCGCCCGGAGATTCTGGGCGCTTTTGAGGCCGTCCCCATGCCGGACGCGCAGGCGCCGGCCGTCTCCGATCTTCTTTCGCAAATGGGCCCCTTCGCCGACTCCGACGTGATGGCATACATAGGCCTGATGCTCGGCGCCGACTACGTCCTTTCCGGGCGGGCGCTCCCGATCGGCGGCAGGCGGCTGCTTGTCGCCACGCTGATCTGCGCCCAGAGCCGCGAGCTGGTCGCCGGGTATTACCGCAAGCACCGCTGGCCGTGGGAGGCGCGCTCCTTCGCGCCCTCAATGGCAAAAAGCCTGGCAGGCGCCGCGCAGGCCAGGCAGGCCAGGGGAGCGCTTCCCCGCCTGGCCGTCGCGCCCATGGCCCTTGCGGCGGCGGCGGGCGGCGCTCCCGGCGCCGAAGATGCGGCCGCATTCGGCGACGCCGGCGCCCCCTCTCCCGGCGCCGACGCGCTGGCGCTGGCGCTGGCCATAGAGATTGCCGCGCTGGGCTGCTTCGCCGTGATTCCCAGGGCCTCGGCCATGCGCTCTGCCCTGGCCGAGTGGGAGGGCCGCGCCGCCGACGAAAGGGCTGCGGCGCTGGCGCGGCTGGTCGAGGTTCTGCTGGGCGTCCTGGGCGCGCAGGACGGCGAGGAAGGGGAAAACGGCGAGGAGGGCCCGCTCGGCGCCGTGGCTGCGGTGGCCGCGGCGGCCGGCGCCGACTACGTCCTTTCGGTTGACGCGCGCCTCGCGGGCGCGGCCAACGGCGGCATGGCTTCGCTGGCCGCGCATCTGTTCCGCGCCGAGGACGGGGGGCTGGCCGGCGAGCATGGCATGGCCTACGGAAGCATTGCCGCCGGCATCGGCATGATGCCCGAGGCGGCGCTGCTTCTGGCAGGCCCCGAGGACGGGCAGGAAAGGCGGCTTGCGTCGCTGGCCCGCCGCCGCAGGCTAGCGGCGCTGCTGGACGACTCGGCGCGGTTCTGGAGCGCCGGCGCTTCGGTCGGCACCTCGTTTGCCGACCCCTGGGCGATCGCCACGCTGCACGCGACCTTCGCCCCGTTTCCCTTTTCGTTCATCAGGCTGGGCTGCGACTTTGGCTTCGTCAGCCGCCTCGACGGCGCCGGCAGCACGGGCTACCGCTCGGTGTATCCCTTTGCCCACGCCGTTTTTTTCATGCCATTTTCGTGGGGCGGCCTTCACGCCGGCGCCGGCGGCGGCTTTCTCTCCGCCCGCTACGCCTTTCACTACCCCGGCGACCGCGGCTTCTACCTGGCCTACGAAAGGCGGATGTGGCTGGCCGACTTCAGCGTCGGCGCAAATATCAGAAACATGATAGACATTTCCTACACCCTGCGCACCGGCTTCTCGTCGGCGAACGGCAAGCTGTCAGTTGGGTACACGCACCGCTTTAGGTGGAGGGGGAGACAATGACGAAAAGCAAGCCGCAGCGCAATATGCCGCGCCGCGCGCCCGTCGCGGCGCGCGGCGCCCGATGGCTCAGGGCCTGCCTTTTTTCCGCCGCGCTTGCGGCGCTGGCCCTTTCCTTTTCCGCCTGCGACGACCTGGGCGGCTCCGCCGCCTGGGCGACCTACACCATCGTTTACCACTCGAACGACGGGAGATATTTGACGCTCTCCTCCAACCAAAGCTTCGGCGTCTCTCACCGTCTGAAAGACAGCGCGTTTTACCGCGTCGGGTTTACTTTTAACGGCTGGGCGACGTCGAGCGGCCTTAAAGCCGAGCCGTCCTTTGCCGCAGGGCAAAGCGTTTCAGGAATGGCGAGAAACGCCGGAGACACCATACACCTTTTCGCTGTATGGCGGCAGCTTGTTTTCACGGCGCGCTTCTGCCCCAATAGCGGCACATTTTATCCCAACTGCTACTATGCGGGCTATATCCAGCATGGAAATGTGGTGAAGGAGCTTACTTTCGAGCCGGGCGGAAGGCTGCCGGACGTCAGGCTTGAGAGCCCCAGCGACTATTTTTTCGCCGGCTGGGCAATAGCGCCGGGAGGGCCGCTGCGCTTTGTGCGAAAAGAGTACATGGAATACCTGCTGGAGAACCTGGAATTGCCCTCGGGTAACGGAGGCGATGTCGAAATAAAGCTGTACGCCTGGTGGAGCCCCAGCGAATATTTTTCGATAACCTACGACTTCAACGGCGGCCATGGCATCGACTCGCATGGGGCGCACATAGGGGCTGAGCATACAGAGGATGTTGAGGCGGGGCATCTCACGCGGCTTCCCAACCAGCAAGGGCTTCGCCCTGACGTGCATTATTTTTTAAAAGACGGGCATGGCTTCCTTGGCTGGAACGACGAGAGGGACGGCTCGGGGCAGTCTTTTGCGCCGGGGGACAGGTTTGTGTCCGGCGCCGACGCAACCCTGTACGCCCAGTGGCTTCCCATTGGCACGGCCTTTGACATTGCCTTCAGCGCCAACGGCGCCTTTGGCGAGCCGCCTTTCTCAAGGTCCGTTAGCGCCGCATACGGCTTGGACCTTCCTGGCGCCGGCTACCTTTCCATGCCCGGGTACTTTTTTATTGGCTGGAGCAAGCTGCCGTCAGGCACGGGCGAGCCCATCTTTCCTGCCGGCTTTGAATTCAGGCCAACTGCCGCTGCAACCCTTTACGCCAGGTGGCATCCCGTTGGCGGCGCCCCCCATGATATCGCCTGGACGGCAATCGCTTCCGGCGCTCCTTACACAACGGCCATACACTTTGCCTTTGACGCGCCTGTCCTGGGCCTGACCCAGGCCAGCATTTACATTGCGTCCGGTAGCGGCGCTGCTCACCCGACGGCTGGCGGCCTGACTGACGAATTTGGTGGCAGGGTATGGCGGCTGGCGCTTGACTCCGCGAGTTCCGGGAGCGTAACGGTTTCGATAAGCATGCCCGGGGTTTCCGCCGCTTCGCAATCGCTAACGGTTTCCGGGCCGGCGCCTGGGCCGATCATAATCACCTGGGCCGCAAGCGCCTATGCGGCCCCGCACACAGTGGCCATCAACTTTCTTTTCAGCCATCCGGTTTCGGGGCTGACTAGAGGCGACATCCAGATAACGGATGGGACTGGCTCGGTAACTTCGGCGCTGCTGCCGGGGGATCCCTTAAGTGGGGGCGGGACAACGTGGTCGCTGCCTGTCGCAGTTACGGGCGATGGAAACGTGACGGTTTCCATCAACATGCCCCCGATTGACAGCGCTCCAAGGGTCGTGGCGGTTAGGGCCAACATCATAACAAGCGCAACGGCGCTAGGCACTTCGGCTTCCGACTACATCAGCCTTGAGTTCAGGGACGCTGTTACTGCTCTCGAGGGCTATGTTCATATTAGCAACGGCACTGGCGAGGCAGATTTGCTAGTAGGCGCTCCTTTCGGCGGAGGCGGGACAGCGTGGTCGCTGCCTATCAGCGCTACAGGCGCCGGCTCCGTGTATGTGCAGGTTACTGCGCCTGGAGTTGACCAGACGCCGTGGCCAGTGACGGTTGCCGTGCCTCCTGCTAACGGTTATATAGCCCCGACCCTTGCCGCGGTTGCCGCGGGCGGAAGCCACACTCTGGCTATTATCAGGGACGGGGAGCTGTGGGCCTGGGGGAACAATGCGTCTGGCCAGCTTGGCGACGGCACGACCGCTGGGCGCAGCACTCCGGTGCGGATAGGCTATCCCGATGCGAATTGGAGGCATGTGTCCGCAGGCTGGAATCACACTGCTGCGATAAAAGTGGACGGCTCGCTGTGGGCTTGGGGGAATAATGAGAACGGCGAGCTTGGCATAGGCAATTCGCAGCCGTCGCATTACCCTGTCAGAATCGGGTATGATAATGACTGGGCATACGTTTCCGCTGGCGAGCAGCACACCGTGGCATTAAGAAGAAACGGAGCGCTGTATGCATGGGGAAGCCCCTGGGCCGGCCGGCTTGGGTTTAGCGCTAATGCAATTGTTACTGCCCCTCAGCGAATGGGGATGGGTTACTGGAAGCATGTGTCCGCAGGCGAGAGTCACACTTTGGGCGTCATGCGGGACGGTACGCTGTGGGGTTGGGGATCTAATTTGAACGGCCGGCTTGGCGACGGCACGACTACCCAGCGCATCATGCCAGTCCCAATCGGGAATTATGCGGGCTGGAAGCGCGTGTCTACGCATCAGTTTCATACCATGGCCATTAGGCAGGATGGCACGCTGTGGGCTTGGGGATCTAACTTGAACGGTCGGCTTGGGCTTGGCATTGCAGCAGACGGGGAAGAGCGCCTCACTCCCTATCTAGTGGAAGGCGATGGCTGGATATATGTGTCTGCCGGCGAGCTGCATACCGTGGGCGTCAGGCAGGACGGCACGCTGTGGGCTTGGGGGAGCAATGCGGACTGGCGCCTTGGCAGCACGGCTGTCGGCAACCCTAGCCTCAGCCCTTCCCGAATAACCGGCACCTCCACGGATTGGGCTTTTGTGTCCACAGGCTCCGCGCACGCGGTTGCAGTGAGGGCTGGGAATGTGTGGACTTGGGGCTGCAGCGCGGATGGCAAGCTTGGCGGCGTGCCTTCTGCCCCTCCCCAGCAGGTTATCTTTCCGGCGCCGTAGCTTCCGAACTTGCAGCAGCCGCCGGCTCCCTGAATCGGCGGCTACTGGCCCAGCGCCTGGAGCGCCTGGACGGTTTGCCAGAGGTGCTGGCGCAGGCTTTCGTTTTCGTAGCGCAAAAGGCCCAGCTCCTCGTCGTGCTCGGCCTGGAGGGCCTGGATGCGGGCCTCCTGGGTTTGGGCGGCCTCGCCCAGCCGCGCCTCCAGCAGGGCGATTTCCTCCATGCGCCTGATTTCGGCGCCCCTGTCAACGTTGGCGAGCATGGCGCCGTAAATGGCGCGATGCTCGCCCAGAAGGGCCTCCAGCGCGCCTGCGGCCTGCTCGTAAAGGCCCATTCTGGCGGGCATGGCGCGAAGGGCCTGGAAGGCGGGGCTGCCCAGCGTCTCGCGCAGCGCCGCCGCCGCCTGCTCGGCGCCGTCCAGATCGCGCTCGGCGACCTGCCTGCCGACGCTGGCGAAAAGGCCGGCTATCTGCGCCTCGGCCGCGGCGGCCTTTGCCTGCTCCTCGGCCAGCCTGGCCAGCTCTGCGCGGGCGGCCTCGAGGTCGGCGCTGCCGTCCTGCGCCGCCTGCTCGGCGCCGCCGGGCGCCTCGTCGCGCTGGCGGGCTCGCTCGTCCATTTGCGCCCTGATCGGCGTTTCCTGGGATCGCGCCTCGTCGAGTATGCGCGATCTTTCCTCGCGGGCGCCGGCCAGCGCGGCGCGGCGATCTTCCTGCTCGGCTATGAGGCGCTGCTGGGCGGCGACCTGCTCCTGGGTCATGTCGCCCTCGCCGGCGGCCAGCGCCTGAAGCTGCGCCTCAAGCTCTTCCAGCGAGGCCAGGATCATGCTTATCTCGGCGTCCTGCATGGCCAGCCTGGCGCCTGTCTCCCTGCGTATCTCGTTGATAAGCGCCCGCTCCATGTCGCTGAATATTCTGGCGCCCTCGCGCGCCTGGGCGTCCGCGCCGCTCTGCATGGAGCTTAGCGCGAAAAAGCCGCCGGCCAGCGCGACGGCGGCGACGGCGTTGGCCAGCAGGGGGAAAAGCCCGCCGCGCTTTTTGGCCCTGAACCCCTTTTCCGCGCCTTCCTCGCCGCCGGAAAGCGACTTGCGGTTTTTCTCGACTATGCCCTCGATCTGCGCCAGGATTTCCCGCCGCTCGTCCTCGGATATTTCCGAGAATCCGGCGGCGCTGCCGCCTTCGGCGCTGGCGCCGCCGGGGCTTTCGCCGCCGGCGCTGTCGCCGCCGGCGGGGGAGGGGAGGGCGGCTGCCTGCTTTGCGACGCCGGGGCTTTCCTGCGCGGGGGCTTTTGCCTCGGCGGGGATGGCCGCGCCTGCGTCCGGGGCTGCGGCGGCCGGGCTTTCCTGCGCGGGGGCTTTCGCCTCGGCGGGAAAGGCTGCGCCTGCGTCCGGGGCTGCGGCGCAGCCGGCTGCCTGCTCGGCGCTGGCCGATTCGTCCAGCCTGGGAAAGGGCGCTCCTGCGTTCGGGGCTGCGGCGCAGCCGGCTGCCTGCTCGGCGCCGGCCGCTTCGTCCGGGCCGGGAAAGGCCGCGCCTGCGTTCGGGGCTGCGGCGCTGCCGGCTGCCAGCTCGGCGCTGGCTGATTCGTCCAGCCTGGGAAAGGCTGCGCCGCTGCCGGGGACCGCTTCGGCATTTGCGGCGCCGGCGGCAAGGGCGGCGCCGGGGCGCGGGGATCCCGGCGCTGCGCGGCGGCCGCTTCGGCGGCGCGGCTTTCTTTTATGCCCTGCCATTTTCGGGGGCTCCTGCGGGCGCTGCCGGGGGAGGCATCGCTATTCCGGGAAAATGGGCTCGAGGGCCTGGCGCACGAGCGGCGGCAGGGCTCCCTGGGCCTCGAGGGTGTCCAGCGCCTGGCGGAACTGGGCTACCTGGCTGTTGCGGCTGGTGGTGTGATCCCTCAGCACCTGCAGATCCTGCTGAAGGCCGGGGATTTGCGCCCTGAAGCCGGCGATCTCCTGCGTCAGCTCGGCGTTTGCCGTCTGGAGGGTCTGCGCCTCCTGCCTCAGGGTTTCGGCGGCCTGGGTTTGCGCTCCCAGGCTTCCCTGCGCGGCGCTTAGGTTCCCCTGAAGGGCGCTGACCTGCGACGTCAGCGCCGAGTTTGCGCTCTGGAGGGTTTCGACGCTGCTGCGGTACTGGGCTATGGCGGCCTGGGCGCCGGCGTCTCCGGCGGCCATCGCGTCCCTTGCCTCGGCCAGCTCGCCCTGAAGCTCGGCGACCCTGCCTTGCAGGATTCTCTCGCTGTCAATGTCCGGCGGGAGGGCGCCGGCGAGCATGGCGGCGTGGGTTGCGCGGTACTCGCTCAGCAGGCTTTCAAGCGCGTCGGCGGCCCGGGAGTAAAGCTCCCTGCGCGCCTGCACGGCGCGAAGCGCCAGGAACGCCGGCTCTCCCAGGAATTCGCGCAGCGCAGCCAGGGTTTGGGATGCGCCGTCGAAGTCGCGCTCGCCTATCTGCCTGTGGGCGCCGGCGAAAAACCCGGCGACCTGCGCCTCCACGGCGGCGGCCTGCGCCTGCTCGCCGGAAAGCCGCGCCAGCTCCTCGCGCGCCTCGCCAAGGTCGGCGGCATGCCTCTGCGCCGCGGCGTCTATCTCCCGCGCCCGCGCGTCAAGCTGCGCCTGCAGGATGGCCTCGCGCGACCTGGCCTCCTCCAGTATGTGCGACCTTTCGTCGCGGGCCTGGGCCAGCGCGGCGCGGCGCTCCTCGCGCTCGGCCATCAGCCGCTCCTGCGCCGCAAGCTGCTCGGCAGTGAGAAATTCGCTGTCGGCGACAAGGTCCTGCATCTGGGTCTCAAGCCCTGCCAGCGCGGCCAGTATCGAGTTGATCTCGGAGTCCTTGGCGGAAAGGAGGGCGCCGGTCTCCCTGCGTATCTCGTATATCAGCGCCCGCTCGACGTCGCTGAAAACGGCGTGGCCCTCGCGCGCCTGCGCGTCGGCGCCGGCCTGGAGCGAGTGCAGCGCGAAAAGCCCCCCTGCCAGGGCTGCCAGCGCCAGGGCGTTGACCAGGACGGGGAAAAGCCCGCCGTTTTTCCTGGCCTTGAAGCGCCGGCTTCGGCTTTCGCCGCCGCCGGACAGCGCCCGGCGGTTTTTCTCGGCTATGCCGCTTATCTGCGCGATTATCTCCCGCTGCTCCTCCGCGGAGATCGCTGAGGACGGGTCAATGAGAATTTCCGAGTCGCTGCCTTCGCCGTTTTCGGCGCCGCCGTTCTCGGCGCCGCCGCTGCCCATTGCGCCTTCCGGGGCGCCTGGCCGCGCTTTTTCCGCGCGCGCCTCGCCTTGCCTTGCCTTGCTGTCTGCTGCCATGCGCTCCTCCTCCACCTATAACACTTTATCGGAAAGCGCGGTTACTGGATACACCGGCGCGCCGCCCGAAGGGCGCCGTCCCAAAGGGCGCCGCCCCAGGGGCGGCCTTTCGCGCGAAGGCATGCGGTTGACATTTGGGCTGCCTTGCCGGCAGAATTCAGTTGCGCGGGCTGCCCGCGCTGGGGAGGCCGCAGGCTTCGCCGAACTGCGCCGCGAGCCGAATCAGCGAGCCGCAGCCCCTGGCTGCGCCGCCGGCGAGCGGCTGGCCGCGCTTCCGGCGCGGCTGCCGGGGGCGTTTTGGGAATGGGAAAGCGGCTTTTTTTTGCGGCGCTTCTTGCCGCGCTCTGCTGCGCCGCGCTCGCGCGGGAAGGCCGGGGCGACGCGCCTTCGGTCGCGGTGCTGCCTTTTTCGGGCGGCTCGGGCGGCCAGGGCGAGGCGATCGCGGCGCTGCTTTCCGCGCGCCCGGAGCTTCGCGCCGCCTTCGAGGTGATCCCGATCCCCGAATCCGCGCTTCCCGCCGTTTCCGAGGGCCTTTTCAGGATGGGCGCCTTCTCAGACTCGGACATTCTGGGGGAGATCGGCCGGGAGATCGGCGCGGACTTCGTTGTCTGGGGCCACATGCGCCGGCTGGGCAGGAACAGGAGCCTTGTCATGGCGGCGGCGATCTGCTCGCGGACGCTGGAGCTTGCGGGCGGCTACCACAGGGCGCACAGAAGCCCCTTTGAGCTGGGCGGGTTTGCGCCGGGGATGGCGTCGGCGCTTGCTCTTGCCGCGGCCCGCCACGGCGCCCGCGAGCCGGGCTCGGCGCCATTGCTTGCCTCGGCGCCGCTGGGCATTTCCGCGGAGGCGCTGGCGGCGGTGGAGCCGCGCCGGGCGCAGGGGATTCCCCCGGCCCAGGACGGGGCGGAGCAGGAGCGCGATCTTCAGACGCTGGCGCAGGTTCTCGCGATTGAGATTGCCAATTCCGGCGAATACGCGGTGCTGCCGCGAGCGTCGGCGATGCAGGACGCGCTTCGGGAGTGGGAGATCCGCGCGACGGACGACAGGGCGCTGGCCATGGACAGGCTGGTCGCGGCGCTTATCGGGATTATCGACTCGCCGGGCGAGGACGCGGGGGAGGCCGGGGAGGAAATCGGCGCCGCCGAGGCGCTGGCCCGCGCCGCCGGGGCCGGCCTTTTGCTCTCACTGGGCAAGCGATCGATCGGCGGCGAGATCGAGGTTTCTGCGGCGCTGCTTCGCGCCGAGGATGCCTCGCCGGCCCGCGGCGCCGTCCGGGGCTTCTCGGGAATCGCCGCCGGCGTTGCGCTGATGCCGGAGCTGGCGATCCTCCTGGCCGATCCACCCGACGCGGGGGAGCGCATCGCCGCCGCGGCCCGCCGCCGCCGTCGCGCCGCCATGCTCGGCGACCCGGCGCGGTTCTGGAGCGTCGGCGCCTATGCCGGCACGTCCTTCGCCGAGCCCTGGCTGATAGGCTCGCTTCAGGGGACGGCGGCGCCTCTGCCGTTCTCGCTTCTGCGGGTGGGCTTCGACGCCGGCTTCCTGGGCGACGGAAGCGTGGCCGGCGCCGGCTACTTCTCGATGTACCCCTTCGCCCGCGCCGAGGCCTTCCTGCCCTTTGCGCTCACCCCGCTCCCGCTTTCCGGCGGCGGCGTTTTCGCCGGCGCCGGGGGCGGCTTCATGATGGCCCGCTACACCTTCTACGGCCTGCCCGAGGAAAGGCGCGCCTTCCTGGCCGACTTCGCCGCCGGCGCAAACATCGCCGACCGCGTCTCGGTTTCCTACTCCCTGCGCACCGACTTCTCCCGGCTCAACGGCAAGCTAGCCCTCGGCTTCACCCACCGCTTCCGCCTGCGCGAAAGGCCCCTCGCCGACTAGCCGCCCCGCCGGCAGCCGCTGAGCGAGCAGCGCCGCTCGTGGCGCTGCCGGCTATCAGGCGCCGCCGGGCGGGCTGGTTTTCAGCAAAGCCACTTGACTTTCATTCCCCAGGCGCGGCACAATTAGGCCAATGGTTAGATGCCGCATGGGCGCCGGCTTTTTCGCAGCGGCCTGCTTGGCGCTGCTTATGGCCTGCGACAATCTGAGCGGCCCCGTGGAGTGGGCCTCGTACACTGTCGTCTATCACTCAAGCGACGGCAGCGGGAGGACGGCGTTTTCCGCGCACAGGTTCGGCACGCCCCACTACGCCAGCGGCAACATGTTTGCCTACGACGGCGACCTCGGCCTGTTTTTGGGCTGGGCGATGTCCTGCGGCGGCGCCGTGGCCTTCGAGCCGGACGACAGGCGCCACAAGATGGCCTCGAAGCCCGGTGACACCGTCAGCCTTTTCGCGGTGTGGGACGGGGTAATCGTCAGCTTCAAGGCCAACGGCGGGCTCGGCGCCGCCCCCCTTCCGAGGGCGCGCGACGGCGGGACGCTGGCGCTTCCCCACCAAGGCGGGCTTTACAGGGCCGGCTTTGACTTCGCCGGCTGGACGATCGAGCCAGGCGGCTCGCCGGCGCTTCCCGTGGGCCATTCGTTTCCAGTTCCGCAGGGGGGGGACTACGCCCCCCGCATCGTTTCCCTGCATGCCGCGTGGGCTGCCAGGGATCCCGGCGCCGGCGCCGCGGTCATGATTTCCTTCGACGCCAACGCCTCCGGCATATCCGGCCCGGCGCCTCTGCAGGGCCTTCCCGGCAGCCGCGTTTACCTTCCGCGCGATCTTTCAAGGCCGGGCTACGCCCTTGCCGGGTGGAGCGATAGCAGCGCCGCCGGCGGCGGCCTGTTTGTCCATCATATCCCGGCCGGCGCTTCCGGCCAGATTCTGCTCTACGCCGTCTGGCGCCCCGATCCGGGCGGCGCTACCGGCGGCGAGTTTGCCGTCAGCTTTTATTGCCTCGCGCCGGGAACGACGGGCGCCGGCCCCGACCCCGCGCGGGGGGACATGGGCGATTTCATAACGCTTCCCAACGAGCGCGGCTGGGCAAGGGACGGCTATTTTTTCATCGGGTGGGCAAGGGGCTCAGGCGCAATTGGCGCGGCGTACCGGGCGGGGCACAGCTTTCTCGTCACGGGGGACGTGACGCTGCATGCGGTTTGGTCCAGCTTTGACTTCGTCGGCGGCATGATTCTGGGCTTTCGCGGCGCGGGCGACGTGGACATACCGGAAACGCTCGGCGGCGTTCCTGTCACGCGCATCGCGGCGCGCGCCTTTGAGGGCAGGGACATAACCTCCGTTGCCATACCGAGCGGCGTTTCCAGCATCGGCGTCGACGCGTTCGCCGGCAACCCGCTGAATTCAGTCACCGCGCCCGCAGGCCTTGACATCGGCGCCGGGAGCGCCGCCGCAGGGGATCGCTGGGCTTCTTTCGTTGCGCTTTACAGAGTCGGCAGAAGGGCGGGCGAGTACACTTGGGACGAGGCCGGAGGCCGGTGGCTTTTCGAGCAGGACGTCAGCGCCGGCTTTGCCGTGAGCCTGGCGCCGAGCCACGCTATGGCCGCAGCTCCCGGCCCGCCGGTCAGCCTGCGCAATCCGGCGCATGCGAATGACCCGCCGCGCATTTCCGTGGCGAGTCCCGACGGCTACGACCTGGGCAGCATTGAGTGGCGGCTGGGCGGGGAGCTTGTCCCTGCCGGCGCCGTTGCAGGCGACTATGGGGAAACCCTCATCCTGAACTCGAGCGTCCACCAAAACCGCCCGGGGACGCACTCGGTCACGGCGGAGGCGACGAGGAACGGGGCGCGCTACAGCATTATCGTCAGCTTCGCGGTGGAGCTATGACCGGCGCCGTGGCCGCGGGCCGGAAAGCCCCAGGCGCCGCTCGCAGGAGCGCCGCTTTCAAGAGCGCCGCTTGCAAAAGCGCCGCTCGCAAAGGCGCCGCTTGCGCTGCGCTGGCCGCTCTGCTCGCGCCGGCGCTTCTGTCCTGCCAGAACCCGCTTCAGCGCGGCGCCGAAGGGGGCGGCTGCGGCCAAACCGGCTCGCTGCTCGTCTTTGTTGGCAGGCCGCAGGAGGCGCGGTCGATTTTGCCGGATCACTGCATGAGCGGCTTCGACAGGCTGGCCCTCGCCTTCGAGCCCAGCCCTCCCGGCGGGTTCGCCCCCCTTCCCGTCATCCTGACCCGCGGCGCCGACGGAAGCTGGGCCGGCGAGGCGGGCGAGCCGTGGGGCTCAGGCGTCGCGCCGGGCGGCGAAGTCCGATTGCCCGCCGGAAGCTGGCGCGTGACCGCCTTGGCGCAAATCCGCGCAGGCGGCGACTATGACGACGCCGCCCGGGGAGAGCTTTATGTCGTCGTGGCCGCCGGAGTGAGCGCCTCCGCCGCCGTCGAGCTGCGCCCGATTCCCGGCAGCGGCTACGGGTCGTTTCATTGGGACATATCGCACCCTCCAAATGTCAGCATCGCCGGAATGGTCATCGAGCGTCTGGGCGGCGGCGCGAGCGCTTTCTGCGGGCAGCATTACTTTGATGGCCTCGTCGGGGACACGCCTGGGGCGGCGACTGCCGCAAACCCGGGCAGCTTTGCCTCCATGCCCGCCGGCGAGTACCGCGTGGCTTTCCGCCTTCGGCTCGATGACGGAAGGGAGGCCCGCAGAAGCGCCGTCCTGCGCGTGTACCAAAACAGGGAGAGCCGCTTTGAGCATCCCGGCGACGAGCGCGCCGCTTTTCTCGACGGGCATTTCCTTCACCCCGCGCTGCTTGACCTGATTCTGGGCGCGTGGGACCCGGGCGCCGCCGGCGGCGAAGGCGCGTGGGATTTCGCTGCCCGGGGCATAAGCGCCGGGCATTTCGAGTTTGAGGGCATACGGGGCCTTTACGGCGCCGCCGGAAACGGCGCTCCCGAGTGGGCCGCCGCCGTAAGCTGGCTTGACAGGCTTGCCGGCGGCGGCGCCGTTCCCTTGCCCGGCGACGATTTGGAAGAGGCCCGCGCCTGGCTAAGGGCCATTGCCGACGCGGCGCTGCTTGGGCTGGCCTCCGACGCCCCTGCGTTTGCCGAGCTCTCGTTCGAAAGCCGCGACGCCGCCGAAAGCGCCCTGCGCTCCCTGCTGAATCCGCTGCCCAACGGCTCGGCGCTCGGGGACATTGACTGGCTGCCGGGCGACATTGCCTTTGCGACCGTAGCCGGCCCCGGCCCCGGCGCCCCCGAATTTCGCGCGGAGATCTGCTTTTCCGGCAGAATCATGGTCGGCGGCTACCGGCCGGCGCAAGGCGCCACCCTTGCCGAGCAGCTTGCGTGGCTGCGGGAACACGCCGCGCAGAGCGGGGGCAGGTACGCTGCCATCGCGCAGGACTGCGAGGCGCTGACTCCGGCGCAGGCGGCGCTGCCTGTGGGCAGGACGGATCTTCGCATCCTCCTTCGAAGCAGCGACCCCGCCGTCCCGCGCGAAATCAGCCTCTCCGGAAACGGCGGCCTTTTTACGGTGCCTTCCGGCGCCACCCTCGCCCTGGGCGCCGGCGCCGCGCTTGCCGGCCGCGCAGGCAACACCTCGGCGATGGTTGTTGTAAGCGCCGGGGCGCTGGAAATGCTCGACGGCTCCGCGATCAGGGGCAACCATAACAACGGCGTTGGCGGCGGCGTTTTCATCTCAGGCGGCGAGTTTAGGATGGAAGGCGGGGAAATCTCAGGCAACAGCGCCGGCCAATACGGCGGCGGCGTTTTTGTCGCAGGCGGCGCGTTCCGCATGCTCGGCGGGGAAATCGCAGGCAACACTGCTGGTTCAGGCGGCGGAGTAAGGATAGTCGCCGGCGGCGAGTTTGAAATGCGCGGCGGGGAAATCGCAGGCAACACTGCCACCGGCAGCGGCGGCGGCGTAAGCATCGACAGCGGCGGCGAGTTTGACATGCGCGGCGGGATTATTTCCGGCAACAGCGCCGGCAGTTCAGGCGGCGGCGTCCTCATTGCCGGCACCCCGGGCGGCCCGCCCCCGGCCACGTTCAGCATGCGCGGCGGGATTATTTCCGGCAACAGCGCCACTGTCAGCGGCGGCGGCGTGCAAAACCTCGGGGGCTTCTTCCGCGTCAGCGACGGGGCGATCTTCGGCAGCGACGCCCGGCCCTATGAGCACCCAAACACCGCCGGCAGCAACGCGGCGCTGAGCAGCGGCGGCAGCGACGAATACGGCGCGTTCGACGGCTCCGGCGGCGCCTTCGTCCCGGCCGGCGACTTGCCCGTCGGCAGCCGCACCATCGAAGTCCGCGATGGCGCCTTGATTCGCCCGGTCGAAATCCCGCCGTCAAACGAAATAACCATAGCCGGCAGCATTGCGGGAGGGTTCATTGCGACCGACGGCAGCGGCGCGCCGGTGGCTGGGGGAGCAACGCCCGCGCAGCCCTACCAGGCGCAGTTCAGCGCAATGATTGGCGCCATCATGGCCCATGCGGGCGGCGACGATGTTGCCGTGCAGTTTGGAAGCGGCTACCCGGATGTCCTGGACATCGGCGCTCTGTACGCCGCCTTCGTCTGTGCCGGCGGCGACTGGGGCGAAATAGCGCTTAGCGGCGCAGTGACATCGGCAAACGCCGCCGCCGCTCGGGGCACCGTAGTCCTTGACGGCGCTATCGCCGCCATGCGCGATGCCAATGCGCGGATTGAGAATACCGCGGCCGGCGCCGCCGACAACGGCAGTGCGCTTCACATCATCGGCGCCGGAATGGCAAGCATCTCAGGCGGAGCCGTTTCGGCAACGGCAGGCATTGCGGTTCGCAACGCGGGAAGCGGCGAAGTCAGAATCTCAGGCGGAAGGGTTTATGCGGCAACAGGCATGGCGGTTCAAATCGCGGGAACCGGCGCAGTCTGCATATCGGGCAGCGCCTACGTGACATCGGCAAACGCGCTGGCGCTAAACGGCGGCACCATAGCAATCGCCGCCGGCGGCCGGGCGTCCGTAGCCGGCGGAACGGTTAGCAACACCGTGCCCGCCGGCCCCAGCGGCGCCGATGGCAGGGCAATCAACAGCGCCGGCGAAGTCAGCGTCTCAGGCGGAATGGTTTCGGCCGCGGCAGGCCAGGCGATCCGCAGCACGGGCGGCGGCGAAGCGCGCATATCCGGCAGCGCCTACGTGACATCGGCAAGCGCAACCGCCCCTGGCGGCACCATAGCAAACGCAGGCTTTGGCGCGCTGACTATAGCCGGCGGAACGGTTAGGAACACCGCCGCTGGCGCGTACGCCAGGACGGTTAACAATGCAGGAATCGGCGAAGTTTTCATCACAGGCGGAAGGGTTTATGCGACAGCGGGCCGGGCGGTTCACAATGCGGGCGCCGGCGAAGTGCGCATATCCGGCAGCGCCTACCTGACATCGGCAAACGCGAGCACGGACGGCGGAACCATAGCAAGCTCAGGCGGCAGGGTGTATATCGCCGGCGGAGAGGTTGGCAACACCTCGGCGACAGGCAATGCGGTTCGCTTGGACGGCAGCGGCTTTGCCTTCCTCAGCGGCGGGTCTGGCGGAGGAACGGTAACGGGGAGCCAAAGGTTTAGCCTGGGCTCGGATACGGCCATCGCCGTGGAGTGGGAGCCAACCGGAGCGCCGCATTACTATGCGGGAAGCTCCGCCGGCCTGACGGCGCATGGCGCCGGGGGAAGCGCGGTTTGGGCCATTTCAGGCGGCGATCCCGGCATCAGCTTTGCGCGCGGCGCCAACGAAGGCTTCGCCGCGGTTCCCGGCGCAACTGTAATTCCTCCCGGCGATGCGGGCATAACCATCACCCTGGCGCAATTCCGCGCCATGGCGCCAATCGCGCTTGAGCCCATCCCCTTCGGCGGCCAGAGGCCGGTCAGCGTGGAGCGCCCCGAAGACTTCGACAGCATCGAGTGGTTCATCGGCGCAAGCCCCGCCCCCGCGGCCTCCGTTTCCAATGGCGGCGCAACCCTGACAATTGGCCCCGACATCCACCAAAACGTGCCGCTGGCTTGGCGCCACGCCACCGTCGTGGTAAGGCTGCGCGGCAGCGGCGCCGTCTACAGCCAGCACATCGACTTCTCCGTCCAGCCGCCGCCGTAAGCCAAAGCAGCCCGCCGCCGCCGCCTTTTTTGCGCGCTGTTGCGCCGCCTGCGGGCAGCATCGACGTGTGCCTGCAAAACTGCGACACGGCAATGCTGGTCGAGGTAAAGGCCGACCTTGCGATCAGCGACATAAACGCCCACATGGAGCGGCTGGAAAAGATGCGAAGATACGCGGATTCGCGCGGGGACAGGCGCGCGTTTTTGGGAGCCGTCGCGGGGGTTGTCGTAAAGGACAAGGTAAGGGAGTATGCGCTGAGCCAGGGCATGTACCTTGCGGAGCCTTCCGGCGAAACCTTTTGCATTACGCCCCCGCTTGACAAGCCCAAAAAGTGGTAGCGCCGCCTAACCCCGGCTAGCCCCCCCGCCCGAACGCCCCCGACCAAACCGGAGCGCCGTCCGCCACAAGCGGAGAGCCGTACGCTGTCCGCTGGAGCGCCGTCCGCCAAATCTGGCCGCCGGGCAGCGCCGCCCGCGCCCGCGCTTCAGCGGCTGACGGTTGACATGCCGACTGACTTCAATCATAATATGCGTGGGCATAGGAGGGACCAGGGCACGGTGCGAAACAGCTTCGCCGCGAGGAGCGCCAGCGCCGCTGTTGGCGGCGCAGCGGGAAAGGGCTTTCCATTTTCAGGCTATGTCCCCATCGGCGCAGCACGAAGCGGCGCTGCCAATTCCCGCGGCGCCATCCAGTCGGCCGCGCGGCTTTCGGCGCGGCTCGCTGGGCTGCCGCTGCTTGCTGCGCTGCCGCTGCTCGCTGCGCTGGCGCTGCTGGCCGGGTGCCAGGGGCCGCTGCAGCAGCGCTTTTTGCCGGAGGCGGGCGGGGAGCAGGCTGGGATTGTTGCGGTTTCGATCGGGGCTCAGGCGGCGGGGCGGGCGATTCTGCCGGATATTGGCCATGACAGGTTTGTTCGGGTTTCCCTTGCCTTTGCTCCCGGTTCCGGCTCGGGCAGCGATTCCTATCAGCGCTACGAGCCCCTGAGCCCTGGCGGCGGCGGGACTTTGGAGGTTGCGCTGCCTCCCGGCATGTGGACGCTTGAGGCGACGGCGTACATAGCGTATTCGGGAGGCTACCTGCCGGCGGCCAGGGGCAGCAGCGACGGCGCTTTCCAGGTGCTGCCGGATGTCGTTGTCTCCGTCTCCGTTGAGCTTTCCCCGATAGGCGCCGGCGCATACTACGGCACGTTTAGCTGGAGCATCGAATTTCCCGCTTCCATCGCGGCTGCGCAAATGCGGATATACAGCATGCTGCCCTCTTCTCCCCCCTCCCCCCCGTTTTCGCGCGAGCTGCGCTCGGTTTTATATTTCCACGGCCCTACCCCCCCGGGGGGGGGATCTCCTTCCGAGCTTGAGGACAGCATGGAGCTTCCCGTGGGGCTTTACTGGGTGACGTTTTTGCTGGAGCGCGATCCGCAGCAGGGAGACTTCAACTACGATAACGACAGCTTCTGCCACAGGGCGGAGCTGAGCGCCGCGCTGCGCGTCTACAAAAACCTGGAAAGCGCATTCCCCGGCGGCGGCGCTTTCGGCCCTGGCGGCTCCGGCGGGACGTTCAGGTTTGCCTACGCCCACTTCCCGCCGTCGGTCAGGCGCATCCTTCACGCGTGGGGGCTTTCCGATCCGGGCAGGTGGGACTTTGCCGGCGCGGGAGTGGGGCCTGAGCATTTTGCCGTTCTGGGCATTCGCGGCGTCTCCGCGGCAGTTTTTTACGCCGACCCCCCGGATGCCGCGGGCAGCCCGGGCGGCATCGTTTACTGGCTCGACCGCTTTGCCGGCGCCGGCGCCGACGGCGCGCCGAACGGCTTCATCGAGCTTAACGCGCTGGTTGACGCGGCGCTTGTCCGCATGGGTGAAAGCGAGGCTGCCGGCGCGGCGGTCGGCGCTGCTGCCCGCGCGGGTGGGCGGCAGGCCGCGGAAGCCGCCATTCGCGAATTGGCCCTGAACGATTCCCACATCGAAATAACATGGTCCCCCGACGGGAGCGCGGCAACGGCGCTTGTCGGGCCTGTTGGCGGGCGCCAGTATGAGGCGGAAATCTACTTTGGCTGGGACGTCGGGTCTTTGGTAGCGTGGCTCAACTGGCTGGATGACGGCAACGCGCTGGCGCGCAATTACTTCGAGCTGAGCCGGAACGAGGCCCTTTCCCCCAGGATGCTGGGCTTCGGCGCCGCTCCCGGCTGGCCCGTTGCGGTCATCCTGACAGGGCCTCCGGGCGGGCATGAGCTCAGCTTTAGCGGCGCCGCAAACAGCATGTTCACCGTCGAAAGCGACGTTACGCTTGAGCTTGGCGCCGGCGTGGCACTGCGCGGCGCCGCCGGCAGCAACGCGCTGGTCACGGTGGGCTCGGGCGGCAGGCTGGCTATGCGGGACGGCTCGGCGATCAGGGGCAACTCCGGTGGCATGGGCGGCGGCGTTTTCGTCAGCGGCTACGGCGCGTTTGAAATGCGCGGCGGGGAAATCTCCGGCAACACTGCCGCAAGCGGCGGCGGCGTTTTTGTCGCAGGCGGCGCGTTCAGTATGCTTGGCGGGGAAATTCGCGGCAACAGCGCCACCGCAAGCGGCGGCGGCGTGCATGTTGCCGCCGGCGGCTTGTTCGAGATGGAAGGCGGGGCAATCACAGGCAGCACTGCCAGTGAAGGCGGCGGCGTTTATGCCGCAGGCGACTTCGCCATGAGCGGCGGGGCTATAGGAACGGCAGGGCTGCAGGTTTTCTGCAATGGCGCCCAAAGCAGCGGCGGCGGCGTGTTCGTTGCGGCCGGCGGCGAGTTCGCCATGAGCGGCAGCGCGGCAGTCATCGGCAACGCAACCTACGGCAGCGGCGGCGGCGTGTTCGTCAGCGCCGGCGGCGGGTTTGGCATGAGCGGCAGCGCGGCGGTCATTCGCAACAGCGCCCAGGGCAACGGCGGCGGCGTGTCCGTCGCGGCCGGCGGCGAGTTCGGCATGAGCGGCAGCGCGGCAGTCATCGACAACGCAACCTCCGCAAGCGGCGGCGGCGTGTTCGTCAGCGGCGGCGGCGCGTTTGACATGGAAAACGGGGAAATCTCCGGCAACGAGGCCCAAAACGGCGGCGGCGTTTATGCCGCAGGCCTGTTCAGCATGCTCGGCGGGACAATAGGAGGGGACAGCGCTGCCCGCCGCAACAGCGCCACTTCTTTCGGCGGCGGCGTCCATGTCTCAGGCGCCTTCGCAATGACAGGCGGGGAAATCGCCGGCAATCGCGCCTTCAGCAGCGGCGGCGGCGCTCATGTCTCAGGCGCCTTCGCAATGGCAGGCGGGGCAATCTCCGGCAACTCTGCCAGCATTAACGGCGGCGGAGCGCATGTTGCCGACGGCGGAGAATTTGCCATGCGCGGCGGGGCAATCTTCGGCAACAATGCCGGCTCCGGCGGCGGCGCGCATGTTGTCTCCGGCGGCGCCTTCCGCATGAGCGGCGGCATTCTCGCCGGAGCCGACGCGCAGGCCGGGGACGGCGCGCCAAACGCCGCCGATACCGACCTAGGCCTAGGCCACGCGCTGTTCGTTTCCGGCGGCGCAGCCGAGCACGGCAGGTTCGGCGCCGGCTACCCGGGCGGCTTTGCCCGCGTTGGCAGCCTGCTCTCCGCCGGGAACCGCGAAAACCGCACCATCGAAGTGGCAGACGGCGATTTGATTCGCCCGCAGCCCGACCCCCCCGATATCGAGATGGCGCGCATATCCGGCGGAACTTTCCTGATGGGCAGCCCGACGGAAGGCTACCCCAACGAAAGGCCGGTGCGCCCGGTAACGCTAAGCGGCTTCTACATGAGCCGTTTTCAGGTGACGCAGGGCGAATGGTACGACGTGATGTTTGATTTGCCGGGTACGGGAGTTGGAACTAGGCGCCCCAGCGTTTTCAACGGGACTAACAACAACGCTGGCGAAACGGCAACGCCAGCGTTCGAGTGGCGAAACCTTCCGGTGGAAAGGGTAAGCTGGTACGATGCGCTGGTGTTCAGCAACCGCTTAAGTATGCAGCGTGGCCTGACACCCGCATACAGCATAAACGGCAGCACCAACCCCGATGACTGGGGGCCTGTGCCAACAGTTAGTGATCCCACATGGAACGCCGTAACCATAGTCCCCGGCTCCACCGGCTACCGATTGCCGACCGATGCGCAGTGGGAATTCGCGGCCCGCGGGGGGCATGGTTCGCCGGGGAATTACACATTTTCCGGGAGCAACACCGCCGCCGATGTTGCGTGGAACTTTTATAACAGCGGAAACAGGACTCGCGAGGTGGGAACGCTTGCGCCCAATGCCCTTGGCCTGTATGACATGAGCGGCAACGTGTGGGAATGGGTATGGGACTGGCTTGGTACGTACCCGGATTATCCTGAGACCGACCCCCAGGGCGCGTCATCGGGGTCTACCCGCGTGCTTCGCGGCGGGAGCTGGACCAACGCGGACCCGGCCGTCCGTTCGGCGCGTCGGCACCACGAGGGCCCGGCTACCCGGAGCTTCATTTTTGGCTTCCGCCTTGCCCGCCCGATACCCGGCTATGTCCCGCCGCCAGGGGGAACTGCCGGCGATCCTTTCCTGCTCGATGCCGCCGACTTCCTCCGCCGGACTCAGGCGAGCCCGCCCGACTGGCCATTGAGCGGGCATTTCCGGCTCACGCAGGACATTGACCTTGCCGCGCTTGGCATAACCCAGTGGACGCCCATCGGCAATGCCGCCACCCCCTTCACCGGCAGCTTTGACGGCGGCGGCCACAGCATTTCCGGGCTTGCGATTTCCGGGGCGACCGGGGACAATCAGGGGATGTTCGGCGTGATTGGTGCCAGCGCAGTGGTGAGGGATCTGGATCTGGCCGGGGTGAGCATAAGCGCAGCCGGCAATTCCGTCGGAGCGCTTGCCGGAAGGAACTACGGCGCGGTCGATAACGTATCCGTTTCCGGGAGCGTCAGCGCCAGCGGTAATGTTGTCGGCGGCATAGTTGGGAGCAACCGCGGCGCAAACAGCAGGCTGGCAAACAGCTCCTCCGCAGCCGATGTCAGCGGCGTCCAGCAGGTCGGCGGCCTGGCGGGGACCAACGCAGCAGGCGGCATAGTGGAAAACAGCTTTGCAACGGGCATGATTTACGGCAGCGGCGGCCATGCCGGCGGCGCGGTCGGGAGGAACGAAAGCACGGTGCGAAGCAGCTTCGCCTTGGGGGATGTCAGCGGCGGCGGCAATAACGTCGGCGGCCTTGTGGGGATCAACGCAGGCGGCGCGGTGGAAAACAGCTTCGCCGTAGGCGATGTCACTTCCTCAGCCAATAACGTCGGCGGCCTGGTGGGGGCGAACTACCAAGGCGGCGCAGTGGAAAACAGCTTTGCCGCTGGGAGCGTCAGCGGCGGCGTGCAGGTCGGCGGCATAGTCGGGGGGAACTACCCCGGCAGCTGGGTTATAAACAGCGCGGCCCTCGGTCCAAGCGCAATCGGAACCGGCGCCAGCCGCGCCCGCGCGGCCGGGCAAAACGATGCCGGGGCAACCCTCGCCAACAACCACGCCAACGACGGAATGCTAGTCGGCGCGCCCTCCGCCGGCGCCGTCGTAACAGCCGGCCTGGGCCCGGCGACCGCGCAGGGCGCAAGCGTCTCCCCGGGAACCGGCGCCGGGCAATGGAACAATCAGGCCTGGTGGGCAAGCGCCGCGCCCGGCGGCCCCGGCTTCCAGTTCTACCCGGCGGGCCCCTGGCGCTGGTGCCCCCATAGGCTGCGCCCAACGCTTCCTGGCGAGCCTCTGGAGCCCGGCGCGATAACCTTTACCCTCACCGTTGAGAACCTTCAGGACCAGGCGCCGGAAATCGCCGGCCCGACCGTCAGCCTGGATTACCTCCGGGGCGGCGGAACGGTGGCGATAGCCATTGCCGATCCGGCGGGAATCGCCATTTCCGGCTGGTACCTTGGCGCCGCCCAGCTTGGGACGGGGGCTTCCGTCATCCTGGATTACTACGCGGGGCTCAGCCGGCCGGGAACTTTCCGCGTGACGCTGGAAGTCGTGATAGGCGGATTGTGGTACAGCAGAATCGTCACGGTCACGGTGACCGGGCAGTAGGGAGGCAAGGGCAGGGCATGAAACCGATGAGCGCCGGCAAACCCGCGTTTCCCACGGCCTTTGGCCTTCCGGCCCTGCCCGCCGCGCGGCTACTTGCGCATTCCGCCGGCCAGTTCCCGCGCCTTTTTTGGGGAAAGCTTGGCAACCGAGGCATTGCCTCACATGGCCGCGCGCTCGCGGGAAACCATCTCGTGAATGATCTCGTCCGGCGTTTGCCGCGTGGCAAGAGCCTTGGAAGTAATGTATTCGGCGGAAAAGTCATCAACCGCAATCATTCTGAAACCCTTCCTCGCCGTTATGCCCCGGATTGCGGGATTAACCTTTGGCGTTGTTTTGGTAAGCAGCTCGTCCAGGGCATCCGCTTCTTCTTCGGTCATAACAGGCATGTTGGCCTCGGCAATATCGTGCTTGAACGCCGAATCATGGAAAATGCAGTTAACGAGCACGCTTTGCAGTGTAGTGCGAAAATGGGAGATTTGCAATGCGCAGGAAGCAAAGGCCCAGGGCAAAGCTGGACCTTGCCCGCCGCGCGGCTACTTGCGCATTCCGCCGGCCAGTTCCCGCACCTTTTTTGGGGAAAGCTTGGTAACCGAGGCCACGGTCTTGAGGGGAAGCCCTTGCTCGATGCAGTTCCTGGCAACCTCGATCGCTTTTATGGTCTCGCCTTCGATTCTGCCCTCGGCTCTGCCTTTGACCCTTCCTTCGGCCCTGCCCTCGGCTCTCAGTCTGTCGTTGTACCCGGCGTTTTCAAGCGCGGTTTTAAGGCTTGCTGCCGCTTTGCCGCCCATTTCGATTACCTCCTGCACTGCCAGCGCGTTCTGCTGGGCCATCACGTCCACATACGCTCCCAGGTTCAGCCTCTTGCCCAGCTCTTTTACCCTGGGGGCGAGCCTTTTGAAGACGCGCACGCCTTCCTCGGTGCCGTGCCTGCGCAGGTTCCGGAGAAACTCGCTCTCCTCGGCCGGCACTTCCCGGCTGTCGATGAACTGCATGGGGAACGGCGCCCCGACTACAGTATAAATTCCCGGATGGGTTTTTTCAACCGCGCATTTCCACGCGCCTTTGACGTGCCTTATGACCTCCCTGGGGAAGACGCTCACCACGAAAGACAGGGTCATGTCGGCTATCGGCGTGCCCCTGATGGCCGCGTGCAGGGTGACGTAGCTGTGGGCTTTGTGGAAGTCGCGTATCGACAGGCTTTCCTTCGGGTTTTTGTACTCCAGCAGGTTCACGCCCCGGAAGATGCCGGCGATGCTTTTCCTCACGATCGCCCCCTTGCGCTTTTTGATGATGACGCAGTCGATGCGCAGGGGCTCGGAAGTAAGCTGATCCTCGCAATGAAACTTCAGCACGTTTCGGTAATCGTCGAAATCCGCCACGATGGCCGCGAAGAAAGCCGGATGCCAGGCAGCGCGGGACTGCGCGTCGCCGCTGTTGTGTTTTCCTTTCACGTTTCGCACTTTACGACAATCCCCGGGCTTTGTCCACAGGAGGCATCCCTAATGAGGGCGCGCAGGCATCAGCCGCTAGCAATGATATTCGCAGGAGGCAACGCATGATCCGCCGCCCCCGCAGGCTGCCTGCGCCGGGCCGCGCCGGCAATGGCATGAAACCGATGAGCGCCGGCAAAACCGCGCTTCTTATGGCCTTTTGCCTCCTTGCCTTTATTGCCTGCCCAAACCCCTCTTCGCCGCAAGCCCGCGCGTCGCAAGTCCGCGCGCCGGAAGCGGAAGCCTCGGCCGGCGGCGTTCTCCTGCTTTCCTTTGCGGGAATGGCGCCGCGCACCATTATGCCGTCGCTGCCGGCGGATGCCGGCGAGTTCGGAAACTTCCGCCTTGACTTTAGAGGCGCCGATGGCTCTGGCGATGGCGGCGCCAATGGCGGCGAGTTTTCCGTCGAGGAATGGGACGGCTCAGGTCCCGTCGCAGTGCCCGCGGGAAGCTGGTATTTGATCGTGTGGGCATTCCTTGACCCGGGCGAAACGGATACGGGCCGGGCGGCGGCGATGGGCGCTGCCGCCTCGCCTATCGAGGTAAATCCCGGGGCGGAGGTTTCCGCCAGCATAACGCTGCGCCAGATCGAAATGGACGGCGAAGGCCGGGGCATCTTTAGCTGGAACATAGGCTTTGAAGGCGTCAGCGGCGTTGAGCGCATTGCGCTGCAAATCACGCCGCTTGGCGATGCGCCGCCCGTCCCCTCTCCCATCCCTCAGGGAGATGCCTTGCCAGCCAGCGGCGAAAACTGGGCCGGCTACCATGCGCTTTACTCGGGCATGTACCGCGTGATTTTTACGCTGCACCGGCAAAGAACGGACGGGGGCGATTCCTCCGCTGCGCTGCGGACGATACTGCACGTCCGCCAAAGCCTGGAAAGCGCGTTTTGCCATGACAGCGGCGCTGCGGACGCGGTTTTTAGGCCTTCGGATTTCTGCGATTACTTGCTGGGCATGTCCGTGACCGTCGCCGCAAACGGCGGCGCCGCGCGGGGCTTCCCAACCCTCGCCGCGGCGCTTGAGCTAATTGCCTATCTTGAGCTCGCCCAGCCCGGCGGCAGCTACGCCGTCGCCGTTCTGCGGGACATTTACCACGCGCCGGCGCTCGCGCCGCCCCTTCCCGCCGCGACCATTGCGCTGACAGGCTCAGGCGGCGGAGCCAGGGCAATCCGGCTTGAGGGCCAGGGCAGCCTTTTCGAGGTGCCGGCCGGCGCTACGCTCGAGCTGGGCGAGGGCATCGAGCTGGTTGGCCATGCCGATAACAATGCAGCGCTTGTTCTGGTTGAGGGCGGCGGGACGCTGATCATGCGCGCTGGCTCGGCGATTAGGGGCAACCGCTCCACCCACACGCCGTATTACGGCGGCGGCGGCGCAGGCGCGCGCGTTATGCCGGGCGCCGAGTTTGTCATGCATGGCGGGATCATCTCTGGCAATTCCATGGAGGGCGGCGGCTACGGCGCCGGCGGCGGGGGGGCGCGCATTGGCGGCCTTTTCCGCATGCATGGCGGGTACATCCAGGACAACAGCGCCGAGCGCTGCGTCAGCGGCCGCGGCGGCGAGGGCGGCGGCGTTCTTGTCGGCGACACGGGCGAGTTTGTCATGACAGGCGGCGCAATCCGCGGCAACCGCGCCTTTAACGGCGGCGGCGCGTTTATAGCCGGCTACCGCACCTACGGCTCCTTTGCCATGAGCGGCGGGTCGGTCTACGGCAACACCGCCGGCGACTCAGGCGGCGGCGTGTTCGTCGGCGGCAACGATGCCCTCTTTGAAATGAGCGGCGCCGCGTCGGTTTACGGCAACAGCGCCGACATCTCAGACGGCTCCGGCGGCGGCGTGTTCGTCGGCGTCGGCTGGGCGCCCGGGCACACAGGCGGCAGGCTTTACATGAGCGGCGGGGAAATCGGCAATAACGAGGCGGCCTCGGGCGGCGGCGTCCACGTCCACTCCAGCGCCGCCCATGGCCGCGCCGCGTTCCGCATGACAGGCGGCAGGATTCTGCGAAACCGGGCCATGCGCTACGGCGGAACCGGCGGCGGCGTTCACGTGTTGGGCAGCTTCTTCATGCAGAGCGGCGTCATCTACGGCAGGGACGACCCGCTTTTCGCGAACACCGACCGCGCCTTCGTCCCCGTGGAAGGCGGCGCGCTTTACCGCGCGGACGGCGGCGGCATGCGCCACGGAATGGAGCCCGGCATTGACTGCGAGTATTTCCCATTCCCCTCCACCAGCCTCACCGTGGAAGTCCGGGACGGCGATCTGCTGCGCCCGGGGGAAAGCCTGGCCCGGTGGCTGGACAGGCTTTTAAGGCCCCCCGCCGAAGGCGGCGCCGCGGGCGACAGCTACACTTTTGTCCTGCGCGAAAGCGAGATTCTGCAGGCCCGGCGCCTGGACTTCGGCGCCAGAAGCGTCCGCGTCATTATCGAGGCGCCGCCCGGCCCGATGCCCGTCCTCCAGCTTGCCGGAAACGGCAGCCTGTTCTCCGTGGCCGACGGCGCGGCGCTCGAGCTGCGCGGCGTCGCATTGCAGGGCCACGCCTACAACAACGCGCCGCTTGCGCTGGCGGACGGCGGCATTCTCGAATTGCGCGCGGGCTCGCAGATTAGGGGCAACACGAACAACATTCCCAACGGCATTTTGGGCTTTGACAGCTTTGGCGGCGGCACGCGCGTGAACTCAGGCGGATCGCTTGTCATGCATGGCGGAAGAATCCATGGCAACAGAACCACGTCCGGCGGCATGAACGCAGGCGGCGTGTTTGTTGCCAGGGGCGGAACGTTTGACATGCACGGCGGTGAAATCTCCGGCAACGAGTCCGGCGGCTCTGCCGGCGGCGTCTACGCGGGCGGGACATTCAACATGCGCGGCGGCGCGATTTTCGGCAACCGCGCCGGCCCTGCCGGCTGGGGCGGCGGCGTGAGCGTCAGCCGCTGCGCATATGGCATCGCCGGCGGCCTTTTCCGCATGAGCGACGGCATCATTTACGGCATCGACGAGCCTGCCCGCATGAACAGCGCCGGCGGCGCCGAAGGCGGCAGCGCATCGCTGCACGTTCAGGGCGCGCGGGTTAACCAGCCGATGGATGCGCCGGGCGTCGCCCAGCGCGGAACCTTCGCCCCCGGCGGCGCCTTCACATCGATGGGCGCTTTGGCGCCGGAAGACCGCACCATCGAAGTGGCAAGCGGCGCTTTGATCCGCCCGGAGCCCTCCTATATCGCCGCAATGGCGCGCATAGGCGGCGGGACTTTCCAGATGGGCAGCCCGGAGGGAACGCCAAACAGCAATAACAACGAAAGGCCGGTGCGCCAGGTAACTCTAAGCAGCGGCTTCTACATGAGCCAGTTCCAGGTAACGCAGGGGCAGTGGTACGACGTGATGGGGACGCACCCCAGCTTTTTCAACGGGACTAACAATGCCGATGGTGCAACGGTAACGCCAACATTCGACTGGCGGAACCTTCCCGTGGAAAGCGTAAACTGGTACGACGCGCTGGTGTTCAGCAACCGCTTAAGTATGCAGCGTGGTCTGACACCCGCGTACAGCATAGGCGACAGCACCGACCCCGATGACTGGGGACCTGTGCCGAGAGTTAGTGATCCCATATGGAACGCCGTAACCATAGTTCCCGGCTCCACCGGCTACCGATTGCCGACCGAAGCGCAGTGGGAATTCGCCGCCCGCGGGGGGCATGGTTCGCCGGGGAATTACACATTTTCCGGGAGCAACACCGCCGCTGCTGTTGCGTGGTACGGTGGAAACAGTGAGAGGCGAACGCGCCCTGTTGGAACGAGGGAACGCAATGCCCTTGGCCTTTATGACATGAGCGGTAACGTGCAGGAATGGGTTTGGGACCGGTTTGGAGACTACCCCGATTTTGCACAGACCGACCCCGCAGGGCCGGATACCGGCGACAACCGCGCGGCGCGCGGCGGGAGTTGGAGCAGTACGCCCGGTAGCGTTCGGTCGGCGTTTCGTAACGTCGGCAATCCCGGCAATTCGAACAACGGTCTTGGCTTCCGGCTTGTTCGCCCGGATGATCCCCTCGCGCCGCCGCCAGCAACAACCGTCAGCGTCAGCAGGGACGGCGGGCCTGTCCAGCGTTTTGCTAACCTTGCCGACGCGCTTGCTTCGGTTACCGATACTGCACCCCACACAATTACGCTGTACGAAAACCAGCAGATCGCCACATGGCCCCTGCTCCCAAACCAGAATATCACCCTGCAAGGCTGGAACAACGCGCGCGTCGTGTTAACCCATAACGGCGCTGTCGATACCACCATGTTCAACATCCAGAACGCAAGCCTTACCCTGGGGAACAACATCACCCTGCGGGGCAGGCCGGGCGGAACCGCTCCTTCAATAGTTGTAGGGACCTCAGGCACCCTTGCCATGCTGGACGGCTCTGAAATCTCAGGCCATGCAACCGTGGGCAATATCAGTCCAATTCTCATAAGCGGAACAGATGCCCGCCTGGATATACAGGGCGGCGAAATCACCGGAAATAACAATGCGGGTGGGCGGCTCATTGCCGCTGTCGACTTGAATAACGGCGTTTTAACCATGAGCGGAGGCAGCATAACAGGCAATAACACCAATGCGTCCGGAGAATGGGCGGATGCGGCTATGAGCGCAAATAACGCTGTTACCGCAACCCTGTCCGGCACAGCCGAGATTGGCATTATCAGGCTTAGCCCGAGTGATGCTCCAGCTCCCGGCGGGACCACCAGAGTCGCTATAGGGGCAGGCTGGACGGGAAACATTGACCGCCTTGATTTGGCCCATAACGCTGCGACCCCGGCGCTTGTAGCCGCATACTGGGACGGCAGAATAGTTCTGTCAGGCTCAGACGGCCGCACCCTTACCGCAGGCGATGTGGCACAAGTCGCTCTGGGGTACTTTGTAACCACAGCCATGCTCCCTGTCACCCAGCGGATAATCGGCCATGCAATCGCCAGTTCAGGCGCGGACCTGGGCAGACTGCTCTTAACCGGCACAGCGGCTAATCCCATACAGCCGCCGGGGGCTACGCCCGCTGACCAGCTTGACTGGCTGCGGGCAAACGCCGCAAGCGGCAACTACTACCTTATCGAACTGAGCGGCAATGCGGCTATTGCCCCGCAGGCTACGCTGGTACCAGCCGGGACAAGCGGCGTAACCATCACCCTGCTCGGTGCGGGGCACACCGTCAACCTTGACGGCAACGGAAGCCTTTTTACGGTAGTAGATGGCACAACCCTGGCCCTGGGCAACATCACGCTGGCGGGGCATAACACAAACACCGCCCCTCTGGTGCGGGTAATGTCCGGCGGCACGCTTTACATGAACGAGGGATCGGCGATTACGGGGAATAGAAATACCGGCTTTGGCGGCGGTGTGCTTAACGACGGCACCTTTACCATGCACAATGGGCGGATCTCTGGCAACATCGCCGGATCAAGCGGCGGCGGTGTATGGATCCAACCTTCAGCCACCTTTACCATGCACAATGGGGAAATCTCTGACAACCATGCCAGTGGGGTCGGGCCAGATATCGGCAACGGCGGCGGGGTGGCTGTGAACAATGGAACCTTTGCCATGTATGGCGGAACCATCACCGGCAATACAGCCATCCGGGGCGGCGGCGGGGTGGTTGTGGGAGGCGTGGGAACCTTTGCCATGAGCGGCGGAACCATTTCCGGCAATGAAGCCAACCTCAACGGCGGCGGGGTGTATGTGGGAGGCAACGCGACATTCCAGATAATCAACGGCACCATTTATGGCACCGGGCTGTCGGCGAACAGGGCGACCGGCACTGGTACGGCTCTGCACATGAATCCCGGCGGAACAGGAACAGCCCAACGCGGCACGTTTGATGCAGCCGGCGCGTTTGTCAGTATGGACAATTTATTAATCGGCACCAACTTCCGCAACGACACCATCAGCATAACAAACGGTGTTCCTCAGCAATAGGCGGGGGGGAAAAGCGGGAAAACGCCGGGGACAATCAGGGGATGTTTGGCACTCTGTGACCGTGGAGGCGACAAGGGGCGGAGCGAGGTTCAGCCTAATGGTTCCCGGTCGGGCTGTTAAAACAAATCGGAGTGGGTTCCGGTGCGGTAGAAAATCACATCTTGACCGGCTTTACGGTAGACAAGAAGCCAATCCGGCTCGATGTGGCATTCCCACCAGCCTTTATAGTCTCCATGCAAAGGATGGTTTTCATGCCTGGGCAAGAGGGACTGCTCGTTAATGAGCAACCACATTACTTCTGTGAGTTTGTCCATGTCCTTGCCTCGTTTTTTCGCCAGTCTGCGGTCTTTTTTGAACGGGCCGTGATAAATTGGGGTCAGCACCGCTCAGTCGTCCGAGTCCAAATCCGCCATCATTTCCTCGAGGTTGCTGAAGCTACGCAGCGTGTTGGGTGTTTTGCCGGCAATCATGTCATCCACTTCCTTCATTCCCGCCACGGTTTCGGCGTTAAAGCGCAACTCGCCGGTTTGGGGATTGCGGTGCCCAGCGCAAATAGGGCATCCGTTGTCCGCCGCCGGAGTAAAGGTAAAGACAACTGGCCCCGTCGGTATATCCCGGGGAACCTCAATCGTAATTCGGCGGTCGGCCGGGACTTCCACGGTTTGCGTAATGGTCATGGGGCAAGCATAGTACGGATTTGGGGGATTTGCAAGGCTGAGGGCGCAATGCGCCGCCGGCGCTTCGGGCGCGATAGGCCGGGCTCGCCGTCTTGACATTCAGGCGCAATGCGGCCTACGCTGGGCAAAAGGGGGGTCCTGCCCGGCGGGGCCGCCGAAGGAGCGACTTATGAAAACTGTGCAGACCAGCGCCGCGCCGGCCGCTATCGGGCCTTATTCCCAGGCTGTTGTTTCGGGGGGCTTCGTGTTTGCCTCGGGGCAAATTCCCATCACGGTGGGGACGGGGGAGGTGGCGGGCGCCACGGCCGCGGAGCAGGCAGAGCAGGTTATCGAAAACCTCGCGGCGGTGCTGAAGGCCGCGGGCTCGTCGTTTGACAAAGTGGTGAAGACCACCTGCTTCCTCGCCGACATGGCCGACTTCGACGCCTTCAACGCGGTGTACGCGAAATACTTCACCGGCAAGCCCGCCCGCTCGACCGTGGCCGTGAGGCAGCTTCCGAGGAACGCGCTTGTCGAGATCGAGGCAATCGCCGAGGCTTCCGGCGGCGCCTAGGCAGGGGAGGGCGGCTTGGCGGGAGGGCTTTTGCTATGGCCGCCGCGCCCGATGTCGGCAATTAGCCTGTTGATTTGCCTGAGCGTTTTTTTGTCCTGGGCTTCCCAGTAAACATAGTCGCCCCACCCGGTTTTTGTGAAGCTTATGGTCATTATTCCATGGCCCGCAGCTCGCCGAGCGTCTTTGCGACGAATTGCCCTTCGCCGGCTTCCTGAATGGATCGGCGCAGCGCCGCCATGTTCGACGGGAGGTAAAACGGATCGGGCGCGAGCGAAATCTCGAAGGGAATTTTTCCCTCGCGCAGGGACTGGCGCACGAAAACATTGATCGCCGTCGTCATGTTCAGCCCCATTTCCCCAAAAAAGGCCTCCGCCTGCGCTTTCAGGTCCTTGTCGATTCTGACATTCAGGTTCGTCGTTCCGGCCATGATCATAATGTGCGCGATTTTTCGCGCAAAGTCAACGCCGCGCGCGCCAAAGCCCCGCCGGCGCCTTCCCGGCGGCCGCGAGCCTGCGCCTTCATGCCTGCGGGCGCTAGCCTGCGGCGCCTTGCCTGGCCTTTCGCTGCCTTTGCGCCTCGTACAGAAGGACGCCGGCGGCGACGGAGACGTTGAGCGAGTCGATTTTGCCCAGCGTGGGGATGCCGACGGCGCCGTCGCAGGCTTCCATCAGCAGGCGGGAGATGCCGGAGCCCTCGCTGCCCAGCACCAGCGCGAGCCTTCCGCGCAGGTCGATGGCGTATGGCGCCTCTCCCTGCATGTCGGCGCCGTAGATCCAGAAGCCGGCTTCCTTGAGCAGGCGCGCGGCGCGGACCAGGTTCGCGGTTTCCGCCTGCGCAACCCAGGCGGAGGTGCCGGCGGAGGTCTTGGAGATGACGTCGGCGTGCTTGGCGCTGCGGCGGTTTCGGCTGATCACTATGTCGGCGCCGAACTGGTCGCAGCTTCGCAGGATGGCGCCGTAGTTGTGCGGGTCGGTGATTTCGTCGAGGATCAGCGCTATCGCGTCGGCGCGATCGCCAAGGCCGGCTATGAACTCGTCCACGCTCGCGGCTGCGGCGCCGCGGCCGAAGTCCCCGACCTCCAGCGCTATCCCGCGGTTGCCGGGCGCCCGGCCGTCCAGCTCGAACGCGCCTACGCGGTCGACGCGGACTTTGCACGCCGCGGCCAGCGCCACGAGCTCCCGCGCCCGCGGGCCGGCCTTCGCCAAAAGCAGCGGCCCGCAGGCGCGCCCGGCCGACTTAAAAAGCCGCAGCCTTTCCTCGATTGCGTGAAACCCGGTCAGGTAGCTCATCCCTCCCCCCCCTCGCGCCGGCCCGCCGCCGCCGACGGCTGCCCCGCGAACCGCGCCGACTGCGCCGCGAACTGCCCCGGCTGATCCGCTGCCTGCCCCGCGATTTGCGCCGCGGTTTGCGCCGGCTGCCCCGCGGGCTGCGCGGCGCCGGGGATGCTCGCGACGTGCTTTCTCACGAAGCCTGAGGGGCGGTAGGTCATTTTCGCCTGCCTAAGGCCCTCGTCGCCGAGGTCCTGCTCGCGGTTGATGTAGGCGAAGAAGCGCGGGAGGGCGCCGGCGAAGGACTTGTTCATGAACTGGTAGATGCCCTTGTAGCGGTCCAGCGCCTTCTCGAAGTGGATGGCGAACATTTTCCCCTTGGCCACGCTTTCGCCCAGGCAGTAGCCCGCGGGCTTTCCGCCGGCAAACCAGACGCAGCCGCGAAGCGCCAGGGAGCCGAGCTGCTCAAGCGCCTCCCGCGCCGCCTGGTAGTCGCCGATTTCGCCGCCGGCAATCGATGGCGCCGCCGCGGATGCCGCCGCGGGCGTGGGCTCTCCCTCCGCAGCGCCGGCGCTTCCTGCCGCAGCGGCGGCGGTGCCTGCTGATTTGTCCTGGCGCCACTGCTCCAGGATTTCCAGCGCTGCGCCGGCGGTCTCGGGCGTCAGGGGGCGCTGCTCGTGGGAGTAGGCGCCGGCGAACTGATGCACGAGGTTGCGCTTCTTGTGGTACTTTTTCCCGGCAAGCTCGGCCAGGTCGCTGCGGGCGTAGAGGTAGTCGAAGTTGTCGCGGTCCTCGCGGGCGCAAATCCCCCATTCCTCGAGGCTCTGCCGCGCGGGCTCCAGCACGGCGTCGGAGATGTTCTTCCAATAGTCGTGCGACGCGAAAAGCCCCTCCAGGACGCCGCGCTCCGGCGCCTCGCAGGGTGTCATGAAAAACCTGCGCGCCGCGGCGCCCGGCGGCGCCGGATGCGAGCCGGATATGACGAAGCTCCCGCCGCGCCCGATGCGCGAGACGCGGTAGCCGTAGCGGTGCCTGAAAAGGTACAGGCTGGAGAAGGTGAACTCGGAAACCCCGTCCGTGGTCAGGGAGAGGCGCGGGTGCATCTCGCCCTTCATGTCGAGCGAGAGCGGCGCGAAGCCGGGGTACAGGGGTATGCCCATGCCTAGGCGCCCGGAGCCCCCGCGCGCGGATCGGGGAAGGCCCTCTTGAGCAGCTCCAGGTCAAGCTCCGGGTACACGGGGAAGCGCGCCTGCACCTCGGCCACCCGCGCGATCGCCTCGGCCTTCGCGGCGGGATCGACCGAGTACTTTGCCTTGCTTTTCGACCCGGGCGCCTTCCCCGGCGCCGCCGAGGATCCCCGCAGCGCCAGCGCCATTATCGACGCGATTTCCCTCATTTCCCCCGTCCCCATGCCAAGCGTGGTCGCGGCCGCGGTTCCAAGGCGCAGGCCGGAGGTGTACCACGGGCCGTTGGGATCGGCGGGAAGGCTGTTGCGGTTCAGGGTGATGCGGCACTCGTGCAGGGCGCTTTCGGCCTGCCTGCCGGTGAGCCCCAGGGCGCGGACGCTGACCAGCATGAGGTGGTTGTCCGTCCCGCCGGTCAGCACGTCCAGCCCGTTTTCGATGCAGGCCGCGGCCAGCGCCTTGCTGTTCTCGACGACGCGGCGGGCGTAGGCGCGGAATTCCTCCGTCGCGGCCTCCCTGAACGCGACGGCCTTCGCGGCGATGACGTGCGGCAGAGGGCCGCCCATAGCCAGCGGGCAGCCCTTGTCCAGCGCCTCGGCGAATTCCGAGGTGGAAAGCACTAGCCCGGCCCGCGGCCCGCGCAGGGTCTTGTGGGTGGTGGTGGTGGCGACGTGCGCCCAGCGCACCGGATCCTCGTCGCCTGAGAAGACCTTTCCCGCGACGAGCCCGGCGAAATGCGCCATGTCCACCATGAAGACGGCGCCGGCCCTGTCCGCGATTTCCCTCATCCGCCTGAAGCTGATCGAGCGCGGGTAGGCCGAGTAGCCGGCGAGCAGGATGAACGGCCGTACCTCCATGGCCTGCCGCTCGATCGCGTCGTAGTCCAGAAGCCCGGTCTCGGCGCTGACAGAGTAGCTGTGGACGTCGAACATCCTGCCGGAAAGGTTGTAGCGGTAGCCGTGGGTGAGGTGCCCGCCGGAGTAGTAGTCCAGCGCGAGCAGGCGCCGGTTGCCCATGGCGGCCTTGATCTCGGCCCACTGCGCGTCGCTCAGCGAGTAAAGGTTCGCGGTGCCGAGCCTTTCCAGCGCCGGCTTCTCGACGCGGGTGGAGAGGATGGCCCAGTAGGCGAGCAGGTTCGCGTCGGCGCCGCAGTGGGGCTGGACGTTCGCGTACTCGGCGCCGAAAAGCGAGCGGGCCTCGCTCGCCGCAAGCTCCTCTATCGCGTCGACGTTCTCGTTCCCCGCGTAGAAGCGGCGCCCGGGGACGCCCTCGGCGTACTTGTCGGTCAGCAGGTTCCCCATGGCGAGCTGAACTGCCATGGAGCAGTAGTTTTCGCTGGCGATGAGCTTTATCCGCTTGCGCTGGTTCTCCAGCTCCCTGACGATGGAATGCGCTATTTCCGGAGCGGCCTTCGCGACCTCCGAGAGTCCGCAAAGGTAGGCGAGAAGCCCGGCGTCGATTTTGCCGGCCGGCGCCGAGGCGAGATAGGCTGTAACGGGGTTCGTGTCCATGCCTCAGGTTACACCGGTCGCCCGCTTGTTTCAAGCCGGCGCCGGCGGCTCCGCTCCGCGCCGGCCCGCGGGAAATGCGCTTTGCGCCTGTTGACAGGCTCGCCGCTGCATGCTAGCCTGTCCTTGGTGTTTTTGCTGTTGCCATAGGCGCGGGGGAGGCGCTCGCGGGCCTGCGAGCGCCTCCCCCGCTGCCTGCCGGTCCTGTAGCTCAGTGGATAGAGCGGCCGCCTCCTAAGCGGCAGGTCGTACGTTCGATTCGTACCAGGATCAACCGCTAATTCCTTGCCCTGCAAGGAATTAGCAAATGGCTGAAAAGCTGATTCCTAAAGGATTTGCGGCATCGTGCGCTTATCGCGCGCGTATTTTCTCGTGTTTGCGGAGAAAGTAGCCATGCCCAGATCCAAAAAGCCGTTTGCCGTTACCCGAAGGGTAGATTCAAAGACGTACCAGTTTACGCTAAACCCGACCTGCGGATTGCCGGACAGGGTATGCAGGAACTGGCAGCGCGCAAGTTTCCAGAAATTGCCGCCAGCCCTCGCGCATCACCGCCTCCCAAAGAGCAAGGGCCAGGCGGAAATGGGCGTTTACGAGCTTATCCAGCACCTAAAGAACGAGGCGGACGGCGCCGAGGCAAAGCGGCTTCGCGCGGATGAAATCAGCGTCGGCGAATGGCTGGAAAAGTTCGCCTCGCCGGAAAAAAGCCCGCGCGCGGCCCTGCTTGCCGCAAAGAACCGCCCGTATTCGGTCAAAACCATATCCAACTATGACGGCTATTACCGCTGCTACATAATGAAGGATCCAATCGCCAGCCTGAAAATGCTGGAGGTGGAGGAGCAGGACGTTCTGGAATTTATCAACCGGCTTGCAAACACTGACATAGGCAGGGAAGGAGAGCGGCGGAAAATGATTGGAACCAGGACGTTTGAAACGGTTGTAAAATTTGCGCGCATGGCTTTCAGGGAATACCGCAGAACCCACAGGAAATGGTTTAACCCCTTTGACGGCATAGACGCTCCCCAGGCCGCCGAAGGCTCGGAGCGCGGAACGCTTTCCGAGGACGAGGTTGTCGCTCTCTTTGCCCCGGGCGTTCTCATCGACGCAATGGAACGGGCCGTTTGCGGAGCGATGTTCCTTTCTGGGCTGCGCAGGGCGGAAATCTTCGCGCTGAAAAGCGACTGCCTTGACTGGCGCTCGCCGAAAATAACCGTTAAAAACGCCTGGCAGAATTTCGACAGGAAGGGCAGGGTGCTTGGCCCGACGAAAGGAAAACGCAGGCGCACCGCGCCTTTTGACCCCATCCTGCAGGAAGCCATAAAGAAGCTTTGGGCAGAAAACGGCAGGCACGAGTTTGCTTTCAGCTTTCCGAACGGAAAGACGCCCGGCCCGTCGTGGATAAAGGGGCGCTTTCCGAAGTGGCTTAAAAAAGCGGGCATTGAGCTTGACGGTCGGGATATAGTCCCCCACAGCTCGCGGCACTCCTTAGCCTCTCTTTTGGAGGCGCGGGGCGTTCCCCTCCGTTACATTCAGGATCTCCTCGGCCATTCGGATCTCAAAACCACCAAGATATACCTACACTCCACGGAAAGGACTATCAGGGACATCGGCGTGAAGATATCCGAGGCGATGGCGGATAAAGGCGACGATGGGAAAATCGTCGAGTTCAAGGTTTCATGACAGGCGGGGCGGATTGTGTTAGGCTGTGGAATACCAATATGAACAAGACAGACCCGCCGAAAGCAGAAACACGGGATGGGCGGGCTACGGACAAGGAATGCGAGGAAAATGCACGGAAGGCACGGGAGGCGGCCGACCGCTTGTTTCCAGGGCATGAATGGAGAAAGGTCGAGGACGGGATATATTTATCCCCACGCAGGCCCATTGGGAAAAAAACCAATTACGAAGGAGAGTTGCGAAGCGCAAGGGTACTTCGGGATTTTGGCAGCACGGTTTATTTGGCACCTGAACAAACAGACAATAGGGGAGCCCATAACATTTTTTGTGTAAAACGCAAAATTCATAACGGGACTCTGTCCCCGTAAATGACGGCAAACTGGTGCATCGCCGAGCCCCAGTTCCTTATCGGCATTGTCCACTTTTTCGAGATCCTGCGCAAGATCATGAATATCAGCTTCATGGCCGCCGCGTCGTTGGGGAAGGACAGCCGCGTCTTCAGGTTCCGCTGAAGCGTGAAGTTCAGC
>Ga0209755_10000832_pt1 | contig 52992 bp, 47 predicted proteins | sample TergutCo191P1_FD_187301 | JGI IMG/M metagenome (GOLD analysis project Ga0209755, IMG submission 187301) | Cornitermes sp. P1 segment gut microbial communities from Petit-Saut dam, French Guiana - Co191P1 (SPAdes) (version 2) | ecosystem: Host-associated > Arthropoda: Insects > Digestive system...
AAAACGTTCGTTTTCCATATACAACTTACATTGGAGAAACAGCAATGAATAGGACAAAGTCTATTTTCGTGGCGGCAAGCATATTGCTTGCCTTGGCATTCACAACTTCGTGCTCCGGCGATGGCGGTGGCGGCAACGAAGAAACCCCGTCATCCAGCTCTGTAGGCGGCGCACCCACCCCCAGCAGCAGCGGTGGTGGCATATCCTCTGGTGGCGGCACGTCCTCCGGCGGAGGCAACAGCTCTTCTGGCGGCAGCAGCTCTTCCGATGGCACATCTTCCATTCCCAAGTGCGGAGCCGCCACCTACGACCCAGAGACTCAGCTCTGCGACAGCCGAGGCGATAAGCTTTACAAAATCAAGAAGATAAGCATCCAAACGTGGATGGCTGAGAACTTGAACCACAACGCAGATGGCAGCGCATGCTATGAAGATGACCCTTCCAACTGCGCTATCTACGGTCGCCTCTACGACTGGGCAACGGCTATGGGCTTTGAACCTGAGTGCAACGAGGAAGAATGCGCAGACCAGATTGACACTCCTCATCACAAAGGCGTTTGCCCCTCCGGCTGGCACATACCGAGTAATGCAGAGTGGAACTTATTATATAAACTTGCGGACAGCGAGTGCTATCACGAGGATATATGGGGTGAATGCCCTACAGCCGGTGCCAAGCTGAAAGCTGGGAGCGGCTGGGAAGACGACGGCAACGGCACAGATAACTTCGGCTTTTCGGCCCTGCCGGGCGGCTACGGCTACGATTCTAGCTTCAACGATGCCGGCTACTACGGCAGCTGGTGGAGTTCCAGTGAGTCCGAGGACTATAGCGACTACGCCTACCGTCGGTTCATGTACAACGACGAAGACTTCGCCTACTGGAACGACTACGACAAGCCAACTTTGTTTTCCGTGCGTTGCGTGAAGGATTAGGGTGCAAACACAACCGTAGAGACGCAAGTGCACTTGCGTCTCTACAATACCATTGCGCAAAAACATAACCATTTGCTTTACTATATTTTAAATATGTCGTTGAAAATCCCACGAATAATAGATATTCCAGCCGTGCATGATAAACGAGGTAATTTAAGCGTTGTAGAGAGTGGAAAGAGCATACCATTTGAGATAAAAAGGGTATATTACCTCTATGATGTGCCTGGTGGAGCTAAAAGGGGCGGCCATGCCCATAAAAAGCTACAGCAGCTAATAATAGCTGCAAGCGGCAGTTTTGATGTTATTTTGCATAATGGAAAAGAAAAAACTTCCTTTACGCTAAACCGCTCAAATTACGGCCTTTATATTCCAAAAATGACTTGGCGAGAAATTGAAAATTTTTCCAGCGGCGCAGTGTGCCTGGTGCTTGCAAGCGAACATTACGATGAAAACGATTACATACGAAGTTTTAAGGAATTCAAAAAGTTATGATAGTTTTCAACAAAAAAGAATTTCTGGAGTTGAACAGACACAAATGCAGTGAATTGCATTATTTGGATTTTAACGGAGTCAGCATAGCATTTGGTGAAAAAAACGGAGAGCTGTATTCGCCGTTTTCTGCTCCTTTTGGCGGCTTTTTCAGTTTACAAAAGAATCCGAGCTTGGAAATGATGGAAAATGCCAGCGAAAAATTATATGAATGGGTTAGAGAAAAAAATAAAAAGTGCTACATAACACTGCCGCCGCCAATCTATGGAGAATCTTTGATTTCGCAAAGCATTTTTTGCTTGCAAAATAAAGGTTTTTCCGTGGAATTCACAGATTTGAATTATGCCATTGATTTGTCGAAAAGTTTTTTGCCGCATCCTAAATTTAACAGAAATTTGAGAGTCGCATTAAAAAGTCCTTTGTCTTTTAAGAAATGCGAAAATGATGTTGAACGCAAAACTGCTTATGAAATAATAGATAAAAACAGAAAAGAGCGGGGTTATCCGCCGCACTTGTCTTTTGAAGAATTGCAAAAAACAGGAAATATTTGCGATATAGATGTTTTTTTAATATATCTGAATGAAATTCCCGTTGCTGGGGCATTTGTTTATATAACAACGCATGAAATTGCCCAGCTTATTTTATGGGGAGATAACAGGGAATATTCAAAAATATGCCCTATGAACTTACTTGCCATGCGCATAGCAGAGCATTACAAGGAAAGGAATTTTATATATTTTGATTTGGGGCCTACTTCGAAAAACGGTATTCCAAATTTTGGACTTAGCCGTTTTAAATCGGAAATGGGCTGTGGGGTAACATTAAAGCATAGGTTGGTATTATGATTCCTTTCCTTCCTTTGAATCGCATAAATGAGAGTTTTGAACCGGAGCTTTCTGCTGTAATTTCAAGAGTTGTAAAATCCGGGTGGTATTTGAGGGCCGGCGAAACGGAAATTTTTGAAAAAGAATTTGCGGAATTTTGCGGAATGAAAAACTGCATTGGCGTGGCCAGCGGCTTAGATGCTCTAACTTTGATTTTCGCAGCCTATAAAATTATGGGAAAACTGCAAGACGGAGACCGTGTTATAGTGCCGGCAAACACGTTTATAGCCTCTATTATGGCTATTTCCAAAAACAATTTAGTTCCTATTTTGCTGGAACCAAATGAAGAGACTTTTAACATAAACACAAATTTTGAAATCAGAAACGCTAAGGCAATGCTTAGCGTGAACCTCTATGGCAGGCTTGCCGATTTGCCTGAGAATGATTTGCTGCTTATTGAAGATTGTGCGCAGAGCGTAGGCATAAAACCTCGTGGAGATGCGGCTGCGTTCAGTTTTTACCCAGGCAAAAACTTAGGGGCGCTAGGGGATGGCGGAGCAGTTGTTTCCAATAACGATGAACTGTGCGAAATAGTTAGAATGCTTGGCAATTACGGTTCTCAAAAAAAGTATGTAAACGATTATTTAGGTTTTAATTCCCGCCTTGATGAAATTCAAGCGGCTGTGCTTTCGGTGAAGTTAAAGCGCTTGGAAGAAGACAATAAAAAACGAACCAAAATAGCTATGCGTTACATTGCGGAAATAAAAAACCCGGATATAATTTTGCCGAAAAATTGTGCCGAACACGTTTGGCATCTTTTTGTTATTCGCAGCAAACAGCGAGACGCTTTGCAAAAGCATTTATTTGAGAAAGGGATAGAGACTCTAGTTCATTACCCGATTCCTCCGCATTTGCAAAAAGCATACATTGGCTATAATAGAGATATGCTTTTGCACCACGGCAAGCTCCCTATAACGGAAATGCTTGCAAAAGAAGTGTTGAGCTTGCCTCTCCACCAAGTGATAACCGACGAAGAAGTGCAGTCCGTTATTGAAGCAGTGAATTAAGATTCTACTTTTTTTGCGCAAATTTAAGCGTTTTCCCCACTAGTCATTCACTACTAGCCACTAGCCTAGAGAGTTAATCAGTTCACAGCGTTTACTATATTAAACTCTATGAACAAAGTCTTACTTTCACTTGCTATTTTAGTTAGTGCTTCTTTTAGTGCTGATTTAACGGTAACAGCTTTGGATTATAATCAACAATATCCTCAGCGCAATAAAACCATAATACTCAGAGGTAAAAAAGGCACTGCTTTCACAGCCACCACAGATTCCCGCGGCATTGCCCGCCTTAGCGTAGCCAATGGCGACACCTACACAATATGGTGCGATGGCATAACCGGAGAATTCGATTGCGGGTTTGGCAATTCCTGGCCGGTTCCCAACGACGCTGGCTCAGGTTCAATAGAAATCTATTACGATGATGACCGCTTTGACTTGAAAGGCGTAAATTTTGCGACCGGAAAAGCCGAACTCCTAAGCTCTTCGTTTAAAATTTTAGAAACAACAGTAAAAGGTTTGCAAAAATACGATACGGTTAAAGTTGAGATTTCCGGGCATACCGATAGTGACGGCGGCTTGGAATATAACGATAAACTTTCACAGGCCAGAGCGGAAGCCGTTCGCAATTACCTGATTAAAAAAGGCATTGCGGAAAACAGAATTACAGCTGTGGGTTATGGCTACTCTCGCCCAAGGGCAGATAACAGGACTGAAAAAGGCAAAGCACAAAACCGTCGCATAGAGATAAGCATAGTGTATTAGTTATGATGAGTAAAGCTGCCAGTATAGGGCTTGTCCCAGGTTCTTTTTTGCTGTCTTCGTCAGCATTGAAAGGCAGCTATTTTCAAAATAGCGTTATTTTCGTAGTTGAGTGCGGGAGAGCCGGCTCCTGGGGCTTGGTAATAAATAATCCTGTGCATATTCCTCTAGATGAAGTTTTTAGCAAAAGCAACAAAGTTCCGCATTTTAAAACACCTATTGATATAAACATTGAACGTCCTTTGCATACGTTTTTCTTTGGCGGTCCGGTACATGGAACTGCTCCGTTTCAGAATCTTTCCGTATGCATAATAGAAACCGGCAAATCTGTTTTCTCAGGTTCAACAGAAATTTCAAACGGAGTATTTGTATCGAGAATTCCGCTTAGCATGGAGCTTCCGGTTTCAATGCTCATAGCTCCGCAAAATAAAACGGCTCGCATGTTCTTCGGCTATAGCGGTTGGGGAGTAGGGCAACTTGAAAACGAAATTCTAGATGGAGCGTGGGAAATTTCAAACATTTGTCCTTTTGATGTATTTTCCCATGGCAGAGATGAAGTTCCGGTTTCTGCAAATAAATTTCGTGAGTGCTATGAAAGTTTTAGGGCCTGAGTTTACTTCGCACAATGCCCTGCGGCAAGTTTCGCTTGAGCAAAAAAGATGGAATATGTACGGGTTCTCTATTTCCGGGCTTTCAACATATTTCCAAATTCCGGAGCTTGATTTTTGCGTTGATATGGGAGAATGCCCGATTAGCGCAATTAGCCTTAACCACGTTTTGCTTACTCATTCCCACGGCGATCATAGCCGTTGCCTTATGCGCCACAACTCTCTGCGCCGCATGATGAATAATCCTACTCCGGCGGTTTATTACATTCCCGAACCCGTTTACGATTTAGCCATAGACCTTATAAAAGCAGAAACCTTATTTGAAGGCGTTGCCGAAGAACGCTTTGATTTGCCGAGCCTTGAATGTGTTAAAGCAGGGGAGCGTTTTACTTTGGCTTATCGCAAGGATTTGGAAGTCTATCCATTTCACGTAAAACATTCTATTCCTTCATTTGGCTACACGGTGTTTTGCAAAAAGAAAAAGTTGAAGCAGGAATATCTGGAAAGCCCCAGAGAAGAAATTATATCTCTAAAAAAATCCGGAGTGGAAATCACAAACGATGTTCGTGAGCCTATGGTGTCTTTTATGGGCGATTGCCTTGGCGAATCTTTGTGGGAAGAGCGGCATATTTGGAATTCCCCGGTTGTTGTTTGCGAATGCACGTTTTTAGACGAAGACGAAATGAGCATGGCTCGTAAAAAAGGGCACACTCATATAGAGCATTTGCTTGTGGCTCTGGATAGAGTGGGCCGCAATATGACCTGTCAAACAATAATTTTAACACACTTTTCAATGAAATATTCAAAATCATACATTTTTGAAACAGTAAATAAAGTTATGCCACCGGAATTTAAAGAAAAAATAAGGATATTTTTATGAAACTCTCTGCTCTTGGTTTTCGACTCTCAGCCTTAACGTTTATATTCACAATAGGCATTTCCCATGCTCTTGACCCAATGTATAATTACCGCTATACTCTAGGCCCGGAAATCCTTGTTCCGGATGCTTTTTTTGTGAGTTTTGGCGTATGGACTCATCGCAATGAAGATTTTTCCATGAGTTCAAACCTTCAACTTAGCATAACAGATGAATTTGAAATAGGAGCAAGATACATACCTGGCACCAAAGATGATTGGGTACTAGAAAAAACCCGTGAAAGAAAGCACGCTTATCATTTAATTGACATAGGTGCCAAATTTGCAATCACGCCTAATACGGCCTTGCAAATAGATGCCCCTATGTCGCTTAACAGAGACCGGCCTTGGGGCGGGGTAGTGTCGCTTTCGCAATGGGAAAGCTATACTAAAAACGTATCGTTTTTATACGAAGGGCGTGTAGGTTTTCTCGGAGCATCTGGCCCTGACAATCATGCAAAACTGTCTGCTGCCTTTTCCCCTTATTTCCAATTAGGCAATGCTTTTAGAATTTCTGTTTGCACAATAGGTTCATTTAGTTTTGAAAACTTTAAAAACGATGCCATGCTTGATATTTTGCCTCGTATGGAAGCCGGATTTACTGCTTTTAGAGTAATGACAGAAGTTTCTATTGGAATTTTAACCTGGGAAGCTAAAAAGTATAACCGTTATGCTTTATTTATTGTGTCGGATGTATAAAGCAAAATGCCAATAATATGCGCTATTTTGGGAGCGACTGGTTCCGGAAAAACAGAACTTGCCGTTTCGTTTGCCCAAAAAGAAAATGCGGAAATAATTTGCATGGATTCAAGGCAGGTTTTTAAAGGATTTAGAATAGGAACAGCTCAACCTTCAGAAGAGGAATTAAAAACCGTGCCTCATAATCTTGTGAATTTTTTGCCTCCGGAAGCCTCTTACAATGCCGCAGAGTTTGCGCACGACGTGAAAGAGTTGCTTTCGCAAAACCCAAACAAGAAATTCATCATTGCAGGCGGCACGGGCCTTTACCTTCAAGCACTTTGTCTTGGCTTGAACCCTCTCCCTCCTTCTGACCCAAAGCTTAGAGAAACCCTAAAAGAGCGGTACAAAAGCAAGCCTGAAGAACTGTATTCAGATGCTTTAAAGGCAAACCCGGATATAAAAGGCAAAATAATGCAAGGCGACACGCAAAGGTTGCTTAGAGTGTTGGAGTTAAATGAGCAAGTGGCAAGTGGCGAGTGGCAAGTTGGGGAAAGAACCGGAGGCATAGGCTCTGTTCGTTCTGTTTGGCTTGATTTTCCTCGTGATGAGCTTTACAAACGGATTAATGAGCGTGTTATTAGAATGTTGAAAAATGGTTGGGTGGAAGAGGTTGAGAGCCTTTCAAAAACGGTTCCGGTAAGTGCGCCGGCGTGGCAAAGCCTTGGTTATATGGAATTGAGAAATGCTTTGGAAACAGGTAAAAATCCTTTTTCAATAGCAGAAGAAGTTGCTTTAAAGAGCCGCCACTATGCAAAACGGCAAATCACGTGGTTTAAGCACAAGGAAACCCCTGTTTACATAGATGGGAAAAACCCGTTGGAGGCATTACTAAATAAAGCGGAGTAGAAATTAAATTCTCCAGTAGCCAACTCTGTCTTTATAAACTTCCGGAGGCAGCAAATGAGAAGCCATAATCCACCATTGGCCGCTTTCTGTTGTAGCGTTCCAAAACGCTTTAAAAATAGGCTCTCTTAAATTTGCCGCTATAAAAGCAAACGGCTCATCCAAAAAGAGAAACGGAGCTCCGCTAACAACGGCCCAGGCAAGCCCAACGCGTTGCAATTCTCCATTTGAATGTCCCTGTTTTTTCAAAAGAGAATCCATGCCCAAAACATCAAAGAAATTCTGTATTGTGCTGCTCCATGTTTTCTCTGCTATAGCCTGCTCAAGCCAGGCAGTTGGAGGGTAAAACAGTCTTTGAGAAAGATAAAAAGAACCTTCTTTTGCCTTTGGCGGCATAAAAATATTGCCGTTCTCAGGAACTTCCAAGCCGGACAAAATGCGGAGCAGGGTAGTTTTGCCGCTTCCGTTTTCGCCTTGCAGCATAACTGGGCGGTTCAGCCTTATTACATTATCAAATGATTGGAAAATCCAAGGCTGCTCTTTTCCGTATCTAAAAGATATTGTTTCAATTCTAATGCTTTCTTCTTCGTGAGATTTGAAATATTTTTCGGCACGAGGCATAATTTCCAAATTGTGCAGGCTGGAATAGGTCATTATTAAATCGTTTATGTTAGAGAGCAGTTGCGAACAGTCTTTGAGCGGTTTGTAGCATATAAACAGCGCAGCGCAAAACAGCACTATTTCAAACGGAGCCATTATATGCATTTTTATAAGAAAGGCGCAAGCGGTTAAAACAAGAACCATAACGGAAATAGAGAGCATTTCTATGTGCTGCATTATGGTAGCATCTCTTACACCGATTTTTATTGATGTGTCTCTTAATTGGCGTATTTTTTCAAAAAGCAATGAAATATATTTTGAATGTTCTGCTCGGTTGTTCCAGCACTTGTGCAGAGCTGTCCAGCGCCACAAGTTAAAATCGTAGTCTCCGGAGAATTTATTGTAGTCGTCCACATTTCTGCTCGTTTTTTTCAATAGCTTTTGCAAATAAAAAACTATTGGAGCAAAAATGAATAGCAATGTAATAGAGAGTTGCCAGGAAATAAGAAACAGAACAGGCAAAAAGAAAACGAGCTGCGCAATAGCCTGTATGGATTGAGTTATAACCTTGCAGCCTCGAGGCATAGCCGAAACAGAAAGGTTTGAATTGTGCAAAATGCTTTCTGTTTCCGGCTTGTGAAATTGCAGAGGGTGCAATCTTTTAACCGTTTTGAGCCACCATGCGCGCAAGTGGCTTTCCAGTTTGTGGTTTAGCCGTTCTTCTGTGCGAACCCTGAGCGTTATAATCATATAGCGCACGGTTATTACCGCAAGCATTAGCACAAGCCAATGCAAAATATTCATGTTATGCAAAAACTCAATGCCGAAAAAATATTTCCAATTATCCGATATAAGTGAAAAAAACAAACGAATGCCGCCTAACAAAAGTAAATCGGTTATGCTTGCAAGCATGGCTAATGTAACAATAAGCATCCAGCCATAGAGCCAAACGCTTTTCAATAATTGTTTTAATGACATATATGACCAATATAGTAAATTACTATATTTGCGGATGTGGAGCGGGAAAATTGAATAACCCCCGCCTGCAAGGGTTTAAAATGGGTGTGGTTACGTTAAAACTTAAAGCATTGGATATGCATCTTGAAGGTGATAAGTTGATAAAATTTCTTGCAGCAAGAGGCGTATATGTAAAAGACATTAAAGGTGTGGTAATGTATCGCTGCAAAAACGACAAAATAACGCAACAGGAAGCGATTCAATTTTGCAAAGACAATAAAATAGAGTTTAGCACAAGCAAGTAGCTGAATACCCCCACCAAGACTCGAACTTGGGTAACAGGTTTAGGAAACCTGGGCTCTATCCTGCTGAGCTATAGGGGCTAATTTTTTGCTGTTTCACTTTTTGAATTTCTCAGAAGACCTTTGAACCGCAGGGTTGCTTCTCGCTTCTTTCACCATTTTCTTTTGTTTTTCTTCGCTTTCTCGTTTAACGTGTTCCAGCTTTTTGCCCAGCAAATCGCCAAGGCTACAGCCCGGAGAAGCTGGCACAGCAGGCTTTCTTTTGCCTTTGTTCGCACGAATGTTCTTTTTCACGGTTTCTGCCATACTAACCTCTTTTAATTTGGAATCTAAATATAGAAAAAATTTCTATATTAAAAATAATGATTAAAACATCCCCAAATTTAGTTTGGATAGATATGGAAATGACCGGACTTGATCCGGACACCTGTGTCGTTTTGGAGATTGCCACAATCATAACAGACCCACAATTGAAAGTCCTGGCAGAAGGCCCGGCCATTGCCGTTAGGCAAAGCGAAGAAATTCTCGAAGCTATGGACAAATGGAACAAGAGCCACCATTCCAAGAGCGGACTCATATCCAGAGTCAAAACCTCTCCTTACAACATAACCACAGCAGAGGAAATAACGCTTAGCTTCATAAAAGGCTACACCGAAAACGGCAAAAACCCTATATGCGGCAACTCCATTGGGCAAGACCGCCGGTTTTTAGTCAAATACATGCCAAAAATAGACGCTTGGCTCAACTACAGAAGCGTGGACGTAAGCTCAATAAAAGAACTAGCCTACAGATGGTACCCAAAGCTCCATAAATTCCAAAAAAGAGAAAGCCACCGTGCGCTGGACGACATAAGAGAAAGCATAGCAGAGCTTATGTATTACAAAAGCAAGATTTTTGTGCCGGAATTTTAAGTGGCTAGCGAAACACAAGTTGGGGTTATAGTCACAGCCGGAGGCTTAGGAAAGCGAGCCGGAGGCGAACTCCCGAAACAGTTAGCCAAGCTACAGGGCAAGGCTATGTGGCGCTATAGCGTTGAAACCTTTTTGAATAACAAGGAAATAAAAAAAGTCGTTCTCACAGTACCGCAAGACTGGCAAACTTATTTTATAGAAGAGTCAAAAGACTTGCCGATTACAGTTGCACTTGGCGGCGAAGAGCGGTGGCAATCGGTTAAAAACGGCATAGACGCCTTGCCTGGCAACATTAGTCATGTTATGGTGCACGATGCCGCCCGCCCTTTTATCAACGAAGAAATAATCAAAAACATGCTGGAAGCTCTGAAACACTCTTGCTGCATGGTAGCAAAACCGGTGTTCGATACCGTTAAAATTGCAGAAAACGGGTTTGTCAAAAGCACTCTCGACCGCAAAACGGTTTGGCTTGCCCAAACGCCTCAAGCGGCTCCTGTTGCGCTTTTAAAAGAGCTTTACAAAAAAATGGAAGATTTCCCGGATTTTTGCCCAACAGACGAAGCTTCCATATTGGAAAAATTCGACATTCCCATAAAGATAATTGAAGGAAACGAAAAGAACGACAAAATAACCACTAGCGAAGAACTTTTTTTCTACCTTTCTCTCTATGTCACAAATGAATGAGCTGGCCAGTCACGGGAAAATATATATAGTTATTTTGTTGCTTTGCTCGCTGTGCCAGGCAACACAGTCATTCATAAGCGCAGCCTCTCTAATTCAGTTGCACAAAACCGGAATGTTAAACCAAGCTCTTGCGCCTATTGCCCAAGAACAGCTAGGCGACATCGCAGTAAAGGAAGAGAACTTTTCACGGGCAATAGCCTCTTATGGTTTAGCTCTCGGCGCAAACGGCTTGCCGCTACGATACAAGCACCATCTGTTTGGCAAAATAAAGTCTATTTTAAACGATAGCATTGCATTGCCAAAAGACTCTTTATGGACTAATGAATACCATCAGTGGGAAGAACAGGAAAAGAAACTTACCGAAAAAAGCCCTGATACTCAAGCAAAAAGCAGTTCGTCGCAGCAAAAAGCACAGAATATATTGTGGCAACGTGCGTGGAGCAGCGAAGAAGTAAATAATTTCAAGGCTGCGATAGAAACTTACAAGCAGGTTTTCGGCATAGAAGGCACTCGCACAGAAGAGGCTTACTACCGGCGTGCGCTCTGCTACTACAAAATGGCTAAATACGATAGTGCCATAGTCCTCTTGCTTGAATTCCAAAAGAAATTCCCGGGTTCAAGCTATTTATTGGCAGGGCTGTTCTGGCAAGGCAAGGCTCATGCAGAGGTAGGCAGAATAGAGGAAGCGCATAAGGCATGGAACGATATAATACAGCTAGACCCATTCGACTACCATGCGCATCGTGCAAGGCAACTGATGGGCATTGCAGACAGCAGCGTAGCGCAAATACCTTTGCCGGAATATGCAGTGCGTGCTTGGCTAGACTCAATACCGCCGCCCTCACCTAAAAAGAATTTATCAGGAGAAGACAGCCTAACCTTGTTGCGTGGCATAGCGTTGATATATTTGAATAATATGGACATCGCTGCTTTTTTCCTTGACAACTATGAGAACAACTACCCTGGCAACCTTTTATTGCAGTATGAACTTGCCAAAGCCTACGAAACTGTTGGCAACAAAGCACGGACATTCAGGGTAGCACGGCGGCTGGCTTGGCGTATTCCCACAAAATACCGCAGCACCATGCCAATGCAGGTACGTTCCATAATATACCCATCATATTACTTGCCTACCATCAAAAAATACGCAAAACAGTTTGATGTTGATTCTTTCTTCGTAATAGCGGTTATGCGGCAAGAGAGCATTTTTGATGCAAATATTGTTTCTGGTGCCGGAGCCATAGGGCTTATGCAGGTTATGCCGGCTACCGGCAAAACTATAGCAGCAGAGCTTAAAGAGAAAGACTTTGCAGCAGATTCATTATACAACCCTGACATCGCTATCCGCTATGGTGTTTATTACTTGCAAAAGCGACTGAAACAGTTTGAAAACGACTATGTGCTGACTCTATGCGCATACAACGCAGGTTCACAAAACGCAATCAAGTGGCACAAACGACATCAGGACACCAATTACGATAACGATATTTTCGTTGAAAACATAGGTTTTTTGGAAACTCGCGGGTATGTCAAAAAAGTTTTAGGAAACTACTGGACATATAAGTGGCTTTTCGATTGAAAAATTGCATAAAATGTATTTAGGGGAGTTTTACGTAAGCAAAACGAAATACAGTTAATTGGCGTTTACTACATTTCCTTAATGGATTTTCTATTCAGCCTGCTTAAAACTGTTGTCTCAGCCAACATAGTCTATTTAGCGCTCCCGCTTATACTCCTCTCTGTTGTGTTTTTTGCCGTTCATTCGGACAAAAGAAGCATTCCGCTGGTTTTAGTTGCCTTATTTATAGGCATTATTTTCGGAAGCGATGGATTTCAGTTCTGGACATTTGATGATTTCAAGCTCGCAAAAGAGCTTACGAATTTAGCACTGGTTTTTATTCTGTTCCATAGCGGATTCTGCACAAAAAAGGAAAATATAAAAGCTGCCGCGCTGCCGGCCATAGGTTTAGCTACGTGGGGCGTTGTTTTAAGCGCAATTTTTACATTTATATGCCTGTATTTTATTTTAGGATGGGATAAAAATATTTGCATACTGCTATCCGTGATAGTCTCTTCCACAGATGCGCCTGCCGTATTCTCTGTGCTAAGAAAACAAGCTCTCGGCCATAAATTAAAATCAACCATAGAAGTGGAAAGCGCAGCCAACGATCCAATGGCAATTTTGCTCACAGTGGTATCAGTGCAGGCTCTCACACACACCGGCGGATTCAGCTTTGGCATTGTTGCCGGATTATTCTTTTGGAAATTCATAGCCGGAGTAATCTTTGGATTGGTGGTGGCAAAAGGCGCAGTGTTGGTAATCAACAAGCTCACTCCGCAGGAAAGCGCCTACTATTATATACTCATTATTTGCACAGCCTTGTTCACTTACGGAATTACCGAAACATTCCACGCAAGCGGAATACTTGCCGCATTTGTTGCCGGAGTTGTGCTGGGCAACACGCAATTTGTCCATAAACAGGGTGTTTATAATTTTTCTTACGCAATTTCAACAATAATGAATGTTTTGCTTCTTTTGCTTTTGGGAGTAATGGCAAAGCCCAGCAATTGGTTTATTGACAACATGTACTTAAATGGAATTTTGCTGTTCGTATTCATTTCCTTTTTGGTACGTCCTTTGTCTGTTTTTTTGGGAACTATCGGAATGGGCATTGGAATTAAGGAAAAATTCTTTATAGCGTGGGCAGGGCTTAGGGGTGCGGTTCCTATTTCTTTGGCAACTTACCCGGCTGCAGCAGGGATTGTAGGTGGAATAGAAATTTTCAATATAGTGTTTTTTGCGGTTTTGCTATCGCTTGCTGTTCAAGGTTTGTCGCTTGGCCGTCTCACAAAATTGTTGCAGTTATCCACAGTTTCTCGCCCGGAACCCCCATACAGCCTTGATTTTATCACAAAAGACGATATGGAATCGGGGCAGAGGCTTGCTGTTTTCACAGTTGACTTGCCAGACCCTGAAGGCGGCAAAGGGCCTCTTATTCGTGATTTGAGACTTCCGGAAAATGCGCTGTTGCTTATGATAACTCGGCGGCAAAAAGCCTCTCTTCTTTACAGGAAAACGCAAAAGATTTTGAGCATACTCAATATGCGAAGCATAAGGGATTACGATGAAACAAAAGAACTTGCGGCCAAGGCTCGTGATGTTCTAAACAAAAGCCAAAGCTACACAGATAAAACCGAAAGCGATTTCTGGGCAGTGCTTCCGCCCAAAGGAGACACCGCTTTGTGCGGCTGGGACCAGATAACCGTTCTTTCAAAAGTTGAAGACAAGGATGAGGTTAAAGAGATTTTGCTGAACTCTTTTGCGAAGGCTATTAATAATTCGGATCCCAATTCTTCAAATGCATTCGTTTAACTCTTAAGCCTATTTGTTTGCTGAAAGAAATAAGCGCATAGGCTTCCGGGTAGTTCAGTGCCACTCGGCTTGAGTCCGGGCCTTCGTTTTTTCCGTTCCATATTAGAGATTGAATTAATCCGTTTTCTTTTAAAGCAATTTCATCGTTTGCAGGCTTGAACATAAGAATAGCTGCACTCAAAGGCTCTTCAAGAGTGCTGTCCAGTGCTGTTTGCGAGCCGAAAAATCTGAACCTGTAATTTTCGTATATTAAATCAAGCATATAATCTTGCGGGTTGCCGTCAAAGAGCTTAAGTTCTGCCAAAACATCTTCTCCGGTGTATTTTTCGCTCAGATGTCCGAGCCAGAACAAACTTCCGCTGTTATCCAGCGTTGAAAGCAAGTCGTATTTTAAATCGTCGCTTAAGGTATCTCCTGAAACCACAACTATGTTCTTTCCTCTGTATCTAATTCCGTTTTTTTCAAAGGCCAAAATGGAATCCGGCGGGTTTACCCATATCCTTAAGCCTGTTCGCACGTTATTGGAATCGTTGTTGTCGTTTGGCAGGGCAATGAGTGCGCCAAGCCCGTTTTTGTGCGGCACAACCCAAACGGCGAATTCATTTATATAAGTCAGTGAAGGGGGTTGTTCATAGATTTTGCCATACCAGGTTAGCAAGCCTGTTGCAATAAGCAAAATTAAAACCTTAATCCAGTGGCTTAGGCCCAGTTTTTTTCTATATTCTGTAGAACGGCTTGGAAAAAGAAGTCCCATTATGAGAAAAATAGTAAAATTTTTAGGCATTGCCGCATTTTTAACATTGTCTTTGGCGTTTGCAGACAACGGAAACTCCACAGATTTGGATTCGCTTTTTAAAGGAAACGAATTTAAGCTTCCGGCATTGGATGCTTCGTATCGTGTTAACTACAACGAAACCGTGCAAAGCAACACGGCGCATGGCAAAGACGAATCCTACACGCTGCAATTCGATGCTGTGGCAAACTTTGATGCCGCTCAAGTGCGCAGGGCAAAACTGCAAGCGCAAACTGGTTACGCAATTCAAATGATTTTCGATGCGCCCTTTTACAAACTGAGAGGCGGCATTTTCAAAAAAAAATCAGAAGCCGAAGACAAGGTTAGAGAACTTTCTTTGTATAATATTTCTGCATTTCCGGTAAAGGTTAAGTAATGTGAAATTATTTGCGAAATTTGTCCAATATTTTTTTGTTGGTTTGTTTTGTGCTTTTGTGAATTGGGGTGTGTTTTACATTTTTAATTACAAACTTCAAATTCCTTACTTAACGGCGGCGTTGATGGCATTTTTCATAAGCGCAACCGTAAATTTCTTTTTGTGTAAAATCATATTCAAATCAAAGGAAGGCAGAAAAAGAATCACGGAATATGTGATGGTTATTCTTGCCGGAGCTATAGGCTTGGCTATAGATTTGGGAGTAATGACATTATTTATCGAAATTTTTGGAGTTCCGAATATGTTTGCTAAAATAGCCGGTACTGGGGTAGCTTTTATTTTTAATTACACAAGCAAACAATTTTATATATTTTCTCATAAATGAAAGATACGCTAATCTTCAATTGGCTGCATAGTTATGAAATAACAGAAGCTTTATTGGTAAGATGTTCCGCTTTGTATTCGGAACATTATGGATTATGGAGTAAACACGATCCGCAAAAACGAACCGGAAACATAAAGCTTTCAGTAAGTAGAATAAAAAAATGGGTTGAGTCAAAAAACGCAAAAGTAGCATATTGTGAGAATGAAAAAGGCGAACTTCTAGGATACACATTTTGTATTCAAGAGAATATAACTAATATTGGTTATATTTCTTGGGTTACACAATTAGTGGTTCATAAAAATTACAGAAATAAAGATATTGCCAAACGTATGTTATTTTATATTTGGAATTTTGCAGAACATAAATGCTGGGGTTTACTCACTGCAAATCCTTATGCTGTGCGGGCTTTAGAAAAAGCAACCCGTAGGCGAGTATATCCGGGCAGAATTCAAAAAAATGCAGAAGATGTATTTGCCTTCGGCAAAGAATATGTATCTTATTTAGAAGATGTTACCCAGCCAATCGTCAATAATGAGGCTTCTAAAATAAATACAAAATTTTTTGTAGATCATTCTGATGTTCCAGAAATGATGAGTAAATCATCAAAAGATGATATTTGGTTGTTAGGCACTCTGGAGGATGGTTGGGAATGGTTTGCTTTTACTTTTTCAGACCAAAATACAATACCGCTTTCAGAAAAAGATATTGCGGAAATGCTGAAAATTTCTGATCAGATTACACAAAGGGCGTATTCAAAAATGCAATTTGATTCTCATAAATGGACAAGCAAAACCGATTATGAAATAGATTATATATTGAAAAAAATTAAGCCGGATTTTACGAATAGAATATTGGATGTTGGCTGTGCCACCGGACGTCATACGGCGAGACTTACAGAACTTGGATATAAGGCTTATGGAATTGATTACTCTCAGAAATTAATTGATATAGCAAAAAAGAAATACTCCGATATAAAGTTCAATGTTGCTGATTTCCGCAATGAAAAAGATACGGAGGACATGGGAAAATTTGACATAATTTTATTGCTCTATGATGTATTTGGCAGTTTTGTTAGTGCTGAAGATGACAAAAAAATGATAAAGCAGGTGTATTCTCATTTAAATTCAAATGGGGTTGCCGTAATATCCGTAATGAATTTACAGTATATTTTGGCAAGAGGCGTTAAATCATTTTCTTTTAAGAAAGAACCTGATAAGATCTATGAAATATCGTTGTCAGACGCCATGAATAAAACTGGTGAAGTGTTTAATGTAAATAATATTCTTTTAGATACGGAAGAAAAAATTGTTTATCGCAGAGAGGTATTTATAGATAATAAAAATCCATCTCAAATGCCGGAAGAATTATTGGTTAGAGACAAGCGTTATTTGAAAAAAGATATTGAGAATATGTTTAAAAGCCATTTTGAAATTGTAGAGAGCAAATATGTTCGAGTTGGAGACTGGGAAAGCTGTGGTGAATCTGATGATTGCAAGGAAATTTTATTGATTGTCAGAAAAAAATGAAATACCCCATACCCTATACCTCATACTCTTGATCAAGTTAATCAACATTTTCTATATTTTCTCATAAATGAAAAAAACAGCATTAATTATAGGAGCTGGCCCTGCAGGGCTTACTGCGGCTTTGGAGCTTTTGAAAAAAGGCGATATTCATCCTATTATTGTAGAACAGGAGAGCTTTGTTGGCGGAATAAGCCGCACGGCAGAATATAAGGGCAACCGAATGGATATTGGCGGCCACAGGTTTTTCAGCAAAAACGATCTTGTTATGAACTGGTGGAAAAATATATGCAGCGATATGATGCTTCGCCCACGCCTTTCCCGCATTCTCTATTTGCGCAAGTTCTTTGATTATCCTGTTTCGCTGAATATGAACACCATAAAAGGGCTTGGGCTTTGGCGCATGGCAAAAATTGGGGTCAGCTATTTAAAAGCCTGCATGTTTCAAATTAAACCAGAAAAAACATTGCAGGATTTTATGGTAAACCATTTTGGCAAAGAATTGTATTTAACATTTTTCAAAGATTACACTGAAAAGGTTTGGGGCATTCACTGTGAACAAATCAGTGCGGAGTGGGGTGCGCAAAGAATAAAAGGGTTAAGTATTGCAAAAACAATTAAGCATGCGCTTTTTAAGAACAGCAAAGAAACGAGTTTAATAGACGAATTTTTATACCCCAAGCTTGGCCCCGGCGATTTATGGCAAAAAGCGGCAGATAAAGTTCTGGAAATGGGTGGGGAGATTTTGCTTGATAGCAAGGTTGTTAAAGTGGAGAGTGGAGAGTGGAGAGTGGAGAGTGGGAGAACTTTTAAGCCGGATTATGTTTTGAGTTCTATGCCAATTAAAGATTTGGTGAATGCGATGAGTGATGTTCCGCAAAATGTTAAAGAAATTGCCGATGGATTAGTGTATAGAGATTTTATCACGGTTGGCGTACTATTGGATAAACTGGAAGTTGGCAATATTAAAGATAATTGGATTTATGTTCAAGAAAGCGATGTAAAAGTAGGCAGGTTGCAAATTTTCAACAACTGGAGTGAGTATTTGGTTGCGGATAAAAGCAAAATTTGGATAGGTATGGAATATTTTGCAAACGAAGGCGATGATTTGTGGGAAATGAGCGATCGAGTTTTTAAAAAATTTGCCATAAGCGAACTTGAAAAAATAGGCATTGCAAAGAAAGAGAGCGTTTTAGATAGCGTTGTTATTAAAGTGCCCAAAGCTTACCCCGCATATTTTGGTACTTATGGTAAATTTGATGAAATTAGAGCCTGGATGGATGGCATTGACAACTTGTTTTTAATAGGGCGCAACGGAATGCATAAATATAACAATATGGATCATTCAATGTTGAGCGCAATGGAAGCGGTAAAAGCCATTCATAGCGGCTCAAAAGATAAATCTGCGATTTGGAATGTAAATAGCGAAGAGGATTATCATGAAAGTAAATAGATTAACTGCTGGTTTCAATATCAAAGACCGAATACTGAAAATGCTCGTTAGCTTTTTTAACGTTATTTTTTTTCCTTTACCGGATGGTAATGGCAGCGTTGTATTTTTAAAATGAAAAAATTTGCTATTTTATATAAAAGAGGTATTTTATGCAAGCAAGATATGTTTTTTACAGAACATTAGATAAGTTTAGCAAGGTTAATAAAAGACTCTTTATTTTGAATTACAAAACCGCTTTAATCGGTATTTTGGCCTTTTCTTTTGTGATTTACGCATTTGTGGAGTTATGCCTTAGAATAAATTATGAGCTTTCCGGTGTTTATACTTGGGATACCACGATTTATTGGGCTGTTGGTAGGGGAATACTAAACGGCATAGTTCCTTGGAGTGGGCTTTGGGATATTAAACCGCCAGGGATTTTTCTTTTAAGCGCAATTTCTTTTAAATTTTTTGATAGTTCAATTGTTACCTATTATTTTCAAGTATTTGCTTTGATTTTAACGGCTGCAATTCCGATTATTGCTTGTTTTTTGCTGTCGAGTTATCGAAGTGTTTCAAAACTTGCTTTTGCTATGCTTGCCGGTTTATTGCTCACTTTATATAGCGCAGAACGTTCAGGTGAAGTTCAAATAGAATCTCTTGGAGCAGCTTTTGCCTGCATAGCGGCACTTGCAATGATAGTTCCGGTGTCAGATTTTGAAAAAAGAAAAATATTATGGACATCTCTTGCTGTTGTTGGATTTTTAGGATCTTGCGGATTTAAGGAGCCTTTTTTACTTTCGCTTTTTGGAATATCGTTAATGTTTTGCAATAATGCAAAAATGTGGTTCTATCGTTTTCTCTTGCCTCTAATTATTGCTGTTTTGCTCGGTTTTTTCATTCTTTTGATTTGCGGTTGGTTTAATGATTTTTTGCATTATCTTTATCATATGTCTTCAACTCATATTTCCAGATATGGTTCACCTTTTCGCAGAGCTATGAATTTTGCTCGTTTATATAATGATATGAATGCGTTTTCATGGGGGCTTGCCATTGCCGTGCTTGCTCTTTTGTCTTTGCCATTCGTTTTGTTTTTAGCAAATTCAAAATCAAACGAAAATACATTGTTTGTAAAAATTATATTTTTTGGAACAGCATTCTTTTTAGCGGCTTATTCTGTTGGGCTTGGCGGAGAATATTATAATCACCATCATATATTTGCTTTGCCTTTTTATATGGCCTTAGTTTTATTTTTACTTAAAAATTGGAATGGAGAAAATTCCGCAGTTAGCAAATTGGGCTTGGTAAGTTTTACTTTTTTCGCAATAGCGACGCTTAATTTACCAAATTTGAATTTAAATAAACGAAGTGAAAATCTAAACAATTGGGCAAAGGAACCTATGCAAGCAGCAGCTTATTTAGATTATAAAATGAATGAGCTTGGAATAGATAGATACACTTTTATTGGTAGCAATGGTCCTGAAATTTACGGTTGGACTAAACATTCTCCGGATGGTCCTTATTTTGTGCAATATGGTATTTGGTTTAGAGATATTCCAGGCTTTAGAGATTCTGTGATTTCCAGCATAAAACGTGCCGATGTTGTGGTAGTAGCTCATATGTGGAAAGAAATTGAACCGCAAGCAAGCCAAATTTTGAATGAACATTTTACAAAACAGCAAGTGAAGCGTTATCAAATGTATTTTCGCAAAAAGCAACCTTGAGTGTTTACTACATTTTTCATTATGAGTACGATAAGCTTATCCATAGTCATCCCTTGTTTCAACGAAGAAGCTAGTGTTCCGTTGTTTTATGAGGAAACTGCCAAAATGCTTTTGGAACTAAATCGGTCGGCAGAGTTAATTTTTATAGATGATGGTTCAAAAGATAAAACTTTAGAAGTTTTGCGAAAATTATCCAAGCAAGATAGCCGAGTGCATTATATTTCTTTTTCTCGCAATTTTGGAAAAGAAGCAGCTATGCTTGCCGGATTGCGAGTAACGCAAGGTGAATATATAGTGACAATGGATGCAGATTTGCAAGACCCCCCATCTCTTATACCATGCATGTTGGATGCAGTAGCCTCTGGAGAGTATGACTGTGCCGGTACTAGAAGGGTGAATCGTAAGGGAGAACCGGTAATTCGTTCGTTTTTTGCTCGCTGTTTTTATCGCATTATGAGAAAAATATCAGACATAGATATTGTTGATGGGGCTAGGGATTTCCGCTTGATGAATCGCAATTATGCTAATGCTTTGATGAGCTTGCCGGAGAGAAATAGGTTTTCAAAAGGGATTTTCCCTTGGCTCGGTTTTAAAATAAAATGGTTTGAATACGAGAATGTTCAGCGTGTAGCCGGATATTCAAAGTGGTCTTTCTGGAAATTGTTTATGTACTCGCTGGAAGGCATAGTTGCGTTTTCTACTAAACCTTTAGCCATTGCTTCTGTGTGCGGCATTTTTATATTTCTGACATCTATTCTTGCTAGCATAGCTGTTGTTGTGCGTAAATTTGTTATGGATTTGCCCGATTCAGGCTGGTCTTCCATAGTTTGCATAATTTTATTCATAGGCGGCATACAACTTTTCACCATTGGCATATTAGGGCAATATCTTGCCAAAATATATACGGAAATTAAACAACGCCCGAATTATTTGATAAGAGAGGAAGGATAATGGATTTAACAGAGAAAACTTCAAATGAAAATCGCCATCCTTGGGAATTATCAAGAGCGCATTGTATTTTAAATATTGTGAAAAAACACGATTTAACTTCCGTTGCCGATATTGGCGCAGGAGATAGATTTTTTGCGTCGAAGTTGCATGGCAATGTGTATGCAATAGATGCTGGTTACGAAAAATCGGAGATTGTCGATGGAATTTATTGCCTCAATGACATTTCAGAGCTTCCGAAATTGGATGAAAAGAGTGGCGTTATACTTATGGATGTTCTTGAACACATAGAAAATGATGCTGATTTTTTGAGGCAAATTCTTGACAAAACCGCAAAAGGCACTTTTGTGCTTATCACGGTTCCGGCTTTCCAGTTTTTATTTTCTGAGCACGATGAATTCTTGAAGCATCATCGCAGATACAATAGAAAGCATTTGCTTTCCCTGCTTGCATCTCAAAATATTTGTGTGGAAAAATGCAGGTATTTTTACACAAGTCTGTTTTTTGCGCGTTTAGCTGGTTTGTTGTTCAAAAAGAAAAAGAATGAAGAATCGGTTGGCATAGGAGCATGGCGTTTTAGCGAAAAGCATTTAATAACAAGAATTATTTATTCTGTTTTAAACATTGACTTTTGCTTGTGTAGTCTTTTTGCAAAGTTGCATATTTATTTGCCAGGTTTGTCTCTTTTGGCAATATGCAAAAGTGAAAAATCATAAATTCTGAAAATCTAAGACACCCATTTTAGCAACTTAATAATTCCCATTTTTGCCGATTGCTTATGAGCAGAAACGTTTTTTCTGCTATTGATTTCAACTCGATTGTCGTGATAGTATTTATACGATTTATAAAGCATATCTTCGTTGGCCATAGTTGGAGCCCAATTTAATTCCCGCTTTATTTTTGAAATGTCAAATTCAAAATCTTCAGCTATCATTTTGTATTGATATGGCCCCAAAGGTGACAATTTAAGCGCATAGGCCAGCTTCATTCCAAAGATTGATAGCTTTTTCGGCAAACTTGCAACACGAGCTTTTGTTCCGGCTTTTTGAATTACATAATCGTAAACTTCTCTGAAAGATTTTACATTTTCAGACCCGATGTTAAATATATTTGATTTTCCATAGTCGGCAGCTTTTATGCAGGCATCTATTAAATCTGGAGCATAAATAAACTGATAGCAATTTTTGCCACCGCCAACAACCCAAACCTTGCGACCTTCATCTATGAATTCAAATAAAATCGAAAGCAATCCGAGTCGCCCGCTATCAATAATAGTCGGACAACGAAAAATAACTACATTCATGGAATCGCTGTATTGATTCAGTATTTTTTCTCCTTCTAATTTTGATTTTCCATAAATTTCAACAGGGTTCGGAGTGTCTTCCTCGGTAACGGGGCGGTGAAAATTATGCGCCCACAAACAATTTGAAGAGGTAAATATAACGCTTTTTACTTTATATTCCAATGCCAATTCGGCAACGTTTTTAGTGCCATCAACATTAGATGTCCATAAAAAGTTCTTGTCTTTTACTGCGTGCGCCAGAATGGCGGCACAATGAAAAACGGTATCAAAACTATGTTGCTGAAATAAATTGCGCATAGTGTCCGCATTTCGGATGTCACCTTGAATAGCAGTTAGGTTTTCGTGCAAAGAGCTGTCTTTTTCCAGATCAATACTTACGCATTTGCAACCTTTATCAAGCAAAGCCTTTTTTAGCATACTGCCAAAAAAGCCTGCACCGCCGGTAATCAATACATTTTTCATAAATATTAATATACAAAATTTTTCTATATTATTCCTGAAATGAGAATTTTTAAAGAGCCTTTGTTTTATCTTTTGCCGCTTTTGGTTTTGTTTTGGTTTTTGATAAACCCAAGGCAGAGCAAAATAGATGGCGTTGAATTAACATATAACGGCAGCACTGAGCATGTAAAATTTCCAATTATCAAAAATTTGCCTACCGATAATGATTTTGTTGTATCGTTTAATCTGCTTCTATTGAAAAGCGGAGCCGTTAAGTATAGAGTTATACCGGATGACTGCATAAAAAAAATCACAATAAACGGAAAAGACATGCCTTTAGATAGCATAAAGGGGCTTTGTAATTTAAGCGGAATAGTGATGGATTTTGAAAAATATCTTTCCATTGGAAATAACAAATTTGAGTTCAGCATTCGTAACACAGGCGGGCCTGGAGGGTTAAAGATTGAGCGAGTAGGCACTTCCGGCTTTGTTTTAAAAGCTGTTTTTCTTTTTGTTTTGTTTGTTGTTGCTTTTTTGCTTTTAAGAAAATATAGATTTGGGTTTAGAGCCAGCATTGTTATTTTGTTTGGCATTGCCATAAGGCTTGTATTTTATAACGGAACTTCCGCAGCAGATTTTGGCCACGATTTTAACGAAAATATTGATTATATTCAGATAATAGCCGAAGAAAAAAGAATTCCTAGCTTAAATGAATGTTGGTCTTGCTACCACTCTCCGGTTTATTACGTTACAAGCGCAATTTTGAAAACCGTATCCGATGTTTACGACGAGAGTTTGTATTTTACTGTTTTGCGGCAAATGCAATTGCTGTTTTCTTTTTTTGCTCTTGTTTTTGGAGTAGCTTTGCTGTTCAGAACTTTTGAAAATAAAAACCTTGCTTTTATGGCCAGCTTGCTTTGGGTTTTTTGGCCTGGCTTTATTATTGCTTCCGATAGAATAGGCAATGATGTTCCTTTTTATTTCGGAACAATGTATTGCATGTATTTTGCCGGGCATTGGTGGAAAAGGCATAAAAATTCGTATTTAATTCTAGCAACTCTCGGAGCGTCGCTTGCTTTTGCTTTTAAGTCCACTGGGTTTGTTGTGCTTGGAGTTTGGGCAATTATTTTTGTTTGCGGGATTTTTAAGCATTTCCGGATATATTCTTTGAAGCCTATAATACTTAGCGTAGTGATTATTTTAGCGTTCGTAGCCGTTTCGCAGCATAGGGTTATTGAAGGAGTTTTAAATAAAAAAGAATCTGCTTTAATTGGAAATACAACAAATTTAAACGGTGGGCTGAAAGTTAAAAACGAGCCGGGAAATTACTTGTATTTTAATTTTGAGCAATTTCTAATGGAACCATATACAAGCCCATGGAATGATAATCAGGGGCGGCAGTATTTTTGGAACTATGCGTTTAAAACATCGCTTTTCGGAGAGTTTAGAGTTTGGGACAGCGCTTTCGGTAGAGTCTTGGCAAGCCTGATTAGCGTTTTTGCCTTGTCTTTTATAGCCTTTTCTTTATGGGGTTTGCTTCATTTGAATGTCCGTGATTTTCCGCTGGCATTGTTTTTAGTTGCATTGTTTGCCGCATTAATCTTTGCTCGCATTCAATATCCGTATTCCTGCACGAATGATTTTCGTTTTATAGTGCCTGCGCTATTGCCTTTGTCTTATTTTTCAGTTAAGGGAATACAAATTCTAGGCAATGGACGCTTGAAAATATTAGGATATTCCGGCATAATTGTTTTTTCTTTGCTTTCTTTGATTTTAATAATGGGCCGGTTTCTTGCCTAGCAAAACCTTTTTAAAGTTCTGCCTTGTTGGAGTGGCTAACACTGCTTTTAGTGCGGTTGTTATGTTTTTGCTGTATAATTTGGCAGGTTGCAGCTATTGGTTTTCCTCTGCGGTAAGCTATGTTTTAGGCAGCATATTGAGTTTCTTTTTGAATAAGCATTTCACTTTCAATGCGAGGCACTGGTCTGTGAAAATGATAGTATTTTTTATTCTAAATATAGCGCTTTGCTATTTTTGCGCATTCAAAATTACAGAAATCGTTTTCGGACAGGGCAATTTGGCGCTATTTTGCGGAATGTGCCTTTTTACGCTTATGAACTACTTTGGGCAAAAATTCATTGTATTCTCACGACCCTGATTCCAAAAACAGGATTTTCCCACCACAAAAAAAATATTCATTCAGTATGTGCAATTTTTGCACATACTGCTGAAACTATCTCTATCACAAACCCATAATTTCTTGCCTTGAAAGCCCGGTATAACGCATGATTTTGCTAACGGCTTCGCCGCCAACTTTCATCGCCGTGGCGGTTTTAATTAAACCTTGGCTTAATCCTTGCTTCAAGCTACGCTTTTCAGCCTTAGCGATGGCTTCATCAACGCCTGTATCTGTGAATCGCTTCAATTTTCGTCTTTCAGCCGCAACAGCCTTAGCGATGGCTTCATCAACGCCTGTATCTGTGAATCGCTTCAATTTTCGTCTTTCAGCCGCAACGGCCTTAGCGATGGCTTCATCAACGCCTGTATGCACAAACTGCTTCAATGTCATATCTACCTCCGTGAACTCTTCGTATTCGCCATAAAGCTCTTTGTTAAGCTTAGAAAGCCTGCGAAGAAGTATAGCCACATCTCTATCCGTAATATAGTTATTTCGCTTGCACCTCTGCAGAGCTTCGGCTATCTCAACTATGTAGCCTTCCAGTTCCTTGGACAACTCCCTGCGCTTGCATGAATCTTTGGCTTTCTTGAGATCATTGCGTATCTTCAGTATGTAAAAAGGCAGCAGCAATGCCATTCCCTCAAGCTTGGAAACGGAATGCTGCAGCAGTTTGAAAGCAGGAACTTCATACACTATGCTTTTCTTGTTGGGAAACCTTATCTTTATGCATATTGAATCTTTGGTTCTGCTCGTCTCCAAGTAAATTATTGCCGGGGACGGCATATCCAGCAGCATGCAAGAGCCATCGTCGGAGATTATTCTTTTGTCCAAGGCTACAAGCATGCTGTAATTGAAAATCCTGAGCGACATCTCTATGTCATCGTTTATCTGTGCTTCTATGAGATAGGTGTCCTTCTGCTTTCCGTTTGCAATTGTTATCACAATGTCTGATACCATTTTTTCCAGATCGCCTGACTTTGGGTTTTCTTTTATGAATTCGGTTGGCATTATTTCCACTTTGGTTGTGGAATCCATCGGGTAGCTCTTTTTGTATATGCTATTAATTAAATGCACAACAGCGGATGAGCTTGCATCTTTTATTATGCTCTTGAACATAAGGTCAAATTTCTGTGCGGTTTTTCTTGCCATGCATTATTGTTAAAGCAAAAACCATGCCAGCCAAAAAACGGCGTTTTTGTTTCAGAATCGCCATTTTGAAGTGTCCAAATCGCTGTCTAGACACTGTCTAGACACTTTTTTGGACAGGTTTTTGGCTATCCGCTAACAACAAAAAAATTATTCATTCCGAGCTGAAAATACTTGTGCTCGGTTTTTTCAAAACCGGCTTCGGCAAAAATTTTCACTAAATCTTTTTTATTGAAGTATTGCTTATGGTCCCTGATTTCTGCTTCATTTACTATTCCCAGTTTATAGCTCAAAAACTCTAAAACAGGCTTTGCGGCTTTGCTCGGTACCGTGCCCACTAAAATGCCTTCTTTTTTAAGCACTCTGCGGATTTCTCGCAAAATATCAAGAGGATGTTCCAAATGCTCTAAAACAGCCATCAAACTTACAACATCAAAAGAGTTGTCTTCAAACGGCAATTTGTCATTTAAGGTTATTGTTATTGTTTTCAGTTTTTCTGTTTCCAAATCCGGCGCTTTAAAATCAACGCCTGTTCCACTCGCTATGTACGATTCAACGGATTTTAAAAGTTTCGCTTCCCAGCCGCAGCCAACATCCAGCAGCTTGCATTCTGGAAAGCGCTTGAGCACCGGCAAAACTCTCGCAATGCGCAGCTTGCGCAAAATCGGCTCCAAAAAGGGTTCTTTCATATTGTGGAAGATAGAAATTGTATTCTCACGACCCTGATTCCAAAAACGGGGTAGCCTTCTCTTTTCTTGTGCAAACCTACCGTTTTCAGAAAACTCGGCGCAAGCTCAAAAACGCTATATTCCGAATTCACTTCGCTGTAAAGCCATTCACCAACGTCTTCATAAAGCTTCTCTATTTCGCCGCTCTCCATGGCTTTTGTCCATTCCTCTTTCGTAGGCAGGCGATAACCGGTGCGATTCTCCAGAACTCTTATGTTCGGCAACCAAAACAGCGAATCGTCCGTAAACACAGGCTTGTCATGCTGATAAAGAGTGTCCAAGCCTTCCTCAATAGACATCTTATTGCACAAAAGAATCGCATCGTAAAAACTTAATCCCTTATGCTCCAGTTCATGCTCGGAAACCTTAACCTCAAAAGAAAGCGAAGAAGACGAAAGCGGCGATGCTGAAAGTGAAGATGACGATAAAATCGAAGACGAAGAAAGAAGTTCTCCGGCAGAACTAGACGGACTTGCGTCAATATACTCAAGCTGCATACAGGAAATAACCTGCGCCAGAACAACCCCACTAGCCACTAGCCACTTGCTACTAGCCATTTTTTTCATAACCACACCTCCCATTTTAGCGGTTCAAAATTTTTGCTTCCGAGCCAGAAATTTTCAGACAGTTTTTGTCCGTTTAAACTGCACGTTTTTGTGCTGAATTTCACCTTTATTTTCAAAGGAAATTTTTCGTTTGAAACAAATTTTTTCTTTTTTAGCTCAATGCCCTTGTCTAAAGGAATATCATCGACATTTACCCTTATGGCGTGCGTAAAGCTTGTGCAGCTTTCGCCCAAAAGGCTCGCTCCGTTCAAGCGGGTTTTTCCCAGAAAAACAGGCGATGGATTTTTAATTCTCAGCGGCTCAAACGGGTGAACGGATATTTGTGCATAAGGAAATAATTTTATGAAACAACAACGTAACATTTCCAAAGAGAAAACCTCGTTATATTGAGCAAAACGGTTTTGCCATTTTAAATTACCGGCTTCTCGCATAAGCAAACTGCTTTTTTCCATTAAAGCGTTGAACCTTAGCATTGCTATATGGTGCTGAAGCACATTTAGAAATGCGGCAAGGGCAAGTGAATTTTCGCATCCTGTGCGCACCCCTTTTAAAAGAGAATCCGGCAGGGGAGAATCGGCACCCAACAGGCTCATTTCGTTTATTGCAAGCACAACCTCTCTTTTGCCTGCCTCAACAAAATCTATATCGCCGCTTGGGTGTTTTAAAGATGTGCTTCCTGTTATGCGCAGAGTTCTGGTTTCTTTTTTATTCAAAAACCACAAACGCATCCATTCGAAAAAGGAGTTTTTTATTCCCATTTTAATTCCAAGCCGAGCGGTTCAACGAATAAAACAAGTTCTATTAACATATTGCATAAGAATATTTTTTTAAACAAATAAAAAAGCATTTCTCCAAAAGCGTGCAGAGTGCCCAAAAATTCGTAGTTGTTTTTGCTGAAAAAATCAAGCGAAAGAATTATTTTTATATTTGCTTTTGGAATGATTGCTCCCTTATGAACGGCGCTTGCAGTTTCGCAAGTAACGTTTTTTATGCTTTGCGCTAAATAGTTTCTTTTTCCCTGCGGGTTCCACGCTTGCATTTCCAAGGCGTTTTTCAGCGCATCGTCTTCGAAAAAACGCACATAGTTTTTTTGAAGAAGCCCAAAAATTTCCCATTCGGGTGAGCAGCTTTGCAAAAATGGGAGCGCATTTATCACGGAATAAACGCTGCACATTTGCATATTGGGGTTCTTTACCTGCAAACTGCTGTGTTCGTCCAAAGCGCTTGCCGCAGAAACTCCATCGCAAACAATTGCAGAAATAGAAAGCATATTCGCATTCGGCGGCAAATTTGCCACACTGATTTTCCCGTAGCTGTAGCGATATTTTGCTTCGCTGAAACGGGCTTTCTTTATGTTCCCGGCTAATACATGTTTTAACGATAAAATGCATTGCCTTTGCTCGTTTGGAAAAATGTTTGCCTCAAAAGTGCCGCTGTCTAAAAGCACAGGCCCCAAACTTTGCTCAAAAGCGTTTTCTACAGGAAAAACATGCAACTTAAAATTCTCCGTTTGTATTTTGGAGAAAATGCTTTTTGGAATTTTTTTCTCAAATCGAATGTTTTTTGGCAAATGTTCCATGTAAATGTACCTGAATTTTTCCTCAAAACAAAAAAAGTCCTTGCACAATTCCCAAGGGTTTTGCGGCTTTGAAATCACAAAAGGCTTTGCGTGTTCCTGCATAAAGAGCCATAAACCCCAAGCAAATTCGCTTTCTCCGTCTATGAATATAACCCAAGGGCCATCTCCTTCGCTCTCAAATTCCAAACAGTCAAAGCCGCCGGAATCTTCTGTGGCTTTAACGGAAATTATTTTCTGCGCCGGATTAAACCTGTGTTTGCCTGTTATTCTCCAAAAAAACGCTTTTTCGCCTGCATTTTTGCTTTTTGAGCTTAACAAAGCTCCATCTGGGATTTCCCGTTCCCGGTTATCGCTTGGAGATGGCTGAATTTCAATCAGAGAGCGTGCCGGCAGGGGGGTAAACAGGCTTGGAGCAATGTGTTCCACAAAATCGTGCGCTATTTCGTTTTCGCTTTCGGCCATTTCTTGCCTTATTTTTGAAGTTAAAGAAGCAACGCCTGTTAAAATTTGCTCGGTGTTGAAATCAAGTTCAGCGTTTTTATAGCTATTTTCAAGCTCATTGTTAGCTTCTTTAAGCGTTTTTAACTCCTGTTCGAAAAAAATATTCACGTGCGCTCCCCCTTTTGCATAGTTCTATAAATATAATAAAAAAATAGCAAATGTGCACGAAAATGTTACATTTTTTTACTTTTTTTTACTTTTTTACTCTAAAATAGACTATTTTAAAAAAAAGAATATATATTTGTATTCAAGATATCTGTTTTCTGAGATTTTTAATGACTCGCTTCCGCCCCTGCATAGATTTACACAATGGTAAAGTTAAGCAAATAGTAGGCTCATCGCTTTCGCAAAACGAAAGCGAATTAAAGGAAAACTTTGTTTCTCAAAAAACTGCAGAATGGTATGCTGAACTTTATAAAAAAGACGGCTTAAAAGGCGGCCATGTAATAATGCTTGGCAAAGGCAACGAAGAAGCCGCTGAGAGTGCCCTAAAAGCCTATCCAAGCGGCTTGCAAATAGGCGGCGGAATAAACAACGAAAACGCGCAAAAATACTTAAAAACAGGTGCCGCCGCTGTAATAGTAACCAGCCACATTTTCCCAAACGGCAAGTTCTCAATTGAAAGGCTAAAAGAAATCAGCAAAGAAGTCGGAAAAGAACATTTGGTTATAGATTTAAGTTGCTATAAATCAGACAGTTGGCTGGTAGCTATAAACAAATGGCAAACTATAACGGATTTTTGCATAACCAAAGAAAACCTGGAAATGATTTCTCAGTATTGCTTTGAATTTTTAGTTCATGCGGCAGGAGTTGAGGGCAAGCAACAGGGCATGGATTTGGAGTTGATTGAGTTTTTAGGCGAACATTCTCCTGTTCCTGCAACTTATGCAGGTGGCGCAAACAGCATTAAAGATTTTGAAACCTGCAACACTCTTTCAAAGGGCATGGTGGACTTAACCATTGGCAGTGCTCTCGATATTTTCGGCGGCAAAGTGCCCTACGAAGAATGTAAAAAATTTAACTCATAACTAAAGCCGGAACTTTGAGCGCTTTTTTTATTTTTTTGAAATCAAGTTTATTGCCTAAGGCTTTGTAGCCACGTACTTCGCTGAGTTTTGCCAAGTTATATTCTTTGCCGTCAATTTGCGCAATGGGCGGGTTTTCGTCGAAAAACAACAGCATGGAACTGTCTTCGTTATCTGTTAAAAGCGAAAACTCCGTGGTTTGCGGAGCGTTTTCCAAATTGAACCTTTTAACGCAGAATTGTTTCCCAAGTCCGTCGAAATACAAAACTGTGAAAATTTTTGAACATTCAAAGCGTGCAATATAGGCTATTTGCTGGCCCACCAGAATGGTGTCGTTTGCGTCGTAAATTTTTGCAATTCCGTTTTCCTTAACGGTTATGAGTTTATCGAACTTGCCGAACTCGCCCAAGCTTTCGCCTTTGTTTGCAATGCTAACAACTCCGGAAAGCTGGTCAAAAAAGAGTTCCATATCGCCGAGAGTGCTAACGCCCTTTTTAAACATTTTAACGTTTTTAACCGCATATTTGGTTACCAGGTTTCCAATTGCGTCTCTGCCCTTTACTGCGACTTCCGAAAAATCAACCGAAATGTCCAGCTTGGTTCTTGGTCTTGGCTTTAAGAAAACGGTAACGCTTTCGGCTTCGCCGTTTGGATTGGATGTTATCCACAGAATTTTAGACCCTGCGTTTCCCTTGCCCATAGAATAAGGCTTTTCTCTGGTTATGCCGCCTATGTTAAAGCGTTTTATGTATGTTGGACCGTCTTTTCCGTCTTGGTAAATAACGTTGTAAATTTTGCGTGTATCTTCTTTGTTGAATTTTTCAACGAGCAGAATGTCTTTTCCCACAAAAGCTTTTTCCGAAACTTTTAGAACTTTGAAAGTCCCGTCTCCGCAAAACGCTATTAAATCATCGTATTCGCTAACATCAAAAAGATATTCCTCTTTTTTTAAGGCAGTGCCTATAAAGCCTTCTTTGCGGTGAACGTAAAGTTTCTGGTTAGATAGCGCAACATGCACGGCGTTAACCTTGCCGAACTCCGCAATTTGCGATTTGCGCTCCTTGCCGGTGCCGTATTTTTTCAACAGGTTTTTGAACCAGTTCACGGCGTAATCGGTTAAATGCTTCAAGTTATATTCGGTTTCTTCAATCTGTTCATCGAATTCTTTTAACAATTCGCTCGCTTTTTTCTGGTCGAAAAGAGATATGCGCCGCATTGGAATTTCGCACAGTTTCAGAATATCTTCTCTTGTAACGGCACGGCGCAGTTTTTTTACATAAGGCTTTAAACCGGTGTTCACAAGGGAAATCATTTCTTCTTTATCGTGCGCTTTTTTAATGACTTCGTAAACTGTTTTGTCCACGAAAATTTTTTCCAAGCTTATTGAATGCCAGCGTTCCTGCAAGTGGTGCATTTTGTTTTTCAATTCCCATTCCAAAAGACCTTTCGTGTGCTCGGCATTCTTTTTCAGAATTTCTGTGGAACCGAGGAATTGAGGTTTGTTGTCCACAATAACGCAGTTGTTTGTGGCTATGGACTTTTCGCAATCTGTAAATGCGTAGAGAGCGTCTATAACCGTTTGCGGGTCGCTGCCCGGTTGCAAGTGCACTATCAGTTCTACTTCTTTGGATGTGTGGTCGTCAACTTTTTTTATTTTGATTTTGCCTTTTTCGTTTGCTTTTGTTATGCTGTCTGCAAGGCTCACTGTTGTTGTTCCAAAAGGAATTTCCTTTATAACAAGCGTTTTGGAATCTTGCTTTTCTATTAATGCTCTGACTTTTACACGGCCACCTCGCAAGCCATCGTTGTAGGAGCTAACGTCTATTATGCCTCCGGAAAAAAAGTCCGGGTAAAGCTCAAATTTTTTCCCTCTAAGGGCGGCTATGCTGGCATCGCAGAGTTCACAGAAATTGTGCGGCAAAATTGTGGTGCTAAGAGCCACAGCAATGCCTTCTGCCCCCTGCGCAAGCAAGAGCGGGAATTTAACCGGCAAACAAACCGGCTCTTTGCTCCTGCCATCGTAGTTTGGAATCCATTCGGTTGTTTCGGGGTTAAAGAGCACCTCAAGCGCAAAAGCCGAAAGCCTGCCTTCTATATAACGAGGGGCTGCGGCAACATCGCCTGTTATTGAGTTTCCCCAGTTTCCTTGAGTTTCCAATAGCAGTTTTTTTTGCCCCATATTCACAAGGGCATCGCCAATGGAAGCGTCTCCGTGCGGATGGTATTGCATGGTGCGCCCAACAATGTTTGCCACCTTGTGCATGCGCTCATCGCTTTTGTTCATTTCGTAAAGCGTGTGCAAAATGCGCCGTTGCACCGGCTTTAGGCCATCTTCATAGTAAGGCACGGCTCGGTCCAGAATAACATAGCTGGCGTAATCCAAAAACCAGTTTTCGTAAAGATTCTCTAAATGGTTTGTCATTGGTGGGTAAAGTAGAAAAAAATTGCCTACGTGAGAAATTTGTATTTTTTCACCCATGGCAAAATTAAACATTTCAAAAGTTTGGAAAAAAATCCAAACTCAGGATTTTAACTCTGAACGCAACGATTCTCTTGTTGAGCAAGTTAAAGAAGCTGCGAAGAGTTCTATGGAACCGGCTGTTGTAAGCTTTGGCACAAGCGGATGGAGAGGAGAAATAGGCTCCGAATTCACGCTCAGAAACATTCAGGTTGTTGCAAAAGCAATTTTGCAGATTTACAAAGAAGCAGACGCTGCAACTTTTGAAGCCTTGGGTGTTAGCTCGTTTGAAGAATTGCAAAGCAAGGGCCTTGTTGTTGGCCACGATAATCGCTTGCTTGGCAAGGAATTTTGCGAGGTTGTAGCAGACCAGTTTATAAAAGCGAAAGTAAAAGTTTATTACGGCGGAGAAATGCCAACACCGGAATTCAGCGCAGCAATAGAGTATCTTGGCGCAGCTTGCTCGGTGAACATGACTCCTTCGCACAACCCAAGCCATTACAACGGAATAAAATTCAATCCGGCAGACGGAGGCCCTGCAGGCCCTGAAATAACAGATAAAATCACGGCAAACTCAAATGCCATTATGAAAACTCATGTTTGGGAAAAACTCGGCAACATAAGCTGGGAAATCATAGACCCCATTAAAATTTACAAGGCTTTTTCGGAAAAACAGGAAACCGTTAAATACGGCAGAATTCTGTCGCTTCTTTCAAAGGAGAGCATAGACTTGGTTTGCGACCATGTTCACGGTTCAACAAGAGGCAGGCCCGCTGCGCTTTTGAACAACCCAGAATGCCTCACAAGCCTCAGAACCGAAACAGACCCGTTGTTCGGCGGAGTTGCGCCGGAACCTTCTTCTAAAAATCTTGCAGGCATAAAAAAAGTTCTAGACGCAAGCAAGAGCCGCTTTAGGCTCGGAGCAATTTTCGACCCGGACGGCGACCGCATTCGCTTTTACGACGGCACAAGAGAAATAGATATGAACAGCTTTGGCGCAATAGCTTTTCACTATATGGTAACATGGCGCAAAGAAGAAGGCGTTTTGGCAAAGTCCGTTGCAACCTCGAACTTCGCAAATATAATAGCCGCAAAACTTGGCGTGCCTGTTATGGAAACATCTGTTGGTTTCAAAAATTTCCGCCCGTGGCTAAAAAGAGATGCCAGCCCAAAAGCCCTTATAGCCTTTGAAGAATCCGATGGCATAACCGGCCTTAACAACACATTGGAAAAAGATGCGCAGTTTGGGCTATTGCTTGCGCTTGAGATTATGGCTGTGACAGGAAAAAATCTCGGCGAATACTTAGACCTTTTATATGCCGAATATGGCCGCCTATACCCAGAGCGTTCCGGCTTTGAAGTGGATAAATCCCTGGTTGGCGCGCCTTTGCTCAAAAAAGTGCAGAAAATCGCAGAATCTGCGGAAATAGGCTCCAAAATTTCCATTGGCAGCAAAAACAAAACGGTTAAGGAGCTGCTAACGGTAGATGGCGTTAAAATAATCTTTGACGACGATTCTTGGATGCTTGTTCGCCCAAGCGGAACCGAACCGAAGGTTCGCATTTACGCAGAATGCCGTGATGCGCAGGAAAAAGACGATATGTTCGCCACCGCAAAGGATTTATTTTTTAAGTAAACGGCTTTTCAGTATTTTCTATATTAATTCGCAGAGCAACCAATTGGAGAGCTAAAATGAAAGAGAAGAAAACTAGGGCTGTGAAATCTGTCAAAGAGGAGCAGAAAGAGGATTTGAGTTGGCTCAAATGGACAACGGTCAAGCCCAAAGATATGCAAGTTTTGAATGACTTTATGTGTTCAGACCCTTTTTCAATACTGGGTTTGCACCAGGTAAGCAAGGGGAGCAAAATGAGCGTGAGGGTTTTTATACCAGGCGCATTAGCCGTTTCCGGCGAATCATTAGACAACTCTCTCAAATTCGACTTGGTGAAGCTGGGAAACTCCGGCTTTTTTGAAGCGCAATTGGAAGAAAAATGCGATCATTTTTTGTACAGAATTAATGTAGAACTTGAAAACAACATTAAATACTCGGTTATAGATCCTTACGCATTCCCACCGGTGCTCACAGATTTTGATTTGCATTTAATGCAATCGGGCGTTCATTATGAGCTTTACCGCAAACTTGGCGCAAACCTTGTGGAAGTAGAAGGAGTTAAAGGCGTTTTGTTTTCCGTATGGGCTCCGAATGCCCGTGCGGCATCGGTTATAGGCAACTTCAATTCTTGGGATGGCCACAGGCATCAAATGCGTGTGCGCGGAACCAGCGGAGTTTGGGAAATATTTATTCCGGAAATAGGAGAGGGCGAGCTTTACCGCTTTGAATTGCATTCCAAAGAAGGCAATATGTATCAAAAAGCCGATCCTCTTGCAAAGTATAGCGAGCTAAGACCTAACACTGCAAGCATGGTAACGCATTTAGACGGCTACGAATGGGGCGATGATTTATACATGCGAACCCACAGCGCAACGCAGGTTTTCGGTTCTCCAATGAACATTTACGAAGTTCATCCGGGATCCTGGAGGCGTGACCCGTCAAACCCCGGCCGCTATTTAAATTGGGACGAGCTTGGCGAATACCTAATCCCCTACGTGTTGGAAATGGGATACACCCACATTGAATTTATGCCTGTTATGGAACATCCTCTCGACCAATCTTGGGGTTATCAGGTTACAGGCTATTACGCTCCTACCAGCAGGTATGGCACACCAGATCAATTCCGTCATTTTGTGGATAAATGCCATCAAAGCAACATAGGCGTTATCTTGGATTGGGTGCCTGCGCATTTCCCAAAAGACGGCTTTTCGCTTGGCCGCTTCGACGGCAGTGCTTGCTACGAACATTCCGATTCAAGGCAAGGCGAGCATCCGCACTGGGGAACATATATTTTCAATTACGGGCGCAGAGAAGTTGCAAACTTTTTGATTTCAAACGCAATGTATTGGCTGCGTGAATTCCACGTTGACGGCTTGCGTGTTGACGCTGTTGCCAGCATGCTTTATTTGGATTACGGCAGAAACCACGGCGAGTGGATTCCCAACAAAGACGGCGGCAATGTAAACTACGACACAATAGAGTTTTTAAAGCATTTAAACAGCGTAATGGGCAAAATTGCTCCGCACGCAATTTTCATTGCAGAAGAATCTACAAGTTTCCCAAGCATAACCCGCCCGCCGGAGCTTGGTGGCCTTGGCTTCCATTACAAATGGAATATGGGCTGGATGAACGACTTTTTATCATACATAAGCAAAGAACCGGTTCACAGAAAGTATCATCACCACAACTTAACATTTAGCATGATATACGCTTATTCCGAAAATTTCATTCTGGTTTTGAGCCACGATGAAGTTGTACACGGAAAAGGCAGCATGCTCAGCAAAATGCCGGGCGATTGCTGGCAGCAGTTTGCGAATTTGCGCCTAGCTTATGCCTTTATGTATGCGCATCCGGGCAAAAAGCTTCTGTTTATGGGCAGCGAATTCGGGCAGGGCAAGGAATGGCAGGAGCAACACTCCTTAGACTGGCATTTGCTTGGCTATGAGGTTCACAACGGCCTGCACAATATGATGAGAACTCTGGGTGCTCTATATAAATCAGAACGAGCATTCTGGGAAATAGACCATCATTGGGAAGGTTTTGAATGGATTACCTGCGATGATGTAGATAACTCCGTTTTGAGTTTTTTCCGCCGTGCTAAAGACGGCCAGGTTATTTTGTGCGTGTTCAATTTCACTCCTGTTCCAAGATTGCCCTATAGAGTTGGCGCTCCTTACCCGGGCAAGTGGGTAGAGATTTTCAATTCCGATTCCCAGCTCTGGTGCGGCAGTAATGTAGGCAATGCAGGCGAAATATGGGCAACCGACAATCCATCGCATGGCCGCCATCATTCTCTGGATTTGAACGTGCCGCCATTGGGCGCAGTGTATTTGAAAAGCAGTTTTTAAAAGAAAAGGGTAATTTTTAAAAAATACCCTTGACAAAAGTATCTTAAATTTCTATATTTGAGATACTCAAGCGGGAATAGCTCAGTTGGTAGAGCATAACCTTGCCAAGGTTAGGGTCGGGGGTTCGAGTCTCCTTTCCCGCTCTTGCGATACGGGCAAGTAAAAACAGAAAAATTATATTTTTCAAGCAGCGAAGCCGCCGAGCAAATAGGCGTTTCTGTAAGTATTTTACATTCCTGGGAAAAGCAGTATCCCGAATTAAACCCAAAAAGAGACAGAGCCGGCAAAAGGACATATCGCCCAAGCGATATTGAAATCGCAAAACGCATTGCAGGGGAAACAGAGCAAACAACAGAAAATAGCAGTGAGCCGCCAAAAACAACCAAAACAAGGGCAACTGCAAAAGCAACCCCTGCTGCAGGCAACAAAGAATCTTTGCTGAAAATCAGGAACAACTTGCAGAACGTTCTGGAGAAGATAAGGAAGTAACCTCTTCTGTGTCCATAGCTATAAGCAATTCCTCGTTTGTGGGAACAACCAATGCTTGCGGATAGCCAACGCTTCCGAATTTGAAAACGCTTAAATGAGACAGAATTTTTTTGCGAACAGGTTCGGAATTTTCGCCTATTCCTCCGGTGAAAACAAGAGCATCCAGTTTTGGGAGAGCTGCAACCAGCGAAGCTATTTCTTTTGCCACTTTATAACAGAACACCTCTATTGCGATTTTAGCTCTTTCATCGGAAGAATCCAAGAGAATACGCATATCGCTGGAAATTCCGCTAAGGCCAAGCAGGCCGCTTTCTTTGTTTAGCAGTTTGTTTAGCCTTTCAAAATCGTAACCCAAAGATTTGCTTAAGTGAAGTATTATTCCTGGGTCTATTGAGCCGCTCCGTGTTCCCATAACCATGCCTTCCAGCGGTGTTAAGCCAAGGGTTGTGTCAACGGATTTTCCGAATTTTACTGCGGTTGCAGAGCAGCCGTTGCCCAAGTGCGCAATTATGAGGCATAGCTCGGCGGAATCTTTTTTCAGCAGTTCTGCGGTTTTTTTTGCTACAAAGCTGTGTGAAGAGCCGTGAAAACCATATCGGCGGATTTTTTGTTTTTGGTAAAACTCGTAGGGAAGCCCATAAAGATAGGCGTGTCTTGGGATGGTTTGGTGAAAAGACGTGTCGAAAACGGCTACTTGCGGAAGTTTTGGAAAATTCTCTTTTGCGGCTTTTATGCCTTCGAGGTTTGGCGGGTTGTGCAGGGGCGCAAAAGTGGAACATTCATCTATTGCTTTTACAACATCGTCGTTTATTAAAACAGATTTTGTAAATGCTTCGCCTCCGTGGACAACTCTGTGCCCAATGGCGGAGATTCCGTTGTTTTCTCCGGTTTCATTTAAAAAATCCTGTATGGCGGCGAGTGCTTTGCTGTGGTTTGGAGCATCTATGCTTTTTTTAAATTCTTCTCCGCTTTTTTTTGCTTTAAACCGTGCGTTTGCGCCGATTTCTTCCACTAAGCCGCTAACTGTAGCTTGTGCAGAATCGGTGTCTATAACCGCAAATTTAACCGAAGAAGAGCCGCAATTGAGAACAAGAATACGCATAAATTTGAATATAGTAATTTCTATATTCAAACCTATGCGTCCGATTGCTCCTGAAAATGAATCTGCGGAAGAGGCTGCTTCCGAACAGAGCCTGCGCCCACTTTCGCTTACGGATTTTACCGGGCAAGAATCACTCAAGGAGAGCCTTTCCATATCCATTGAAGCGGCGAAAAAGCGAGGTGACGCACTTGACCATTGCCTGTTTTCCGGGCCTCCTGGTTTGGGAAAAACAACGCTTGCAGGCATAATAGCGCAGGAAATGGGTGTTCAAATACATGTAACTAGCGGCCCTGTTTTGGAAAAGCCAAGCGATTTGGCAGGGCTACTCACAAACTTGCAGCACGGCGATATTTTGTTTATAGACGAAATTCACCGCATGGGACGTGTGATTGAGGAATATCTCTACCCTGCTATGGAAGATTTCAGGCTGGATATTATGCTGGACTCCGGCCCCGGCGCACGTAGCGTGAATTTGCCTTTGCGCCCTTTTACCCTTGTTGGGGCAACCACCAGAAGCGGACTTTTGACAAGTCCATTGAGAGACCGTTTTGGACTTTTGTTTCGATTGGAGCTTTATTCGCCAAAAGAACTTTTAGCAATAATAAAACGCTCTGCAAAAATTTTGCAGGTTGAAATAGACAAAGATGCCGCAGTTCTTTTGGGTTCACGCTGCAGAGGAACGCCTCGTGTGGCAAACAGGGTTTTGCGCCGCTGCCGTGATGTAGCACAAGTTAAGGGCAGCGGCTGCATAACGGCTCAGGTTGCGGAAAAAACCCTGCAAATGCTAACTATAGACGTAGATGGCCTTGATTCTATGGACAGAAAAATCCTGGAGTGCATAATAGACAGGTTTAGCGGCGGCCCGGTTGGGCTTTCCACAATAGGAGCTGCTCTTGGCGAAGAACCGGACACAATAGAAGAGGTTTATGAGCCTTATTTAATACAAAAAGGGTTTTTGGCAAGAACTCCCAGAGGCCGCACAGTTACTCCGAACGGCTACCGCAAATGCAACCGCACGCCACCTGCAAGAATTGAGTTGCAACCGGAATTATTTTAAAAAAAAAGTCCGGCTGGAATTTTCCAACCGGACCTAAACAGGAGTTGTTTTATGTTAGGTTATTGTGCTGGTTCGTAATTATCTTGATAAGGGAAAGCTGAAAGCCTGGAATCACCACGTGAGAGTTCAGCAACATTCATAACATTGCCGTTTTTGGTAAGCGAAAAATTATCCACCAAAACGCCATCAATGCCTTTGATTTCGAAAATCATTGTGTTGTTTCCCATAACATCTACTATTGCGTATTCAGGTACATATCCTTGACGATAAGTAGCTACTCCTAGCGGAGGGTTATAGCCTGCTTTGCCAGAACCGTGGTTAGCAGCTTGTAAGGTATTTGTATATGTTGTGCCATTTACACCTTTAAGACAATTATTTTGAGTAATGCAGCTTACAAGGTAAGGAACTCTTGTATTGCTACCCCAGGTAAACTCACTATAGTATTTTAACCCACTTCCTGTTGTAAGAGTTAAATATAAAGTGCCTGTTCCATCTTCGCTTCTTTTGCTGTAAGAGCCACGCTTAGGTTCATCGGTCTGCTTTAGAATATGGCTTCTTACATATATATGGTCGTGGCCTGCTATTACCAAATTTACACCTTGGTCGGTCATTAACTTTTCAAAACCGGATTCTATATAAGCTTCAATGTCATAATCTATAGCGTGGCTTGCAATGCTTTGAGTGGATTTATGGTGATGAACAACTATCCAATCGTATTTCCCCGAAAATTTAGCTTTAGCAGCTTGAATGGTAGCCTTATATCTGTTTATATAAGGTGTTGCTGCGTCTGCAGTGCTTGGATAAGGTGATGTATTTAATGCAATAAATAGAATATTTTTATAGAGATAGTAGTAATTGCCATTTTCTCTTATGGGTGCCGGTGCCGTCGTAAGACTTGTATTCATCATGCCTGTAGCTGTACATGCAGCTGTTGATGGCTGATATTGATTTGGCAAATTGTAACGGAAGTTAAACTCGCAATGCGAATCGTGGTTACCCATAACCGGAGCCAAAGGAATGCTGCGAAGCCCTGCCGGAGCAAATAAATTAGCATATTCAGTTGTTAAGGAGGTAGTTCCATCAACTTGGTCACCGCCGCTAACAACAAGGCTTGCTCCTGCCTCAACTATTTTTCCCATAGTTACTTCCCAGCCTCTGGCTGTAGTAAACGGATCGGTTTTAAAGAGGCTATTAGCATCTTGATTGCCAGCGAGCTGAGGGTCAGATATGGCTGCGAATCTGAAAGAAGAGCTTCTTGATGGAGTTTTGTATGTATATTCTTTGCTCCAGTTTACGCCGTCGTTAGATACCCAGTAAGTGTATTCCGTATTCGGGCTCAAGCCGTTTACAGAGACTTTATGCCATTTGTATGTTGTGGAAGTTCCTGTAACATCACCGAGAGTTCCTGCGAATTCGTCTATAAGGCTATTTCCACGGAAAATACGAACAAGGGATTTGGTTGCGCCAGCAGTTTTCAGCGAATACCAATTGAAATTGATTTCAGATATAGTTGAACCTGGTTGCAAACCGAGCGTTACCGGATCAAATTCCGCTCCTTTGCCTAAAAACTGCTTTTGATTGGTAGCTCTTACGCCGGTATCAATATTGCCGATAAACCAGTTGCCATTTGCGCCTATGGTTACACTCGCTGCCGGTGCTCCGGCTTCACCTGTAGCACCTGTTTGGCCTTTTGCACCATTTTCAATATAGCCATAGAATGTATTTCCGCAGAATACTGCAAAAATTGCATTAGCCGGAACCGGGCCTTCTCCATTTTCAGGAGATTCCATACGGCAGCTTTCGCCGTCATTGCCTTTTAAACCTTGCTCGCCTTGTGGACCTTGTGCGCCAGTGTCGCCTTGTGGGCCTTGTTCACCAGTGTCACCCTGTGGGCCTTGTGCGCCAGTGTCGCCTTGCGGGCCTTGTTCTCCAGCGTTGCCCTGTGGGCCTTGTGCGCCTGTTGCACCTTGTGGGCCTTGTGCGCCTGTAGCTCCTGTATTAGCCCCGTTTCCTATCCCTACAAGGCCTTCTCCACCATTATCTACCAGCCAGCCGGGAACTTCACCAGGTTCGCCCTGCTCACCTTGCGGGCCTTGTGGCCCTGGTTCGCCTTGCTCGCCTTTTGCGCCATTATTTAAATAACCAACGGAAATATCTCCGCAAAAAATTTCATAGTTATTTTGCCCATCGTTTGCTTCTTTAATTGAGCAGCTCTGTTGAGAAACATTGTCTGCGTTTCCAGATGAAGTTTCCGTGCTCTCAGAGCAGGAAAGAGTGAGTATTGTTACAAGCGAGACACTTGCTGTGATTAAGGTTTTATTGAACATATTATCTCCAAAAGTTGTTCTGTTTGGAGTTAAATTTAAAATAATATTATTAAAAAGGCGTTACGATAAAATTAAATCTGAGCAAACAATCTGTTAAATTCTTTACCTCGTTCTTTGTAATTTGCAAACAAACCAAATGAAGCGCAAGCTGGAGATAGCAAAACCGCTCCGTTGTTTGGCGCTATTTCACAGCACCAGTCAAAGGCCGTTGTTAAGTTTTCAAAAATCTGCATATTTGCGGCACAGTTTTCGTTTTGCAGGGAGTTTTTCATGCGTTCTGCCGTTTGGCCTATTAAAGCGATTCCTTGCAGCAAACTGCTTTTTGCCAGCTCTTTTGAAAGCTCGGTAAAATCTGCGTGTTTTTCCGAGCCGCCGAGTATAAGCGCAAAAGGGTTGCTCATTGCGGCGGCAGCGGCTATTGTTGCTTCCGGGCGTGTGGAATATGAGTCGTTGTAGAATGTTAGCGTTTTGTTTTTTGTGGTTTTTGTGCCTATGTCCTGCAATCGTAACGGCAAGCCTTCGTAGGTTTTCAGGGCGTTTATGCAGGCGGCAACATCCATCCCTGCACATTCTAGGGCAAGCGTTGCCGCAGCCATGTTTTGCAGTTGGTGCGCGCCTTTTACCTTGAATAAAATTCCTTGTAGAGGCAAGATGCTTTTTGCCTCTATAGGGGTTTTTATGCCGCCGCTCGTCTGGGCTATTTGCGTGGCTCCTTCGGAGGCGGCATTGTAAATGCAATAATCGTTTCTTTTTTGCCAGCGAACCAGGTTTGCTTTTGCGTCTCTGTATTGCTCAACCGATGGATGCCAGTCCAAGTGTTCGCTCGTTACTTGCAACACAACCCCTATATGCGGAGAAACGCCAAGAGTCATAAGCTGAAAGGAACTCAGCTCCAAAATCACTACGGCGTTTCTATTTAAGAGCACATTTTTATACTCAAGCAAATCCAGCGCCGGAATTCCGTAGTTTCCGCCTATTAAGTGCGGAATATTCAGCGCTTCAAGGCAGTGCGCTATCATAGAAACGCAAGTGCCTTTGCCGAGCGTGCCTGTTACGCCTATAATTTGGATATGCGGGTATTCACGTTGCATTATTTCAAAAAACAGCTCTATTTGGCTACTTAGTACAACTCCTTTCATTTGCGCATTAAAAATTTCTTTTTGCAGTGGGTAAACGCCTGCGGAGCGAATTATGGTTTTGCACTCAGCCAGTTTATCAAGGTAGTTTTCGCCGTCTTTTTTATCGAAAATGCGAATATCTTTTACACCGCCATTTTGCAAAAACTTCTGCGAGCTTTGGCCTTCAACGCCAAAACCAAGAATGCCTACAGGTTCATTAAGTGTGATTTGCATATTGGGAGAATATATAATTACATCTTAACATCTATTTCCGGAATTGGCAAGCTTTCTCCTTTTTTCTGGGCCGATTGCAGAGCAGCGGCTTTTTCTGGGCTGTGCCACCAGTAAATCGGAATGGCTTCTTCCCGGTTGAATTTGCCGTATAGAGAGCTTGGGTAGCCAAAGCGGTTCCAATGCAGAATTTTGTTGTTATCGGATTGCCAAAGCAATATGTAAGGGACTACTTCGGTTAAACGTGTGTCCAACTGCTTTAGAATTTCATTGCGAACATCTAGATTTTGTTCTGTTTTTTGCAATTCAATCAAAGAATCTATTATGCTGTCTTCAAGGCCTGTTACATTATTTGTGCCTTTATCGTTTGCTGTTTTGGAATGCCAGCTCGCTTCCGGGTCGCTAAGGCGGCCTGCACCCCAAGCCATCCAGCACAAATCGAAGTTCGCATCATCTTTGCGCTGAACAAATGTTGAGCGAGATACGGTTTCTATGTTAGACTCTATGCCCACGGCTTTGAGGTCTTCCTGAAATTTTGTTATGTGGCGAAGGTCTTCCATGAGGTTTAAAAAAGTGAGTTCAAAAGGCTTGCCGCTTTTGTCTGCGAGTTTGCCTTGCGCATTAACAGCGTAGCCTGCTTCTTCTAATAGTTTGCGAGCGGAATCCGGAGCGTAGGAGTATGAGGGAGAATTTGGATTTTTATGTTCCTGCCACAGGCTCGGATAATAGGTGTTGAGCAAAAAATATTGATTGAACATAAACTTGTCGTTCATAAGCGCACGGTCAAGCAAAAGAGAAAGAGCTTTGCGAACACGAATGTCTTTGAATTTATCTCTGCGCAAATTAAGAGCGAACCCTTGGAATCCTATTGGTTCGTTGTTGAATACACGGTTTTTCAGCACATAGCCTTTTTTCGCTGCGTCAAAGTCCGTTTGCTTCATCCATATAGAAGATGTGTAAATCGGGTATGCGTCAAAGTCGCCTTTTTTCAGGGCTTCCAACGCTTTGTTGCGATCTTCCATAAAGCGGTAAGTTATTTTTTCAAAGTTGTATTTGCCGGCATTGTATTTTTTTTGCCTGCCCCACCAGTCTGCTCTGCGAACAAGTTCCAAAGCCCTGTCTATTTTCATTTGCTTTATTGCATAAGGCCCGCTCACAACAGGAAATTCAAAGCGAATGGCATTAAAATCTTTGCCTTCCCATATATGTTTCGGAAAAGCCACCATGCCTGCTGCTTCCCAAAAATTTCCCCAATGCGGGTCTTTTGCTTTCACTGTGAATTTAAGAGAATCGATTATTTCCGGGCGTTCAAGGCGTGAAAGCCCAACTTTGAAAATAGGCGTTAAATTTTTCGGATCCATAATGACATCGTAATAGAATTGAATGTCATAAGCACTTACTTGCTGCCCATCGCTCCATTTTGCGCGAGCGTCTATTTCAAAATTATAAGTCATGCCGTCTTCTGAAATTTCCCAACTTGACGCAAGCACTCCAACAGGGCGGTTTTCCGTTGAGTGCAGTTCGGCCAGCGGCTCAAATAGCATGCTCATAATGGATGCGGAAAAAGAATTGTAGTCTTGCCACATATTTAAAGAGAATGGTGTTGATGCTCCCCAAAGCGCTATTTCTCCGCACGGAAGAGCTTCGTTTGGAACAGCTATGGGATCGAATTCGCCGGTTGCGTTTTCGTAGCTAGGCGGAACTTCCGGACAAACAGCTACGGATTTTGTTTGCGTTTGTTTTTCGCAAGACAAAAAAAGAAAAGCTATTGTGAAAAACGTAATGAATTTCAGCATGGATTACAACCCACCTTTCATAGCACTTTTTAGCCTGGCCATTACATCGCTGCGTTTAACGGCTGCGGCTGCAGGTTTTTTCGGAGCGTTTTGGTTTGCCAATTTTTGTGCTTTGCCGGAAAAACGGGCTTTTAAGTCGGCCAGTGTCGCTGCTTGCGGAGCCGGTTTGCCTTGGAAGCCGCCTTTTCCCTGATAGCCACCCTTGCCCTGGAAAGGCTTGCCGCCTTCTCTTTCTCTGCCGGGGCCTTTGCCGCCAACTCTGCGCTCGCTTTCCTGCTTCATTGAAAGGCTAATGCGCTTGTTTGGAGCATCAACGGAAACAACTCTAACCTTTACAACATCGCCTGTGGTGAGAACGGTTTTTGCATCTTTCACAAAATTATCGCTCATCTCGGAAATATGCACAAGGCCGTCTTGGTGAACGCCAATATCCACAAATGCGCCGAAGTTTGTAACATTGCTAACAACGCCTTCGAGCCAACTTCCGGTAATCAAGTCTTGCATGGTTTTGATTTTCGGGTTGAACTTGGCATAGCTGAATTCTCTGCGAGGATCGCGCCCTGGTTTTTCCAATTCCGTAAGAATGTCTTCAACAGTGTTTTTGCCTATTCCGTTTTCGGTATCGGTGAAATCGCCGGAAGAAAGCGATTTGAGAACAGCGGTGTTGCCTATAAGTTCGCTTAGAGGCGTGCCGGCTTTTTCTGCGATTTTTTCCACGAGGCTATAGTTTTCCGGGTGAACTGCGCTGTTGTCCAGCGGGTTTTCTGCGCCTTGAATGCGCAAAAATCCTGCGGCTTGTTCAAACGCTTTTTGCCCGAACCCTTTGATTTCTTTCAATGATTCTCTGCTTGCGAATGTGCCGTTTTCGTCTCTGTGCTTAACAATGCTGTCGGCCAGGCTTTTATTAACGCCGGAAACATATCCGAGCAGGGCAGAGCTTGCGCTGTTAACGTCCACGCCAACTTTGTTCACGCAACTTTCCACGACTTCGTCCAGCCGTTTTTGAAGTTCGCGCTGGTTTACATCGTGCTGGTATTGCCCAACGCCAATGGCTTTTGCTTCTACTTTTACCAATTCTGCAAGCGGGTCTTGCAGGCGGCGGCCTATGGAAATTGCGCCTCTTGTGGTAACGTCTTCTTTTGGGAATTCCTTTATGGCCAATTCACTTGCGCTATAAACGGAAGCTCCGGATTCGTTTACAATAACGCTAACCGGACATTCGCTGCGCTTGTTTTTCAGCTTTCCGGAAATTTCTTTTATAAAGTCATCTGTTTCTCTGCTTGCGGTGCCGTTGCCTATGGATATTAAGTCTATATCGTATTTTTCAACGAGTTCTATTAAATAAGAGGCTGCTTGAGAAACTTCTCTTTTCGGTTCCAGCGGGTAAATTACGCCGTGGTCCATAAACTTGCCGTTTTGGTCTAAAACAGCAACCTTGATTCCGCTTTTGAAGCCGGGATCTAAGGCGAGCACGGCCTTGTGGCCTGCGGGAGGAGCGAGGAGAATGTCCGAGAGGTTTTTAGAGAATACTTTAAACGCTTCCAGTTCTGCTACTTCTTTTAAGGATAGCCGGACTTCGCTTTCCATGCTCGGTTTCAGCAAGCGTTCCCAAGAGTCTCTGCACATAGCTTCCAAGTGCGGTTTCCACACGCCTTCTCTTTTAACAACGCGCTCGCAGAGGTAGCCTATAAGGGCTTCGTCTGGAACTTCTATGGTGAGGCGCAAAATTTTTTCCTTTTCGCCACGGCGCATTGCAAGCATTCTGTGGCTGGGAATAGCACCCAAGGCTTCGGTGAAATCGTAGTAGTTTTTGAACTTTGTTTCCTTGTCTTCAAATTCCTTTTTAACCTTGGAAACCATTTTTCCTTGCTTTTCTATTTGCGTACGCAGGTATTGGCGGAATTCAGGGGTATCGGCTACATCTTCTGCCAAAATATCCAATGCGAATTTTATTGCGGCAGCCGGATCTGCAACGCCTTTTTCTTCGGAGAGGAAAGCCATTGCAATAGTTTCTGCGGAATTTGAGGTTTCTTCCTGTTCCCATATAATTTTTGCAAGCGGTTCCATGCCTTTGTCTTTTGCGATTGTTGCACGGGTGCTGCGCTTGGGTTTGTAGGGAGCGTATATGTCTTCCAAAATGTTTTTATCACGGCAAGCATCTATTTGCGCTTTCAGTTCGGGAGTAAGTTTACCGAGTTCTTCTATTGTTTTGAGAACGGTTTCTTTGCGCTCCTGAAGCTCTGTTAGAGATTCGTGCCTGTGCTGGATGTCACGCAGCTGGATTTCGTCCAAGTTATCGGTTTGATCTTTACGATAGCGAGCAATAAACGGAACGGTTCCGCCGTCTTCCATTAGCTTTAAAGCCACCTTAATGCGGTGCTCTTCTATTTTCAATTCTTCGGCTATTACACTTGAGAATACCATAAATATTTTCCTTTTTAGATGGTTGCAACTCGGAATAGCGAGATTCGAACTCACGACCTTCTGCTCCCGAAGCAGACGCTCTACCAGGCTGAGCTATATTCCGTTGGCGCATAATATAGTAAAAAAGCCAGAGGTATAAGGTCTTGATTTTTCTAAATTCCCGTATTATGAGTCGTTCAAATAATACTGTTGGCAGAATTTTAGTATTCATTCTGCTGGGTTTAATACTTGGTGGCATCTTAGGCGAGACCCTTGGATGGTTACTCGGGCACTTAGGCACGCTTATGAATGCTGGTGGCGAAGACAATGTTGTGCGTAATTTTTTCATTAAAGCCTGGGAGCTAAAATTCGGTTATTCGGAAAATGGCAATCCTATGTTTGTGGATTTATATATGCTGCAATTTAACATAGCATTAACCATTAAGCTGAACATAGTCAGCATAGTGGGTCTGTTTGTGTCTTTATACATTATGAAATGGTCGGGTAGCCGGTGAGTTAATAATGAATCTAAGCGACGTTAATAAAGAGATTGAAAACAGCTCTGCGGTTGCTGTTGTTGAACAGACTTTTGAACGGATTGAGAAAACAAAAAATTTAAATGCATATTTATCTGTTTGCAGAGAACGGGCTTTGAAGCAAGCGGCTGCATCTGATGAGCGGCGCAAGAATGGCAAAAGCCTTTCTGTTTTAGATGGAGTTCCTGTTGCCGTAAAAGACAATATGTGCATAGAAGGCACAAAAACAACTTGCGCTTCAAAAATTCTGGAAAATTTTGTTTCCCCATATACTGCGACTGCTGTGGCAAAGCTCGAAGCGGCCGGAGCTGTGATTGTAGGCAAAACAAATCTCGATGAATTTGCGATGGGTTCGTCTAATGAAACTTCGTATTTCGGCAATGTTATTAATCCGGCAGCTCCAGGCAGAATACCTGGAGGCTCATCAGGCGGCAGTGCGGTTGCGGTTGCAAGCGAAACAGTTGCCTTGGCGCTTGGATCTGACACCGGAGGCTCTATTCGCCAGCCAGCCGCATGCACAGGCACGGTTGGAATTAAACCAACTTACGGCAGAGTTTCCCGTTATGGCTTGGTAGCCTATGCTAGCAGCTTGGATCAAATAGGCGCATTTTCAAGTAGCGTTAAGGACTTGGCTCCTGTTTTGGATTTTATGTGCGGACAAGATCCCAATGACAACACAACAAGTTCACAGCCGGCAATAAATTTCGGAGAGCATTTGGGCAAAGGAATAAAGGGCAAAGTTATAGGTTTGCCGAAAGAATATTACTCCGAAGGTTTAGACCCTAAATGCAGAGAAATAATAGAAGCGGCACTTAACAAGCTTGAGAAGGAAGGTGCAATTTTAAAAGAAGTTTCCCTGCCTTCAATTCGTTATGCTATTGAAAGTTACTATATAATTGCTCCGGCAGAAGCTTCCAGCAATCTTTCTCGTTTCGACGGAATTCGTTATACGCACAGAAGCAAAGAGGCTACCAATTTAATTGATACTTATGCAATGTCCAGAGGCGAAGGTTTCGGAAGTGAAGTGAAGCTTCGCATTTTGCTTGGCAATTATGTTTTGAGTTCCGGTTTTTACGATGCCTATTATGTGCAGGCTCAAAAGGTTCGCCGAGTGATTACGGAAGATTTTAAAAAAGCGTTTTCTCTTTGCGATGTTATTGCAAGTCCGGCAACGCCGGGTATTCCGCAGTTGTTTGGCGAATGCAAAAAAAATCATATTAGCATGGTGCTTTCCGATCTTTACACGGTTAGCGTTAATTTGGCCGGCTTGCCGGGCCTGGTTCAGCTGTGCGGCAAATTAGATGGCATTCCTGTAGGTTTGCAGTGGATTGGAAAATCATTTGATGAATCGTCTTTGATAGGCATTGGCGATGCAGCAGAACGCATTTTTTGAAAAATTTCCATAACTTTTTTATCTTGCAATATAATTTTATTTAAAGCACTTTTGCTTAAGCCCCACATTTTAGCGGCTTCGTTTAAATCGCTCAACCTGTCTAAAACATCTGCAATGAATTGCGGATAAAGAGCGTTATCTTGAGAAATTTTTCCATTGCTTCCAGGAAAAGGAAATGGAATTTGCGAAGCAGGTTTTTCTCTTATTTGCAATGCAATTCTCAGTCGCAATTTTTTTAGGGCTAAAAGTTTATTTATGTGAGCGCTTCGGTCGTCGCAAGAATAGGCTTCCACTTTGCACTCTCCGTTTTCCACTTTCAACTTAACACCGGAATTTGTTTTATTCCGGTGTTGCCCTCCGGGGCCAGAGCCTTTGTAGGCAGATACTTCGCAGAGTTTCAAGAGTTCTGCATCTGAGAGTTCAAGCAGGGCAGTGCGGGTAATCAAGCTTCTTTATCCACGTTTGTTCCCTTTTCCGTTTCCATGCCCGGTTCCGGCGGTGGTTCTACTTTTTTCATTTCCTGGGTTTCACGTTCCTTTCGTTGCTGATATTGGCGGCTCTTTTGAGTGCTGCCAAGAGACTGGCCTTCTATTACCTTGTCTATTTCTTCACGGTTTAGAACTTCGTGCTCAAAAAGAGCTTCGCTTAGAGCATCCAGTTTTCCACGATTTTCCGTGAGCATTTCATTAACCCTGTTCACCTGAATTCGGATGATTTCGTTAACGGCATCGTCTATCATTTCGGCGGTTTTTTCGCTCATCTCTTTTGGTTTGCTTATTTCTCTGCCGAGGAAAATTTCATCGTTGTTTTTGCTGTAAGCGATGGGGCCTAGCTTTTCGCAAAAACCCCATTCGGTTACCATTTTGCGGGCAAGTTCTGTTGCTCTGGAAATGTCGTTTGAAGCCCCTGTTGTCTGTTTGTTGAAAATCAAAATTTGTGCCAAGCGGCCAGCCATTAGAATTGCAATCTGGTCTTCTGCCGATTCTTTGCTCATTGAAACTTTGTCGTTTTCAGGGAGCGAAAGAGTTACGCCAAGAGCACGGCCTCTAGGAATTATTGTGAGCTTGTGCAAAGGGTCTGCGTTTTTGCAAAGGAGGTTTATAAGAGCGTGACCGGCTTCGTGATATGCGACCATTCTTTTATCTTCTTCCGTCATTAAAAGAGATTTTCTTTCTGCGCCCATCCAAAGTTTGTCTCTTGCTTCTTCAAAGTCAAGTTGAGTAACCGTTGGGTTGCCAAAGCGTGCCGCCATAAGAGCCGCTTCGTTTACAAGGTTTTCCAAATCTGCGCCTGCAAGCCCCGGCGTACCTTTTGCAACATCTTTTACATTCACTTCTTTATCTAGAGGAACTTTTCGTTTTTCCAAATGCACTCTCAAAATTGCTTCTCGCCCAACAAGGTCGGGCAAGCCAACAACAACCTGCCTGTCAAAGCGCCCCGGGCGAAGCAAAGCTTTGTCTAAAACATCGGGGCGGTTTGTTGCAGCAACCAGAATAACGCCTTCGTTTGGGGCAAAGCCATCCATTTCAACCAGCAGTTGATTTAAGGTTTGCTCACGTTCATCGTGGCCGCCGCCAAGCCCTGCGCCACGTTGCCTGCCGACAGCATCTATTTCGTCTATGAACAAAATGCATGGAGCATTCTTTTTTCCTGTTTCAAATAAATCACGAACACGGCTTGCGCCAACGCCCACAAACATTTCAACAAAATCGGAACCGCTCATGCTGTAAAAATTAACGCCGGCTTCGCCGGCTACGGCTCTTGCCAAAAGCGTTTTTCCGGTTCCCGGAGGCCCAACAAGCAACACGCCTTTAGGAATCCGGCCTCCAAGTTTATCGAATTTTTTCGGGTCTTTTAAAAAAGAAACGAGTTCTTCCAAATCTGCTTTAGCTTCGTCGCAACCAGCTACATCTTTGAATGTGGTTTTGTTTTTGTCGTTGTTTATTAAAATAGCCTTGCTTCTGCCGAAAGAGAACAAGCCACGCCCGCCAAAGCCTCCGGCTTGCCTTGCCATCATAACCCAAAAGAGAACCATAATGAAAATTAGCGGCAAAAATGCAAACAGGTGGTTTAGCCAGGTGTTTTCTTCGTGTATAATTCTCACGACTTTTCCGGCTGTTTCCCAGTGCACAATGCTTGAATCGGGAATGTTCAGCATATAGGAACGAAACAACTCAACATTTGCCGGCAGCGTTTCTTTGCCTAAAAAATTCGGCTTTGGCGGAGTGCTTAGTTTTTCATTAGGGTTTAACATCCGTTTTCCGTAAATTTCTATTCCGTCTGTGGTTATGCGCAAATTCAGAGTGTCTATTTTAATAGCGGGGTCTGCAATCCAAGAAAGCAATTGCGTGCGAGATATTTCCCTAACATAGTCTTCGGAATACAGTTTCAGCATAAGAAGAAACAGCAAGCACATTGCCGCTATGATGAAAAAATTTTTGGGTGGCGGTTTTGGTATTTTGGAAGAATCCGGCTTTTGCATAGAAGTAATGTAGAAAATTAGCCAAAAAATAAGCATTTTTGGAAGAAAAATAAGAAAAAATTTAAAAAATAGTTGACAAAAGGTCTAAAGTTTTTTATATTTTGTAGTATAAAAGAGGTTAGAAGGCGCGACCAGCTACAAAGTTTATGCGAAAGGCGAAAAAGGCAAGGGGTTTTTGTTTACTATATTCTTTTCGTGGCTGAGAATTTCATTTGCATTGAAGGCATAGACGGTTGTGGAAAAAGCACGCAAATTGCAGCTTTGGAAAAACTGTTTAAAGGCCGTGGTTCAGGCGTTTTGCGAATACGAGAACCTGGCGGCACAGAGATTTCCGAAGCTGTGCGGCAAATTTTGCTTAACCCTGCGCATAAAGGGCGCATGGGCGATGTTACGGAATTGCTTTTGTACAATGCTGCTCGGGCACAATTGATTCATGAAGTTATTAAACCTGCGCTGGAAAAAGGCGTTGTGGTTTTGGCAGACCGCTTTGCTTACAGCACGCTTGCCTACCAAGGCTATGGCAGAGGGTTAAACCTTGAAATGATAAAAGAATTGCTTCGCATATCTTGCGGAGATTGTTTCCCCAGCAAAACGTTTATTCTGGACATACCGGTTTCACTTAGCCGTGAAAGACAAGCTCTCGACAAAACCAGAAGCGGGCAAGACCGCATTGAACAGGAAAAAAATGATTTTTTTGAAAGAGTGCGTAACGGCTACCGGGCAATAGCGCTTGAAAATCCTGAAAGCTGTTTTTTATTAGACGGCACCAGCCACCCGGATGATATTTTGGATATCCTTGTTTCCCATCTTAATGGGTGAATAAATCGTATCTCTTTATTTTTCAGCTATTTATGTGTTTATCCCCTGAAAAAATCAGTTTTTCTGAGGAAAATATTAATTTTTTTGAAAAAAACCTTGCATTTATTGAAAAAATAATGTATATTTAGTGGTATAGAAAAGTTGTATAACTATTAGTAGTTAAATCAGCATGG